>Ga0157372_10009663_pt1 | contig 10252 bp, 9 predicted proteins | sample C55metaG_FD_115307 | JGI IMG/M metagenome (GOLD analysis project Ga0157372, IMG submission 115307) | Corn rhizosphere microbial communities from Kellogg Biological Station, Michigan, USA - C5-5 metaG | ecosystem: Host-associated > Plants > Roots > Rhizosphere > Soil | place: USA: Michigan...
GAACACGCTGAAGTGGTCGTGCCAGAAATCGGTCATCACTTCGAACAGCTGGCGCTGACTGTAGATCTGGCGAATCAGCGTGACGCATTCCGTCTCGGCGATCGGCAGCATCCGCGTGTAGTAGTCATTGGTGACCGCGTGATGATCGGTCCAGAGCTGGTTGTCCGTTTTATTGAGCGTTACGAACCCAGCGCTCGCAATGACCGAGTCGCAAAAGCTGTCGTCGATCGAAGCCGGCGCGAGCTGTTGTGCGATCCAAGCCTGCCAGCGCGATTCGTCGTCCGCGCCCAGAGCATTGAATCGGATACCGTCGAACGTCGAGTAGGCGAAGGTTCCGCGCGTCAGCCAGCGCACGGCATCAGGCGGAAACGTCGCGGAATTCGGACTCGTCGGCGGCATTTCGTCCCGAACGCCGGTGCGGCCCGGTCTGCGCATCGCGAGCGCGGTCTCGGTGTAAACGCCGGCGCTGGCGAACAACGCGGTGAACAGGCGTCGGCGTGACGCAACGAATGATGGACTGGCGACTACAGCTGCCATGCGACCCCCGGGACGGTCAACGATACGGCTGGCGAGTGCTGCTTCGCGCACGCGCGCGTGGTAAAGATAACTTCGGAACATGCGGACTGCTGTGACCGTCGGCCCGAAAAAAGCGGCCGCGCGTCACTTGCGGCGCGGGATCAGACGATGATCGGCTCGGCCTGCAACTCGATGCCGAAGCGCGCACGCACGCCCGCGCGAATGCGTTCGGCGAGTGCGCCGATCTCGGCGCCCGTGGCATTCCCGTAGTTGACCAGAACCAGTGCGTGCTGGCTCGAAACGCCCGCATCGCCCTCGCGCAAGCCTTTGAATCCGCAGGATTCAACGAGCCATGCCGCGGAGACCTTCTGAACGCCTTCGGCCGCCGGCCAAATCGGTGCGTTCGGGTATTGGTGCCGCAACGAATCCGCGGCGGCTGTCGCGATCAGCGGGTTCTTGAAGAAACTTCCGGCGTTGCCGATCACCTGCGGATTCGGCAGCTTGCGCATGCGAATGCGCGTGATCGCTTCGGCGACGCTCGCAGGCCGGGGCTCGTCGACACCGAGTGCAGCGAGTTCTTCGCGAACGCCGGCATAGTCGAGTCGCAGGGTCCGACTGCGCGGCAGATCGAATTCGACCGCGGTGACGACGTATCGATCCGGTGTGCGCTTGAATATCGAATCTCGGTAAGCGAACGCGCAATCATGGTTGGAAAGATTCGTCATCTGCGAATTCGCGCGGTCCCACGCTTCGACGCGGTGGATGAACTCGCGCACTTCGACACCGTACGCACCGATATTCTGCATCGGCGCTGCGCCGACCGTTCCCGGAATCGCCGCGAGATTTTCGAGTCCTGCAAAGCCGCGCGCGAGCGACCAGTGCACGAAGTCGTTCCAGTTCTCGCCGGCTTCGACGCGCACGCGAGCGCGATCGGCTTCGGCTTCGATGATCGCGATGCCGCGCGTCGCCATCGATAGAACCACGCCAGGCCAATCGCGCGTGAACAGGATGTTGCTGCCTTCGCCGAGCACGAGCAGCGGATTGGACTTGAGCGCCGCGAAATCGAACAGCTCGGCGAGCGCTTCGCGCCGTCGCACGTCGATCAGCATCGAAGCACGCGCGGCGACGCGAAACGTGTTGCGCGCGGCGAGCGATGCGTTCTCGACGATCGTGTAGCCCGCGCCTTCGGCGGTTACGATGTTCATGTGTTGCGGGCCGCGCCGCGTGCGCGTATCGCTTCGACGCACTCGCCGATGAGCGCGGGTCCGCGATAGACCATGCCGGTGTAAAACTGCACGACGGACGCGCCAGCATCGATCTTCGCCGCCGCATCGGCGCCGGAAACGATGCCGCCGACGCCGATCAAGGGAATGCGTCGGCCGACTCGTTGCTTCATGCCGCGGAGCACAGCGGTGGATTTTTCGAACAATGGCTTGCCGGAAAGGCCGCCGCTTTCCTCTGCGTGACGCAAGCCGGCGACGGGCGCGCGATCGATCGTCGTATTGGTGCAGATGAGGCCATCGATGCCGCTCGCGAGCACGACATCGGCGATGCCATCGAGCTCCGCCGCGCCAAGATCTGGCGCGATCTTGAGCAGCATCGGTTTGCGTGCTCCATGTTTCGCGGCAAGATGTTCCTGCGCATCGCGCAGCGTACCGACGAATCGCTTCAGCGTCTCTTCTTCCTGCAGGTCGCGCAGACCCTGCGTGTTCGGCGACGAGATATTGATCGTGACATAGCTCGCCCGCGCATAAACGCGCTCGAGGCAGAAAAGATAATCCTCGACGGCACGCTCGTTCGGCGTGTCCTTGTTCCTGCCGATATTGATGCCGAGCACGCCGCCGAACTGCGCGCGCTCGACGTTGCGTACGAGCGCGTCGACACCGTCGTTGTTGAAGCCGAGTCGGTTGATGACCGCTTCGCGCTCCGGCAGCCGAAACATGCGCGGTTTCGGATTGCCCGACTGCGCTCGCGGCGTCGTGGTGCCGACTTCGATGAATCCAAACCCGAGCGAGGCCAGTGCATCGACGTGTGCGCCGTTCTTGTCAAGGCCAGCCGCAAGGCCAACAGGATTCTCGAAGCGAAGCCCGAATGCCTCGATAGGCATTGGTTTCGGACGCGCCGCGAGCAGTGCATTGAAGCCCGTCCGGTAAGCCGTTTCGATCGAAGTCAGCCCGAGATCGTGCGCGCGCTCGGCGTCGAGGCAGAAGAGAAACGGGCGGGCGAGTGCATACATCAGGGAACACAGCGGCCGCGAGGGTGCCGCCTATCGTAAAACAGGACCGAAGAACCCATCGCGCTCAGTGGCCGAGGTGTGCGAGGAACGCGACGCCGCCGAAGAACATGAAAATGAGCACGATCGCGCCGATGAAGATGGCGAGATGCACCCAGCCGAGAATCAGCCCGGCCACCGCCATGCCGTCCCCATCGATCGTGCCCGGCGGCGCGCGGCGGATTTCGCTGCGCGCCGCGTGGCCAAGGATGACGGCGACCAATGCACCGATGAATGGCAGCGCGATCCACGACAAGATGCCGAAGACGAGACTGGCCGTCGCGGTTCCGCTGGTGCGAACAGCTGTGTTCATGGATATCCGCCCTTCAACGTGACGAAAATCTTGGCGACGACGAACGGCCGGCTTAGTGCGAGCCGCTCGCCGGTTTCAAAGATCGAACTTGATGCCCTGTGCCAACGGCAATTCGTTCGAATAGTTGATCGTGTTGGTCTGCCGGCGCATGTACGCCTTCCACGCATCCGAACCCGATTCGCGCCCGCCGCCGGTTTCCTTTTCGCCGCCGAACGCGCCGCCGATTTCGGCGCCGGACGTTCCGATATTGACGTTGGCAATGCCGCAGTCAGAGCCCGCGGACGAAAGGTACTGCTCGGCCGCCTTGAGATTCTCGGTAAAGATTGAAGAAGAAAGCCCCTGCGGCACGCTGTTCTGCTGATCGATCGCATCGTCGATCGACTTGAACGGCATGACGTAAAGAATCGGCGCGAACGTTTCGGTCTGCACGACTTCGTCGGAATTCTTGAGGCCCTTGACGATCGTCGGCAACACGAAATTGCCGGCGCGATCGGCGAGTGCTTTGCCGCCGGTGACGATCGTGCCGCCGCTGGCTTTGGCTTTTTCAACCGCGCCCAGATACTGGTCGACCGCGACTTTGCTGTTGAGCGGTCCCATCAGCGTCGTCGGCTGCGTCGGATCGCCGATCTTCGACTCGACCTGTTTGTAGGCGGTCGCGAGCTTGCCGAGCACGTCATCGAAGATCGATTCGTGTACGAACAACCGTCGCGTCGACGTGCAGCGTTGTCCGCAGGTTCCGACCGCGCCGAACACGATTGCAGGTATCGCGAGTTTCAGATCCGCGCTCTTGTCGACGATGATCGCGTTGTTGCCGCCAAGCTCGAGCAGCGAGCGGCCCATGCGGCGCGCCACGCGCTCGCCGACCATGCGTCCGACCTTCGTCGAGCCCGTGAAGCTGATCAGCGGAATACGATGGTCGTCGACGAATGTCTGTGCGAGCTCGGTGCCACCGTCGTTGAACAGGAAAAAGAGATCGGGAAATCCGGCGGCCTTCAGCGCGTCGTTGCAGATCTTCATCGATGCGATCGCGGACAGCGGCACTTTCGGCGACGGTTTCCAGATCGAGATATCGCCGCAGACCGCCGCGATAAAGGCGTTCCAGGCCCACACCGCGACCGGAAAATTGAACGCGGAGATGATGCCGACGAGGCCGATCGGATGCCATTGCTCGTACATGCGATGCCCGGGCCGTTCCGAATGCATCGACAGGCCGTACAGCATGCGGCTCTGGCCGACGGCGAAGTCGGCGATGTCGATCATTTCCTGAACTTCGCCGTCGCCCTCGGGTTTGATCTTGCCCATCTCGAGCGCGACCAGCGAGCCGAGCGCGTCCTTGTGCGCGCGCAGTGCTTCGGCACAAAGGCGAACCGCTTCGCCACGGCGCGGTGCCGGCGTCTTGCGCCAGACTGCGAACGCTGACTGCGCCCGCGCGACGATCGTCTCGTAGTCGCTCGCACTCGATGCGTACGCTTCCGCAATGACTTCGTTCGTGCTCGGATTGATCGACTGCAGAACGCCGGCGTCGGTCGTCTTCGACCACTCGCCGTTGCCGAGATACGTACCGGAATTGGATTTGGAAAGGCCGAGCGCCTTCAGCATCGGGGCGGACATCGAGACTCCATGAGCAAAAAAGGACGCGCGGGACCGCGCGAAACCGCGAAATTGTATCAGGCGAGCGTATTTCCGGCCGCGGCGTGGCCGGCCCGGACAGACTGTTTCAGCCGAATTGGAATCCGGAGACTGCCTTGCCGAATACGCGATCGCGGTACATGCGTCGGCCGCGATCGGCGCCGCCGGCGCCCGCGGCGACCATCAGCGGCAAGAGGTGCTCGCTGCGTGGATGTGCGGCGCGCGCGCCGGGCGCCTCTGACCATGCAGCCAGCTGCGCATTGCGCGCATCGCTCTCGGGCTGCTCGACGGCCTCGGCCAGCCACGCATCGAAGCGCTCGGCGGCGTGCACGTCTTCGGGTCGCGTCGACCAGAATTCGCGCAGGTTGTGATAGCTCATGCCGCTGCCGACGATCAGCACGCCTTCGTCGCGCAGCGGCGCGAGCGCGCGGCCGATCGCAAGATGCGCGGCGGGATCGAGATCGGCGCGCAGCGATAGCTGGACGACCGGAATAGTCGCTTCCGGAAAGGCGAGCAGGAACGGCACGAACACGCCGTGGTCGAAACCGCGCTCGGCATCTTCATCCGACGCGATACCGGCGCTTGCGAGCAGCGCGCGAACACGCGCGGCGAGCTCCGGTGAGCCCGGCGCCGGATATTCGAGACGGTAGGTGTGCTCTGGGAATCCGTAGTAGTCGAACAGCAGCGGCGGGCGCTTGCCGCTACCGACCGTCGGACGCGCGGTTTCCCAATGCGCGGAAATGACCAGGATTGCCTTCGGGCGCACATGCAGCGATGCCGCGATCCCGCGCAAATAGGCCGCCATACTGTCCCACGCGTGCGGATCGCCGGGCGGTGGATCCATGAAAAAGCACGGGCCGCCGCCGTGGGGAATGAACAGCGTAGGGAGGCGATTCTCGGCGCGTTTGATCGGATCGAGGCTCATCGCGTCAATATGGTGGCGCGATGTGCCGCCAACAAGATGCAATTCGACCTCGGCGCAAGAGAGATTCCGAAGTCGGCGTCAGGGTCCGAAATAGTTCGACACGGTAACGGGGCACGTGTCCGCTGAACACTGCGGCGGCGACTCGTTGGGATCGAAAAGGCGAATGTTGACGTAGTAGTCCGTGTCCAATTGCAGCGGGCACCAGAAGTTGGTGCCGACGGTCAAACGCCAATGCACCATCGCGCTATCGTCGGGAGGCGCATCCAATACCACGCATGCGGCTTGTTCCGGGGAAAAGTCGGCGCACTCCGTGCTGATCGAGAAATCCAGCAGGGGGCCACTCCCGAATGACACGTACTTGAACATGCCGGCCGTCGTGACGGAGGCATCGGCTGGTACGTGAAACTTTGCAGCGATATAGCCCGTCTTGGCGAAGTGAAGAATGGTAGGGGTCGAGGTATCGAGACCGGGCCAGAGGACTGGCGGATCCGATGCCGACAGGCGTCCCCAGAGATTCTCGAACGCCGTTACGTCGACGCCGATGAGCGTGGCGCCGTTATAGGAAATTTCGGTGTTGGCAATGCGCCCGGCGGGACATGCGCCGCCATCGAACCCATCGCGAAAAAGAGCGTCCGGCGCTAACGACACGGAAGCGGAGAGAATCAAGGCCGTCAAATCGATCATGAGCGTCTCCGCTGGCTCGGACCATCAATCGGCTGCGGCAGACGCTACTCCCATGACATGGCCGATTCAAGAAATAAGCGCTGCGGATTGTAAAGACCGGCGAGTCGAGGCGAGTCGGCCGTCGTGAATAGCGTCGGAGCGCTCATTGCAAATGCGTGAACAGAAGTCCGATATACGCGCAAATGATCACGACGCCTTGCACGGCGAGATACTCGTGAAACCGTGGGCGCGCGATCACGATGCCGCTGACGGCGCTCGCCGCGAACACGATGTGGAAACCGAGATCGAGCGGCCGCGGCAACTTCCCCTCGACGACCAGCTGCTTGACGATGCTGCTCACGATCAAGATGGCGAGCAATGCGAAGAACCAGCGGCGATGGCCGTAGTAGTGCTGGCGCAAGTCGACGTCCGAGTCGCCAAAAACGTCCGGCAGCACCAGCGCTGCGAGCAGATACAGAATGATCGTCTGCATCAGCACCGCGGAAAATTCGAAGAAGGTCCAGTCGGTGTGATAGCGAAGGCCGAACATCGACCACCACGACTGCACCGAAATTACGACGATCAGAATCGCCCAGAGCACCGTCGGCCAGTAATTGCGCAGGCGCGTGCGCGCCTGCATGAGGCCGCGAAAACCCTTGAGTACCTGCGTGATCGCAAGGCCGAGGATCAGCGAAATCAGAACCGACAGATAGCTGAAGGCATCCATGGGCGGACGAACAGGCGGCGATACAGGGAATGCATGGCGGCCCCGACACGATTCGAACGTGCGACCTTCCCCTTAGGAGGGGGACGCTCTATCCAACTGAGCTACGGGGCCGGCAGCGCCCGATTCTAGCGGCTCCGCGACGCGGATGCGTCGGGCCGCCGTCGGCCGCGATGCTAGAATTCCGCGCCGCGACGGGCAATCGAGCGCGGCCGCGCGGGCGTATTTCCCGCCCCCATCCTGGCCGGTCGATGCTGCACGGAAAAAAAATCATCGTCGTCATGCCCGCGTATCACGCGGAAAAGACGCTGGCCGCGTGCTACGCGGCCATTCCGCACGACATCGTCGACGAAGTGCTGCTGGTCGATGACGCGAGCGACGATGCGACCGTCGCGGTAGCTCGGCAACTCGGCATCCTGGCGCATCGCCATCCCGCCAACCGTGGCTACGGCGGCAACCAGAAGACGTGTTACGCGCTGGCGCTCGAACACGGGGCCGACATCGTCGTGATGCTGCATCCGGATTATCAATACGAGCCCAGACTTATCACCGCGATGGCGGCGATGGTTGCGTCGGATGTTTACGACGTCGTGATCGGCTCGCGCATTCTCGGCAACACGGCGCTTGCGGGCGGCATGCCGCGATACAAGTACATCGCGAATCGTTTCCTGACGGCCATGCAGAACCTCCTGGTCGGTTCGAAGCTGTCGGAATTCCATACGGGTTATCGAGCATTCTCTCGACGCGTGCTCGAGACGCTGCCGCTAGCGCAGAACTCGGACGATTTCGTGTTCGACAACCAGATGCTCGTGCAGGCGATTGCGTTCGGTCTTCGCGTTGGCGAGCTCTCGTGTCCGACGCGCTATTTCGCGGAAGCCAGCCAGATCAATTTCCGGCGCTCGGTCGTCTACGGCGGCGGGGTGCTGTGGACGAGCGTGCTGTTTCGTCTGTGGAAATGGAAACTCGCCAAGCCTCGACTATTTTCGCCGGATAGCTCGCTGCGATTGAAGCCGGGCGCGCAATCCGGCTCGCTCACGCGCGCATGCTGAGTCCCGATGCGACTTATACGTTGCGCGACCGGCGCGCGTGGCCGTGGTTTGCCCTCGCGTTGATCGCATTTCTTGCTGGCGTGTGGCTGCGTCTCTATCAACTGCGCACGCAAACGCTGATCGACGATGAATGGCATGCGGTGCGCATGCTGATCGGCTCGGATGCGGCCGGCATCGCGACGCACTTCGGCTATGCCGATCATTGCATTCCGCTCACGCTGTACTACCGCTGGCTCTACGATCTCGGCGTTCTCAGCGAATGGCAGATGCATCTGCCGCTGCTGATCGCAGGCGTCGTATTGCTGATTCTCGCGCCGTTTTTGTTGCGCGGGTCGTTGACGTGGCCGGTCCGCGCGGTGTGGCTCGCGCTTCTCGCGATTTCACCGGTACTCGTTTATCTCAGCCGGACCGCTCGACCGTATGCGTTGGATTGCCTTTGCGCGTTCGTTGCGATCGTGGCGTTTCATCGATGGCGAAATGGAGGAGGGCGACGCTGGGCTATCGCCTACGTTGTCGCAACCGTCGTCGCCGCGTGGCTGCACATGCTCACGATCGTATTCACGCTGTGGCCTTTCGTCTGGTTTGGATTGCCCGCGCTGCGAAGCGCTTGGCGTCGCTCGACGCGGCAGGCAGGAGTGCGCGTGGTCGTACGAATGATTGTTCTTGCGCTCATCACTGTCGCCGGCGTCGCGCTCGTACTCGTGCCGCCGATTCTCGGAGACTGGCGCGCGATGGCCGCGAAAGCCGGCGCCGGCGAGATGACCTTCGATACGCTGTATCGATCCGCACTCATGATGCTGGGGATTTCGAGCGTGTGGCTATGTATCGCGCTCGCGGTCGTATTCGCGATCGGCGTCTGGCGCCTCGGTCGGCGCGAGCCCGGGTTCGTGGCATATATCGGAAGTCTGATCGTCGTCGGCACCGCCGTCGTGGCAATCAGCCGGCCCGCGTGGGTGCAGCATCAGCAAACGTTCGTGCGTTACGTGCTGCCGGTCGTGCCGTTCGTGCTGCTGTTCGTCGCCGAGGGCATCGTGTTTGTCGTCGCACAGCTGCGCATCCAGTCGATTGCCTGCGCGGGCGCGGCGCTCGTTGTGGTCGGCCTCGCAGCGGCCGGTCCGATGCCGGGCTATTACTATTTTCCAAATCAATTGATGGGCCACGAGTTGTTCCAGTTCGATTTCGCCGCCGATCACAATCCGTACGCGACGCGACTCGATCTCGGCCCGGTTCCGGCGTTCTATCGCGATCTCGCCACGCGCCCGCCCGGCAGCATCACGCTGATCGAAACGCCGGCACGACTGATATCGCACTATCTTCCGGACCCGTGGTATCAGGCCATCCATCATCAGAACGTCAAGTACGCGCTGGCGGCGCCGTTGTGCGGCGCTGAGGCGGACGAGTTTCCATCGACGGCGACCGGCATTCGATTCCGGCGCGTCGGTCGACTCGCAGACGTACTCGACGGCACGACGCTCGGTGCTGATTACCTCGTCTTGCGCATGCGCCCGTGGTCGGTGCCGCCGGGTCTCGACACGCCCTGGCCGGATATGACGGCTTGCGCGGCGAGCGTCAGCGAGCGGCTCGGCGAGCCCGTATATCGCGATGCAGAGATCGTCGTGTTTGCGCTCACGAAGAAGTAAACAATTTCCCTCTCCGGCAAGCGGAGGGGCGGATGACGCCACTCGGAGGTCACTCGTCGGCGAGTCGATAGCCGATGCCTACTTCGGTGAGCAGAAGTCGCGGTCGCGCCGGATCCGCTTCGATCTTGCGACGCAGCGTGCGCATGTAGATGCGCAGATAGTGCGGCGATTCGACGTGCGCGGCGCCCCAGACGTCCCGCAGCAGCTGGCGATGCGTCATCACCTTGCCGCGATGGCGCGCCAACGTGGTCAACAGCTCGTATTCGATCGGCGTCAAGTGAATATCGGCGCCGTTGCGCTGCACGCGATGCGCGGCAAGGTCGATCACCACGTCGCCGATCGCAATGCGCGCATCGCCCGATACGCCGCTCCTGCCCGAGAGATGGCGTTCGGCAACGCGTAGCCGCGCGAGCAGCTCGCCGATGCCAAATGGCTTGGTCAAATAATCGTCGGCTCCGAGATCGAGCGCGGCGACCTTGTCGGTTTCCTTGTCGCGCGCCGACAGCACGATGATCGGCCGC
>Ga0157372_10009667_pt1 | contig 10251 bp, 13 predicted proteins | sample C55metaG_FD_115307 | JGI IMG/M metagenome (GOLD analysis project Ga0157372, IMG submission 115307) | Corn rhizosphere microbial communities from Kellogg Biological Station, Michigan, USA - C5-5 metaG | ecosystem: Host-associated > Plants > Roots > Rhizosphere > Soil | place: USA: Michigan...
GGTACCAGGTGCAACTGCAAACACCAGATATGAATGTATATGGCGTATCCCTGCCGGGGGCTCCGGGTGTGGTCATTGGTTTTAATGACAGTATATCATGGGGCTTTACGAATAACTACCGCGATGTAAAAGATTTTTATGCTATTGAATCGCAGGATAACAATACGTACCTATTCAATGGTAACCAGGTGCCATTTAAAAAACGAATAGAGGTAATAAAAGTAAAAGGTGCGCATGATCTCATCGATACGGTACTGTACACGGTGCAAGGTCCTGTAATGTATGATGAGCATTTTCATGGCCCTAACGGATTAAAGAAAAAACTAGCCATGTGCTGGATGGCACATAGACCTACTAACGAATTATACTCACTCTACTTGCTGAACCGCAGTAAAAGCTATAACGATTTTGTTACCGCCATTCATCATTTTGAATGCCCTGGGCAAAATATGATCTATGCAGATAGACAAGGCAATATTGCGATATGGGGACAAGGTCAATTCATTAATAAGTGGAAGGACCAGGGACGTTTTGTAATGGAAGGTACTGACAGCGCTACAATGTGGCACCAACTGATACCAATGGATGAGAATCCACATGCGCTCAATCCGCCGCAAGGTTACCTAGCGTCTGCTAATGAATCAGTGACAGACAGTACATATCCTTATTGGTATAATGGTTATTTCTACGAGTTCCGTGCATGGCGGATAAATCAGGTATTACGAAGTTTACAACATGCTACGGTTCAGGATATGTTCCGTCTGCAAAATGATACATATTCCATTCTTGCAGCAAATGCATTGCCAGTAATGATGCAACATGTTGTAGTAGCTGATGTAGGTGCGGATGCAAAAAAATATCTTGAGTCCCTTAGTAAGTGGAATTATTATCTGTCTCCTGAGAGTAAAGATGCTTCTGTTTTCCAGCTTTGGTGGGGCGCTTTCTATGCAGCCCTGTGGAAGCAACGTTTTGCGAATATACCGGACAATATCTGGCCTTCCCCTGAACGCACAATGCAGTTACTAAAAACAGATACTGTATTTGCCAAACAATTAAACCCTGTAGCAACGGCAACATTTAATGCTGCTATTGACACACTCAACAAAATAGGGAGTGGCGAAAAACAGGAATGGTATTATGTCAAGAATACATCTGTAAAACATCTTACTAAACTGAAACCTTTTAGCTATGATTACCTGAAAATAGGTGGTTGGGGTAATACAGTAAATGCAGCGAAAGATAATCATGGGCCTTCCTGGCGTATGGTGGTAGAGATGGGCAAGGAGATAAATGCTTATGGCGTATATCCCGGTGGGCAGTCTGGCAACCCCGGCAGTAAATACTACGCCACCTTCTTGAGTAAGTGGGTAACAGGCAATTATAACAAGCTGCTGTTTCTTGCCAATAACAGTACGCAGCAGGGTAGCAATATCAAATACACAATGACATTACAACCAAAATAAGCAGATGAGAACATTCATAACAATATTGCTTATTGCATTGCTTTCGGGAATTGCTACTTATTTCTTCCCGTGGTGGATGATAGCTGTAGTAAGTTTTTTAGTTGTGGTCATTAGGAAACCTAAGAAAGCTTTCTGGTCAGGTTTTGCCGGCATCGCGTTGCTTTGGTTGATAGCTATTCTTTTCCATGATATACCCAATGATCATATTTTATCTACGCGTATGGCCGGGCTTTTCTCATTACCTAATAGTATACTATTTATTATAGTAAATATATTAATCGGTGGGCTTGTTGGTGGTATGGCTGCATGCAGTGCTGCTACAATAAATAAATTGTTCAGGGCTGCCTAATCGGTATATTTGCAGCGGTATGACCATCCGTTTACAGCGCAATATTGCCATCCTTTCCGTTGTATTATTCCTGGGCAAGTTGTGGGCATGGTACCTTACTCACTCTGTTACAATTCTTACTGATGCCTTGGAAAGCACTGTAAATGTTATTGCAGGGTTCATTGGTTTGTATAGCATTATATTAGCTGCACGTCCTAAAGACAAAAATCACCCCTACGGTCATGGTAAAGCAGAGTTCATATCATCAGCCATAGAAGGTGCGCTTATATTTCTTGCGGGCTTATTCATCATTTATGAGGCTGGCATGCAACTAATGCATCCCAAACGTTTGCATAAACTGGATGTAGGTATTTATGTGATCGCAGCAACAGGTGTGATCAATTACATGGTAGGTCGCTATTCAGTGAAAATGGGACGTGAGAAAAAATCACTGATCGTAGAATCTGCCGGCAGGCATTTGATGAGCGATGCTTATTCTACATTAGCTATTGTCGTAGGTCTCGGGCTTGTATATATAACCAAATGGCAGTGGCTGGATAGTGTAGTTGCATTAGTATTTGCGGGTGTTATAATAGTAACCGGTTACCGCATATTGCGGAAATCGCTGGCGGGTATTATGGATGAGGCTGATGAAGCAATACTAAAGGAAGTAATAGCATGGCTGCAGCAAAACCGCCGGCCGCAATGGATAGATCTGCATAATCTGCGTGTGATACAATATGGCAGCGTATTGCATATTGATGCGCACATGACCATCCCCTGGTATTATGAAGTATTGGATGCAGAACGGGAGATACATGGGGTAGAAGATATGGTGAAGGAAAAGTTTGGTGATTCAGTGGAGATGTTCATACATATAGACGCATGTATGCCTTATTCATGCAAGCTGTGTGCTTTATCACAATGCCCTGTGCGAAGGGAAGCCTTTAAACAAAGAATAGATTGGAACCTGGATAATGTATGGCAGGATTCCAAGCATGGCAAAGAATCCTTACCTGCTAACTAAGTCCTGCTTCCCGTTCTCTTTCATAGCCTGTGTCAACAAGCCAGTTACCGCTGTCTGCTGCTGCTGTTGCTAATTCGTCACAGCGGTTGTTAAATGGATTATCGGCATGGCCTTTTACCCATGTAAAGCGAACATTATGCTTGCGGGCTGCATTCAAATACTGTTGCCATAGATCAGCGTTCTTTTTTCCTTTAAAACCTGTCTTTACCCAGCCTTGCAGCCATTTCTTTTCCACTGAATTGACAACATAGGCAGAGTCGCTATAGATCATCACATCCACACCATCGCGCGTGAGTGATTGCAATGCTACTACCACTGCCATTAATTCCATGCGGTTATTGGTCGTCAGCCGGAAACCTTGCGATATTTCTTTGCGTGCCGCACCCCATTGCATTACGATACCATAACCACCGGGGCCGGGATTGCCGCGCGCTGCACCATCTGTGTAAATTATCAGTTGTTTCGACATGAATTAATGAATAGCCTTATCTTTGCGCCCAAATTTAGAACGTTGAGCGCCAAAATAAAAGTTGCAGCAGTAAGTTATTTGAATACGAAGCCATTATTGTACGGTATTGAGCGTAGTGAAGTGATGAACGATATGGAATTATTGCTCGACTATCCATCAAATCTTGCGAAAGATCTGCAAAGCGGTGCAATAGATATGGCGCTGATGCCTGTGGCTGCAATGATTCATATTCCTGGTGCGCATATCGTTAGCGACTATGGTATAGCTGCCGATGGCAATGTTGCTTCTGTTTGTATTTTTAGTCAAGTACCCATAGAAGAAGTTGAAACGGTTTATATGGACTATCAGTCTCGTTCATCTGTACGCCTTGCACAACTATTATTAGAAAAGCACTGGAAGAAAAACGTTGAGTATAAACCTGCTCCTGAAAATTATATTGAATATATAAATGGTAAAACCGCTGGCGTAATTATTGGTGACCGCGCTTTGAAGCAACGTACTAATTTTGAATATATCTATGACCTTGCTGATGCATGGAAAGATTTTACAGGTCTGCAATTTGTATTTGCTGCATGGATAGCGAATAAGCCGCTACCGGAAGATTTCCTTAAAGCATTCAATGAGGCAAATGCAGAGGGCCTGAAACATATAGAAGAAGTTGTCGCCCAAAATCCATTCCCTTATTACGATCTGCATACATATTACACAGAGAACATCAAGTACTACTTAGACGAAGAAAAGAAAAAAGGCTTGAATAAATTCCTGGAGTTGATAAAAGAATAATTACTGCACAGGGTCAAGGAGTTTAATGAAATGAACACCTTGTAAACTGTGCATATCTTCAGGTATATTCCCTTTATCATTGATCCATACATTATATCCCTTCTGCTGTATTCTGATTATTTCTTCTTTTGTTGGTAGAAAGTTATATGCCGTCATGTTGGTATAAAACATTGCTTCGATGTACGCAGGGTAGTTAAGCAGTACTGCATTTTTCATAGGTATCCTATTTAATGCTTTTAGCTGCGCCACCCATTGAGGTGCACGTTCTTTTTTATCAAAAGGTTTTATCCGCTCAATAGTGTAGCGTATGGGTAACACTATAAAGGCTAGTAAGACAATGGTTACTATCCATTTCCATTTGTCTATTCGGTACTGTAACAGGTCATAAAGACAAATAGCAGTAATGATAAACAGTGCAGGTGCAGTGAACGCTATGTAACCGGGCATTTTTGTTTGTACAAACGAAAAGAACAGAAATGGCAAGCCAAACCATATCCAGAGTATAGCATAGCGAGTAGTAGGTTTTTTGTACGTCTTATATATGAGCCATAGCAGTGGCAGATAAATGTATTCTCCGTAATTTATCCTGATCTTGTCAATGTAAAATAAAACAGAGCCGCCATTTCCTTCCAATGGCTCTATGATGTGCTTGTAATTAAATGCTGCTTCATAATGCGCTTCTAAAGGATAATAATGAAATATGTACAACTGCCATGGAAGGATACAACAATCACAACCACACAAAGCAAAATAAATTGAAATGCTACTGTTTTAGGTTGCGCCTTATTATCAATAACGAGCAATAGCCATATCGGTAAAACAATAAGCGCAGGTAACCATTTTGAAAGGATGGCTGCACCCAGGCATATACCTGTAAGTATATTAAAAGAAGTTTTCTTTTTTTGCGCGTATAGTATAGCGAAGAAGATAGAAAGCTCTACGAAAAAATAAAAGAACGTATCTGTATGGTCAGTAGCTACCCGGCCGGTTGCCAGCTCTATCAGAAATCCGTTGATGCAATAAAGAAAGGCTGCAAACCATGCTGCTTTTCGGTCTGTAAAATATCTTGCTATAGAATAGGTCAGTGCTATACCTATTGTAGTTAATACTATTGAAGGCAGCCGGAGCGCCAACTCATTAATGCCAAATAATTTAAAGCTACAGGCAATGGTCCAAAGCGGCAGAGGTTGTTTATGCAGCCAGATATGCCCAGCCGACCATTTAGTGTAATCATATGGGAAAGGAGTGAATTCATATAAAGTAGGTTTTATCGGATGTAACAATAAATGTTTGGCAACTAACGCATGAAAGCGCTCATCCCATTCATGCAAGTAAAAATCACAGGCAGTATATATGCGAAGCAAAAATCCGCTTAACATCATCACTGAAACGGAAAGTGTATACTTACCTTGCTGATGTAATCTTAAAGAATATAAGAGGGCAATAGTGCATAGTACCATTGTGGCTATGCCAAAATAAATATTGTTCATAGGGTTATTAAGTCACTTCCTTATCTCAAACCATTTATGCGGTTCTTTATCCAGTTCAAAGTCATTAATATAGTTTAGGCCCAGTTTTCTAAAAACATTTTGTGATTCAAGGTTGTCCGCATGGGTCATCCCGTAGATGACGTCCAATTTCATATTGTCAAATCCATAATTAAGGCTGGCTTTGGCGGCTTCAGTTGCATAACCTTTGCCCCAATGTTTTTTCTTAAAGCGATAGCCGATTTCGTGTATATCGGTAAAGCCATTCGCTTCCATATCGCTGAAAAATTTTAGTCCACACCAGCCAATACATTCGCCGGTAGTTTTTTCAACTACTGCCCAGCGTCCAATGCCATTTTCAGAATACTGTTTATTTATATACCGTATACCATCTTCTGCCTGTTGCAATGTAGTTATAGGTTTGTTGCCCAGGTACAGATGAACCTTCGGATCGCTGTCCATTTCAAAAATATCCGGCGCGTCTGTTAAAACAAGCTCGCGCAATATCAGTCGTTCTGTTTTTGCTTTCATCGGGCGCTGTATTCAAAAACTCTGGAGAACCGGTTCATGTCACGTGCTCCTGTTATTGCATTTACTGTGTCCTGGTAACGTGTTACAAAATATACAAGTATTGAATCATACAGTTCATGATGTGTCATAGCCGGTAAAAAATCTTTCACTGCCTGTTTGCCAATTGCTTTTGTTGAGTCTGGAAGGTAAGTTTTGAAATCAGTTGCTGCACCTGGCCTGCTTTCAAAAACGATATGATAAATACCATGGCCATAATGAAACCTGTTAGATTTATCTTCTCCATCCTGGTCTCTATGTATTGAGGTCAATACGGTGCCTTTAAATAAGCTGTCGTATTTATTGATGAAAGCTTGCTCTGCAGGCGCAGGCAGTTCTACATGACCTTTGCTCAACAATACTAATATTAATCCGCCACCAATATAAAGTACTATAATACCTCCTATGATCAAAATGAAAATGGCAATTGAAGTCCTTATGTCTATATTAGATTTTTTCTTTTTATCACCTGGCATAGTAGGTAAAGATTTTAGTGAATTGTGGTGAAAAATTTCGTTTGGTTACAGGGTCAGTGCTGTCAGGGTATCGTGTTATAAAGGTTACGCTTACAGAATCATATAGTTCACGATGGGGCATCATTGGCAGAAACGTTTTAACAGCTGCTATGCTGATAGCAGAGAGCGCAGAATCACCTGATCGTTTAAAATCACCTAACGAAGGTTTGGTTTGGAAGGTGATGTAGTAAATGCCATGGCCATACCTGTATTTATACGATTTATCTTCTGCTTCCCAGTCCTTATTCATACTGGTCATTACGGTATCTTTAAACAGGCTATCATATCTGCTGATCATAGTCTTTTCAGCAAGGTTGAGTTCTTCTGCCGAGTTTGTGTTCAGAAAAGTTAATATCCATCCTGCGCCGATGTATAACAGCAGTATGGCGCCGATAATGCAGAAAAAGATGATAAGTACACGCTTTATGTCTTTCATAGGAACACTATACCATTGTTTAACGGGCGCTGTATTCAAATATTTTGGTAAAACTCATACTGCTTGTGTCTGCTACCACAATACCGCCTTCTTTCTTTACCGGGTAATTAGTAACGAAATATACAAGTATGGAGTCATATAACTCTCTATTTGTCATTATTGGTAAAAAATCCCTTGTTACTTGCAAGCTTAGTTTTTTTAAAGAATCACTGGAAAAGGTTTTAAAATCGTTCCCACCCGGTTTGCTTTCAAAAAAGATATGATAAATGCCATGTCCATACCGGTGTTTATAGTTTTTATCCTCAGCTTGCCGGTCTTTACTCATAGTAGTCTTTGCACCATTAAATAAAGAGTCATATTTACTTACAATAGCAGTTTCAGCAGGATCAGGTTTTTCTTCGTATTGACCAAAGCTAGCGTAAATAATAAGCAGCCCTATACAGCCGGTCACCGCTATTGAAAGTATTATTAAAAATAATACGGTGCCAATTTTAGCAACGCTATTTTTCATAGCTCAATTTAAGAATTATTGCAAAGCTTGCCATTATAACTAATCATAATTACATCATAACCGTGATAATTAATTAACCTTATATCTTTATGGCTCATTTATGGATATGCAGGATAATATTACAATGGTTGAATGTCCGCGCGATGCAATGCAAGGCTGGAAACATTTTATTCATACCGAGCAAAAAGTTACTTATCTCAATGCCTTACTACGTGTTGGCTTTGATGTGCTTGATTTTGGTTCATTTGTGTCGGCAAAGGCTATTCCTCAAATGGCCGATACAAAAGAAGTATTACCACAATTAAAGCTCGACAATACAAATACCAGGTTGCTTGCTATTATTGCTAATACACGTGGCGCCGAAGAGGCGGTAGCTTATGAGCAGATCAGTTACCTAGGCTTTCCGTTTTCTATATCTGAGACCTTTCAACTGCGCAATACTAATAAAACCATTGCGGAATCGCTGAAGCAGGTAGAAGAGATACAACAGCTTTGTGTGAAAAATAACAAAGAGCTGGTTGTATATATATCTATGGGTTTTGGTAATCCTTATGGCGATCCCTATGATGCGGAGGTAGCCATTAACTGGGTAGGTAAGCTGGCTGCTTTGGGAGTAAAAACGATCGCAATGTCGGATACTGTGGGCGTCGCTACACCCGATAACATTAAATACATTTTTAAGCATCTGATACCGGAGTTTAACGATGTGGCTATTGGTGCGCATTTTCATTCTACACCGGATGCATGGCGCGAGAAAATACAGGCCGCATGGGATAGTGGCTGTCGCAGGTTCGATAGCGCCATGCGTGGCATTGGTGGATGCCCTATGGCTAAAGACGATTTGGTAGGGAACATTGCTACTGAGCATATGGTCGACTTCTGCAATGAAAACAATATACCGCTGAAATTGCAGCGCGATAATTTCCTGGAAGCATGGCACATGGCCGGAACTTTATTTGTGTAATAATAGGGCATAATAAATAATCTTAGCTTTACTTTCTAAAATCAACGACATGTCCGTACATGGCGAAATAAAAAAGGTAACTACCAATACGCTGCAGGCTATGAAGCAGCGCGGCGAAAAGATAAGCATGCTTACGGCTTACGATTTTTCTATGGCTCGCATATTTGATAGTGCAGGCATAGATGTATTGTTGGTAGGCGATTCGGCATCAAATGTGATGGCGGGCCATGAAACGACCTTGCCTATTACGCTGGATCAAATGATATATCATGCGCAAAGCGTGGTGAGGGCAGTGGACCGTGCCCTTGTGGTGGTAGACCTGCCATTTGGTAGCTACCAGGGCAATAGCAAGGAAGCGCTCAATTCTTCCATTCGTATTATGAAGGAAACAGGTGCACATGCTATTAAGTTGGAGGGTGGTGAAGAAGTTAGTGAATCCATCAAACGCATCATAAGCGCCGGTGTGCCTGTTATGGGTCACTTAGGCCTTACGCCGCAGTCTATCTACAAGTTTGGTACGTATGCTGTGCGTGCGAAGGAAGAAGAAGAAGCAGAGCAACTGGTGCGTAATGCACATGCACTTGAAGAAGCAGGATGTTTCGCTTTGGTATTAGAGAAGATACCCGCGCAGCTCGGTAAGCGTGTATCCGAAGCATTGCGTATTCCTGTTATAGGTATTGGTGCAGGCATGCATGTTGATGGGCAGGTGCTGGTAATGCATGATATGCTGGGTATTACAAAGGATTTTTCTCCGCGTTTCCTGCGCCGTTATTTAAACCTGTATGAGGATATAAAAAGCGCAACCGCTCAATACATCAAAGATGTAAAAAGTAAAGATTTCCCTAACGAACAGGAGCAATATTAGTATGGTGAATGAAGCCGCATGGAAAGAAATCCATGAGTCGCTGAAAAAGCAAGGTGTAACATTGATAGCCGTTTCAAAAACAAAGCCTGTCAGTGATATACAAGAACTGTATGCACTGGGTCAAAGAGATTTTGGTGAGAATTATGTACAGGAGCTTGTTGAAAAGCAACCGCAATTGCCCCAGGATATTCATTGGCATTATATAGGTCATTTACAAAGTAATAAGGTAAAATATATTGCTCCATTTGTTGCACTGATACATGCGGTGGATAGCTTTAAGCTATTGCAGGAGATCAATAAACAGGCACAGAAAAATAATCGCACGATAGATGTGCTGCTGCAATTCCATGTGGCTGATGAGGAAACGAAATTCGGACTGGATGAGCACGAAATGCTTACCTTATTAGAGTATTATGAAGCACAAATAGATCAAATGCAAAATGTGCGCATCTGCGGGCTTATGGCCATGGCGTCGAACACAGATGATGAAACACAGGTACGCAGAGAGTTTCAACGGGTCGATAACCTGTTCGGTGTGCTTAAAAAATCAAATTTCCTTACCCGTCCTTATTTTAATATTCTGTCTATGGGCATGAGCGGTGATTATCAAATGGCAATAGAGGAGGGTAGTACTATGGTGCGCATTGGCAGCCTGCTATTTGGTGCAAGGCAGTACAATTAATTAGCTGCAGAAGATCGCTTATGCAGTAAGCGAAAACCAAACGCCGCAGTAATACAAAAAGCGGTTGTCATCCACCAAAGATTAGCAAAGCCAAATTTATCTGCTACTTCGGCACCTGTCGCAGGGCCTAAAACCTGCGCGGTAGACCATGCAA
>Ga0157372_10009670_pt1 | contig 10250 bp, 7 predicted proteins | sample C55metaG_FD_115307 | JGI IMG/M metagenome (GOLD analysis project Ga0157372, IMG submission 115307) | Corn rhizosphere microbial communities from Kellogg Biological Station, Michigan, USA - C5-5 metaG | ecosystem: Host-associated > Plants > Roots > Rhizosphere > Soil | place: USA: Michigan...
TACGATGCTACTTGGTCCAGACGACGATACTGCCGCAATAACCCTTCTGGGGCGACGGAAGAAATCTGTCCGATGCGCGAAGGAGGCTGCTGTAGACCTCGACTGCCTTGATGTCGCTTCCGGCGACGAACTCATCTCCGTCCGGCACAGGATGGCCGTCCAGATATACCTGCAGACGGCAATGATCGCTCGACGAGACGTAGCGTGCAGACGACGTATGCGGCCGGCCGATCAACGTCACGCCAGGCACACCATACATGAGGTCGCTTACGGAGGTGGGCCGGCGCCGCTCGACCTCGTCGGGTGAAATGAAGTAGCCGGAGAGGTGTGCCTTTCTATCGAAGAACCCAGTCGCCCGGAACCGATCGTCGCGATACGGGTCAGTTCCCATTGCAGGCGACGCTTCGACGTCGACGGTCGTGAGCGACGGAGGGGTCGGCGAGAGATGAACGACGACGGGTTTGATCGTTCCCGGCTTGAGGATCAGATCGAAATCGACGGGAACGTATCCAAGGCGCCGGATAGTGAATCGCGTCTTGCCGGCCGGTATGTCGGTGAGCGAGAATTCGCCCGAGTCAGTAGTGGTGATGACCTGGCGCGCTTCGCCCCAGACGACGGTCGCAAACGGAATGGGAGTATCGGCGGAGTCCCGAACGAGACCGCGAACCGACGACGGTCGCTGAATGGCCTGGTCAGAAGGCGTTGTCGTCGACGCGCCAGCGGGGGTTTGCTGGGCACCGGTCGAGCCGGCGAGAGCGAGCGCCAATAAGCATCCCGTGAGGAACGCGCGGCTGTATCCGTGCCGGCAACAGATCCACGACGAAAGCAGATCTTTCGTATCCATCGTAGCCTCGCCGCAGGAGATCCTGATGGTGGGTCGGACAGACACCACGATAGGTGTGGGATCGGAGCGGCGCCAGTACAAACTGCAAACCATCACCCAACGATTACGTTGCGGCACGAATACCCGCCCCGGAGCGCAGTGCTATCGCAGGAGGGAATAGACAGCTATGACCGCGGAGTTGTAGAGGCGAGCGTAGTCGGCGGGGAGGCGCTCGATGCTTTCCATGATCTCTCGCTTGAGATCGCGGACCATGACTCGGGCGGCGGAGACTTCATCGCGCGTGTCTTCGGGCGCCATGTGATTGAGTCCGTGAATGGCATTCCAGAGATGCCGCACGAGTTCGTTCACATGTTCGACCCGCTCTGTGACAGCGGAAACGCCTGGGTCGGGAAGCTGGGGTAGATCTGAGTCGAGGCCGCCAGTGTCGTTCATGGAAGAATGACGTTACGGGCGCCGCGGGCCCGTGGCAAGGACGAAATCGCGAGCGCGGGCTGGAAGCGGCCGATCTACAATGAGCGGGGTGGGAATCGAACCCACGACCTGAAGCTTAAAAGGCTCCTGCTCTAACCAACTGAGCTACCCGCCCTAAATCCACGTACGGCAAGGGAATTTAAACGAATTGCCGGCGGAGGCGGATGCATTCCGCCGCGGGCTCCGGCGACCCGGCGTCATTCCACGCGCTACCTCTTCGCAGTGGCCGTCTCCTTCGTGAAGATCGACTTGGGAATCATCACGTGGACACCGACGTTCCCGTCGACGAGCTGAGTAATATCGACGTCGCACGCCACGCTTACCAGCATGTACGCATCGTCCTTGCTGAGCCCGCGGCTCATGAGGAAGTCGATGGCCTGACGGACGGCCGTCTTGGTTGCGGTGACGAGATCCTTGTCGGTGCCCATGGTGATCCAGTGCGTCGGCGTCTCGGCGCGCGGCCACGTAAGGTGCATGTCCTTACGGACAATCACCTGAAATGTTCCCACGAGCGAGGTTTCGAGGGCAGTGATGTCCACCTCGCCATTTCCCTGGCCTGCGTGTCCGTCGCCGATCTCGAGCAACGCACCGGCGGTGTGGACCGGGATATACAGTGTAGTGCCGGCGACAAGTTCCTTGTTGTCGAGATTGCCAGCGTGCATTCCCGGCGGCGCACTGTTGAGCCGGCCCAGTGCGGGATCCGGCGCGTCACCTATGCTGCCGAAGAACGGTCGCAGCGGAATGTCGATACCGTCGGCGAAGTGCGCGAGCATCTTCTGCTTGTCGAGCGGGATTATGCGCATTCTGGAGTAGCCGAAATCCTCGGGCAGAAAGCCGCTTTTCCCGCCGAACGCGTTGTACGCATACGGAATCGCCAGATCGATCTTCTTTATGCGCACCTCCAGCACGTCACCTGAATCCGCCCCGTTCACATATATGGGGCCGGTCAGAATGTGTCCGCCTGGTCCCTTGTCGGTGACCTTGGCGTAGATGTCGCGCAGAGACTGCTCCACGTCCGCCGGCTTGACACCTGCGCCTTCGAGACGCGTTGGGCTCGAGGTAATGAGTGTGCCAACGACGATCTGATCTCCGGAATTGATGTGCAGCACTGGCTTCGCCGCTGCGTCGTAATAGCCCCACGCAACTGTCGTGGGGCTCGGCATCAGCGTGTGTGATACGGGAGACGATTGCGCGGCGACGCTGGCCGACGCGCACACGATGGCCCCCAGAAGCGGCACGATTCGCGACATGTTAGTACAGTGTAAAGGTGACCGGCGCGATCCCTGTGCATCGCGCCAGAGACGATTATATCACTATTCCGGCCGTGCCGTCCGCGGCGCGAGAGCGCCACGCGTTCCGCGTATCCTGGATCTTACGCTGTGGGCCATGTCGCGAATCCTGCCGGGGAGCTCGTCGAAGTACGTGTAGAACACCGGTGTCACGTACAGCGTGACGAGCTGTTATAACGCGGATCCCCCGACCACCGCGATACCCAGCGGACGTCTGGACTCGGCGCCCGCTCCGGTCCCGAGCGCGATCGGCAGGGTCGCCATGAGGGCGGCCATCGACGTCATCATGATCGGGCGAAATCTTACGCTCGCCGCTTCGACGATCGCCTCCGCCGGACTCTTGTGCTCGTTGCGCTCTGCTTCGATCGCAAAGTCGATCATCATGATCGCGTTCTTCTTCACAATGCCGACGAGCAGAATGAGTCCGACAAAGCCGTACACGTCGAGCGGCATGCGGAAGATGTATAGCGACAGCAGAGCGCCGAAGGCGGCGAATGGCAACCCGGTGAGAATCGTCAGCGGATGGATGAAACTCTCGTAGAGAATTCCAAGCACCATGTAGATCACGAACACTGCAAGGATGAGAAGTGCAACGAGCCCCTGCTGGCTCTGCTGGAATGCCTGTGCGGTACCGGAGAAACTCGTGGTTATGCCGGGCGGAACCGTCGTGGCAGCGGCGGCCTGAATCGCTGTCGTGGCCTCGCCGAGCGCCGAACCGGGGCGCGTGTTGAACGAGATCGTAACGGACGGCAGCTGGCCAGAGTGGTTGATTGCGAGCGGACCGACTGTCTGCGTCAGCGTCGCGACTGTACTCAACGGAACGAGTGTGTGCGTCGCCGACGATCTGACGTACAGCATGCGTAGCGCGTTGATATCCTGCTGAAACTGCGGGAGCAGCTCCATGATGACGAAGTACTCGTTGTTCGGCGTGTAGATGTTCGAGACCTGGCGCGAACCGTACGCGTCGTTCAGCGCAGTTTCGATATCCTGAGCAGTGACTCCAAGTGCGGACGCATGATCGCGGTCGATGTTCACGTTCACCTGCGGATTGGCAATCTGCAGATCGCTCGTCACATCCTGGAGCTCGGGAAGGCCGCGCATGCGCGCTTCCATCTTTTCCGCGGCGGCATCCAGTGCCGTGATATCGGGACCCTGCATCGTGTACTGATACAGACTCTTCGACGAGCGGGAGCCGATCTGAATTGCTGGGGGCACCTGCATGAACACGTTCATGCCGGGGACGCCGGTGAGCTTGGGGCGCAGCTCGTTGACGATCTCGTCAGCACTCAGCCGCTGGCCGAACGGCTTGAGACTGAGAAAAATGCGCCCCTGATTCCCGCTGCCACCGCCGGAGCCGACGGAAGACATGTACGCGGCCACGTTCGTATCCTTCGCGACGATGTCGGCAATCTGCTTCTGGTGCGTGACCATGTCCGCGAACGACGTCCCCTGTGCCGCTTCTGTTGTCGCGGAGATCTGACCTGTGTCCTGAGTTGGAATGAAGCCGGTCTGAACGACCTTGGCCAACACTCCGGTGGCGACGAGCACCAGGAGCGAGAACATCAACGCTGCAAACCGGTGGCGCATCACCCAGCCGAGGCTGTTGGTGTATCCGCCGGCGAGCCTCTCGTATGCGCGCTCCGTGGCGTTGAACATGCGCCCGTGCTCGCGCGACGGCGGCTTGAGGAACCGGCTCGACAACATCGGCGTCAGCGTGAGCGACACGAAGCCAGAGACAAGAATCGCCGCGCCGATGGTCACCGCAAATTCGTGGAACAGGCGGCCGACAATACCGCCCATGAACAGAAGAGGGATGAACACCGCCGTGAGCGACAGCGTCATCGACAGAATCGTGAAGCCGATCTCGGCGGATCCGTCGAACGCCGCCTGCAGCGGAGTCTTCCCCATCTCCATGTGTCGCACGATGTTCTCGAGCATGACGATCGCGTCGTCGACGACGAATCCGACGGCGAGAGTGAGCGCCATCAGCGACAGATTATCCAGCGAGTAGCCGAGCAGATACATCACGGCGAACGTTCCCACCAGCGACATCGGGAGCGCGAGACTCGGGATGACAGTCGCCGAGATGTTTCTAAGAAACAGGAAGATCACCATGATCACGAGGAACAGTGTGAGCACGAGTGTTGACTTCACGTCATTGACCGACGCCTCGATCGACGCAGAGCGGTCGTAGAGGACGCTTATCTTGACGCTCGCCGGGATCTGCGTGCGCAGCGATGCGAGCAGATCCTTCACGCCCTGCGCGACCGCGACCGTGTTGGTACCCGGCTGGCGCTGCACCGCAAGAACTACCGCGCGGTCGCCGTTGTACCAGCTTGCCGTCTTGTTGTTTTCGACGTCGTCCAACACCTGGCCGAGTTCGCTCAGGTGTACCGGGGCACCGTCGCGGTATGCGACGACCATCTGGCGAAACTGCGCGGCGTTCTGCAGCTGGCCGTTGGTTTCGACGGTCAGGGCGCGATTGGGGCCCCAGAGCGTGCCAGTGGGCATGCTCACGTTCTGCGAGTTGATCGCGCTGGCGACCTCGTCTATCCCGATACCGCGATTGGCCAGTGACGTGGGGTCCAGCTGGACACGAACGGCATACTTCTGTGCACCGTACACGACTACCTGCGCAATGCCCGGCGTCATCGAGATCTGCTGCGCCATCACCGTCTCGCCATACTCGTCGAGCTGCGACAGTGGCATCGTGTTGGACGTGAGCGCGAGATACAGGATGGGCGAATCGGCCGGATTCACCTTGCGATATGACGGGGGAAGAATGCCGAGCGGCAGTCTGCGCAGCGTTTGCGAGATCGCGGCGTTCACATCCTGTGCGGCGGCGTCGATGTCGCGATCCAGTGTGAACTGAATCGTGATCGAAGTAGATCCCAGCTGGCTCGTCGACGTCATGTTGTCGATGCCGGCGATCGTGGAGAACTGCTTTTCGAGTGGCGTGGCGACGGATGATGCCATCGTCTCCGGACTTGCACCCGGGAGATTCGCATTCACGCTGATCGTCGGGAAGTCGACTGATGGAAGGTCGCTTACCGGGAGTCGCTGGTACGAAACGACGCCAAAGAACAGAATGGAGACCATGACGAGAGTCGTCATGATCGGCCGTCGAATGAATAATGCTGTCATGGTCCGTGCCCCGGTTTGCTGCTACCGCTCCCTGGTCCTGCAGTTCCAGCGGGCTGGCCAGCAGTCGACGGCGATCCAGAGGGTGCATACGGATTGGCTGCGCCGGCAGCGCCGGAATCAGCAATTCTCGGAGTCGCTCCGGCGGCGCTCGCCGGTCGTATGATGACTTTGGACCCTGCGACCAGACGTGACTGGCCGTCAGTTATTACACGATCGCCCTCCCTGAGTCCGGTGCCGATCACGGAAAGAGTGTCAGCCGTTCTGACGACCTGTACCGGCTGCTGGTGCGCGTTGCCGGCGTTATCCACTGTGAATACGTACGCTCCGTTCTGGCCCGTGAGCACCGCCGCGGACGGAACGGTGAGCGCGTTCGGGTCGATGTACAGCCGGAGCGTCACGTCCACGAACTGGCCTGGCCACAGCGTCGACTTGCTGTTCTCGAACTTGGCCTTGAGCAGAACGGTACCGGTAGTCGAGTCGACCGCGTTATCCACGAACGCGAGCGTGCCGTCCAGTGTCGATCCTGGCCCTTCGGACGCGAGCGCCTGGACTGCCAGCGGCTTGCCAGCGCCGAAGTACCGCTGAATATCGGGCAGATCGCCCTGCGGCACCGAGAATCGTACCAGTATCGGTTCGATCTGATTTATCACGACCATCGGAGTCGATGCGTTGGCCTTCACCAGGTTTCCCTGACGAACCAGGAGCGCGCCGGTGCGGCCCGAAATCGGTGCGCGGATGGTACAGTTCGACACGTCGACCTGCGCACGCTCGACAGCGGCGCGATCCGCGTCCACGGTTGCGGCGGCCGACGCAGCGGTTGCAACGATCTGATCGGCCTGGGACCGAGTTACATAATCCTTCTGTACCAGCGCTGAATAGCGCACCGAGTCACGTGCCGCGCTCGCAGCCTGTGCCTGATCGCGAGCGAGCTGGCCCCGTGCCTGATCCAGCGCCGCGACGTAGGGGCGCGCATCGATCTGGAACAGAACGTCGCCAGCCTTGACTACCTGACCCTCCTTGAACGCGACGCGCGTCAGGATTCCGCCCACCTGTGCCTCGACGGCGGCGGTCTGGAGCGGCTCGACCACTCCGTTCGTTGTCAGTGTGTAGGGCACCGCCGTCCGTCGCGCTGTAGCGACGACCACCGGGATCTTTGGCTGCTTCTGTGGCGGCGCCTTGGAGCAGCCCGCTGCCAGCACGATCGATACGAATATTGTGAACGACGACTGCTGTCTATAACTCATGGATGCTGGACGGTCTGCGACGTTGGAGTCGTGTCGGTGCTCGACACGAATGGGAATGGCGTTTCGCCACGTGTGCCGAGCACTCCGGCATCGTGCGCGAGTTGTGCCAGTGCTGTGTACCACTGCCAGCGCGACTGAACCTGCTGCGCGCGCGCGTTGGCCAGGGCGGACTGTGCCGTGAGCAGGTCGATGATGCTCCCGACTCCCTCACGGTATCGTCCCGCCGCGACCTGTTCGGACTGCTCTGCGCTCGCCAGCAGCGCGTCCGCGGTTATCACTCTCTGGCCAGCTGTCTGGAGTCCGTAATATGACGTGAAGACCTGCGTCGTTACTTCCTGCCGCAGGATGTCAGCCTGAGCCGTCGCCGCGTCGGCACGCGCACGTGCAGCGACGATGTTGTACTGCTGCGAAAATCCGCTGAAGATCGGCACCGACACGCCGAGAGTAAGTCCGTACGACCCGCCGCCATACTTGCTCGGGTCGGCGTAGGTCCTGCCGGCTGTACTTCCAAATGTGAGCGCCGGCAACGCCGAGGATTTGGCAACTCTGATCTCCGCCGATGCCGCTGCCGCCTGAGCACGAGCAGCGGCGAGGTCCGGCCGCCGCGCAAGCGCGTCGGCTATCAGGCTATCCACCGTCACCGATACCGCGCGTACGGGGACCGCACCTGACAATGGTCCGAGATCGTATGACACGTTCGCGGGAATACCCATCGCAGCCGCGAGATTGCCGCGCGCTGTTTGCAGGCTGCCCTGGATGGATTCGAGATTGAGTTGTTCCTGCGCCAGCGCGGTCCGCGCCTGCAGAACGTCCGCGATGGTCGCGAGACCGACGCTGTCTCGCTGCTGGGCCGATGAGAGATTCGCCTGCGCTTCGGCGATCGCCGAACGCTCCGCACGCAGCAATGCGCTGTTCGCCATGTAGGTGAAGTACGCCGTCTCGACCTGCAGCACTACGTTCTGGATCGTCGCGTTGTGCGTGAGATCGGCAGCGAAGAGATTCTGTCGGGCTGCGTCGATCGTGCCGCTGCGGCCGCCGAAATCGAGCAACAGGTAACTCAGCGTGACCGCAGGGTTGACCTGCGTGCGCTCGATCGACTCCCCGCCGTTCACGGGAACGGATTTGGTCCTGGACACCGTCGCGGATCCATTAATTGACGGGAGGAATGAACCACGCGTCGATCCGTACTCCGCGGCGGCCGCTCGTGCCTGCGCCCACGATACGCGCGTCACGGGATTGTTCCGCAACGCAACGTCGATCACATCGCCGAGGGTCAGCTGACTGGCGCGCTCGAGAACGTCGGGAGGAAGTGCAGAAACCGTCTGCGGTGGTTCAGAAGGAATGCCGTGGCTGGGGCGCGTCCAGGTCGTACTTGGTGAGGCTGGCGCTCCAGGAACGCCGTTGACACTCGGCGGTCCATATGTGCACGCTGCGAGACAGAGAGTTGCGATAGAAAGAGCGGAAGTACGCAATCGGTTTGAAAGAGGCATCGAATCGGTACGTTTGAACAGCGTCACTCGCTGTGGCCGAAGCACGACAAATTCGGTAAGAAAGCGTACACCGGTCGTTCGCAAACGTCGCCGTTGCAGCGCACACGCCAGTGAGCCGGCATTCGTCGATAGCCGATACTAAGAATTCATCAACATTTGTTATGATCGACTTCCGGCAGTCAGAAGCGTGCGGAAGACAGGCGCGCTAGGCGGAAGGATGCTTGATTGATGCAACGATCGCAGCAGCGATGTCGTCAGTCACCTTGAACAGATCGCGGCCGTCACGATCGTACACATCGGCCCAGCGCATCACGCCATCCGACGCGTTGCTCAGGCGTGCAGTGACCCGCAGCTTGGAGCCTTCACGCTGCACGGTGCCCTCGAGCAGCAGCTTGGGCGGCGTCTTGCTGACCGAAGTCGTACCGGCTCGTATGCTGCGGACGAGCGCAGCGGACGCAGTCGGTGAGATGACCTTGAGATGCGCGGACTTGGTGAGGTTGTCGGCAACGGCATTGGTTATCCCGATTGCCACGCTCGAATCAGCCGCGTCCGAGCCAAGATCCACGAACGGGACGACGGCAATCTCACCCAGCGGCGTCACCATCGCTGCCGTGCGTACGCTCGCACTACCGCCGGCATGGCTGCGGCTGGTCGCGACGCCTGCACCGACGATGGCGACGAGAGCGAGGCCCGCCGCAATTCCCGCCAGTCCGCGCCGGCGCATTCTGGGGTGCGCGGTTTTGAGAAACTCTCCGCTGACCACTCCCGGCTGCTCAAGCGCATCGACGAGATCCTGCGCACTCGCTGGCCGATCGGCAGGGTCGGTTGCGAGACACTGCATGATGAGATCGTTCAGTTCCGCGGGAACGTCGGAGCGCACCGTGGAGATCGCTGGCGGGAGCGTGCTCATCCGCGCTGCCAGCATCGCGCGTGCCGAGAGACCAGCGAATGGTGGCGCGCCCGTCAACATCTCGTATGCCGTGACGCCGAGCGCGTAGATGTCGGCGCGCCCGTCGATGTCCGGATCGGCGGCTGCCTGCTCAGGCGCCATGTAGAGGAGCGTCCCGATCGACGCGCCGTCGGTGGTCAGGCCGCGCCCAGCGGCGTCCGGGCCGGTGCGGCGCGCCGACGATAGCGCCTTGGCGACACCGAAATCCGTAACCATGGCCGAGCCACCCGCGAGAAGGATGTTTCCCGGCTTGATGTCGCGATGCACCACTCCACGCTCATGGGCGAATGCAAGCGCGCGAGCCACATCCTTGAGAATCGCAACGGCGTCGCGTACTGGCATGGGACCGGATGCGATCCGCCTGGCCAGCGATTCGCCGTCGACGTACGGCATGATGAAATACGGCAAGCCGGCCGCAGTGCCCGTGCGGAGAACGCCGACTATGTGCGGGTGCTGGAGGCCTGCAACTGTGAGGATTTCGCGCCTGAACCGCTCGACCGATACAGACGCGGCGAGATGCGGGTGCAGAACCTTGATGACGACGCGGCGAGCCAGCTCACGGTCCTCGGCGACAAAGACGCATGACATTCCACCGTCGAGCTCTCGCTCGATGACATACGCGTCGCCAAGCTCGGCGCGCATGATTTCCGGTATGGAGGAGGTCACTGGTTGCTGTCTTTGATCGAGGTGGTTTCCGATTAGACGACGCCGAAACGAAAATGGTTGCGCAGCTTGTCGAACTCTGAGACGAATACCCCAGACCCGCGTTAACGGCTCAGTCGCGACCGGTCTCCCGCGATGGCTGAACAAATGGCTCGA
>Ga0157372_10009671_pt1 | contig 10249 bp, 3 predicted proteins | sample C55metaG_FD_115307 | JGI IMG/M metagenome (GOLD analysis project Ga0157372, IMG submission 115307) | Corn rhizosphere microbial communities from Kellogg Biological Station, Michigan, USA - C5-5 metaG | ecosystem: Host-associated > Plants > Roots > Rhizosphere > Soil | place: USA: Michigan...
AAAGATTTAACGGATTCCGTAAATAAAATGGCATCCAACTTAACATCGCAGGTACGTAACATTGCAGAGGTAACAACTGCGGTGGCGAACGGCGATTTGAGCCGTAAGATCGGTGTGGATGTAAAAGGCGAGATCCTCGAGTTAAAGAACACGATCAATACGATGGTGGATCAGCTCCGCGGATTTGCATCGGAGGTAACACGTGTTGCACGCGAGGTGGGTACGGAAGGTAAGCTGGGCGGACAGGCACACGTACCGGGCGTTGCAGGTACATGGAAAGATTTAACGGATTCGGTGAACCAGATGGCCGGTAACTTAACGGCACAGGTGCGTAACATCGCCGATGTGGCGATCGCCGTGGCAAACGGGGATTTATCCAAGAAGATCACGGTGGATGTGCGCGGTGAGATCTTACAGTTAAAGGAAACACTTAACACGATGGTGGATCAGCTCCGCGGATTTGCTTCGGAGGTAACACGCGTTGCACGCGAGGTGGGTACCGACGGTAAGCTGGGCGGACAGGCATTTGTACCGGGTGTTGCAGGAACATGGAAAGATTTAACGGATTCTGTGAACCAGATGACCGGTAACTTAACATCACAGGTACGTAACATCGCAGAGGTAACAAAAGCGGTGGCAAGCGGCGATCTTTCAAAAACGATCACCGTGGATGTAAAAGGAGAAATTTTCGACTTAAAGAATACGATCAATAAAATGGTGGATCAGCTGAGGGCATTCGCTTCCGAGGTAACGCGCGTTGCGCGTGAGGTGGGAACGGATGGTAAGCTCGGCGGACAGGCGTATGTGGCGGGTGTTGCAGGTACATGGAAAGATCTCACGGATTCCGTGAACATGATGGCTTCCAACTTAACTTCACAGGTACGCGGTATCGCAAAAGTGGTAACATCGGTTGCTACCGGTAACCTGCGCCAGAAATTATCCATCAATGCAAAAGGCGAAGTGGCCCAGTTAACGGATACCTTCAACGAGATGATCGAAACGCTCGCGGTATTCGCCGACCAGGTAACGAACGTTGCGCGCGAAGTGGGTGTTGAAGGACGCTTAGGCGGACAGGCAAGCGTGCCGGGCGCTTCAGGGATCTGGAAAAACTTAACGGAGAACGTGAACCAGCTGGCTGAGAACTTAACCACGCAGGTGCGCTCCATCTCCGAGGTTGCTTCCGCGGTAACAAAAGGAGATTTAACGCGTAACATCCGCGTTGATGCAAAAGGCGAGGTGGAAGAGCTGAAAGATACCATCAACCAGATGATCACCAACCTGCGCGAAACAACATTACTGAACCAGGAGCAGGATTGGCTCAAATCCAACCTTGCGAAGTTCACGCAGATGTTACAGGGACAGAAAGACCTGAAAACGGTTACAAAACGGATCCTTTCCGAGCTTGCAACCGTAGTAACGGCTCACTATGGCGCATTCTACATCTTCTCCCCTGAGGAGGAGATCCCGAAATTAAGATTGTCGGCAGCTTATGCTTATAAATCCGACAAGCACATTCCGCAGGAGTTCGCTATCGGCGAAGGGCTTGTAGGACAGTGCGCATTTGAAAAAGAAAAGATCATCATTTCAAATGTTCCGAAAGACTATATCAAAATCTCATCGAGCTTAGGAAAAGCGAAGCCAAGCAACCTGGTAGTGCTTCCTGTATTGTTCGAGAACAACGTAAAAGCGGTGATCGAGCTTGCATCGCTTGACACATTCACACAAACACACTTAGACTTCCTTTCGCAGCTGACAGAAAGTATCGGTATCGTATTGAATACGATCGAGACCACTTCAAGAACAGAGGAGCTTCTTGCGCAGTCGCAGTCGCTTGCAGGCGAGCTGAAGATCCAGCAGGAAGAGTTAAGAAGAACGAACGACGAGCTCCAGGACAAAGCGCTGCTCCTCGTGAAGCAGAAGAACGAAGTGGAAGCGAAGAACAAAGAGGTAGAGGAAGCAAGGAAGTCGCTCGAGGAAAAAGCAGAGCAGCTTACGCTTACATCCAAATACAAATCGGAGTTCCTTGCGAACATGTCGCACGAGCTGCGCACGCCGCTCAACTCCTTACTGATCCTTGCACAGCAGCTGTATGAAAATGCTGAAGGAAACTTAAATGACAAGCAAACGCGCTACGCGAAAACCATTCACTCCTGTGGTGATGACTTACTCCAGCTGATCAACGACATCCTGGATCTTTCGAAGATCGAGTCCGGATTTATTTCCGCGAACATCTCGAAAGTTCATTTCTCCGAGATCTCTGCATTTGCTGAGACCACGTTCAAGCCGATCGCTGAAGCGAGGAACCTCAAATTCAAGATCGAGACCGATTTCAGTCTGCCTGACTCGATGCAAACCGATTCACAGCGTCTGAACCAGATCCTCAAGAACCTCCTGTCGAACTCCTTCAAGTTCACGGAAAAAGGCGAGGTGAAGCTCGAGATCTACGATGCGAAGCGCAACTGGAAACAAGGCAACAGCGCTACGCTGGATGCAGCAAAACGCGTGGTAGCCTTCCGCATCAGCGATACCGGTATCGGTATTCCGCAGGACAAGCAGGCGATCATCTTCGAAGCGTTCCAGCAGGCAGAAGGTTCTACCAGCCGTAAGTACGGCGGAACAGGACTCGGATTATCGATCAGCCGCGGACTTGCCGAATTACTCGGCGGTACCATCGAGCTCGACAGCGAAGTTGGAAAAGGAAGCTCGTTCACACTGTTCATCCCGCTTGAAATGGGCGACGGAACAACGCTTGAGCCGTACAACAAGCTGAAGCTGCCGGATGCATCCGCAAACCCTGAGCTGGACGTATTGCTGAACTCTTTAAAAATGACCGACGAAGGCATTGAAACGAAGAAGTTCGAGACCGTTGACGAAATGCTCAACGAGACCGGCGACGACCGCAACAATATTATGCCGAATGATAAGGTGGTGCTTGTTGTGGAGGATGACCTCCGCTTCGGCAAGATCATGATCGAGAAGGCGCATGAAAGCAACCTGAAAGTGGTGATCGCCACCACGTACGTGGAGATCTTCAACTTCGTGGGCCGCTATTCTCCTATCGCCATTACGCTCGACGTGAGGCTGCCGGACACAAGCGGATGGAAAGTGCTCGACCTGCTCAAGAATGACCTCAACTACCGTCATATCCCGATCCACCTGATCTCCGGTGAGGAGAACAAAGTGCTTGCACTGCGCAGGGGAGCGCGCAGCTTCCTGCTCAAGCCGCTCAACAACGACCAGCTTGACATCCTGTTCCAGGACATCCTCGCCTTTAACCAGAAAGAGGTGAAGCAGCTGCTGATCGTGGAGGACAACGAGCTGGAATCATCGCAGATCGTGAAGCTGATGAACGAAGAGAAGATCGAGATCACCATCGCGGAAACAGGCAAGAAAGCCATGGAGCTGCTTACGGAAAAGCAATTCGATACCATCATCCTCGATTATACGCTTCCGGATATTTCGGGAATGGACCTGCTCATGCAGATCAACAGCGATACCCAGACTCTCACGCCGATCATTATTTATTCGGCGAAGGATTTCTCCAAAAAAGAGCTGGCGGAGCTGAACAAAATGTCGAGCAGCATTGTATTAAAAGAAGCAAACTCGCTCGACCGCCTGCTGGAGGAAACGATGATGAACCTGCACGTGAACTACACCACCCTGCCGCAGGACAAGCGCAGGATGATGGAGAACATCAGGATGAAGAACGATATTCTTTCGGGCAAGAAAGTGCTTGTAGTGGATGACGATGTGCGGAACCTGTTTGCGATCACAACGGTGTTCGAGCGCTACAACATCAACTGCATCACGGCAGAATCGGGCAAGGAAGCGATCCACCTGATGAACGAGCAGGACGACATCGAGATGATCCTCATGGACATCATGATGCCGGAGATGGATGGTTATGAGACCATGCAGAAGATCCGCAGGGAGCATAAGAACAACAATCTCCCTATTATTGCCGTTACTGCTAAAGCGATGAAAGGCGACAGGCAGAAATGTATAGAGGCGGGAGCTTCCGATTACATCACCAAGCCGCTGAAAATGGATCAGCTCTTATCGATGATGAGGATCTGGTTCTATAAATAAACACTTATGAAAAAGCCCTTCAAGGTTAAAATACTTTTGGTTGACGATAATGAGAACAACCTCATGTCGATGAAGAGTATTTTTTCGGAAGACAATTATGCGATCGAGACGGCAAATTCCGGAAAGGAGGCCCTTAAAATCCTCCTCAAGGAATTTGACTTCGCGATCATACTGATGGATGTGGAGATGCCGAACCTCAATGGCTTTGAAACGGCTACGATGATCTATGAGCGGGAAAAGCTCAAGCATATCCCGATCATTTTCATCACCGCTCACGGCCATGGCGACGAGAACATCTTCAAAGGCTACAGGGCCGGCGCGGTGGATTACATCTACAAGCCCATCCGCCCCGAGCTGCTCCGTGCGAAGGTGCAGGTGTTTGTTGAGCTGTACAAAAAAAATTACCTGTTGCTTCAGCAGGAAAAAAAGCTGCTCGACATCAACCGTAACCTCGAGCTGGAGATCCACGACAGGATCATCTCCGAGGAAAAAGTGCTGAAGCTGAACAAGCAGCTGCTCGAGAACATCGACCAGCTGGAAGCGAAGAACAAAGAGCTCGATACATTTGCATACATGGCTTCTCACGACTTACAGGAGCCGCTGAGGAAGATCAGGATCTTCAGCGACCGCGTGAGCTCCAAGTACGGGCATGAGCTGGATGGCGAAAGCAAAGTGTATATCGACAAGATCCAGGCTGCATGTGCGCGCATGCAAAACCTGATCAACGATATTTTTACGCTGAGCAAGATCTCCACCACGAAGGAAGCCATGACAGTGACCAACATGAACGAGCTGCTCGAGGAAGTGATCGCAGAAATGGATATCATGATCCATGAAAGCAATGCAAAGATCATCATCGACAAGCTCCCGGAGCTGCAGGTGAACAAAAGCCTCGTGAAGCGACTGTTCCAGAACCTGATCTCCAATTCGATCAAATATGCACAGAAGAATGTTCCGCCTATAGTGAAAATTTCCGCCAAGATGGAGAGCATTCAGCTGGGCAACAAAACAATTTCCACACGCTTCTGCAGGATTTACCTGCAGGACAACGGCATCGGCTTCGATCAGCAATACGCCGAGCAGATCTTCGCCATGTTCAAGCGCCTGCATGCCAATACCGAGTACGAAGGCACCGGGATCGGGCTTGCCATCTGCAAAAGGATCGTGGAGGAGCACGAAGGATTTATAAGTGCCAAAAGCGAGATCGGTGTTGGCACGACGTTTACTATCAGCTTACCTGTGGAAGTAAATTCTCCCCTTTCATCCAAATCCATTAAGGAGGATAAGGCCACCACATAAAACCGCAGCCCTGGCCATGCAATAATTATAATTTTCATATGACAGTAAAAAGAAACGCGCCCGGTAAAACAGCAAAAGAAAAGATGTTTGTTGTGGGAATAGGGGCTTCTGCAGGTGGATTAGAAGCGATCCACGAATTATTCGATAACATGCCCGACGATACGGGCTACTGCTTTGTTATCGTACAGCACCTCTCTCCCGATTACAAGAGCCTCATGCCCGAACTGCTTGCAAAGCACTCGCAGATGCAGATCTTTGAGGCGGAGGATAACATGAAGCTGCAGAGGAACTGCATCTACGTGATCCCGAGCAAATACATCATGACCCTGAGCGGGGAAACGATCCATCTTACCCATAAGGACCGCAAAGGCGCTCCCAATACTGCCATTGATTCATTCCTCGAATCGCTTGCCAAGGCAAAAGGCAAGGATGCCATCGCGGTGATTCTTTCCGGAACGGGAAGCGACGGCACCAACGGCATCGAAGCCATTAAAGCAAACGGCGGCATTGTAATCGTGCAGGACCCGATCTCCGCAAAGTTCGACGGCATGCCGAACAGCGCCATCAGCACCGGCTTTGCCGACCTTATCCTCTCCCCCGATATGATCGCCGGGGAGCTGCTCGAATACCTGGGCGAACACCAGACCCCTCTCCAGAAAACATTTCATGAGATGACGCAGAAGGACGAATACCTGCTGCGTGAAATTCTTGAAAAAGTATACAAGGCCACTTCGCACGACTTCAGCCATTACAAGCGCCCTACCATTCACAGGCGGCTTGCAAGGCGCATGTCGCTCAAGAACATCAAGAGCCTGAAGGAGTACCTGGATTACATGAACCGTCACCAGGACGAGGCGAAGGACCTGTCGAAGGAATTCCTTATCAACGTCACCAAATTCTTCCGCGATACGGAAGCCTTTGATGAGCTGCGCACATTGGTGCTTCCTCCCCTGCTCGACGAAAAGAAGAACGGCGAAGGGCTGAAGCTCTGGGTCATCGCCTGCAGCACCGGTGAGGAAGCGTATTCCATTGCAATGATGCTGCACGAATACTTAGCCGAATTGAAGCTTCCGTCGGAGATCCCTGTTAAGATCTTCGCGACCGATATTGATGATGCAGCCCTGGAAATAGCTTCAAAGGGTGTGTACCCTGATACGATCGCCGCGGACATCGGAAAATCCCGCCTCGAAAAATATTTTATCCAGGAAGGGAACACCTACCGCATCACTCCTATTATCCGGAAGATGGTGGTGTTCGCAAACCATAATGTGCTGAAGGATCCTCCGTTCAGCAAGGTGGACCTGCTCAGCTGCAGGAACATGCTCATTTACATGAGCACCGAGCTGCAGAAAAACATTTTACGAACCATCCATTTTGCGATGAACCCCGGAGGTTACCTGTTCATGGGGCCGAGCGAGAACATCGGAATGCTGAAGGACAGCATGAAGGAGCTCAGCAAAAAATGGAAGCTGTACAAGAATATTTCAAGGCCGGTAATGGTCACACACGAGCATTACAGTCCGATCGTGGAAAGCAAGTTCAACAACCCATACTCCACGGCCATCAAATCAAAGAACGCGCTTAATCACTTATCCGAGATCTTTAAGGATACGGTGATGGATGAATACAAATATGCCGGCATCCTCATCGACCGCGATTTTGAAGTAAAGCAGGCGATCGGGAATTTTAAGGCTTACCTCAATTTTCCGGATGGCAACTTCAACCTCAACCTTCTGAAGCTGGTGCCGCAGGACCTTTCCATTGCCATCAGCAGCGGAGTAAGAAAAGCCCTCAAGGAATCCTCGAAGGTGGTGCTTAAGAAAATAAAGATGGAAGGCCAGAACGACAAGAAGTTGGTGAACGTCATCATTAAGCCTTACCTCGACCAGGGAGAATACATTCAGCCCTTTATCTTCATTGCGATCAACGAAGAAGAATACAGGGGAAATAAGGAAAAATTAAAGGCCACGAGTTCGCAGGATAAAACCGAGCTGCTCATGGAAGTGGAACAGGAGCTCAAGGAAACAAAGGAAAACCTGCAGGCGGTGATCGAAGAGCTGGAAACGGCAAACGAGGAGCTGCAGTCGAGCAACGAGGAGATGATCTCCGCAAACGAGGAGCTGCAAAGCACCAACGAGGAGCTGCAATCGCTCAATGAAGAGCTGCACACCGTAAACACCGAGCACCAGATGAAGATCAAGGAGCTGGTGGAGCTCAACGAAGACCTCAACAATTATTTCAGCGGAACGGAGATCGGGCAATTGCTCATCGACAAGAAGCTGATCATCCGCCGTTTTTCACCGGCCATTAAAAGCCAGATCAACCTTATTGAAACGGATGTGGGAAGGAGCATCATCGATATTTCCAATAACTTCCAGAGCCTTGATTTTATCAACGACCTGAAGCAGGTGATGAAAACCGCCAACGTTATTGAAAAGGAAGTGATGCTGAAAAACAACCGCATCTACCTGATGCGCATCAGTCCGTATATAAAGTTGAACCGCACCATCGACGGTGTAGTGGTTACCTTCATCGACATCTCGGAAACGAAGCAGCTGAGCAGCATCATCGACAGCGTATTCAACAGCTCCGTAAGCGGCATCACCGCTAAAAAAGCCGTAAGGAACAAGAACAACGAGATCATTGATTTTGAATACATCGCCGCAAACGAAGCGGCGGCGAAAATGTTTGGCACCACCAAGGAAGAGCTCATCGGAAAACGGGTATTTGAAACGGCCACGGAAAACGACAATTCATATTTTGAGCGATACAAGAAAGTTGTGGAGCACAGCACCACCGAGCATTTCGAGTTCTTCGATACCAAGCAGGGTAAGTGGTACGACATCATTGCGCTGAAAATGATGGACGGGCTTGTGACCACCTTCACCGAGATCACTGAAAAGAAAAAGGCAGCGGAAGAGCTCGCGAAGCATTATTCCGAATTGAAGAGAACTACCAAAAAGCTGACCTACACCAATGTGGCGCTCGAGCAAAGCAATTACGACCTCCTGCAGTTCGCCTCCGTTGTTTCGCACGATCTGAAAGAGCCGCTCCGGAAGATCATGACCTTTGGAAACCTGCTGCAGAGCATCGATCCGGGCAAGCGCAGCGAAAAGGAAAAAGCATATCTCGACAAAATGCTGAAGTCCTCGGAACGCATGAAAAACCTGATCGACGACCTGTTGTCGTTCTCAAAGCTGTCCAACAAAAACGTTAAATACAGCGAAGTGCGTCTTGAAGAGGTTGTAAAGGCCATCATCGACGACCTCGAGATCCAGATCAGGGAACAGGATGCAGAGATCAGCATCGGCACGCTTCCAAAGGTAGAGGCGCTTACAGGCCAGATGAACCAATTGTTCCAGAACCTGATCAGCAACTCGCTCAAATTTTCGAAAGGCAAAAAGCCGAAGATCGTGATCAGCGAAGTGCCGCTGCAGGAAGAATTTACGGAAGAGCATAAGATCCGGAAGCCGGAAGAATATGTATGCATCTCCGTGCAGGACAATGGGATCGGGTTTGAAGAGGAATACAGGGAAAAGATCTTCGGATTGTTCCAGCGCCTTACCACTGCGGATAAAATTCCGGGAACAGGGATCGGGCTTGCGATATGCAGGAAGATCGCCGAGAATCACAACGGGTTTATTTCCGCAAGGAGCGAACCCGGAAAAGGCTCTACCTTTTATGTGATCCTGCCCCTGAAGCAGAAGCAGCCGGCCAACCCGGCACTCGAGAATTAGCAGGCTACAGTTCGAGCTCCTTCATGGGATCCCAGAAATGTTTGTCGAAATTTTTGATCTTGTCTTTCACAACCTTTACGCCTTCCTTCTCCAGCAGTTCCTGCATGAGAAAAGGCGTTGCAAAATGATGCTTCCCCGTAAGCTCACCGTTCCTGTTCACCACCCGGTGGGCAGGAACTTTTTTCTTCTGGGAATGCGCCGCATTCATCGCCCAGCCTACCATCCGCGATGAGCGTGCCGCACCGAGGTACTTTGCAATGGCGCCGTAGTTCGTTACCCTTCCTTTCGGAATAAGTCGCACCACCTCGAATACCATTTGAAAAAAATCGTTGTGCTTTTCCATTTCCTACGAATTACGAATCCTTTTACGAATATACGAATTAACGAATTTGTGTTTTAGAACGTCATTGCGAGGGCCTTTCGCCCGTGGCAATCTTAGATACCAACAGCGGTCCAATCCCTGGTTTTGCAAAACGCAGATTCGCAAATTCGTTTTTTTATTCGTTATATCCGTACTTTACAGCTTAAACTTCACATAACAGATCTTAAACCCCTTCTCCGAAAATTTCTTCTCGTAATACGTTTTGATCTCCGTGAGCACCGCATCCCTTTTCTCCGGCTCCGCATACAGGTCGTTCGTGGCATCCACCTCCTGCAAATTATTTTCTTTTATAACCTCACGCGTATAATCGTAGAAAAATTCGCTGTCTGTTTTCAGGTGAACAATCCCGCCTTCCGCAAGGATATGCTTGTACCTGTTCAGGAAGATCATGTTTGTAAGCCGCTGCCTGATGGTTGTTTTCAGGGGCTGCGGATCGGGGAAAGTGATCCAGATCTCGTTTACCTCGTGCTGCTCAAAACAGGCCTCTATAAAATCGATGCGGGTGCGGATAAAGGCCACGTTGCCCATTTTCTCTTCCAGCGCAGCTTTTGCCCCGGTCCAGATCCGGTTGCCCTTCACATCCACACCTATAAAATTTTTTTCCGGAAAGCGTTTTGCCAGTCCTACCGTGTACTCCCCTTTTCCGCAGCCAAGCTCCAGCACGATCGGGTTGTTGTTCTTAAAGTATTCGCTGCGCCATTTGCCTTTAATTGGCAGGCCGCCTTCACGCGATTGCTCGAAG
>Ga0157372_10009673_pt1 | contig 10248 bp, 12 predicted proteins | sample C55metaG_FD_115307 | JGI IMG/M metagenome (GOLD analysis project Ga0157372, IMG submission 115307) | Corn rhizosphere microbial communities from Kellogg Biological Station, Michigan, USA - C5-5 metaG | ecosystem: Host-associated > Plants > Roots > Rhizosphere > Soil | place: USA: Michigan...
CTCGATCCACGCAGACACGCATCGCGCACCCTTCGTCCTTGCCCCTGAACGCGAGCGTCCACTATCATTTCAAGGCTTCGCTTACCGTTTTTCTCCATATCGGTGCAGGGTTGCGGCAGACGCGTCGATTCCGGGGTCTTCAACCGGGGTATCGCGGCTGCAGGCAGGTTTTTCCAGACGCGAAACGGCAGTCCGGCGCCGATAGCCGATCAAGGTGACACGATGATTCCAAGTGGCGTTTCGTACGTCCGCCGCGCTTTCGCGGTGATCGGGCTCCTGGGTTGCGGCGTGGCCGCGGCCAATCCCGAGCCGTGGCAGCTGAACCTGACGCCCGGGGTTACCCCGATCTCGCAGCGCATCTACGAGCTGCACATGCTCGGGTTCTATGTGTGCGTCGGCATCGGCATCCTCGTGTTCGGCGCGATGTTCGTGGCCATGTTTCGCTTCCGGAAATCGAAAGGCGCGGTGGCCGAGCAATGGAGTCACTCGACCAAGCTCGAGGCGGTGTGGACGGTTGCGCCGATCGTGCTGCTGGTCGTGCTGGCGTGGCCAGCGACCAAGCTTCTGATCGACATGGCGAACACCGAAAACGCCGACATGACGATCAAGATCACCGGCTATCAGTGGAAGTGGCGCTACGAGTACGTCGATTACGCGAAGAAGAACACCGGCGTCAATTTCATTTCGAGTCTCGATCAGGAATCGAATCGCACGCGTCAGCTCGGCTCCGGCCTCGATCCGAACAAGGTCATGGACGGCGGCTACAAGAGCTACCTTCTGAACGTCGACAAGCCGCTCGTGGTTCCGACCAATACCAAGATCCGTTTCGTCGTGACCGCCGATGACGTGATCCATGCGTGGTGGGTTCCGCAGCTCGGCTGGAAGCAGGATGCGATCCCCGGAATCATCAACAGCGCCTGGACCAACATTCCGACGCCGGGCACCTATCGTGGCCAGTGCGCAGAACTCTGCGGCCGTGACCACGGCTTCATGCCGATCGTCGTCAAGGCCGTGCCGAAGGCCGAGTTCGAGCAATGGCTCGCTTCCGAGCAGAGCGCCGAAGGCGTGAACAAGGCGGCAGCGACCGCGGATGCGAGCGCGCCAGCGCCCGCACCGGCGACACCTCCGCAAGGCTGATCGCACTACTCATCGAATTCGAGGTTCAAGGTCATGGCCGCAGCCAATCCCGCCATTCCCACCGCCGGTCACGCGCACGATGCGCATGACGATCACGATCACAAGCCGCACGGCTTCGTGCATCGCTGGTTGTTCACGACCAATCACAAGGACATCGGCACGCTGTATCTCGTCTTCGCGCTGACGATGTTCTTCATCGGCGGCTCGATGGCAATGATCATTCGCGCGGAGCTGTTCAAGCCGGGCCTGCAGCTCGTGCAGCCGGACTTCTTCAACGAAATGACCACGATGCACGCGCTGGTGATGATCTTCGGCGCGGTCATGCCGGCGTTCGTCGGTCTCGCCAACTGGCTGGTGCCGATGATGATCGGCGCGCCGGACATGGCGCTGCCGCGCATGAACAACTGGTCGTTCTGGATTCTTCCGTTCGCGTTCTTCCTGCTGCTGTCCGAGCTGTTCATGCCGGGCGGCGGCCCGCAGGGCGGCTGGACGATGTATCCGCCGCTCGCGATCGAAGGCGGTGTCAACGTTGCCTTCATGATCTTCTCGATTCACCTGATGGGCATCTCGTCGATCATGGGCGCGATCAACATCATCGCGACGATCCTCAACATGCGCGCGCCGGGCGTCGATCTATTGAAGATGCCGGTGTTCGTGTGGAGCTGGCTGATCACGGCGTTCCTGTTGATCGCGGTGATGCCGGTGCTTGCCGGCGCAGTCACGATGCTGCTCACCGACAAATTCTTCGGAACGAGCTTCTTCAATGCGGCCGGCGGCGGCGACCCCGTGATGTTCCAGCACATCTTCTGGTTCTTCGGGCATCCCGAGGTCTACATCATGATCTTGCCGGCGTTCGGCATCGTGTCGGAAATCATTCCGACCTTCGCGCGGAAGCCGCTGTTCGGTTATCAGGCGATGGTGTATGCGATCGCCTCGATCGCGTTCCTGTCGTTCATCGTGTGGGCGCACCACATGTTCACGGTCGGCATGCCGCTCGGCGGCGAGCTGTTCTTCATGTACGCGACGATGCTGATCGCGATTCCGACCGGCGTGAAAGTGTTCAACTGGGTCACGACGATGTGGCGCGGTTCGATGACGTTCGAGACGCCGATGCTGTTTGCGATCGCGTTTGTCATCCTGTTCACGATCGGCGGATTCTCGGGCGTGTCGCTCGCGCTGGTGCCGGCCGATTTCCAGTATCAGGACACGTATTTCGTCGTCGCGCACTTCCACTACGTGCTGGTCACCGGCGCGATCTTCGCGATCATGGCCGCGACGTATTACTGGCTGCCGAAGTGGTCGGGCAACATGTATTCGGAGAAGTGGGGCAGGATCCACTTCTGGAACAGCGTCGTGTGGGTCAACGTGCTGTTCTTCCCGCAGCACTTCCTCGGGCTCGCCGGCATGCCGCGTCGCGTGCCGGACTACAACGTCGCGTTCGCCGACTTCAACATGATCTCGTCGATCGGCGGATTCCTGTTCGGCGCGAGCCAGCTGATCTTCGTCGGCGTGATCATCCACTGCATCTACTACTCCAAGGTGCGCGCGACTTCGCGCGTGTGGGAGGGCGCACGCGGACTCGAGTGGACGCTGCCATCGCCGCCGCCGTATCACAGCTGGACGACGCCGCCGGTGCTGGACAGCATGTCGCTCGCGCACGGCGACGTGACGCACTGAGGCGCCAAAGCTGACGCGATGAAAGCAGCGATGACTCAGGACGACGTCAATGCCCGCCGCGCCGCTGCGAAGCGCACGGCGCTGATCGTCGGCGCCATCGCGGTGTTCCTGTTCGTGCTGTCGATCGTCGAAGTGGCCTTGCAGAAATGAACGCACCGGCGTCATCGACACAGCGCAATCGCGGCGTGCTCAAGGCTGCGCTGATCGTTTGCGCGTGCGCGTTCCTGTTCGGATTCGCGATGGTGCCGATCTATCGCATCGCGTGTGAGCACGTGTTCGGCATCAAGCTGGCGCAAGGCGCGGCGAGCAAGGAAAAGACATCGGGTTTCGTCGAGGACGACACGCGCACCGTCCGCGTGCAGTTCGTCGCCAGCGTGAATTCGAAGCTGCCGTGGGTTTTCGCAGCCGAGCGACCGAGCGTCGACGTGCATCCGGGCAAGCTCACCGAGGCGTGGTTCGACGCAACGAATCATGCCGACGAGACGATCGTCGGCAACGCCGTGCCGAGCGTGGCACCGAATAGCGCATCGCTCTATTTCAACAAGACCGAATGCTTCTGTTTCACCGAGCAGCTTTTGAAGGCAGGCGAGTCGCGGCGCATGCCGGTGCGCTTCGTCGTCGATCCGAAGCTGCCGAAGGAAATCACCGAGCTCACGCTTTCGTACACCTTTTACGAAAACAACGTCGCAACGCAACGCGTAGCCCAGACGGGCTCGCCGTTGCCGAGCGGTTGAAGCACAACCGAAACGATCCAGGACCACTGAAATGGCCCAGACCCAAGGTTCCTATTACGTCCCGCACGGCAGCCACTGGCCGATCATCGGCTCGTTCGGCCTGCTCGGCACCGTCGGCGGCGCCGGCCTCTGGCTCAATGACTTCGGTGCGGTCGGAAAACCGATCATGGCAGTCGGCATTGCGCTACTGCTGTTCATGATGTTCGGCTGGTTCGGCACGGTGATTCGCGAGTCGATCGCCGGCAAGTACAACAAGCAGGTGGACACTTCGTTCCGCATGGGGATGATGTGGTTCATCTTTTCCGAAGTGATGTTCTTCGCGGCGTTCTTCGGCGCGCTGTTCTACGCGCGTGCGCTATCGGTGCCGTGGCTCGGCGGCGAAGGTCACGGCGCGCTGACCAATTACTACCTCTGGCCAAGCTTTTCACCGGCTTGGCCGACCAATGGCCCCGGTCACATCGGCGGTCAGTTCTCCACGATGGCGCCGTGGGGCATTCCGCTGCTCAACACGCTGCTGCTGCTGTCATCCGGCGTCACGATCACGATCGCGCACCACGCGCTGCGCGCCGGCAATCGCAAGGGCTTGCTGATTTTCCTTGCGCTGACGGTGATCCTCGGCGCGACGTTTCTTGGTTTTCAGGCGCACGAGTACATCGAGGCCTACACGCACCTCAATCTCACGCTCGGCAGCGGCGTCTACGGCTCGACGTTCTTCATGCTGACCGGTTTCCACGGCCTGCACGTGACGCTCGGCGCGATCATGTTGACGGTGATCTGGCTGCGCTGCGCGCGTGGACATTTCACCAAGGATCACCACTTCGCGTTCGAGGCGGTGGCCTGGTATTGGCACTTTGTCGACGTGGTGTGGCTCGGGCTCTTCATGTTCGTGTACGTGCTTTGATCGAATCGACGGGCGGCATCGGAGATCTGCACATGAGCGCGGACACCGTCTTAAGGTTCACGCTCGCATGGCTGCCGTTGTTGATCTTCGTCGTCTTGCTCGTCTATTTCGTGCGCAAGTCCACCACGCGTCAGGGCGACTACATGAGCTTCATGCGTCAGTACTGCGAGAGCCATCTCGAGGAAACGCGAAAGATCAGTTCCGCGGTCGAGCGCATCGCCGCCGCCCTTGAGAGGAAACGGATCGATCCGTTATAGGTTCCCTCCGCGATGCGGCGGACTGCGCTGGCTACTGCCCGATCCCGTGCGGCTTGATCAAACCCGTCAGAATGCCCGCGATCACCAGCAGGATCAGCAGCACCGACAACCCGATGCGCCACGTCAGCGCCTTGACCGTGCGATCGGTCTGGCCCTTGTCGGACATCATGAAATAGAGACCCGCGCCGAGGTTGTAGAGAATCGCCGCGAGAAGGATGAGGATGACGATCGTGGTAAGCATTGCGCGTCGTGTCGGCGGGAGACGTTCGGCGAAATCACGGCGGAGTATACCTGCAGAAGTCGGCTGCCGTGGATAGGCACTGGCATCGGCCACGTGTTTTCTCCGTCGTGCTGACTGCGTTTGGCGTGACGGTGTTCATGACTCTCGGTGTTTGGCAAGTGAATCGCGCGGCCGAAAAAGAGCGACTTTTCGCGGCGTTCGCCGGTGCGAACATGGCGCCGCCCGTGACGCTCGAAGCAGCGCGCCGGTCGCCTCATCCTTCGCGTTTTCCGCGCGTCACCGTGCGCGGCCGCTACGATCTTGAACACAGCTACGCGCTCGTCGACCAGACGCACGACGGCCAGGTCGGCAGCGTCGCCTATGCGATATTCGAGCCTGCCGACGGCAGCCCGCCACTGCTGGTGAATCGCGGCTTCGTTGCCTCCAAAGCGCGCGGCGCGGAGTCCGATGTGCCGCCGATACCGGACGGCGAACAGGAACTCGCCGGTATTTACGCGCCACCGCCGGGATCGGGATTGCACCTCGGCGGAAATCCCCTGCCGCGACAGAAAACCTGGCCGAAGCAATCGATCTATCTTGATGTCGGTGAGATCGCGGCGGATGCGGGTCGAAATCTCGATCAGAAAGTCCTGCTGCTCGATCCGGACCAGGGCAGCGGTTTCGTGCGCGAATGGCGGCCGAATGTTTTTCCGCCCGAACGCCATCGCGCATACGCGTTCACGTGGTTCACATTGGCTGCGGTTGTCGTCATCGTTTTCGTCGGCATGCACTGGCGCAAAGAACCTTCGATATGACACCGCAAAATCGCAAACGCGCCGGTTTGATTCTGATCGTCCTCTTGTTCGCAGCACCGATCGCGACCGCCTATATTCTCAATGCATTCGGCTGGCGACCGTCCGGCATGCGCAACTACGGCACGCTGCTGGAACCGCCGCAGGACCTGACCAACGCGCGCTTCGTGCTCGACGATGGCAAGCCCGTCGGCTGGAAGGACGCGGAGTGGTCGTGGACTCTTGTCGCGCTCACGGGTCCCGGTTGCGCACAGAAATGTCTCGATCGCCTCGATGAACTTCGACGCGCGCGGCTCACGCTGAATCAGAATGCCTATCGCATGCGCGTCGTGGTGCTCGATGAAACATTGCCAGCCGATGCATTGGCGTCACTGAAACCGGTGATGCGTGCGCGCGATGTCGATTCGAAACTCGCCGCGCTGCGTCCGCACAACGCGGACGATGTCGCCGCGGTGCTGATCGATCCTCACGGATTTCTCGTGCTGAGTTATCCCGCCGGTTACGACGCGAATTTGCTGCGCAAGGATCTTGCGAGGCTGATCAAGGGATGAATGCTTCGCCGATTCGCTCGTTGATCACGCCGGCGCAGATCGCGGCGTTCGCCGCAGTGTTCGCGTTCGGCGTGATCGTGTTCGGCGCGTTCGTGCGTCTTTCCGACGCCGGACTTTCATGCCCGGACTGGCCAACGTGTTATGGCAAGGCGACCTGGCCCGGTCACGAGCAGGACATCGCGCACGCGAACGCGGCATTTCCGGATCGTCCGTTCGAGACGCACAAGGCGTGGCGCGAGCAGGTGCATCGCATGCTCGCCGGCACGCTAGGCGTACTCGTGCTGGTGCTTGCGGTCGTCGCCGCGGGGCGCCAACGCGGATTGATCGCGTTGCTCGCGATCGTCGCGCTCGCAGCTGCGTGTGGCGTGTTGCTCTATGTGCGGCAGGAGTACGCGACTTCGGGCCTGCTTTCGGTGATTGCGATCGCGTTGCCGCTGATCGCCGCATTGCGACTTGATCGCCCCGCGCCGTGGCGTGTCGCCGTCGCCGTGCTCGCCGTCGTCGTGTTTCAGGCGATGCTCGGCATGTGGACCGTCACGCTGCTGTTGAAGCCCATCGTCGTGATGGGGCACCTGCTTGGCGGCTTGCTGACGTTCTCGCTGCTCGCGTACATCGCGTTGCGATTGAGCGATACGAATCGGCCGACACCCGATCAGCAGCGCCTCCGAACCGCCGTGGTCATCGGGCTCGTGCTGCTCGCATGCCAGATCGCGCTTGGCGGTTGGACCAGCGCGAACTACGCTGCGCTCGCGTGTGGTTTCGATTTTCCGCACTGCCAAGGCCAGTGGTGGCCGCCGACCGATTTTCGCGAAGGTTTCGTGCTGTGGCGCGGTGTCGGCGTGAATTACGAAGGCGGCGTGCTGGATGCATCGGCGCGCGCCGCGATCCAGATTGCGCATCGCATCGGCGCGTTCGTGGTGTTCTGCTATCTCGGCTGGCTTGCGTATCGTCTCGCTCGTGTGCGTCTGCGCATGCATGGTCTTGCGCTTGCGGTACTGCTGCTGGCGCAGGTGGCGCTCGGCATCGGCAACGTCAAGCTCGGGCTGCCGCTTCCGGTCGCGACGGCGCACAATGGCGTCGCTGCGCTGTTGTTGTTCTCGCTCATCGCGGCGCTCGTGCGTACATCAGGTTCACTGCGAGAAATTGGTTAGCGTCCGCCGCATCCCCTCTCCCGCAAGCGGGGGAGGGGGTAACGTTCCTTTAATCGGAATCAATCTACCGATCTGCATGTCAGGCATCGCCAGCCAATATCTCGAACTCACCAAACCGCGCGTCGTCGCGTTGATCGTGTTCACCGCGGTGATCGGCATGTTCCTCGCCGTTCCCGGCATGGTGCCGCTGCGTCCGCTGATCGCCGGCACGATCGGCATCTGGCTCGCGGCGGCTTCGGCAGCGGCAATCAACCATCTCATCGACCGGCGCATCGATCGCGTGATGGCGCGCACCTCGCAGCGCCCCCTCGCGACTGGCGCTCTCAACTCGACGCAGGTGCTCGCGTTCGCGATCATTCTCGGTGCGCTGTCGATGACGATCCTGATCGCGTTCGTCAATCCGCTGACGGCCGCGCTGACATTCGCTTCGTTGATCGGTTACGCGATCGTCTACACCGCGTATCTGAAACGTGCGACGCCGCAGAACATCGTGATCGGCGGCATTGCCGGCGCAGCGCCACCCGTGCTCGGATGGGCGGCCGTGACCGGCAGCGTACATCCGTACGCGCTCTTGCTCTGCCTCATCATATTCGTGTGGACGCCGCCGCATTTCTGGGCGCTCGCAATCTTCCGCAAGGATGACTACTCGCGCGCCCAGGTGCCGATGCTGCCTGTCACGCACGGCGTCGTGTACACGCGCTGGCACGTGCTGTTCTACACGATTCTGCTCGTGCTGGTGACCGCGCTGCCGTACCTCACTGGCATGAGCGGTCTCTTCTATTTCGGCGGTGCGATCGTGCTCGGCGCGGGATTCCTCTACTACGCGATACGCCTCTTGAATCCGCCGGACCCGTTTTTTCCGATGCGCGTGTTCAACTATTCGATCGTATATCTGATGGCGTTGTTCGCGTTCCTGCTCATCGATCACTATCTGATGCCGCCGGCTGTGCAGCCCGACCATTTGATATTTCAGAAAATTGGCTGAGCGATACGCGACATCGCGCGCGCTGCGTCGCGACAGCGCTACACTTCGCCGCAAACCGGAGTCTCCCATGGCCTCGATCTACGATTTCAGCGCGAAAACCATCGATGGCACCGAGCAGAAACTCGGCGCGTATCGCGGCAAGGCGATGCTGATCGTCAACGTCGCTTCCAAGTGCGGTTTCACGCCGCAATACGAAGGACTCGAGGCGCTATACCGCAAGTTCGAGGACAAAGGCCTCGTCGTGCTCGGCTTTCCCTGCGATCAGTTCGGGCACCAGGAGCCGGGAGACGAAGCCGAGATCAAGAACTTCTGCTCGCTCAACTACGATGTGAGCTTTCCGATGTTCGCCAAGATCGACGTCAACGGATCGCACACGCATCCCTTGTACAAATACCTCAAGCACGAAGCGAAAGGACTGCTCGGCAGCGAGGCGATCAAGTGGAACTTCACCAAGTTTCTGGTCGATAAGGACGGCCATGTCGTCAAGCGTTACGCGCCGGCCGATACGCCGAAAGGTATCGAAAAAGACGTCGCCGCTACGCTGTAAGGCACCGATTCGCGCAGCAATTCGCCGACCGGCGGCGCGCAACAGTTCGCTGGCGCACAGTTCGATGCAGTGTTCCGCGCGATGATCGCGGCCTGTGTCGTGACCGGAGAATCGATGTGTCCCCGCCAACGATCCGCATGTTCCTGGTGCCGGTCTTTCTCATCGCCGCGCGGCTAGCAAGCGCGGCGATTTACTACGTCGCACCGAACGGCGACGACAACAATCCCGGAACCATCGATCAGCCGTGGCAGACGTTGCAGCATGCCGCCGATACGATCGGGCCCGGCGACACGGTCGAAGTGCGCGCCGGCAATTACGTCGGTGGTTACTTCACGACATCGGGCACGGCCAATGCGCCGATCGTGCTCGAAGCATACCTGGGCGAATCGCCGGCGATCACCGCGGACAATCCGACCACGCCCGACGGGATCAATCTCGAAGGCGCGTCGTTCATGGTCGTGCAAGGTTTCACCGTCAACGGACACACGCGCACGGGTATCCGCGCGGTCACGTGCGAACACGTGACGATCCGCAACAACTCGATGGATCAGAACGGCGAGTGGGGCATCCTCACCGGCTTCTGCGACGATCTTCTGATCGAAAACAACGTCACATCGCGCAGCATCGGTCAGCACGGCATCTACGTCGGCAACAGCGGCGATCGGCCGGTGATCCGCGGCAACGTCATCTTCGGCAACAACGCCAACGGCATCCACATGAACGGCGACATCTCGCAGGGTGGCGACGGCATCATCAGCGACGCATTGGTCGAAGCGAACATCATCTACGACAACGGGGTCGGCGGCGGTTCCGGAATCAATTGCGATGGCGTGCAGGATTCGCTGATCCGCAACAATCTCATCTACGACGAACACGCGAGCGGCATTTCGCTGTACCAGATCGACGGCGGCGGACCTTCCACCGGCAATCGCGTGCTCAACAACACCGTATTGATTGCCTCCGACGGTCGCTGGGCGCTCAACATTCAGGACGGCGCGGCGAATGCGACCGCGCGCAACAATATTCTCTGGAACGATCATTCGTTCCGCGGCAGCCTTGACATCAGCACGGATTCGTTACCGGGATTCACCGACGACAACAACGCGGTCATGGATCGCTTCACGACCGATGGCGGCGACACGATCCTGACGCTCGCCGAATGGCAGCAGCAGATCGGGCAGGACACGCATTCGTTTCTCGCGACGCCGGACCAGTTGTTCGTCGACGTCGCCACCAACGATTACGCGCTTTCCGCGACGAGTCCCGCGATCGATAC
>Ga0157372_10009674_pt1 | contig 10248 bp, 8 predicted proteins | sample C55metaG_FD_115307 | JGI IMG/M metagenome (GOLD analysis project Ga0157372, IMG submission 115307) | Corn rhizosphere microbial communities from Kellogg Biological Station, Michigan, USA - C5-5 metaG | ecosystem: Host-associated > Plants > Roots > Rhizosphere > Soil | place: USA: Michigan...
ATGGGCGCGCCGCTGCCGTACCGGCTCGACCTCTTCGGCGACGAGATCGAGAGCATCCGCACGTTCGACACCGACACGCAGCGCACGCTCTATCCGATGCGCGAGGTGCGATTGCTGCCCGCGCGCGAGTTCCCGCTCGACGATGCGGGGCGCACGCGCTTTCGCGGCCGCTTCCGCGAGGTGTTCGAAGGGGACCCGTCGCGCTCGACGCTCTACAAGGACATTTCGAACGGCATCGTGCCGGGCGGCATCGAGTACTACCTGCCGCTCTTCTTCGAGGAGACGGCGAGGCTCTTCGACTACCTGCCCGCCGAGACGGTCGTCGCACTGCACGGCGACGTCGATGCTTCGATCGAGCGCTTCTGGCAGGACACCGAGTCCCGCTATCGGCTGCTGCGCGGCGACAAGGCGCGACCGCTCCTCGCGCCATCGCAGCTCTTCCTGCCGTACGACGAGTTTCGCGGCGCGCTCAAGCCGCACTCGCGCATCGAGATGCCGATCGCGCGCGCCGATGAAGCGCTCGCGCCCGATGTCGGCATCCGCCGCCTGCCGCCGGTGCAGGTCGACCGTCGCGCGGCCGATCCGCTGGCCGCGCTCAAGGCCATGCTCGCGATGCTCGACGGACGTCTCCTGATCGTCGCGGAAAGCGCGGGGCGTCGCGAGACGATGCAGCAGTACTTCAACGAGTACGGCGTGCGGCCGTCGCTCGTCGAAAGCTTCGCGGCGTTCGCGCACGGCGACGCGAAGGTCGCAATCGTCGTCGGTCCGCTCGGCGCGGGCTTCGCATGGCCGGCCGCGGGACTCGCGTTCGTCACCGAAGCCGAGCTCTACGCGAGCGTCGTGCGCCGCGGCAAGCGCGAAGCGGGCCGGCGCTCCAACGTCGACGCCATGGTGCGCGACCTCTCGGAGGTACGCATCGGCGATCCCGTCGTGCACGAGGAGCACGGCATCGGCCGCTACCTCGGCCTCGTCACGCTCGACGTCGGCGACGGCGCCACCGAATTCCTCGAGCTCATTTACGCCAACGACGCCAAGCTCTACGTTCCCGTTGCCAACCTGCACGTCATCGGCCGCTACAGCGGCGCATCGCCGGAGGCCGCGCCGTTGCACGAGCTCGGCAGCGGACAATGGGAGAAGGCGAAGCGCAAGGCTGCGCAGCAGGCGCACGACACCGCGGCCGAGCTCCTGAACCTCTACGCGCAACGCGCCGCGCGCACCGGCTACGCGTTCACGCTGAAGCCGCACGACTACGACGCGTTCGCCGAAGGCTTCGGATTCGAGGAGACGCCCGACCAGCAGGCGGCGATCGAAGCCGTGCTGAACGACCTTTGCACGGGACGGCCGATGGATCGCCTCGTCTGCGGTGACGTCGGCTTCGGCAAGACCGAGGTTGCGCTGCGCGCGGCGTTCGTCGCGCTCGTCGACGGCAAGCAGGTCGCGCTGCTCGTGCCGACGACGCTGCTCGCCGAGCAGCACTTCCAGGTGTTCTCCGATCGTTTCGCCGACTGGCCGGTGAAGATCGCCGAGCTCTCGCGGTTCCGCTCGACGAAGGAAGTCAAGGCGGTGCTCGACGGGCTCGCCAAAGGCCGGATCGACCTCGTGATCGGCACGCACAAGCTGATCCAGCCGGACGTCAAGTTCAAGAACCTGGGCCTCGTCATCATCGACGAGGAACACCGCTTCGGCGTGCGCCAGAAGGAGCAGCTGAAGCGGCTGCGCGCGGAAGTCGACGTGCTGACGCTGACCGCGACGCCGATCCCGCGCACGCTCGCGATGTCGCTCGAAGGGATCCGCGACTTCTCGGTGATCGCGACCGCGCCGCAGCGACGCCTCGCGATCAAGACGTTCGTCGCGTCCTATTCGACCGGACTCGTGCGCGAGGCGGCGCTGCGCGAGCTGAAGCGCGGCGGGCAGATCTATTTCCTGCACAACGACATCGACACGATTCGCACGACCGCCGAGCGCCTCGCGCAACTTCTGCCGGAGGCGCGCATCGCCGTCGCGCACGGGCAGATGGGCGAGCGCGAGCTCGAGCACGTGATGCGCGACTTCTACGCGCAGCGCGTCAACCTGCTCGTCTGCTCGACGATCATCGAGACGGGCATCGACGTGCCGACGGCGAACACGATCATCATCGACCGAGCCGACCGCTTCGGGCTCGCGCAGCTGCACCAGTTGCGCGGCCGCGTCGGACGCTCGCACCATCAGGCGTACGCGTACCTGCTGACGCCGCCATGGGAATCGCTGTCGGCGCAGGCGAAGAAGCGGCTCGAGGCGATCCAGATGATGGAGGACCTGGGCTCCGGATTCTTCCTCGCGATGCACGACCTCGAGATTCGCGGCGCGGGCGAAGTGCTCGGCGAAGAGCAGTCGGGCGAGATGCAGCAGGTCGGCTTCCAGCTCTACGCCGACATGCTGAAGTCCGCGGTGTCCGCATTGAAGTCCGGCCGCGAGCCCGATCTGTCGCAGCCGCTCGGCGTGACGACCGAGATCAACCTGCACGCGCCGGCGCGACTGCCCGAGCATTACTGCAGCGACGTCCACGAGCGGCTCGTGCTGTACAAGCGCTTCGCGAGCTGCGAGACGCAGGACGAGCTCGACCTGCTTCGCGAGGAGCTCGTCGACCGCTTCGGCCCCACGCCGGAGCCCGCGCAGGCGCTGGTCGCCTGTCATCGGCTGCGCCTGATCTCGAAGCCGCTCGGCGTCACCAAGATCGACGCAGGCCCCGAACGCTCGACGCTGACGTTCGTCAAGCATCCGCCGTTCGACGCCGGCAAGCTGATCGCGCTCGTGCAGCGCGACGGGCACATTCGCTTCGCCGGGCCGGATCGCGTGCGCATCGAGCGTGCGGCGCCGGCGCTTGCCGAGCGCGTCGCGCTCGTCCGCGATTTCCTCGCGAAGCTCGCCTAGCAACGCGAACTCGCGCATGGCATTCCGCTTTCCACCGCAGATGCACGTGTTCGTTCGCGACTGGCTGTCGGCGAATCACGTGGTGCTGCGCGGGCGCGACGGCGGCGTCGTGATCGACACCGGCTACGGCAAGCACGCGCCGCTGACGCTCGCGCTGGTCGCGTCGCGCATGGGCCTCGATGGCGCGCCGCTCGCGAAGATCGTCAACACGCATTGCCACTCCGATCACATGGGCGGCAACGCGGCGCTGAAACGCGCGTACGCGTGCACGATCGCGATTCCACGCGGCGAGGCGGATGCGATCGCTGCGTGGGACGAGCGCGCGCTGTTGCTCTCGTACGCGGGCCAGCAGGCCGAGCGCTTCGCGGCCGACGAACTGCTCGAATCCGGCTCGACGCACGTCTTCGGCGATCTCGAATGGCAGGTGCTCGCGGCGCCCGGCCACGACATGGCCGCGGTGGTCTTCTACAACCCCGAGCATCGCCTGCTGATTTCAGGCGACGCGCTGTGGGCGAACGGCTACGGTTTCGTGATGCCGCCCGCCATCGACCCCGACGCGCTGCCCGCGGCGCGGGCGACGCTCGACACGATCGCGCGTCTCGACATCGCGTGCGTCGTCCCCGGCCACGGAGAACCATTTCGCGACGTGAACGCGGCGCTCGAGCGTGCGTACCGGCGCACCGACACCTGGGAACGCGATCCGCCGCGCATGGCGCGGCATGCGCTGAAGGCCGTGCTCGCGTTCGACCTTCTCGCGCGCGAGCGGATGGGGCTCGCGTCGCTCCCGGCGTTCGTCGACGAGACGCCGCTCTTTCGCGATTTCAACGCGCGGTTCTTCCAGCGGCCCTCGGCGGAACTCGCCGAAGAGCTCGTCGCCGAGCTCGAGCGCGCCGGCGCGGTGCGGCGCGAGAACGGCAACCTGCTGCCCGGCTGATCAAGCCGGTGTCAGACGAGTGTCGGAGGAGTGTCGGAGGTGCAGGCTTCGTCTCTGCACCTCCGACACTCCTCCGACACTCCTCCGACACTCCTCCGACACTCCTCCGACACTCCTCCGACACGTGTCTGACACCGGCCGCTACATCTGCTTGAAGAGGTGATTGAAGCTGCGGCTCACCTCGAGCTTCTCGTCGGTGTCGCGAAGATGGACGACCTGGTTGCCGCGCAGGTTCCGGCTCACCTGCTCCACCGCGTCGACGCGCACGAGCGTTGCGCGATGGACCTGCCAGAACTCCGCGGGATCGAGCTCGAGCACGAGCTCCTTGATCGGCTTGCGAATGAGCGCCTCGAAGCGCTTCGTCTGCACGCGCGTGTACTTGTCCTCGGCGCGGAAGAACAGGATCTCGCTCGTCGGGATCATGCGGATCACGCCCGCGACGCTCGCCTGCACCCAGCGCAGATAGCCCCGCGACGCGCCACCTCCTGCCTGCAAGCGCTCCGATAACTCGGCGAGCAGCGCGTCCATCGCGCGCGGCTTGCCATCGAGCCGCTCGCGCAACCTCTCGCAGGTCCGCGCGACGCGCTCCGGTTCGGCGGGCTTCAGCAAATAGTCGACAGCGCCCTGCTCGAACGCGTCGATCGCGTACTGATCGTACGCGGTGACGAACACGATATGCGCCCGCTCGCCGATCGCCTTCGCCGCGGCGATGCCATCCATCTCCGGCATGCGGATGTCGAGAAAGACGACGTCGGGCGCGAGGCTTTGCACGAGCGCCACGGCCTCGCGCCCGTTGGCCGCGTCGCCGACGATCACGAGCTGCGGCCACGCCTCGCGCAGCTGCGCGGCGATCTGCTCGCGCATCAGCCGCTCGTCGTCGGCGATCACCGCCGTCGGCGCGGGTCTCGCGTTCATTGCACCGTCGCGCGCCCGGCGGACACCTCGTAGGGCACCGTGATCGTCGCCCGCGTGCCGCCGGTCGGGGGCAGGTCGATCACGAGCTCGGCGCGATCGCCATACAGTGCCCGCAGGCGCTCGCGCACGTTCGCGAGGCCGACGCCGCCCTCGCCCATCGGCGCGAACCCGACGCCGGTGTCGTGCACGTGCACGGCGAGCTGCCCGTCGACGATTTCGGCGCCGATGTCGATGCGGCCGCCCTCGGCCTTGGGCTCGAGGCCGTGCTTGATCGCGTTCTCGACGAGCGTCAGCAACATCATCGACGGGAACGCGGCGGACTTGAGGCCCTCGGGCACGGCGACCGCCGATTGCAGGCGACCTTCCATGCGTACAGCCATGATGTCGAGAAATGCCGTGCAGAGGTCGATCTGCTGACCGAGCGTCGGTCGCGCACGGTCGCGCATCTGCGGCATCGCCGAGCGCAGGTAGCGGATGAGGCTGCGCTGCATCTTCGACGCGCGCGGCGGATCGGTCTGGATCAGCTGGTCGATGCTCGCGAGCGTGTTGAACAGGAAGTGCGGCTCGATCTGCGCCTGCAGCGCCTGCATCCGCGCCTCGAGCACCGTTCGCTCGAGCTGTTCCAGGTCCGCGCGCCGCGTCGCCTCGGCGGCGGTGAGCTCGGCGCGCCGCTTGCCGCCCGCGACGATCTTGATGATCACCGACGCGAGGATCAGCAACAGCGCCGGCAGTGGGTGCTGCAGGATGCCGGCGACGACCATCGCGAGCACCGCGACGAGGACGAGCTTCGTCCACGAGACGACCGCGAGCCAGTCGAAGAAGCCCCACGCGGCGACGACGATGCCGTGCCGGATGCTGTGCATCGGGCGCGCCGATGGCGCGGCGCCGCCGGCGCGTGCGTCGTGCCCGCGCGCCTCGGAGCCGGGCGTCGGCAATTCGTTACTGATCACGCGATCTCGGTTGGAGGATGTGGCCCGAAGCTTACGAGATCGCGACCGCGCGATAAAGCGCGGCGGGACACGCTGCGCTCGGCGCGGGATGGACTGCGCGGGATGGCGACGAGCGGGCCCGGGCGCGGGGCGCCCCGTCTGCATTCCGTCGCGCTCAGGGCTGCTGGAGGTACGCCTCGACGGGGATGGCAAGCCTGATCTCGTCACCGGGATTGCCGATGTTCACGCCGGTGGTCATGCCCCACTCGGACCGCTTGATCGTGGCCGTCGCCTCCGCACCGCACATCGGCTTCTTGTTGAACGTGTTGGCGCCGCAGTGGAAGCCGGTCACCACCAGCGCGACGGGCTTCGCGATCCCGAGCATCGTCAGCTCGCCGTTCGCGGCCACGATCCGATCGCCGTCGAACCGAACGTCGCTCGACGTGAACGTGATCGTCGGAAACTTCTCGACGTTGAAGAATTTTTCGCCCTTCACGATCGCGTCGAGCCGCGCGTCGTAGGTCCGGATCGACGACGCGTCGATCGACACGTCGATCGAGCCCTTGCGGGCCTCGCGGTCGACGACGATCTTTCCGGTCGCCTTGCCGAAGCTGCCGTGCTGCTTCGAAAAGCCGATGTGCGTCGCCTCCCATTGCGGTTGGGAATGCACCGGATCGATCACGTACGTTTCCTCGCCCGCGAGCGCGGGAACTGTCGCGCAGGCTGCGAGGGCGGCAACGACGAGACGCAATTGCATGGAAAGCTCCTCTCAGGGTGACGTGCCGAGTGCGATTCGCGCGCGCACGACGACGTCGTTGTCGACGATGGCCGTGTCGGCCCACTCGCCTTGGCCGATGCGGTAGTCGAGGCGGCGGATCGGGAATCTCGCCTCGGCCATGCGCAGGCCGTCCGCTCCGGTCTTCACCGCTACGGGGATCGTGACATCGTGGGTGGCGCCTTTCAACGAGAGCTTGCCCGCGATCTCATAGCGCCCGCCGCCGAGGTCGCGAATCACCGTCGACGCGAAATGCGCGACCGGAAACTTCGCCGTGTCGAACCACAGCGGCCCCTTCGCTTCCTGCTCCGACTCGCTGCTCGCGAGGTCGATGCTCGCGAGGTCGACGTCGAACACCGCCTTCGACGTGGCGAGCTGCTGCGGCTCGAACACGACGTCGGCCTTCCACTTGCGAAAGCGCCCGTCGAATTTCACGCCCATCTGCTTCATCGTGAACGCGATCTCGCTCTTGTCGACCAGCACGCCTTGCGCGCGTGCACCCGCGGCGAGCGCGATCAGCGCGAGCATGGCGACGAGCGACTTGACGCCGGTCATGGTCGCGCCGGCTTGACGAACGGAAGGATGCGCACGAGCGCCGTGTCGCGGTCGACGACGTGATGCTTGATCGCGGCCGCGACGTGAATGCAGAACACGACGAAGAGCAGCGCGTTCAGGCTGACGTGCACGAGGCGCAGTGCATCGGCGAGCGCGCGGTCCTTCGGGACGAGATTCGGCAGCGGCACGACGCCGAGGTAGACGACCTGCACGCCCGTCGCCGAGCTGTACAGCCATCCGGAGAGCGGGATCGCAAACAGCAGCGCGTAGAGCACCGCATGCGACGCGCTCGCCGCGCGGCGCTGCCATGGCGGCATCGCGACGGGTGCCGGCGGCGTACGGACGACGCGCCAGCCGAGGCGCAGCGACGTGAGCAGCAGCACGGTCAGCCCGATCGACTTGTGTACGAGATACCACTGGAGCTTTCGCGGCGAGATCGGCATCGGGACCATCGACAGCCCGAGCAGCCAGTTGGCGAGGATCAGCGCGGCCGTCATCCAATGCAGCAGGATCGCGAGCTTGCCATACCTCTCCGGTTCGCCGCGCGCGGCGGACCGGTCGATTCCCTTCATCGTCGTCACGATCGGCGGATAACAGGAGCGATGCCCGAAGTATTCCAGACGGTCAGGACCGACCCAGCGCGGCGATGAAGTCGCGCACGCCGTCGAGCAGCATCTGCACGGCGATCGCGGTCAGGACGAGGCCCATCAGGCGCTCGACCGCGATCATGCCGCGCTCGCCCAGCACGCGCTCGAGGCGCCGCGACGCGACGAGCACGATCGTGGTGACGATCATCGCGATGGTAAGCGCGATCACCCATGCGATCGAATGTCCAGGGTCGCGCGACGCCATCAGCATCACCGTGGCGAGCGCCGATGGACCGGCGATCGCGGGAATCGCGAGCGGCACGAGGAACGGCTCCGCGCCCGGCGGATCGCCGAACAGGCCCTCCGGATGCCGGAAGACCATGCGCAGCGCGATCAGGAACAGGATGATGCCCCCGGCGATCGCAAGCGACACCTCGGACAGGCCGAGCCAGCCGAGGAACGTGTGACCGCCGAACAGGAACGCGAGCAGGATCACGTAGGCGGCGACGCATTCGCGCACCACGATCCGCGCGTGGCGCGCCGGCGGTACGTTCGCGAGCGCCGAAACGACGATCGGCACGTTGCCGAAGGGGTCGATGACGAGCAGCAGCAGGATCGTGGCGGTGAAGAGCTCCGCGAGCGGCATCGGCGATCCCGTTACTCGCCGAGGACGACGCCTTCACGTCGCGGATCGGCGCCGCCGATCCATCGATCGCCGCGACGCACGATCGTCTGTGCGCCGCTGGTCTCGGGCACGATGCGCACGTCGTGGCCGAGCGCGCGGAGCTTCGGCGCCAGCGCGACGATACTCGTCTGCGCCTCGAGCTCGGTCGGGCCGTTCATGCTGCCGAAGTTGGGCAACGCAGCCGCCGCCTGTGGATCCATGTTCCAGTCGACGATCGCGACCAGGTTCTTGACGACGTAGTCGATGATCGCGCCGCCACCCGGGGATCCGGTGACGATCGCGACGCGGCCGGTATCGTCGTAGGCGATCGTCGGCGCCATCGTCGAGCGCGGGCGCTTGCCGCCTTCGACGCGATTGCCGACCGGCTTGCCGTGCTCGACGGGCACGAACGAGAAATCGGTGAGCTCGTTGTTGAGGAGAAAGCCGCTCGCCGTCATCAGGCGGCTGCCGAACCCCGCCTCGATCGTCGTCGTCATCGACACTGCGTTGCCGTCGGCGTCGACGATCGACACCTGCGACGTCGAAACGAACTCGGCGGAGCGATCCTCGCCCCACGTCATCGTCCCGGCGAGCGCGCGCGCATGCGCCGGATCGCCGGGTTGCGCGATGCCGAGGCTGCCAAGCGGCGACACGAGCTTGGCGCGTTCGCGCAGATACGCTTCGTCGAGCAGGCCCGCGGGAACGTCGAAGAACGCCGGGTCCGCGACGTAGACGTCGCGATCGGCGTAGGCGAGGCGCTCGGCCTCGCTCACGAAATGCACGCTCCAGAACGACGCGGCGCCCATCGCGCCGACGTCGAACGGCGCGAGGATCGCGAGCGACTGCAGGACGCCGATGCCGCCCGACGACGGCGGCGGCATGCCGCACACGCGATAACGCCGATAGGCACCGCACACCGGCTCGCGCACGATGACCCGGTAGCGCCGCAGATCCTCGGTCGTGAGGTCGCCGGGATGCACGTCCGCCTCGCGTACGGTCCGGACGATGTCATCGGCGATCGTGCCCGAATAGAACGCAGCGGCGCCTTCGCGGGCGAGCGCACGCAGCGTCTTCGCATACGCGGCGTTGCGAAGCACCGTGCCGACCGGTTTGGGGGCGCCGCCGGGGGTCAGGAAGTAGTCGCGTGCGCGCGCTTGCGGCCAGCGGGTGTGCGCGGCGATCTCGGAATGGAGCCGCGGCGAAATGGAAAAGCCGCCTTCGGCGAGTTCGATCGCACGGTCGAAAAGCCGCGGCCAGGGCAACCGGCCGTGTCGACGATCGACGAGGTCGAGCAGCGCGACGGTGCCGGGTACGCCGACGGAACGGCCGCCAACGACTGCGTCGCCGAAGCGCAGCGGTTTCCCGTGCGCATCGAGAAAGCGATCGGGTTGAGCGGCGAGCGGCGCGGTCTCGCGGGCGTCGTACGCGATCAGCTCGTGCGACTTCGCGTCGTGATAGAGCAGAAACGCACCTCCGCCCAATCCCGACGACTGCGGCTCGACGAGGACCAGCACCAGCTGCGCGGCGATCGCGGCATCGATCGCATTGCCGCCCGCCTTCAGGATCTCGACGCCTGCGCGCGTCGCGAGCGGATTCGCCGTGGCGACGAGGAAGCGCCGCGCGGTGACCGGGGCTTTGTCGACCCATCCCGACGGCCGCTCCGGCGCGACGAGTGTCGCGTCCTTCGCGCCGGCGAGCGCCGTGGCGCACGCGAGCGCCAGCGCGAGCGCGGCGCGAAGGGTACGCCGCGCGCTCAACGATCGGGCGGCGCCGGCGTCGGGTCGTGCTCGCTGATCTGCGCGCGATCCTTGAGCGACATCGCGCCTTCCCGATGCGCGCAGTTCGCACAGCAGAAGAAGCGCCCGCTCACCTCCATGCCGTGCCCGATGATCCGGCAGCCGCAGTGCTCGCACGCCGGCGCGAGCGCGTAGATCGCGCATTCGAACGAATCGAACACGTGCGCGACGCCGGCCATCGTG
>Ga0157372_10009677_pt1 | contig 10246 bp, 9 predicted proteins | sample C55metaG_FD_115307 | JGI IMG/M metagenome (GOLD analysis project Ga0157372, IMG submission 115307) | Corn rhizosphere microbial communities from Kellogg Biological Station, Michigan, USA - C5-5 metaG | ecosystem: Host-associated > Plants > Roots > Rhizosphere > Soil | place: USA: Michigan...
CACGAGGAAGAAGCCGCAGAAGCCCATCATCAACCAGAAGTGCTCCCACCGCGCCATCTCATAGCCACCCAGCGCCGTCGTCAACCAGTGCAACTGCGCTGGCTTGTAGATCGCAAGCCCAGAAAGCAGAGAACCGGCACCCATCAGCACAATCGCCGAGTAGGCAATCCTCTGTGCGCCGTTGTACTTTCCCTGCGGCGGGAGCCCGCGCCTGCGCGCCGCCGGCACATGAAGGTCAAACAGCGTCACCCACATCGCATCTACAAGCGACCTCCGCTTCGGCCATAACACGCGCCACTCGCCGCTTACGGCGAGATAGATCGCATACGCGAGCCCATTCACCGCAAAGAGCCACATCACGAAGAAATGCCAACCGAGCCCTGTCGTGATCTGGTACGGCGCGTGCAGCATATTCCAGAACCAGTCCGGGAAGAACCGGACCAGCGTCCAGTGCCCGATGCCAATGCGATAAACCTGATGCGCATGCTGATATGGAGGGATCGAGTCGCCCCAATAGATCAGCAAACCGCTCCAGATCATGATTGCAAGCAGTGGAAAGTTGATCCAGTGCATCCATCGGATCGCGCGCGGATGCTTCTTCACCAGCCGCAAGTCACTACTCTTCGTCGCTGCTTCTTCGATCTCCATCGAAGAGTCTCCTTCGCCGAGTCTGCGCTTCGCGCCGCTCATTAGCAATACGAAACTCTCCGCGTCACAGATTTGTAACTTCTTCTGACTGCTGACAGAAGATCGCCAAAATGCCTGAAATTGCACGCTAAATCTGCTAAAATCAGCCTTTGTGAGCTCTACCTCCACGCTCGAAATTCAGACAACCAGCGAAACTCAGAACAACCCCGAAGCCGCCCGACCGAAGGTCGGCTTTGTCTCGCTCGGATGCCCGAAGAACCTCGTCGATTCCGAGGTCATGATGGGCCTGCTGCATCGCGGCGGCGCTGAGCTGACGCCGCGCGCTGAAGATGCCGAGGTCCTCGTCGTCAACACATGCAGCTTTATTGACTCCGCCAAGCAGGAGTCTGTCGACACCATTCTCGAGATGGTCGGGCACAAGATCGCGAACGGCGGCCGCGCCAAAAAGCTCATCGTCGCCGGATGTCTCGTTGAGAGGTATCGCGACGAGATCCGGAAGAACATTCCCGAAGTCGATGCTGTCGTCGGCACCGGAGAACTCGAGTCCATCCTCGAAGCTGCCGGGCTTTCTCGCCCCGCGCCCGCTGAGACGAACTCGCCCTTCAACATCCTTACGACATCGCAGATCGAGCGTCACGCCTCTTCCGTGAATCAGCACTCACGGCCCGAGTCTGACAGTGCGCAGATCGTCAACGAAACCACCTCACGGCCGGAGGGCGATGCACGCGAGGCTGCCGGTCGATTCTCCCGCGAGACGTGGGACGGCGCACACACTGCACTGCCGACGTACCTCTACACCGCCGAAACGCCTCGCATCCTCACCACGCCGCGCGCATCGGCCTACATCAAGATTGCCGAGGGCTGCGATCATCCCTGCAGCTTCTGCATCATTCCACAGCTTCGTGGCAAGTTCCGCTCGCGCCCCATTGCGAGCATCGTTGCGGAAGCACAGCAACTGATCGCGCAGGGTGTGCGCGAGATCACGCTCATCGGCCAGGACACCACATGCTATGGCGAAGACCTCGCGCCCGATGCAGAACTCGGCCGTCGCGTGGGGCTTGCGGATCTTCTCAACGCACTCGCTCCGCTCCCCGGTCTTAAGTGGCTGCGCTTTCTCTACGCGTACCCCAACAAGATCACTACGCGTCTGCTTGAGACCATCGCGCGGCATGACAACATTGCGAAGTACCTTGACGTTCCGCTGCAGCACGCGAGCGCGAACGTCCTTCGCCGCATGAAACGTGGTGGCACCGCGGATCGCTTCCTGCAGATCATCGATAAGGCGCGCTCGATTGTGCCTGGCCTCGTGCTTCGCACCTCATTCATCGTTGGCTTCCCCGGCGAAACCGACGAGGATTTCGCGGAGCTCTGCAACTTCGTAGAAGCCGCGAAGTTCGATTGGCTCGGCGTCTTCTCCTACTCCGACGAAGAGGGCGCGCAGGCCTTCACGCATGAGCACAAGGTCCCCAAGCGCACGATCGAATCACGCCGCCGCAAGCTGATGAAGTTGCAGCAAAGGATCAGCACGCGCTCGAAGAAGGCATGGATCGGTCGCGAAGTCGATCTCCTCGTCGAGGGCGAGTCGGAAGAGACTGAACTCCTGTGGCAGGGCCGAACGCTCGATCATGCCCCGGAGATTGACGGCAAGGTCCTTATCAACGACTTCGGCCCGCACGAAGAGCTTGTCCCGGGCACGTTCTACCGCGCGGAGATCACGGAGTCGCACGACTATGACGTCGTCGCGAGAATCATCGAGTAACTCATGCCAACGAAGCCCATCCTCTGCCCAACCTGCAAGAAGCCTGTCGATCCCGCGAGCGAGGACCTCCCCTTTTGCTCCGAGCGCTGCCGTCTCCTCGACCTCGGGAAGTGGGCGTCAGGCGGCTACAAAATCTCCTCACCAATCTTCGACCCCGAAGTCCTCGAAGAGGTTGAGCAGGCCCAGTTCGATGCGGAGCGTCGCCGCGAAGATCGCGACAAAAGCTGACTTCTTCCACATCGCATTCCGAGTCTTTTCGCCGCGTTCTCCATCTAACTCCATAGAGTTCATTCTTTTTGGAGTGCATGGTTGCCTCGTCCCTGGTCTTTGCTTCTGCTCGTCTCGGCCCCTGTTGCGTATGCTCAGCGAGTTTCGCCGACAACACCACCCACTACTTTCGCGAACGTCGCAACCACCGAACTTCCCAACGCTCCTGACGCGCTTCTCACGTCGTCTTCTTCCAGCGCACCGCAAGCTGAGACTGAGGAGATATCCGAGGCAGACACGGATGCCACGAACGGGCCGGTGAAACCACTGCCGCAGCCCAAGCGGATTCTCGGCATCATGCCCAACTACCGAGCGGTCAGCGCCGGCGTGAAGCCTCCGCCTGCGACGCCGCGTCAGGCCTTCAGCATTGCCACGCGCCAGTCATTTGACTACTCCGCATTTATCTTTGTCGGCATAACCTCAGCGATCGCTGAAGGCCAGAACAGCCATCCCGCGCTCGGCAAGGGTATTCCCGGTTTCTGGGCGTACTCCTGGCGTGGCTGGGTCGACAAGACGGATGGCAACTACTGGGTCGTTTGGGCACTTCCCACGGTATTGCATGAGGACGAGCGCTACTATGCGCTTGGTCGCGGGCCTGTTCTCAAGCGTGCTGCTTACGCCGTTAGTCGCGTCTTTGTGACGCCCGACTACAACGGCCACCTCACCGTCAACGGGGCTGAGCTTATCGGCCGCGGCGTCGCGCAGGGCATTTCGACCACGTACTACCCAAGCTCCGACCGTACCGCGAGCGAACTCGCCACGAAGTACGGCTACGCTTTGCTCCGCGACGCCGCTACGAATACCTTCCGCGAGCTCTGGCCTGACATCGCTGTGCATGTCCTGCACCGCAATCCATAACGGGGCGTGCGTCATCCTCTAAACTCAAAGCATCGATGCCCGCACACCCGCGCAAAACACTCTGGGCCTGGACACTCGGAACCTTCTTCGGCTCCGGCCTTCTCAAACCGGGCCCAGGAACCTATGGCTCCATTGCGGCGCTGCTGCTCTGGTATCCAGCGGCGCACGCGCTACATCCCACGCCTCTAGCTCTCGCGATCGGAACTGCCGCTGCCGCCCTCGTCGTCACGCTCATCGGTATTCCGGCTGCTACCATCGTTGCTCGCGAATCCGGACGGAAGGATCCCGGGCATGTTGTCATCGACGAAGCCGCCGGCCAGTTCATCGCTTTGATTCTGGCGAAACCTGACTGGAAACATGCAGTCCTTGCATTAGTCCTGTTTCGGTTGTTCGACATCTTCAAGCCATGGCCGATCCGCAGGCTCGAGCGGCTGCCCAACGGCACCGGCATCATGCTGGATGACGTTGCCGCTGGGATCCTTGCTCTCGCCTGCGTTTGTATTCAACGTGCGTGGATTGGCGGATAACCGCGGCTAGCTCCCGGCCATCCCCTTGTTTACGAGCACCTTTACCTCGACTCGGCGATTATCCGCGCGGCCTTCTTTCGTCTCGTTTGAGGCTGCTGGTCCGTACTCGCCCATCGCTCCAGGAGCGACGATATGGCGAATGGGAATGCCTCCCTGCTGCTGCAGGACGGTAATGACTGCCTTGGCGCGATCCTCACTCAGCTGTGTGTTCCTGGCTGGGTTACCTGTGGAGTCGGCGTAACCTATCACTTCGACGAGATACCCCTTCAGCCCTGTGGCCGTCTGCGCCAGGGTCTTCAGTTGCTCCTGGTCCTCCGCTGATATCTTGGAGCTCCCGACAGCGAACTTCACCGTCGCTTCCCCTTTGACGTCGTAGTCGGTCAGTGCATTGAAGCGTTCGTTCTGCTCCTGGATGTCCTTGATGTTTTGTTGGATCTGCTCTTTGTTCTGAGCGATACCGGCGTTATGCGCTGCATCCTGGGCATCCATGTTGTCCTGCATTTCGCCCATTTGCTTTTGGTGCGCATCGAGTGTTCGCACATTCGCCTGCACCTGATCCGCAGTCGGAGTCAGGCCCGCCTGGATCATCTCAGCTGCTTCAAGGTCATCGCCGTCGATTGTGATCGTTTTAGCAACAACCCGGCCTTCCCCATCGCGGTCTCCCTTTACATCCACCTTGAGACCCGGCACCAGCACCGTGTCGCCGAGATGCGTCTTCCGGAGTCCGAAGAGCCCGCGCCTATCTCTCGTGTCGGTGTCGTCCGTGAGAACCACGGTCGTCTTGCCGTCAGCACCGTTCATTACGAACGTGTCTCCACTGCGGCCGATGATCATGCCTTTTTGGGCGCCTGCCGTGACTGCGGTTCCAAACATCAGCAAGCATGCCGCCGCCGCGCTCGCTACGATAATGCTCCGCTGATTCAACATCAGGTCCTCCATCATTTTGTGAATTTCTACAAACGGTCGGCTCGCCTGAGCCAGGCCCCTGCTCATTTGCCGCCTTCGGATTCGCGTTCATCGCTCACTGGTTCTCTTCAACCGGAGTCCAGCTCTTGTCCGGGTTGAAGCGGTCCATCGCCTTGAACTGATCGAGAGTGGTAGGGCCAAGGTCCTTCTGCCACACCACTCCGTCCTGGCTCACCATGAACGTCTTCACGCCAGTAACGCGGTACTCTGCAGGAGCGGCCACCAATGCGAAGCCTCCGATCATGACGCCCTTGATCACGTAGTCCAGTTGCCCCAGCGGAGCAGCAGGCCCCTGTCCCTTCAGGACTTTGAAGTAGTAGCCGTGATACGGCATCTCTTTGCTGTTGTAGCCCTGCGAGATTGCCGCTGCGATCTTTTCGCCGACCGGTCCGCCCCATGTTCCGTCCGGGTTCTTCCACGCCAGGCCGTCCTGCTTGCCCGGGCTGCTGATGATGCGCTGCGCATACTGGTTTACGTCGTAACCAGCACGCTTCTGCATCGCGTACTGATGCTGAGCCTCGACAAAACCATGACAGATCTGGATCGCATCGAGTTCATTCGAGCCGATCCGCCTGTACAAGACCTCCTGATGACCCTCCACAGTGTCGAAGTGCCACTTGCCGCCGGTCTTCACGATCGGAATGGGGAACGGCCATTCACCGTTTCCAACCAGCAGATAAGCGTGATTGCCGCTTTTCGGCTCGAACGAAAGCGAGTTTTTCTGATGCGCCTGAGCAGCAAAATCGGCGACTCGTTGCTTATCCTGTGCCGGTTCGTTGGTGAACAGGAGGTTGTTCGCATCCGGCCCGAATATCCTCAGGAGCGCGTACGGATCAGTGTTGGTAGACGCAGCGATCAGCGCGTCCGCGGCGGCCTGTGCGGTCGGAAAAGTCTCCGGTCCCGCGGCCGGCGTAGAGGTTTTCGACTGCGCGGTAAGCACGAACGGAGCGACGATGATCGCCAGCAACAGAGCGCGCACTGTCCATGCAAACCAGGAAGCAACTTGATTCGAAGTTCTCGATCTCATCACACCGCTCCTATAACTCGTGACGCACAGTTACCTGCGCCTTCCACCACCACCACCCCGACCACCGCCGCCGCCGCCGCGACCGCCACCGCCAAAGCTCGAAGAGCCACGCGAGCTGCTTGCCCTGGCGCTCGATCCGCTGAAGCCGGACGATCCGCCACCGAACGCGCTTCTGCTGCCGCCGCCGGAAGAAACGCTGCGGTCTCCGACGCGGTCGCCTCCACCTCCTGCGCCGGCCCTGCTGACTCCCTGGCCACCGCCCACACCGCCACCGCCGCCAACCCCGCCGCCGCGATTTCCAGCGCCTGCACCACCGCCGCGTGCGCTACCCAGATTTCCGCCCTGCTGGCTAATCTGCTGTCTCGCCGTCCCCTGCCGATTCGAAAGCGAGTCGCCCCTCGCAGAACCACCGAACCGGTCCGCAGTCGCGCGATCCGCATACGGCGCTCCGCCACGGTGCGAGGGATTATGCTGCCAGCTGCTTCCACCAGCGGGAAGTTGCCCCGCCCCTGGACGTCCGGCACCGCCGACTCCACCCGGTCCACCGACTCCGCCAACCCCGCCAGCGCCACCGACTCCGCCGGGTTTGCCAGCTCCGCCCACACCACCAACTCCACCCACGCCACCGGCACCGCCGACTCCGCCAGGCCTTCCGGCGCCGCCGACTCCACCGACGCCACCAACTCCACCAGCGCCCCCGCGATTGGGTAACTGGGATGGACGGTTGATGTTGTTTATGTTTTGTCGGTTGTTGATGAAGTTGTTGTTGTTGTTGATGTACACATTGTTGCCGCCCCAGCCGCAACCCCATCCATAGCCGCCGCCCCAGAACGCTCCCATCGCTACGCCGATACCGAACGATATCGCCAGCCCCGCCGCGTAGTAGCCCGGCGGCGGATAGTAGACCGGCGGGTAAGGATAGACGGGCGGTCCGTACACTACCGTCGGGTTATAGCTCGGCACGTAGATGACCTCAGGATTCGAAGGCTGAATGACAATCGTCTGCTTGCCTTCGATCACCTGTGTATCGACCTTTTGCTGCTCGCTCGACTTCAGGTTGCCCTTGTCTTTTGCCTTCGCGCGCATGCGCTGCACAGCCGCCATCACATCGCTCTGCTGCGCGAGGAATGCATTCCCTAGATCCGTGGTCCATTGAATGTCATCGGCCAGCCGCTTCACGAGGTCAGGCATCGGCGCCAGCGCCTGCACACTCTGATCCCACGGCTGCTTTGCCACCGCGTCGGCCAGCGCCTTATCCTTCAGCCCAGTGTTCTTCTGCAGCCATTGCTGTAGTTGAACAATCTCAAGCGGATACGTAGAAGCCGCGAGCGTTTGCGCCAGCAGCGGGTCCGGATAGAGCGCAATCGGCGCTACGAGTGAGTCCAACTGGTCCGCCGGAATCTTCGGCGACGATGAAGCCTGTTGTCCTGATGGCGGCTGTTGTTGCTGCTGTTGTTGTTGCGCGTAGGACAACGCATCCCCTGGTATCAGCAGGAAAACGCAAATCAGTCCAACCAATTGCCGGGCTAGCGTACGAAACATCTTTGCTTTCGCATTCATCGCGGCCTCGCCGAATCTTTCTGAAGAGGACCCCTCACATCCCTGGCCATGAGCTCCGTACAACGGTGGCACTCCGCCAGACAGCGCAGATACTAGCGCTGGCCGCGTCTCGCACGAACCTGTCTAAAGAGACAGGCAGCATGCGAATCGTCGCCCTCCGAAGGCGTCGAACCTCGGCCTACGGTTGGCGACTAACCAGTGTCATCTCCACAACATTCCGCCGCAGTTGCCTCCCGCGCGCCGTCCGGCTAGGCTATTCACGCATGAGCCTGCTACATCCCAACCGGCCCTCCACCAGTCAGGCTCCTCACCTTGACCACCTCACGCCGCGTGCTGCCATTCCAGGCGGCAGCTTCGAGATCTCCGGCTCCCACCTGCTTCCCGTCACCAACGACGGACCCCAGCTTCCCTCCGCCACGTTCGGCGACACTACGGCCTACTTCGACCTCGTCCGCCCCAACCGCGCCCTGCTCCGCGTCCCCGAAGGCGCCATCGCCAGCGACCTGACCCTCCGAGCCAACGGCCTCTCCTCGAACGTCCTTCACGCCAACATCGCCGTCCCCATGGCAGACGAGCTTCACCTTGTCTCCAACCCTGCCATCGATGCCGAGGGAAACCTCTTCGCGATGATCAGCGGCCCTCGCGGCGAACGCACCCCCATTTCCATCGTCCGCATCGGTCGCGACCTCCAGGCCCGTCCCTTCGCCCGCGACCTGCTCAACGTCACCGGGCTCGCATTTGGTCCGGACAGCTACCTCTACGCCAGCTCGCGTGCAGAAGGCACCGTCTACCGCATCTCGCCCGAAGGCGACCACATCTCGACCTTCGCCGAAGGCATGGGCGTCGCCACCGGAATCGCCTTTGACCGCGACGGGAATCTCTTCGTCGGCGACCGCTCCGGCACCATCTTCAAGGTCGGCCCCTACGGCTCGCACAACCCCGGAGAGGTCTTCGTGTTCGCCACGCTCGAGCCCTCAGTCGCCGCCTACCACCTCGCCTTCCGCAACGACGGCATCCTCCTCGTCACCGCGCCCAGCACCAGCTCGAACCAACCCATCTACGCTATCGAGCCCAACGGCGACACCACGATCTTCTACGAGGGCCTCGGTCGCCCGCAGGGGCTCGCGCTCGATGACCTCGGCAACGTTTACGTCGCCGCCTCGCTGCGCGGCCGCCGCGGCATCATTCGCATCACGCCCGACGGCGCTGACGCCGAGCTTTTCATCGCCGGCAACGACCTCGTCGGCCTCTGCTTCCTCGATGACGGCTGCGCCACGCTTGCCACCGGTAGCACCCTCTATCACCTCGACCTCGGCATCACCGGCCGGTCGCTGGTTTAGTCACAAATCTGGGTGGCCCATCCTTTCGCAAAGCGAAAGGGTGGGGTATCGTTTGCGGTAGCAAACGACCGCATTTCCTCTATGTCGATCTTCTACGACATGCACCCAAATCGATCGTTCCAGTCCTTGCGAGACTTCGACGAAGTGAATCGAATGCTTCGCGAGGCCATCGAACGAGGCCACGTCGAAGTTGTCACACCACTCCAACAACCCACACAAACGCGCTATGAAGAATCGTGGTATCGCGATAAAGAGACCGGCGAAATTTACAGGATGTGCCCGCCTGAGCCGCCCGCAAGAGGCGCATGGGAGCCCGTAGACCTCGACCACATCCCTTTCAACTCCGCCGTCCAATAACATCCTGCTAGCATCCAACCAACGACATGATCGCTGAAATCATCGCTGTCGGCTCTGAGATGCTGACGCCCTTCCGCACGGACACGAACTCACTCTTCCTCACTGACGGCCTCAACGACCTCGGCGTCTCCGTCGCCTTCAAGACCGTCATCGGCGACAACCGCGAACACCTCACCTCCGCCGTCCGAATCGCCCTTTCTCGCGCCGACATCGTCATCACGTCTGGTGGCCTGGGGCCAACGGAAGACGACCTCACGCGCAACTGCGTGGCCGATGCGCTCGGCGTCGAACTCTACAAAGACCCCGACACCATGGCCGCGCTCTACAAGCGTTTCGCCGAGCGCCGCATCCCCATGCCCCCCAACAACGAAAAGCAGGCCGAGGTCATCGACGGTGCCGAGCTTCTCCCCAATCGCAACGGCAGCGCGCCCGGCCAGTGGCGCGACACCCTGTGGCCTTCGCCTAACGGCGACCTCCACCGCAAGATCGTCATCCTCCTCCCCGGCCCACCCAACGAACTCAGAGCTCTCTTCACTGATGAGTGCATCCCGCGGCTCGCCGCCACACTTCCTCCGCGCTTCCTCGCCAAGCGCCTCCTCCGCATGGCGCTAATCCCCGAGTCCACCGTCGACGCGCGCACCGCTCCCATCTACACGCAATTCACTGACGTTGACACGACAATCCTCGCAGGCTCAGGCGAAATCCAACTCCACTTCGTCTGCGTCAAGCCAACACAGGAGGCGGCCGAAGCTCGCGTCAACGCACTCGCCGAGCTCATCGAGCACGAGATGGGCGACGACATCTTCTCATCGCACGGCGAATCGCTCGAAGAGATCGTCCTCTTGATGCTCGAGATGCGCGACCTCAAACTCGCTGTCGCCGAAAGCATGACTGGCGGCCTGCTCTCACAGCGCCTCAGCGCCATTCCCAACGCATC
>Ga0157372_10009678_pt1 | contig 10245 bp, 7 predicted proteins | sample C55metaG_FD_115307 | JGI IMG/M metagenome (GOLD analysis project Ga0157372, IMG submission 115307) | Corn rhizosphere microbial communities from Kellogg Biological Station, Michigan, USA - C5-5 metaG | ecosystem: Host-associated > Plants > Roots > Rhizosphere > Soil | place: USA: Michigan...
CGCGAAAGGTAGTGCCTGGTATCTGGCCGCGAACACGTCGGCAGGGATGCGCACATTTCGGGTCTCACGGATTGAAAGTGCTACTCCGCTGAACGAGTCCTGCAGGCGACCGCGCAATTTTAATCTGGCGGCATATTGGACGTCTGTGACGAAAGAACTCAGCGAAACCCGAAAGAGCTTTCCCGCTACTTTGCGGCTCGACCCTCAGGCAGCAAAGTGGATATTGACCTGGCACTGCGCAAAACAGCTGGGTAGTGCCGATGGCAAGGGATGGGTGACGATCAACCTAGAGTTTGAGAATGAGGACGACGCTCGTTTCGTGGTGCTGGGCCTTGGAACACGCGTAGCAGTTGTGCAGCCCAAATCGTTGATTGCATACCTGAGAAAACAAGTGGCAGAACTCCACGCGCAGGTGCTCAACGCGTCAGCTTAGGTGCATCACGGTTTTGGGAAGCTAGGGATACAAGGTTGTGTGAACGAACCAACTGTCCATTTGCACCTGGGTTTTCGACGAATTGCGAGTTGATGACACGAAAAATCATCCACGTCGACATGGACGCGTTCTACGCATCCGTCGAGCAGCGCGATGATCCACAACTGCGCGGCAAGCCCGTGATCGTCGCCTGGAAGGGCAATCGTTCTGTCGTCTGCGCAGCTTCGTACGAGGCCAGGACTTTCGGTGTGCGTTCGGCCATGCCGGCAGCGCGCGCGGAACGCCTATGTCCCGACGCGACCTTCGTCGCTCCGGATTTCACGCGTTATCGAGCGGTCTCGCGTGATGTGCGGGAGATTTTCAAGCGTCACACCGACCTGATTGAACCATTATCCCTCGACGAGGCGTACCTCGATGTTACGAAGAACAAAACAGGCTTGCCGACCGCGACGCTAGTGGCGCGCACAATTCGCCAGGAGATCCGTCAGGAATTGAATCTGACAGCGTCTGCTGGAGTTGCGCCGAATAAGTTCTTGGCAAAGCTAGCTTCGGACTGGCGGAAGCCTGATGGACTCTTTGTCATCCAGCCAGAGGAGATAGATGGGTTTCTGCTGCCCCTGCCGGTTGGGCGCCTGCCTGGAGTCGGAAAAGTTACCGAAGAGAAGCTGGCGAATCTTCGAGTACAGACGGTTGGCGACTTGCGAAGTTTGGATTTGTCAGTGCTCGAACAGCACTTCGGGCGCTATGGTGTGCGGCTACACGAACTCGCCCGCGGTATTGACGAAAACCAAGTCATCTCTGACCGGCCTACGAAATCGATATCCGTCGAGGACACCTTCGAGGATGACGTCCACTTATCAGAAATCGAACCAATGATCCGGCGTTTGGTAGAAAAGCTTTGGACTGCTTCGCGTAAAGAGACACGAACCGCACGAACGGTTGTCCTCAAATTAAAGACAAGCGATTTCAAAATCTTGACTCGCAGCCATACGCCAGATTGTCCACCGACGTCCTGCAACGACTTGATAGAGCTTGCGCTAAAACTTCGAGAACGAGTGGACCGAAGCCCCCAACAACGTTATCGCTTGGTCGGCGTTGGCTTGAGCAATTTTCAGGAAGTAGAACGGATGGTGTCGCAGCCAGAACTCTTCGAATGAGTTCACGTTCCGCACGCCGTACAATGTCCGAATTTACTAATCCTAGGGTAGATGGGAACTGGTTCGTGTCGCAGAAGCCAAAGGGAAAAGGCCAGTCCCTTTGCGGACCTGCTAGGCAGGTTCCGTGGACCACGTCTGTGCAGAGATAACCAGAACGACGGCTTTCGTCCAAACGTTCGCCTGGATTCCCTGTCTCAGTGCGCTAGTGATTGTGGGTATGTCATTGTCCGAATTACCGTGATACATGGCGTGAGGAAGAGTGCTTTCTCCAGCAGTACCTTGGATCTTTTGGTGCCAGTTGTTTTTCTCCATATAAGCGTGCAGATTTTCATAATCCTCCCTGCTGGGACTACCACGCAGCTCGATGCGAATAAACAGGTGTGCCAATTGAGGCCGCCATTCTCTTAAATAACATCTCGATTGGCATGTCGGTCGGTATGCATTTTTTTGACAGCCAACGGAAATTTATCTGCGGGGACGACTTTCGAGCCAGTACAAACTCAGCACCGTACCCTGCGCATTTCTGAGCCAAGCCGCCACTTCTCTCGCCTGGAAAGGCCGCTCTCCTGGCTCGAGGTCGCGATTCAGTAGTTCCGTTATTTCTCCTGCGGTGCTGGGTTTCCTGATCTTGTTCAACGCTCGAAGGATGTGGTCGTCGAGGCGGCGGTCCGCATTGGGAACCTGACGCATGTACGTCCCTCGGGTTTGAGGGTGGATCTGAGACGTGCTCATTTTATATTCGGCCTGACGACGAAGGTCAGCAGGTCAGAAAGAGCCAGTCGGCACGAGTTGAAGAATCAGTCTGCGAATTGCCTCAGGCTCGTGCTCTCCGGCCACACCCGCCAAAGTATACGACCGTTCAAAGCCGTTCGGTCCTTCAACTCGCATCTCCCAATTCTCGCTTTCGTACGAACCGGCGATGGAGACCCGCCACTCGCCTGGGTTGTCGCTGAGTGCGTGCTCGATGCTGGCACTAATTTCCTTGGACATCTGAGCGTCGCCGAGATTCTGCAATTCGATTGTCACTCCCATTGTGCTGTAATTCTAACGAAGATTCTGGCTGCCCTTCTGCCGGTGCAAACCGGTCAAACCCGTGCAAGATCAGCCGATCCAGCAGTTCTTCAAAGGCATATCCACAATTCCTGTTGAAAACGGGAGCAGCGACGAAGACGATCTCAAAGTGGAACACCTAGACAGGTGCCGCGGCGACTGTCCGCGCGGGATGGTCCGAATACTGTGATGAGACGTTCGGGAAAATAGGAAAGGCTGCGACATTGGTTATGCTCCAGCTAACAACTCCTGCGAGGGAGCTAATAGCGTGGATACACGTACCGTCGCAGCCCTTGATGTAATCACTGCTTTCGCAGTTCCAAACCCCAACTGTCCCTCGCAGGATCAGTCGGTTTTTTCGGGTCTGGTTGCTCTTCAGGTCGCCCTGCTGAGCAGATCACCCAGCTTACTTCGGACTGGGCAAGTTTTATTTCGCCAATCCTTTCAGCCGTCGACGTGAGCAAAACTAAACAGTTGCTTCAGCGATGTCAACGCAATTATCGGTGTAATCACGAAATATCTGTGAATGGAATTGTGGAAAACAGGGCCAGTAGCGCCTTACGCCACCAGTGAAATCCATTCGCTTAGCGATCCGGCTCTCCTAGTCCCATTTCAACCGCTTCACAATTCACCCACTCATTCCAGGAGAAATTCCAATGAGACTCCGTTCAAACGAATTCTGCCCGATTCACAGATCAATTTCTTGCTGTGGCCGCGAATTCATTCCAAAACCGCGGATGATAAGACCCGGCATTCAAGGAATTGGACCCGATTCCACAATTTAAGGCGACAGCGAAATTGGGCGAGTTTCTGGAGGCTCAGTTCTCGCAGTCATTCTAAGCTGCATTTGGCGGTATCGGCCGGCCGCCACTTTTCATTACTCGGTTGACTGGGGAGTGTTGCGCGGAAGCCACCGACTTCCTGAGGCGTGATTTCCCATAATACCGTTTGTGGCCAACTTCCGGATGCCCGACAATCCACTCGGAGTGCGTAGCAAAGACTAAAGACAATTGAAAACCAGAGCCGCTTCATGTCGTTTTGTCCAAATCATCCCGTGCAAAACCTTCCTGTGCGCGATGCAATACAGCCTTTCCTGTATTTACCCTTTATGGCTTCCCCAAATTAGCCTAGAGTCCTGTTGGGGCCACTTGGGGGACTGTCTGGGCTGTGCTGGGGGACGTTTCTGGCTTGTAGGGTCTAGCCTGGGGCACCCTCGGCGTTCTGGCCGTTCCTGGGCTCAACCTGGGTTGCTGGGCAAAACCTAGATAAATGCCAACACGGCCTACGTCAATGAGTAAAAATGGCGAGACTTTCGGCTATTGGCTAGTGATGACCGAATTTCTCAGCATCAAAATAGTCGGCAACCTTAACCCCGTTCCGTTTTCGTAACAGATCACACACAATCGCTAAGAATTATTGAATATCAGTTATTCTTGGCTAACCCCAACGCTTATCGAGGGGAAGGCCGGGGCTTGTAGCTTTTTTTTGAATTTCTTAGAAGCTGCTTTCCCGGCCTTTCAAATATTCGATATTTAGAAGCTTTTTGGGGACCTTTACTTCGGTTTGAATTGCCGAATTTCCCTGACAACTGCGAGGAGATCGGAAATCCGATCCAGAGGTTCTCCTGTTTGCCACCAAGGATGGTCGAGTGCAAACTTAAGGTTTGTGGCATTCCCATAACGCATTTTTTGAAATACTCGGATCGATGTGATCGATGCATTGCGCTCATTCATTAGGCCGAGTATTGTAGTCCGGCTCCTTTCGTACCTTGATGGTTCAATAAGCCAGCGTGGCTGGCGCGTGTGCTTCGTCGGATGGAACCTCGCTACGACGACTGAAATCAATAGTCCGGTCTTGCGAACTCGTAGCAGTGGCCGCAATCGCTTGCTTGCCCGTACCTCGTCTATCTGACCCGCAAAACAATCAAGAAATTGTTGGAGAAATAAGCGGCGCACGATCATTCCGCGCAGGCGTGCGGTGGCCTGAGCTAGCAATTCTGAGGTATTGTAGCCGAGCAGAGCGTAGGTATTCATCAGTCCACCGAACCTCCTGCGGTAGGCATCTGCTGCTGGGCATAGACGAGAACTCTGAATAGTGCGGCTGGTGAGTTTTCCGTTTTCAAGCGCCACCGATTTCAAGCGGTTGAGCAACTCTTCATCGGATAGGCGATAGGTCACACTGGCCAGACGCTTCCGAGCACGCTCGAAAAGTTCCGTGCTGACAATGGGACGAAATGCGTTGGGACATACGGCCCAATGCTTGGGCGCAACTTTTTTCGTCGGACCTGATAGATAAGCCGTAGTCCGTCCCCACACGTGCGTTCCCATGTATTGCGGACGTTCCAAAGCGTGGGTAATCGTGGTGGTTGTCCATTTCCCGCCTTGGACAAAAGGAATGCCTTCCGTGTTCAGGCGTTCCGCAATCTTAGTCAGGCTTCGGTTTTCATCTGCGTACTCGCGGAAGATACGTTGCACAATGGCGACCTCCTCTTTTGGCCCAGGAACAAGAATGACTCGTTCGGTAGCAAGGCTCTTCCGCTCGCCATCGGCTAACGGTTGCTTCGGCTTTCCATTCACATCGAGCAACATTCTCCGCATTCCATAGGGTGGGTAGCCTCCCGCCTTATACCCCATACTTGTCAGCCTCACTAGACCGGCTTTCACTTTTACCGACAGCTCTCGGCTGTATTCTCCTGCCATCGTTCGCTTCACGGCCTTCACGATCAGACCCGATACGCTGTTATCGTTCGTGAAAATCTCGGCGCAATAGTGCACTGGGATCCCGGCTGATTTGCAGAGGTATTCGTAGTGGGCCGATTCATCTGCATCCTGAAAGCGTCCCCAGCGGCTCACGTCATACACGAGAATGGCCCTGAATTGAACTTTTCCATCAACAACATCCTTAAGCACTTGCTTCAGTCCAGGCCGATTCGTTATTCGTAGCCCGCTTTTTGCTCCGTCCGAGTAGGTTTTGACTATTAGGAAACCATGTTCCGTGGCGTATCGAGCAATCGCATCGGCTTGGTTGGCGAATGAATACTGCTGGTGCTCGGTGGACATCCGGAGATACTGGGCCGCAGGGACAGAAGCGTTTTCCATAAATCCTCCTGCTCAAGCTCATCGGCAGAAGTCATGAATGCTTTAGCCTCGATTCTCGATATTTAATCAGCGTGTGCCCATCTTAAAAACAGTGTGCCTCCCAATTACCGAATAGACTCCGAACAATTCCTAACTGGAGCGACCAAATGGGTAACCAGAACTTAATCCCCGCGGCGAGATACCTTCGGATGTCGACGGATCGCCAACAATACTCATTTCTGAACCAGGCTGAACTGATGGCAACATTTGCTGAACGCCACGGATTTTACGTGACTAAAACCTATGAGGATCCGGCAAAATCAGGGTTAAGTTTTCGCAAACGTGTGGGCCTTCAGATGTTGATTAAAGATGTTGTAAGCGGTCTCGCAGACTACAAGGCGATCTTGGTATATGACGTGAGCCGATGGGGTCGCTTCCAAGACATCGATGAGGCGGCGCATTACGAATTTCTCTGTAAATCAGCCGGAATCCCAGTGCACTATTGCGCGGAGCCATTCTCGAATGATCTTGGCTTACCTAACCTCATCATGAAATCTTTGAAAAGAGTAATGGCCGGAGAGTATAGCCGTGAGCTTGGGGTCAGGATATTCGCCGCACAAAAGAGACTTGCAGCCCTCGGATACCGCCAAGGCGGGCAAGCGGGATATGGGCTAAGGCGACTGCTCGTTTCCCCTGATGGCAAACCCAAACAATCCTTGGCTAAAGGCGAGCGCAAAAGCATCGCCGATGACCGCGTGGTTCAGATACCCGGTCCTGCCGACGAGATAGCCTGCGTTCATGAAATCTATAGATTATTTCTGGAAGGAGAAACGTCGTTCACAGCTATTGCGCGGGAATTAGATCGTCGAGAAATTCGATATCCAAATAGAACGTCGTGGAACCCGTGGGCGGTCAAAAATATTCTGACCCATCCAAAATATGTGGGCCTAAACGTTTATGGTCGGTCCAGTATGCGCCTAAACGCCCCGAAATTGGAACTTCCTCGGTCGGAGTGGACTATTTGTTCACGGGCATTTCAGCCCATAATTGATCCCTCAAAGTACGAACAAGTGCAGAGTGTCATTGCATCGTACACACGTAACAGAACGAATAACCACTTACTTGAAGATTTGAAGTCAATCCTTGCCAAACAAGGGAAATTGAATAGCTATTCGATCCGAGCCCACCACGGCGCGGCGTCTTTAACTACCTATGTAAGCCGATTTGGATCGATCAGCCGCGCGATTCGTCAAGCAGGCTATCAATGTCGGGCAACGGAAGAGGCACTTCAAAAAGACCGAAACATTCGCGCTATACGGACAAAACTGATGGAAGACATTGTTTTGGCTTCGGCAGGTCGAGTCCGCATAGATGATCGAAAGAATTACAGATTTCGCACATGCCTGCGTGTGAAAAGCAGCAGGCAGCTTGTTGCCGTAGCAGTTGCACGTTGCTACAAGGGATACAAGGGCAGTGATCGTTGGCGTATCAGATGCTTGCGTAATGAGCGGAATCTCATCATTTTACTTGCTCGCGTAAACGAGACCAATGACTGTATCTCGGATTTGATCGTAATCCCCCCTTTACGTAAGGGAAACCAGGTTTCTGTGCATAAAGATGATCCGCGATTTGCCTCGGTCATACGCTTGACCGATCTCGGGGACTTTGCGACTGCTGTTAAGGTGATTTCTTCTAGGACAGAATCTGTGAATTGGACCTGGTACGAGCCTTCAGACGCGCTTGCAACTAAGCAGCAAATAGCGCGAATCGAGAGAGCATGTAAAAACGATTTGAAGCGGCGGGGGATGAATCAGAAAACTCTCGAAAGAATTCGCAAAGGCATACCCGTGCGGGCGAGCAAACTGAGGAAATGCATGGCAACACTTGAAGAACTTGAAGGCGAAAAGACAAGATTAAGGGTTGTGAAGCCGGGATGATTTGAAACAAAAAAAGTTAACTTGCAATAAAGTTGTTAAATGCACTTCCGTTATCAACCACAAAGACACCGACATTTCTCTCCCGCCAGCTTCTGGCAACCGTCTTTTCGCGCCATCGGGGCCCTCGTGCTGCAGGTGGTTGCGACGCTAGGCTCGGCACAGATTACAGCGGCCGCCGGCAACTTTGATGGGCCAGCAGAACTACCGCGATCAGTTTTCGTTACGTCTGTTGCAGCTACCCCAACTCCAGGGCGCGTCGTTAAAGTCTCGTCCGGCGCAGACCTGCAGAAGGCTCTCAATGCAGCAAAGTGTGGTGACGCGCTGGAGCTGCAGGCGGGCGCAACATTTACGGGAAACTTCAAGCTTCCATCCAAACCATGTGATGACGCCCATTGGATCCAGATTCGCACAACCAGCCCAGACGCCCAGATCGTACCTGAAGGAACACGGGTCTCACCATGTGCTGCGGGTGTGGCTTCGTTGCCCGGTCGGCCTCCATTTTCCTCAGGGGGGGATTGCGTAAAACCTCAAAAACTCATGGCTACACTAACGGCCCCGAAGTCGGCTGGTCCGATCACTCTGGCCTCTGGTGCCAATCACTACCGCCTCGGTCCTGGACTTGAGATCACCCGCGCGCCTGGCACCGGAATACATTACGCTCTCGTGGCTAAAAATCCCAACGACCCCGCCGATCACATCATCATTGATCGGGACTGGGTGCACGGCACGGCGCAGGACGAGACGGTCAGAGGCTTCAATATGAGCGGAATCGTATATGGTGCGGTGGTCGATTCTTACCTCAATGATTTTCACTGTGCAGCCGTCATTGGAACCTGTGTCGATTCTCAAGCGCTTGCGGGCGGAACGGGTAATCTGGCGCAAGGTACATGGAAGATCGAGAACAATTTCATCGAGGCGGCGGCAGAAAGCATCCTTTTTGGCGGAGCGGGAGGATCGACGGTTCCCACTGACATCACAATTCGCCATAATCACATGTTCAAACCGCTTACGTGGATGCCTGGGCAACCCGGTTTTGTTGGCGCGGTGAACACTGATCCCACCAAGTGCGCGAAGTTCAAGGAGCCCGGCCAATGTCCGTTCGTTGTCAAGAATCTGTTCGAATTGAAGAACGCTCAGCGCGTTCTTTTGGAAGGCAACGTACTAGAAAATACCTGGGCCGGGTTCACTCAGCCTGGCATTGCCATCGCCTTCCAGGCTTTGAATGAGACGGGATCGAACAATCCCAACACAACGGTTGCGGATATCACTGTTCGGTACAACAAAATTTCTCACGCCGCAAGTGGGATCACCGAAACCATAGTTTGCCTGAGCTGCGCAGTTAATCCGAAATTCGCCGGCAGATTCAGCATTCACGACGATATTTTCGACGATCTCGACCCTTTTTACGCACTTGGGCAAACAGGTATCAATACTGCAAAGCCGTTTCAGATTGCACATTGTAAGACGTGCGCCCCGATCCAGGGCGTAGATATTAACCATGTGACTCTGCTGATGTCTGCTCCGAAGATATTTTTGGTTCTCGGGAACATGCCCACAACGCCGATTCAGGATCTGAAGATTACCAACAGCATTATTTCCACTTTGCCTGGAACCGTCATTACTGCAACCGGGGATGGAGGATCATGTGCCTTTTCAGGAAACTCGAATCTAATCAAGTTAAATAATTGTCTCTCGCCGGGTTATAGCATCACTGCCAATGCCCTGATTGACGCGAGTGGCGCATGGCCACCTGGGAATTTCTTTCCTTCAAGCCCAGAAAAAGTTCAGTTCAAGAATTACAACTCTGGTAAGGGAGGAGATTATCGATTGCTTCCCAACAGCCCGTACAAACATGTCGCAACCGACGGTAAGGATTTGGGTGCCGATATTGACGTGGTGGAAAGTTCAGTAGCGGGTGTGCTCTAGTGCTAAGCTGGTGCTCGCCTCGAAACTCATAATAGCTACCCTAGGCGATGCTTCTGTCGACGAGCGGACGATCTTCCCGCTATCACCTGATGGGTCGTCCTGAAATGCGGCGGCACTTCCGTTTAATTCTCGATATATCGGCCCGCGCGGTCAGAGCTCCGTGCCGCACGAGGCTTGAGGTACGCACTTGGCCGCAAGTCGTTCGATGCTTGTCCGATTGTTGCCACTGATTCAGGCGACCCAGCGTCGAAATTTTTATCTCACAAAGTTGCAACTAAACTGCAATATTCTGCGCTTAATCGCAATAACTTGGCGCCGCACCATATAGTCCCTTGTACTTAAGACAAAAACCAAGCTCTGGTTATCGGAGTGCTGCCTTGTCGCTTTTAAGCTACAAGAGAGGAACTGCCATGCTCAAACACGCCTTGCTTATTACTGTTCTCGGTTTCCTTGTGCCGGTAGCCCGTGCCGATAGCTTCGACATGACTCAGATAGCGCTCAGTTTCGAACAGTTTACGGAGGAGGATCCTTCGCTTCTCCCAAGATTCGCGGTGGGTATGAACGGCCCGAACGCTTCCCTAAGTACTTTGGAGTGGTTTCGTGCAGTGGGTGTCAATTACCCGTGCAGTTTTTTAGCCCAGGGTCGCGGTTCTCTCCTGATGGTC
>Ga0157372_10009681_pt1 | contig 10242 bp, 11 predicted proteins | sample C55metaG_FD_115307 | JGI IMG/M metagenome (GOLD analysis project Ga0157372, IMG submission 115307) | Corn rhizosphere microbial communities from Kellogg Biological Station, Michigan, USA - C5-5 metaG | ecosystem: Host-associated > Plants > Roots > Rhizosphere > Soil | place: USA: Michigan...
ATGACAACCTTTATCTCTGACGAGATTGGCTCATTGTGGCCCATCACGGAGCGGGTTGGGTATGTGTTTTTATCGATGCCTTCGCGCCCAGGACTACATCTGCAACTGACTTTGCGAGCGCGATACGTGCAGCACCCGAAATGTTCTGCACATTGAAAAAACCGGCAATCGCGATGTGTTTTTCCGGCACGAAAAGTGCGATTGCCGACACTTGTGGTGTGCCGCCCCCATGAAACCCTGCGCGCATGCCATGATAGTCGTCCAGGAACCAGCCCATGCCATAACCATCGACCGTGCCGCCGTGCCGTGGCAGCACGTAAGGCGTGAGCATGAGCGCTTGCGTCTTCGCCGAGATATACTTGCCCTGCATCCATGCGGTCATGAAGCGGACCAGATCGGATGCAGTGGTGACCCAGCCCCCGGCGGGCAGTTTCCCCGACATGTCGGCCCATCCGGAATTTTTCAGGACGCCATTCTCGACAATGTATCCGCGCGCGCGATTGGGAATAATGGCGCGCGGGTCGTCGTCACGGGTATACGCCATGCCGGCCGGATCGAAGATCGTTCGCTTCATTAGCGCCCGATATTCCTCGCCAGTTGCGCCTTCTAGGACGCAACCCAGCACCACATAGCCCCCAGTCGTGTAACGGAAATCGTCACCCGGGCGCATGGTTAGTGGATCATTCGCGAAAATCTCCAGCGCATCGGAGACGCGGTCATAATGTTTCGTGTTGTAGAGTTCTGTGGTTTCATTGGGCTCGCGAATCCCGCTGGTATGCGAAAGCAAATCGCGCGCGGTGATAGGCCACGGCTTTTCCGGAAACTTGGGGCAATATTTCTGGATTGACGCGTCAATATCGAGCTTGCCCTGTTCCCACAATTCCATGGCGGCCGTTGCCGTCATCGACTTGCCGATAGAGGCAGTGCGATACCGGGTTTCCGGCAGAGCCTTCACGCGATTTTCGACATCGGCGTATCCGAAGCCTTCGCTCCACACGACATGGTCGTCCAGGCCAATAGCAAACGTCGCGCCGGGCGCGTGTTCCGTCGCCATGGTGCTGGCAATGAGCGCGCGGATGGATTTGAGCTGTCCCGGATTGAGTGCGGGTTTGGCACCGGTCGCCGGCGCCAAAATAAGAACGGCAGCAAGTGCAAGCGCCGCGCGAAGCATCAGCCGCGCCCACGCGCGTTCTTCACCAGATCGTCCACCACGCCCGGATCGGCTAGTGTGGTCGTGTCTCCGAGATTGGTTATGTCACCTTCGCCTATCTTCCGCAGGATACGGCGCATGATTTTGCCGGAGCGCGTTTTCGGCAGCCCTGGCGCGAATTGAATGATGTCGGGCTTCGCGATGGGCGAAATCTCCGCCGCCACCCATTTCTTCAATTCATCGGCAAGTATATCCGATGGGTATTCGCCCGCTTTCAATGTCACGAAGGCGTAGATGCCCTGGCCCTTGATGTCATGTGGAAACCCGACCACCGCCGCTTCCGCCACCTTGTGATTGGCGACCAAAGCGGATTCCACTTCCGCCGTGCCGAGACGGTGGCCGGACACATTGATGACATCGTCCACGCGGCCGGTGATCCACCAATAGCCATCCTCATCGCACCGGCAGCCGTCGCCCGTGAAATACTTGCCGCGATAGGTCTTGAAATACGTGTCGATGAATCGCTGGTGATCGCCATACACGGTGCGCATCTGTCCCGGCCATGAATCCAGCAGGACGAGATTGCCGCTGCCCGCACCTTCCACGACCTTGCCGTCAGCATTCACGATCTGTGGTCGAATGCCGAACAGCGGCTTCGTTGCTGAGCCTGGCTTGAGATCGGTGGCGCCGGGCAGCGGCGCGATGAGAATGCCGCCGGTTTCCGTTTGCCACCAGGTGTCTACCACCGGGCAGCGGCTTTCGCCGACCACACGGTAATACCACAGCCACGCTTCCGGATTGATCGGTTCGCCTACCGACCCGAGCAGTCGCAGGGATGCGCGCGAGGTCTTCGTTACCGGCGCTTCGCCTTCGCGCATGAGCGCGCGGATCGCCGTGGGAGCGGTGTAGAAGGTGTTGACCTTGTGGCGATCGATCACTTCCCAGAAGCGCGAAGTGCTGGGATGGTTTGGCACCCCTTCGAACATCAAGGTAGTGGCGCCGTTGGCGAGTGGGCCGTAGACGATGTAACTGTGGCCCGTGACCCAGCCGACATCAGCGGTGCACCAGTAGATATCGCCCTCGTGGTAATCGAATACGTACTGGTGCGTCATGGCGGCATACATCAGATAACCGCCGCTGGTGTGCAGCACCCCTTTTGGTTTCCCCGTCGAGCCAGAGGTGTAGAGAATGAACAACGGGTCTTCCGCGCCAATTTCTTCTGGCGAGCAGTCGGCGGAAACCTTCGTCGCCTCCTCGTCGTACCAGATGTCGCGGCCCGATTTCATATTTGCGCCGCCCCCGGTCCGCCTGACGACGATGACGGTATGGACGTCTGCAGCTTTTTCGAGCGCGGCATCGACATTTTTCTTCAGGGGTATCGGCCTGCCGCCGCGAACCCCTTCGTCAGCCGTAACGACGACGGTGCTTTGACAATCCTCGATGCGGCCGGCAATCGAATCCGGCGAGAAGCCGGCGAAGATCACGGAATGAACCGCGCCGATCCGGGCGCAGGCCAGCATCGCATAGACCGCTTCCGGAATCATCGGCAGGTAGATGGTAACGCGATCGCCCTTCCTGACGCCGTGCGCCTTCAGCACATTGGCGAAGCGGCAGACCTCGCGATGCAGTTGTTCGTAGGTGATGTGTTTCGGCGTTTCGTTCGGATCGTCCGGCTCCCAGATGATGGCGGTTTGCCGCGCGCGAGCAGGCAGGTGCCGGTCGATGCAGTTCGCAGAGACATTCAGCGAGCCGTCCTCAAACCACTTGATAAAAAGGTTGTCCGGATCCCACGAGACATTCTTCACGGTCGTGAAGGGCCTGATCCAGTCGATGCGCTGCGCCTGCTCCCCCCAGAACCCTTCCGGATCGCGAACCGAACGCGCGTACATCTCTTCATATTTGGAGTGATCGATAAACGCGCGTTCACGCCACTCGGGCGAAATGGGAATCAGCGTATCGGACATGGTTCTTGCACCCTCCGAAGGACGATGGCGAAAAAGATTTTCGCAGCTACTATGCCGGTGTAATGGGGAGAATAATCCATGCCAGTAAAGGCACAAGCGGTGGAGCAGGGGGAATGGCCACCGCGCACCTGCAGTGACGAGAAGGTGAAGGCAGCTACCGGCAAGGGTTGGATGGGCTGGTTCGTCATCCTCAACAACATGAATGCGAATGCGCTGCCTCACAAGGAAGTCACCAAACGGCTGAAGGACCAACATGGCGCGCCCAGCTGGTGGTCGCAGATGATCGCGGTCGAATACGAGCGCGCCCGGGGCAGCCGGAAGAAGAACGAGCGTGCGGGCGGCACGTTCGCCGTTAATGTCACGAAGGTGATGCCGGTGAGCGTGTCGGAACTATTCTCAGCGGCAACGACGCCCGAAACACGAAAGACGTGGTTTCCGCCGGGCGCTTTCGAGGAGACATCGAAGACCAAAGACAAATACTGGCGCGGCAAATGGAAGAAGGACCGCAAGCTTGAGTTCGGGTTCAATAAGAAGGGTGATGACAAATCGCAGATAGCGCTGGAGATCAGCAAGCTTCCATCCGAAGCGGACGTTGAGAAACAACGCGAGGCGTGGAAGAAGGCATTCGCGAAACTCGAAAGGTCTCTGACTGCCTGATGCAACTTCATCTCTCATCCTGGCCGGAAATTGGGGAATACCTCAAAACCTCGAAGGCCGTTCTCATTCCTATTGGCTCGACGGAGCAGCATGGGCCGAACGGCTTGCTCGGCACCGATGCGCTTTGCCCGGAAATCATTGCGAAGCGTGCGGGTGACGAAGCGGGCATCCTGGTTGCGCCCACCTTCAACGTCGGCCAGGCGCAACACCACATGGCGTTTTCCGGCACGATCACCCTCAAGCCCTCCACGATGATCGCGGTGATGAAGGATTGGGCGGAGAGCCTCGCGCGCCACGGTTTCGAGCGGCTTTATTGGCTGAACGGCCATGGCGGCAACATCAACACCATCAACGCCGCGTTCAGCGAGATTTATCACGGCATCAGCTTCGACCGCGCGGGCTCCAACCATCCGCCCCTGCGCTGCACCTTGCGTAACTGGTGGGAGTTGTCCGGTGTGATGGATGTGTGCAGGCAGTTATTTCCCATCGGAGAAGGGCATCACGCGACGCCGTCGGAAGTGTCGGTCACCTACTTTGCATATCCCGAAGCGCAGAAGCAGGTTGAGATGACGCCAAAAATTGCACCGATGGGACCGATCTACGATGCAGAGGATTATCGCCGCAGGTTTCCGGACGGCCGCATCGGCTCCGATCCTTCGCAGGCAAGTGTGGAGGCCGGCGAGAAGATCGTGACGGCGGCGGTGAAAGCTGTGATCTCCGAATTCCGAAGCTTCGCAAATTCGTGAGGAGGGAAACAATGATCAACGGGGCGCATGTCATCATCTATTCGAAAGACACCGACGCAGATAAGGCGTTCTTTCGCGATGTGCTGAACCTTCCCAATATCGACGTGGGCAATGGCCGGCTGTTCTTCAAATTGCCGCCGTCGGAACTCGCTATGCACGAGTCGGAAAGGAACGACGTGCACGAAATCTGGCTGATGACGGATAATGTCGAGGCGGAAGTGGCACGGCTCAAGGAGGCTGGCGTGACCTGCGAGGCCACGGCGGATCGCGGCTGGGGCATTGTTACGCACATCCCGTTGCCCGGCGGTGGCAAGCTTGGCCTGTACCAGCCGCGGCATGAAAGACCATAGAGGAGCCGCGGCAGGATTGAACCGTAGGCGTGGAACCGATAGAGAAACGCCTTCTCGGGTCACGGGGCGTAGCGCAGTCTGGTAGCGCATCTGCTTTGGGAGCAGAGGGTCGCGTGTTCAAATCACGCCGCCCCGACCATTAAATAGTCCTCATCGCTTAGGGAACCCGCCACGCAGAGCTGTGAATAACCAGCTCGGGCGTCGCGGCCCCCTGCGTTGTCATATAATTGACGCGCAACTGTCACTCACGCTTTGCCTTCGACTGCGATGAGCCCACCCGAAGGGGGCGCGAGTCTGCGGCCGGATGTTGTCCGCCGGACTTGGAGCCGAACGCTTCACGGAACGGAGACAACAATGAACATGAGGGCCATTTTACTAGGAAGCGCAGCCTTGCTGGTTGCGATTGGAGTAGCGCAGGCACAGACCGCCTCCACTGAGTCCATCACGAAGGTGATCCATAAGCATCGGCATCACCACAAAGCAGTTGTGACAAAGACAGTCGCAACAGTCAGCGGCGGGGCCGCCGCTGACGTTGCACAGTCTGCAGCACCGCCTCTGCCGGCGGCCAACGCCGATCCATCGCTTGAGGAACGTGTTCGCAGGCTCGAAGAGCAACTGGACACTCAGCACGAGCGAGAGGCAGCCGAGCATACGCGGCTGACCACGCTCGAGCAGAGCTTCAACGATACCACCTGGTCGTTCGACAACGCACGGCCGACAATCAAAAGCGGCGACGGCCGCTTCACATTGGCGGTTCGTGCCCGTTTTCAGTTCGATGCGGCGGATTTCTTTCAGAAGGACCCGCACGACCCCAACAACATGGCGCAGTTCAAGGATCTGTCCAGTGGCGCGGTCGTGCGGCGCGCTTTCTTTGGGGTGGAAGGCAAGGCCTTTAGCGATTTCTGGTATGAACTTCGTCTCAACGCCGGCGGCTCAAACGGTGGCGGCATCAATGCGACCGAAGGCGATCCGGTCCTGAGCCTCGCACGTGTGGCTTATCTCGGCATTCCGAATTTCGAACTCAATGTGGGCGTGATCGAGCCCGCCTTCATGTTCGAAGGCACGACATCGTCTGGAGCGTTGCCGTTCCTGGAAAGGCCGGAAATCGACAACATCGCAGCCGACAGTTTTGGCGCGGGCGATGCGCGTCGCGGCATTGAAGTTCGCTACCAGAAGGCCGACCTGTTCCTGCCGGGCGACAATTTCGTGATCGGCGGCGACTTCACCGGTGGAAAAACCGGCTCCACTGCGGGCCATGGAAATGGCGGCGACGAGCAGAGCCAGGCCATGGGACACCTGACCTATCGCCCATGGTCGGATGGCATCTCCAATGTCAGCTTCGGCGGCGACTATTCGCATGCCTTCACCGGCGGCGGAGTCGGCACAATCAACTTGCAAGACCGCCCCGAGGTGCGCGTGGACGGCGATCGCCTGATCAGCACGGGGAGCATTTTCGCGAAGACAGCGGACATGTGGGCGGGGAACGCCGGCGCGAATTTTGAGAACTTCTTCGTGGGCGGCGAATACGCGCGATTCACTGTTGATCGACAAGCGATCCTCGGTGGTGCTCAAATTGACCGGCCGGACTTTTCCGGTTGGTACGTGGAAGGCAGTTGGGTCATCACGGGCGAGCCGAAAAGCTACACCGTATCGGCGACAAACAACGAGGTTGGAGGTTTCGGCGCGCCGAAAGTCGTCAGCCCGTTCTCATTATCGGGTGACTCCTGGGGAGCCTGGGAGGTGACCGCACGATACAGCGATACGAACCTGAACTGGAACCAGAATGCCGCCCTTCTCACTGATGGCTTGCCGGGCATTGCCGGTGGCGAAGAGAGGATCGTGATGGTGGGCCTGAACTGGTATCTCAACAATAACATCAAACTGCAGGTCAATGACGGCATTGTTCATGTGGATAAGTTGAACGCTGCGGGCGGCACCACGCAGGTCGGACAGAACTTCAACGAACTCGCCGTCCGCCTGCAGTTCACCAACTGACATCGTTCAGAGAGGAACGTGATATGAAACCGAAAACCTTTATACGCACGGCCGGTGCGGCACTATTTACAGTGAGTATGCCGGTTGCCGCGCTCGCTGCTTCGATTTCCGGCGCGGGCTCTACCTTTGTGAACCCGATTCTCACGAAATGGGCATCGATCTATAAGGGAATAGGTGCAACGGAGATCAACTATGCTTCCATCGGGTCAGGCGGCGGCATCGCACAGATCAAAGCGAAAACCATTACGTTCGGTGCGACGGATATGCCGCTCAAACCCAAGGACCTCGATGCGGCCGGCCTTACGCAATTTCCGGTCATCATCGGCGGTACTGTTCCGGTGGTGAACATTCCGGGTATTAAGCCTGGACAACTAACGCTGGATGGTCCCACCCTTGCTGGCATTTACCTCGGCAAGATTTCGCACTGGAACGATCCGGCCATCAAACGTCTCAACCCTACGGTGAATCTTCCCGGTACCACGATCACCGTAGTGCACCGTTCGGACGGTTCGGGAACGACATTTATTTGGGCGAGCTATCTGTCGAAAGTAAGTCCCGAATGGGAGAAACAGGTCGGTGTTGCCACGGCCGTAGACTGGCCGGTCGGCGTTGGTGCGAAGGGCAATGAGGGCGTCGCAGGAAACGTGGCGCAGACGAGCGGCTCGATTGGCTACGTGGAATATGCCTATGCGAAGCAGAATCGACTAGCTTACACGAAGGTCGTGAATCGCGAACATCAAACGGTTGAGCCCAGTTTCGACTCCTTTCAATCGGCAGCGGCTGGCGCCGATTGGTCGCACGCCCCGGGGTTCAGCCTGATCCTCACCGACGCGCCGGGGGCGAAGTCATGGCCGATTACCGGCTCGACGTTCGTGCTGATGTACAAGCAGCCAGTGAATCCTCAGGAGTCGGCCGTGGCCCTGAAATTCTTCAAATGGTCCTTCGAGAACGGCGACGCCGCCGCTCGCTCTCTCGACTATGTTCCAATTCCTGGGAACGTGACCAAGCAAATCGAAACCAGTTGGAAGCAAATCCAAGGTTCAGGCATGTAGCCGTACGTTCGCTGGCGGAATGAAGAGGGCGCGGCCGGCAAGCCGCGCCCTTTGTGACTGTCAGGCAGCCTTGACAAACGCCAATATTTCATCAATCTATGAAGTATGGAATTATCTGATGCCATCAAACGACTATCTGCCTTAGCGCAGGAGGGGCGCCTTCAGGCGTTCCGTTTGTTGGTGAAAGCCGGGCCCGAGGGGCTGGCCGCAGGTGAGATCGCGCGGCGGCTGGACGCAGCGCCGAATACCATGTCCGCACAGCTTCTCGTCCTCTCGAATGCTGGCCTGATCCTAGCGCAGCGGGCAGGTCGCTCGATCATCTACTCCGTCGATTTCCCGGCCATGAGCGACCTGATGATCTTTTTGACCGAGGATTGCTGCGGAGGCCGCCCGGAAATCTGTGCGCCGCTCGCGGCCGTCGCGGACCGTTGTTGCAAACCATCGAGGAGAGTGCGCCATGAAACGCCTTCACATGCATATCGCCGTTGAGAATCTGAAGAAATCCATCGGCTTCTACTCCACCTTGTTTGGCGCAGGGCCGAACGTAACCAAAGACGATTATGCCAAGTGGATGCTGGACGACCCGAAGGTCAATCTCGCGATTTCCCAGCGCGAGCGGGTCGCCGGCATCGACCATCTTGGCATCCAGGTAGAATCCGATGCCGAGCTTCGTGAGCTGGCCGAGCGGCTCCAAGCTGCCGGCGAGCAGACACGCGATCAGGAAGCGACAACCTGCTGCTACGCGCAGTCCAATAAGGCGTGGGTAAGCGATCCTTCCGGCATTCGGTGGGAAACGTTCTTCACCTTCGGGGAAGCCACGACTTACGGCGAGGACGAACCGGACATGAAGCAAGAGGCGGAATCAAGCTGCTGCCCCGCACCAGCAAAAGCTCCACAGGCATGTTGCGCCGATACAGCTTGCGGATAAATGCCTGTGCCGCCAGACCTTCCGGAGCGTCGCTATAACGTGCTGTTCCTCTGCACCGGAAATTCGGCACGATCCATTCTGGCCGAAAGCATTCTGAGAAAGAGTGGGGCAGGAAAATTCAACGCGTTCTCTGCCGGGAGTTATCCGAAAGGAGAGGTCAATCCGCTCGCGATCGCGACCTTGCGTGAACTCGACTATCCAGCCGAGGGCCTTCGTTCGAAATCCTGGGACGAGTTTTCGGGACCAGACGCACCACAAATGGACTTCGTGTTCACGGTTTGCGACAGCGCGGCCGGAGAGGTCTGCCCGGTTTGGCCGGGCCATCCGATCACGGCGCATTGGGGCATCGAGGACCCTGCGGCTGTAGGGGGTGCGGAAATCCAGAAGCTCGCCTCCTTCGCGACCGCTTTTCATTACCTCCGAAACCGGATTTCGCTGTTTACCGCATTTCCTTTGGCAAACCTGGACCGCATGACAGTCAAGCATCGACTGGACCAAATCGGCAGCGGCAAGAGCGACCATGGAAGCAACTGAGGACGTTGCGGCCTCCGTTCATCCGAGCGCGCCACAAATTGCGCTGTCGCGGCGCATTGCTGCTGAGACGGTTGGCACGGCGTTTCTGCTCATGGCGGTGGTCGGCTCAGGAATCATGGCGGAGCGGCTGGCCGGCGGCAACGTTGCGCTCGCGCTGCTTTGCAATACGTTGGCAAGCGGCGCAGCCCTTGTGGTGCTGATCTCGATTTTTGGGCCGCTCTCGGGCGCGCACTTCAATCCCGCCGTTACCCTTTATTTTGCGCTACGCCGGGAAATTCGTCTCCGCATGGCGGCTGCCTATGTCGCCGCGCAAATTGTGGGCGCTGTGATGGGCGTGTACCTGGCCCACGCGATGTTCGCGCTGCCGACTTTCGAGCTTTCTACAAAGCTTCGGGACGGTCCCTCGCAATGGCTTGCGGAATGTGTGGCGACATTTGGCCTGCTTGCGACGATTGCCGGTTCGATCCGCTTCTCACCCGCGACCACACCGCTGCTGGTCGGTCTTTACATAACGGCTGCTTATTGGTTCACGGCATCGACCTCGTTTGCGAACCCCGCTGTCACCGTAGCACGTGCGCTCTCAGACACCTTTACGGGAATCGCGCCGAGTTCCGCTCCCGCTTTCATCGTTGCCCAGCTCGGCGGTGCGCTGGCCGGATACGCTGTGTTCGGCTGGTTGTTCGGCGCGGATGGGCCTCCTCAGCCGAGCATTCGGCAGCGTGCGAACAGGGTACCAGCCCGCCCGTAGCTTTGCCTGTTCTCGCGCCTGGACTGCGCGATTAGGCGCCCTGAAGGGAGTATCCGGCCGAACGAACCGTGCGAATGGGATCGCTTTCTCCGTCTGAGATTAGCGACTTGCGCAGCCG
>Ga0157372_10009686_pt1 | contig 10241 bp, 6 predicted proteins | sample C55metaG_FD_115307 | JGI IMG/M metagenome (GOLD analysis project Ga0157372, IMG submission 115307) | Corn rhizosphere microbial communities from Kellogg Biological Station, Michigan, USA - C5-5 metaG | ecosystem: Host-associated > Plants > Roots > Rhizosphere > Soil | place: USA: Michigan...
ATGGTGGATCTGATCGCCGAGCATGAATTCGACGAAGTCGGCGAGCGGAACCTCACCCTTTTGCTTCGGTCCCGTCATGAACACCACCGACCCGTTGAGGTCGCGATTCTCCGCTTTCTTCAGCTCTTCGGCGACCTCGGTGCGCGATTGCTTGAACGCGTCGATCATGTCCTGCCATTTCTCGGGCGGCTTTCCGAAGCCGCTGCCGAAGATGTCCTCCCCGCGCAACGCCCGAAGCAGCATCGACTGCTCGACGACGAACGTCCACCCCAGATGAAGGGCGTTGTTCGATCGTTCGTGCGGCCGGAAGTCCGTCTTGTCGGCCGGGTACGCATGCATCACGCGGAGCGTGGTCGTGGTCTCACGATCGTAGTTGCGAAGAAAGCGCGCTTTTGCCGAGTCGGTTTGGGTCATGGTCTTGTCTCGTGGTAGGCCGGAGGTCTATGGATTCCAGGCGCCGAGCAAGCGGCGAACCGCGATGATCTGTCCGACGTGGTACGACGTGTGGTCGACCGCGACGAGAATTGTGCGAAGATACGTTTGCCCGGTGCCGTGCGGGATGCGCGCCGTGAGATCGCGCGGATCATTCGCCGCGAATTCGGCGAAGGCAGCCGTGTCGCGCTTGATCGAGCCGACGCTTTCATTCCACGCGGCATCGCTCGGCGACACCGCCGGGTTCGGCCAGTAGTCATCGGGCCACTTGGGCTCTTTGTACTTCGCGTTGACACAAAACTCGAGCAGGTCGTGCTGCGTGGCGCGAATATGATCGACGAGCTCCCACACGGAATGCGGAAAGTCGTAGGGACGCTTTGCACGCAACGCCGGATCGAGTCCGGCGATCGACTTCTGAAAATCCGCGTGTGACTGCTCCCAATCCAATGCCGAGGCGACGATGCGTCGCCAGTCGTTCTCCGACGCCATGACATCACTCCGCCTGGTAGGGACTCGAACATTTGCCGGGCCGGGCCGGAAAGACAAGCGCGGCGACGATCAGGGCGTTTTCATCGTCCGCGTACAGGCGTCCGCGTCGGCCGGGTCAGCGGCGCCAAACTTCCCACGAACGAAACTCGGCGGCCCGTTCGGGCGAAGCTGCAGAACGAAAAGACCGCCGTACTGCGCGTCGCAAAGCTCCGGCATCTTCGGCCCGCCGAGCGCGGCGATGATCGCCGGAATCGTGTTGCTGTGTCCGACGACCAACACGATGTCGCCGGCTGGACGGCTCGCCACCGCGGCGACGACCGCATTCACATGCGCCGCCATGTCGCTCGATGTGGGCACGATGATCGGAGTGATCTTCGCGGCATCGGCCAACGGCCTTGCGGTAGCCTTGGTCCGCTCGAGCTGCGTCGTGATGATCGTCGAGACGTGCGCGTCGCTGAGCGCGGTCGCGAGATCCGCCGCGCGTTGCGCTCCGGCGGGGGTAAGCACAGGATCGTTCGCCGGGGTGGCTGCTTTCTCGGCGTGGCGAACGATGATCACGGCCGACGGTTGCGCGCCGACCGTTGCCGCCAGCGCGAAGACGAGGAGCAAGCCCATTGACCGGCTTCTATTGACGAGACGCATTCGGAAGTTGTTTGAAGGGTCGCTATAACGTTATGAAGCTGCCTCATACCCCCGCAATTCCGGGTATGGCTTGACGGACTGCCTACCGACCGCGAGCGTTGCCGCTATGCCGAGACTTTGCGCCGCTCTCCTCTGTGCAATCGCGATCGCGCCGGCTGCTGCCCAGCGTCCGGTACGCCGATCAGCGTCGATCGTCGGCTACGTCACGGCGCGTCCTACGGGCGAGCCGCTCGGATTCGCTGACGCAACGATCGAGGACCTCGGCATCGGTGCCTTCGCGCAGAGCAACGGGCTTTTCCGCCTGCCCGGCATACCGGCGGGCGCGGTCACGCTTCGCGTGAGGCGTCTGGGATTCACGCCGGCGTCGATCAAACTCAATCTCGCCGAAGGCCGCGAAGACACGGTCCGCGTGGCGCTCGAGCCGCTCGTTCTCCAGCTGCAGCGGGTGCGCGTGTCGGACGAGGTCTGTCCCTCTAGAGGGTCGGTCAACGGCGATACCGCGACACTGGCGATTCTCCGCCAACTCTGGGACAACGCCGAGCGGAACAAGCTGCTCGCGCATGACTCGCCGTTCCTCAGCCGAATGGAGCGAGCGGTCGGTGCCCCGGAGGGCCTGGTATCGCTGGGGGGAAATCCACGGATACGCATCACGCGTATCGACACCGTCCAGGTGGCCTCGGAACACGAGTGGCGTTACGAACCCGGCAAGCTCGTCGTGCGCACCGAAGCCGACGAGGTCGGCCAAGCGCCCGAAAAGATGATCGTGCCGCAGCTCACCGATTTCGCCGACGACGTCTTCACCGACAATCACTGCTTCAAGTACGCCGGCCTATCGAAGGTCGACGGTATGCGCCGAATCCAGGTGGATTTCGAGCCGATCAAGACGCTGCGCGAACCGGACGTTCGCGGATCGATGTTCCTCGATACAGCGTCGTATCAGCTCGTGCGATCGGATTTCGTGATGGTGCGGCCGTCGTCGCTGCATCCCACGGAAGAGCTATGGACGATTCGTGTCAGCACCTGGTTCCGCGACGTTCTCCCGGGCTTACCGGTCGTCGATCGGATCTGCACAAAGACGACGTCCGAGTACATCACGCGGTCAGGCGGGCCGCGCGGCGCGGCGATCGAGACGCAACGCTTGATCGACCTTCGATTCGAGCGCGAGACCGATGTGCCGCCTGGATTATTCCCGCTCAAACCCGCTGGAAACGTCGACTGTCGTTGACCTCACGGGCGTCGCGGGTCGCGGATCAGCGGCAGAACAGTGAGGCTATCGCTTAGGCGGTAGGTCAGCTCGATCGGCGGAAGTCCGCGTCGCTGAATACGAACGAGCGCGCTATCGCCGACGGAAAAGAAGCCGGAGCACATCTCGAAGATTCCGTCGGTGCCCGTTCTCGTGCTGCTTATCCCGACCGGATCCATTCCCGCCGTCGCGACCTCCGCCCGTCCGCCCTTGTACGCATCGGCGCTCGCACCACGGATGGGCACATTGTTCCCGTCCACGACGCGTCCAATCATCCAGACGACGCCGGCACGTGGACGGGGCATAGTGCGATACCACTTGGCGTCGTGTGTACATCGATCGGCTACGTATTCGTTCGCTGTCGGGACGACGAGCTCGGCGCGGTGAACGGAGTCGCGCACCGCGGTGAAGAGGATCGAGGTCGATAGTGAAATGCCGATCGTCTCGAGCTGGCTGTCCCTTACAACCAGCTTGTACGGTCCCGGTAGAAGTCGGGCGATGGTGATCGACCCGGTCGCGTCGGCGCGCGCCGTGTAGGTGGTGTTCTCGAGCTGAACCAATGCACCGGCGGCCGGCTGCCTCGCCTGGTTCATGGCGCGAAGCTGCAGTGCGCCGAGCGACGCCTTCCACGGCGTCGCCGACGGCCAGCGCATTTCCGCGACCTCTCCTCCCGTCTCCTGGGCTTCGACGAAGTCGCGAGGGACGTACTGTCCCTTGGTGAAGATCGAATCGGTGTGAACGACGGGCAGTCGCAGCGACCAGCGATCGATGATGACGCTGCCGTTCGGCATCTCACTGAACGACAGCCAGCCGCCGGGACGCGCGTCCTGGAGTTGGTTGCCGAGGCCGACGTACCGGAATTCGAGGCTCTGGAGTCTGCGAGCGACGGTATCGACCCACAGTATGCCGTCGATGTCGACCCTGTCAGGCGCGCGTTTCGGGGTCGCGAACCCGAGCCCGACTTCCGCGGGGCGGGACTTGTCGGCTTTGACCAGACGAAAGCAGTAGCCGGCGATGAACGCGTCGTCGAGCAGCGCCTCGGCGTCCGGTGCGTAAAAGGTCGCGCCGTTGTCTGCTTCATGAACGAAGCCTGCCTGCACGAACTCGCTCGCCGAGCGCACGGCGTAGAAGGATGCCGTCGAGCGTGGCGTCGAGTCGAGCGTGACCATCTGGCTCGCGATCCGGTCGCTCGTCCCGTCCATCATGCGCTGGAAGCGGATAAGCACAACCGACGCTGGGTTCGCCTTTCTGGCGACGACGCTATTGAGCAATCCGGCTCGCGCCTGCTCGAGGAGTCCTAGGGCGGCTCCGGCATCGGATCGGGTGGGGCACGCATTCGCGCGCACGGTTACCGGGTCGAGCATCGTCGGGAGCGACGTCATCGCGACGTCCAGCGTATCGATCGCCTTCCCCGACCGGGGCACGGTCGCGGTGAAGGGACGAAAGCCGATCCGAACGAATCGAAGGCCGAAGGCTTCCGACGGAACGGCGATCCGGTACCGTCCTCGCTCGTCGCTGATGTTGCGGCCGAGCGCCGAGCCGCGTGCGTCGAGGAGCGTGATGACGGCGCCGGGAACTGGCTGGCGGCTCGCCGCGTCGCGCACGATGCCGCGAAGCTCCTGGGCGTGCACGGGTCGACTCGCCGAAAGCGTGAGCCCCACGCAAATCGCGCCAAACAGGCGGCCGGCCGTTAACGATACGCTCATCACTCCAACCTACGACTCCCTCGACGAATCGCCACCTTGGGTCCAACGCGGCCCGGTCCAGCGCGTATATTCGGCATCCCAACCTCCCCGATAGTTCCGTTGGAGAACCAATGCGATTGAACTCTCCCGCTCGCCTGATCGCGCCGACCATGCTGGCCGCGCTGTTCAGCGCCCCGCTGCAAGCGCAGGTGACCCTGGCCGGCTCACCCGCCTCCGCGACGACCTCCGCGAAGACGGACCCGCGCGGCAAGAAAATCCTCGGCCTTGCCGACATCGGCCGATGGAAGCGAATCAATAACGCGGCCCTGTCGAGCGACGGGTCGTGGATGACCTTCATCTATCAGCCGAACGAGGGCGACGACACGCTCTTCGTAAAGCAGCTCCCCTCCGGAAAGGCCTTCACGATTCCCCTCGGCAGCGAACCACAGTTCTCCGACGACGCGCACTTCGTCGGGTACTTCGTGAGCCCTTCGGAAGGGCGCGGTGGCCGCGGCGGTCGTGGCGGTGGCGGCCGAGGCGGCCAGCCTGGGGCGGCGCCGGCGCCGGCGCAAGCGCGGCGCTTCGAGCTGCTGGACCTCGCCTCCGGCGACAAGTACCAGGTTCCGGAAGGCGCCTCTTTCAAATTCTCGAAAGGCTCGAAGTACCTCGCCGTGAAAACCTCGAAGGCGAATGCGACGGCGAAGCACAACGGCACGGACTTGGTTCTCCGCGACCTGTCGGCCGGAATCTCGCAGAACATCGGGAATGTCGCCGCTTACGATTTCGACGACGCCGGCCGGTTGCTCGCCTACACGGTCGATGCGGCGGAGCGTGTTGGCAACGGCGTGTACGTCGTCGACCTCGCGACGAGCCAGTCGCGCGTGCTGAGCTCGGCGACCGCCGACTACGATCAGCTCTCGTGGAGCGACAAGGGAACCGGGCTCGCCGTTCTCCGCGGCGACAAGAAAAAGGAGAACGTGCAGCGCGACAACGTCCTGCTCGTATGGGCCGACGCGTCGAACCCGGCCGCTCGCGTCACGGAATACGACCCCGCGAAAGACGCCGGTTTTCCGAAGGCGATGGTTTTGAGCGAGCTCTCGCCCCTGCGGTGGACGCGTGACGCTTCGCGTATTTATGTCGGGCTCAAGGAGCAGGAAGCCGAGCGACCGACGACCACCGAACCTCAAGCGAACGTCGACGTCTGGCATTGGAAGGACGCCGAGGTACAGTCGGTCCAGATGATTCGCCTGGCGCAGGAGCGTCGCGCCACGTTGCCGGCCGTCTTCAATCTCGCGTCGATGAAGCTCGTGCGCGTCTCCGACGACGTGATGCGCAACGTCACACCGACGGTGGATCCGCGCTGGGCGATCGGACGTGTCGATACGACCTATCGCGCGGAGGTGCAGTGGGGCGGATCGAAGTTGGACTATTATCGGGTCACCACCGAGACGGGCGATCGCGCGCTGATCGAGAAAGGGCTTACGCGCACCATGGGCAGCTCGTCGGATGGCAAATGGTTCCTCTATCTGAAGGACAAGAAGCTGTTCGCGTACAACACGGAGTCTGGCCGGTCGACCCAGTTGGCCGGCGGCGAGAAGATCAGCTTCATCGACGCGACAGACGACCATCCGTACGAGCTTCCAGTGTACGGCGTGGCCGGCTGGTCGCGCGACGGCAAGTCGGTAATTCTCAACCATCGGTTCGACGTCTACGCGGTCCCGCTCGACGGCGGTAAGGCGACGAATCTCACGGGCGGCATGGGTGACGCGCAGCAGATCCAGTTCCGCATCGTGCGTCTCGACCGGCCCGGTGGCGGCGGACGCGGTGGCCGCGGCGGCGCCGCGTTCGGTGGCGCTCAGGGCGAACCCGACGAGGGAATAGATCTCACCAAGCCGCTCCTTCTTTCGGCTTACGGGGAGTGGACCAAGAAATCAGGCTACTACACGCTGGCGCCCGGGGCCAAGCCGGCGGCGCTGATTTACGACGAGGCGTCGATCGGCCAGGTGCAGAAGGCGGAGAAGGCCGATCGCGTGATCTTCACGAAGCAGTCGTTCACGCAATTCCCGGATTACTGGACGTCGAAGGCGACCTTCGCGTCGCCGGCGAAAGTCACGGACGCCAATCCGTTCATCGACGAATACGCGTGGGGCAAGCGCGTCCTCGTCGATTTCAAGAACGCTAAAGGCCAGAAGCTTCAAGGGACGCTCACGCTCCCGGCCAATTACGAGCCGGGAAAGAAGTACCCCATGCTGGTCTACTTCTACGAGTTGCTGTCGAACACGCACAACCAGTTCGCCACTCCCGTCTTCGACGATCGGCCGCACTTCGCCGAATACGCGAGCGATGGCTATCTCGTCTTCGAGCCGGACATCGTCTACGAGATCGGCAAACCGGGCAGCTCGGCGCTCGATTGCGTGACGAGCGGCGTGAAGAAGGTGATCGAGATGGGCTACGCCGATCCCGCCCATATCGGCATCCAGGGGCACAGCTGGGGCGGATACGAGACGTCGTACATTCTCACACAGACGAACATGTTCGCCGCGGTCGTCACCGGGGCGCCGCCGACCAACCTCGTGAGCTTCTACGACGAGACGTATCCGGGAACCGGGACGCTCCAGCAGGGCATCGTCGAAGTCGGCCAGGTCCGAATGGGCACGAACCCGTGGGACAACCGGCAGCTGTTCGAAGATCAATCCGCGCTCTACAGCGTGCGGAACATCAAGACGCCGTTCATGATCCTCCACGGCACCGCGGACAACGCCGTCGATTGGCATCAGGGGCTCGAGTTGTACGGCGCGGCGCGGCGGTGGGGCAAGCAAGTGATTCTTCTGTCGTATCCGGGCGAGCCGCATCACCTCGCGCGCAAAGAGAATCAGAAGGACTTCCAGCAACGCATGAAGCAGTTCTTCGATCATTATCTCAAGGGCACGCCGGCGCCGAAGTGGATGACCGACGGGGTCCCGCAAACGAAGAAGGGCGGCCCGATCCAGTAGCGCGATTCTTTACAGGAGTCTCTCTGGCGTGAGTCCCTGGTTGGTCGACACATTCTCGTCGACATGCCAGGGACTTCTGCTGACACACGGACCCGGCGACTTCCCGGGTCCGTTTTTGCGCTCGCGATCTTTTTGAGCAGCTCGCTGCTCTTTCTCACCGAACCCATCGCCGGCAAGCGCATCCTGCCTCTCCTCGGCGGCTCCGCCGCTGTGTGGACGGCGTGCCTCGTCTTCTTCCAATGCGCGTTGCTGCTCGGATACTACATCGCGCACTGGCTGGCGACCCGCGCGTCGACGGCAACCCAACTTCGGATCTACCTGACGCTCCTGGCGCTGTCGCTCGTGCAGCTTGTGCTCGCGCTCAATGCATCTCTCCAGGCGAGCAACACGCGACCGATCACGAGCGTGCTCTGGCTGCTCACGATTCTCATCGGTCTGCCGTTCGTCACACTCTCCGCGACCAGTCCACTTCTGCAGTCCTGGTACGCGCGAACGTCGAGCGGCGGCTCGGCGCGCGCCTATCGCCTCTTCGCGGTGTCCAACGTGGGTTCGTTGCTCGCGCTGGTGATCTATCCGTGGCTGATCGAACCGCGCGTCAGCTTGCGCGGGCAGGGAACCGTGCTCGCGGTCGGATTCGTAGGTCTGGCGCTGGTGTGTGGGACAATTGCTTATGCGCTGCGGGGTATGCCGGCGGCGGGTCAATCCGCATCGGACGATCTTGCGCCCGAGTTGCTGGTCGAAGGTGATGTTGCCCGGCGGGAGGAGACGATCGGCGACCGAATCCTCTGGGTGGCGTTGGCGGCGTGCGGCTCGTTGCTTTTGTCGGCGGTGACGAACCATCTAAGCCAGAACGTCGCGACAATTCCGCTTCTCTGGATCATTCCACTCGTCGTCTATCTGCTCACGTTCGTCATCGCGTTCAGCGGTGGTGGCGAAGGCGTCATTCCGCGCTGGCTCGGCTATCTGCTCGCGTTGGCCGGACTCGGCGGCGCCGGGTGGTATCTGTATCGCGGCGATCTCTTTTCACCGATACTGCGCGTCGTGTCGACGTTCACCGCGTCGCTCTTTGCGCTCTGTTTGTTTTGTCACGCCGAGCTGTATCGGCGGCGCCCGGCCCCGGCGCGCCTGACGACCTTTTACTTCAGCGTCGCGGCCGGCGGCGCGCTCGGCGCGATCTTCGTCGGAATCGTCGCGCCGTACACGTTGAGCGGGATGTACGAGCTCTCCGGCGGGCTGGCCTTCGCTGCGTTGCTCGGTCTCGTCGTATCGTGGCCCGTGGGCCTCCCAATGCGCGTGTTCTGGTCCGCGGTCGTCACCGCGGCAGTGTGGTTGATCGTGCGCGACGTGCGCGAGGATCGCGAGAACGCCTTTTATCGGACGCGCAATTTTTACGGCGATCTCCACATCTCGCAGAACTACTACGATTCATACCATGCCACGGCGCGCACGCTCTATCACGGCGTCATCGAGCACGGTCAGCAAGTCTTCAGCCCCGCGCTGAAAACCGAGCCGACCACGTACTACGGTCACAAAACCGGCGTCGGCCTCGCGATCGATCTCTGCTGCAACGACCACCCGCGCCGCATCGGCGTGATCGGATTGGGCACGGGGACGATTGCCGCGTACGGAAAGCCGGGTGACGTGATCCGGTTCTACGACATCAATCCCGCCGTCCCGCCGATCGCGCAGCGCTACTTCACCTATCTGCGCGACAGCAAGGCGAGGATCGAGATCGTGCCCGGCGACGCGCGCATCTCGATGGCCAACGAGCCGCCACAGAACTACGACGTCATCGCCATCGACGCCTTCTCGGGCGACGCGATCCCGGTGCACTTGATCACGAGCGAAGCGCTCGAGCTCTACAAGCGACACATTCGACCGGGCGGAATCATCGCCTTTCACGTATCCAACCGATTCCTTCGGCTTCAGCCCGTCGTGAAGCAGCTTGCCGATCACGCCGGGATGCAGTCGATCCTCATCTCTTCGGCCGACGACACCAAGATCGACGTCTTCTCGGCGGATTGGGTGCTCGTGACGAACAGTCAGGCGTTCCTCGCCCGCTCCGAGCTCGACGACGACAAGGAAGACATCGTTGTGCCGCCGAAGCTCCGCCGCTGGACGGACGATTACAACAGCTTACTTCCCATCGTCCGCTTCAAGCACGATTCGACTTGAAGCGGCCGCGGCTGTCATCCTGAGGAGCGCAGCGACGAAGGACCTATTGTCCTCGACTAGTAATTAGTCACATAGAGTAGGTCCTTCGCTGCGCTCAGGATGACAAGCCTTCAACGGGCCTTGCTCGCGTCCACCGTGCTCGTGGCCTTCACGTATTTGTCGAACCACGCGCGCTCGTTGAGCATTCGGTGCACGTTGTTCCACGATCCGGCGATCCCGTGCGGCTGGCCGGCGTATTGAATCATCTTCGCCGGCACACCGTTCTTTTTGATCGCCACGTACAGCTGCTCGTTCTCCGAGAACGGCACGCGTTTGTCGATCTCGCCGTTGATGAACAATGTTGGCGTGCGAATGCGGTTCGCGTAGGTGATCGGCGACTGCTTGATCATCGTCTCTCGTGCTTTCGGATCCGACGGCGGGCCCCAGAATTCTGTTTCCTTCGTCCGCGGGATGTCGGAGTTTGCGTAGTCGCTCGTCCAGTTCGCGATCCCCGCGCCCGATGCCGCGGCCGCGAAGCGATCCGGATATTGCGTGATCAGCCAGTTCGTCATGAAGCCGCCGTACGAATGGCCGATGAGCGCG
>Ga0157372_10009687_pt1 | contig 10241 bp, 8 predicted proteins | sample C55metaG_FD_115307 | JGI IMG/M metagenome (GOLD analysis project Ga0157372, IMG submission 115307) | Corn rhizosphere microbial communities from Kellogg Biological Station, Michigan, USA - C5-5 metaG | ecosystem: Host-associated > Plants > Roots > Rhizosphere > Soil | place: USA: Michigan...
CGTCCTCGGCGCGCTGCACGATCGGGACGACGCCGCCGTTGGTGCGCAAGCGCGCCTGCACGTAGGTGAAGCCGCCGAGCCAGGCGAGGTCGATCTTGTTCGTCGCCAGCCCTTCGACGACGGCCGCGTAGTCGGTGACGGGAATGAACTGCACGTCCATGCCCGTCTCGTGCTTGAGGTAATCGCCGAGCGGCTTGAACTTTCGCTGCAGCTCGGTCGGCGCCTCGTCGGGGATCGCCGACACGCGCAGCACGTTCTGCGCGTGCGATTGCAAGGGCGCGAGCGCCGACGCGGCGACAGTGAGCCCGGCGAGGAGCTGGCGGATGACGTTCATGGTCTCGGTCTCCCTAGTTTGTCGTGTCTCAGCGCGCCGACGTCGCGGTGCGAAATCCCGTGAAGACGTCGTTGCGGCCGGCGACGAAGAAGTTGCGGTAGCGCGGATCGTGCATCCGCGCGTGCGTCGCGAACGCTCCGCCGCGCAGCTCGCGATGATCGCCGAACCACGGCGCCGAGTAGTCGGCGTACGGCCCTGCGACAAACCCGGGATACGGCACGAACGCGTCGGCGGTCCACTCCCAGACGCTCCGGCCCCAGCGGAAGCGCGCGTCACCTGCCGCCAGCTCCCATTCGGCGGCGCTCGGCAGCCTTCGCTTCACGAAGCGGCAGTAGGCCTCGGCCTCCAAGGCGCTGACGTGGATCACCGGCGCGGCCGGGTCGAGCGGCTGCCAGCGGTCGAACCAGCGCATCTGCCAGCCCTCGTCGGTGCGCCGCCAGCGCGCCGGATGCGCGCGGCCGTGGCGAGCGCGCCAGCCGCCGGCCTCGCCCGGCCAGAGCGCTCGATCGTCGTAGCCGCCGCCGTCGACGAAGCGCGCGAATTCGGCGTTGCGCACCGGCGCCGAGTCGATTGCGAACGGCGTCACGCGCACCGTCGCCGCCGGCCGCTCGTTGTCGAACGCGAAGCCGCGTGCATCGTCGCCGCGGCCGAGCACGACGTCGCCGCCTGCGAACGCGAGCTCGGTCGCTTCGCCGAGATGCGGCAACGCGCCGATCCCCGCCGGCGCCGGCCAGCCGAGCGTCGCGCGCAGCCATGCAAACGCTTCGCCGTGCATGTCTTCATGGAAGAGCGCGAGGCGGTGGAAGTAGTTGGCGTCGTCGTCGTCCGCGTCATCGGAGATCGCGTCGATGCACGCCGCGAGCTGCGCGTCGAGGCGAGCGAGCAGCTCGCCGCGAGACGGCAGCGCGACGCGCCAGCGGTCGGCGTGCGCGAGGCGTGCCGAATCGAAGATCGCGTCGGGGCCGGCGATCGCCGGCGGCCGCGCAGCGTCGACGAAGCCGTCGGCGTTGCGCCGATGCGGGCCGCGCAGGATCCAGAACTCGGCAAACCACGCGACGTGTCCGAGCTCCCACGCGACCGGGTTGACTCCCGGCTGCTCGGCAACCCGCCAGGCATCGTCACCGGCGTCGAGCGTGCGCAGCAGCGTCGCCGCGCGCGAATCGCGCAGCGCGTCGGCGAGCGCCGCGCCGGCGAGGCGGCGCGGATCAGCGGCCATCGCGCGCACCACGCCGTGCGATCATCGACCGATGCGATCCCAGCTGCCGAGCGTGACCATCGTCACGCCGGCGCTTGCCGCTGCGAACAACGGCAACTGGCACACCGCGGCGCGCTGGCAGCGCTTCCTCGCGGCTGTCGCCAACGTCGAGGTCGTCGCGATCGGCGCCGAGGATGGCGGCGCCGACGTGCTGATCGCGCTGCACGCGCGCCGCGCCGCGGCGACGGTCGCACGCTGGCGCGAACGCCGGCCCGACGCGCCGATCGTCGTCGTGCTCACCGGCACGGATCTCTACCGCGACCTTCCCGACGACGCCGACGCCCGCCATTCGCTGGAGTGTGCCAGCCGCATCGTGGTCCTGCAGGAAGCGGCGTTGGGCCGCATCGACGCTGCGGCGCGCGCCAAAGCGGTGGTCATCGTGCAGTCGGCGTCGGCGCTGCACGCCGAGCACACGGTGCGCGACGCCGACTTCGCGGTCGTCGGCCACCTGCGCGACGAGAAGGACCCGCAGACCGTGATGCGTGCGGCGCGCCTGCTCGCCGGCGACGCCGCACCGCCTCCGATCGTCGTCCACGTCGGCGCCGCGCTCGACGCGCGCCTCGGCGACGAGGCGCAGGCGACGATGGCAGCGTGCCCGGCGTACCGCTGGCTCGGCGCGCTCGCGCATGGCGCGGCGCGACGGACGATCGCGCGCGCGCGAGCGCTCGTCCACGCGAGCCGGATGGAGGGCGGCGCCAACGTCGTCATCGAAGCGGTGCGCTCCGGCGTTCCGGTGCTCGCGAGCCGCATCGACGGCAACGTCGGCCTGCTCGGCATCGGCTACGACGGCTTCTTCCCGGTCGGCGACGCCGCTGCACTCGCCGCGCTGATGCGCCGCTTCTGCGACGACGATGCATTCGCCGACCAGCTGCGCGCGCAATGCGCGCTGCGCGAGCCGATGTTCGTGCCGGCGGTCGAGCGGCGCGCGGTCCGCTTGCTCGTCGCCAGCCTCGTCGCTGCAGCGGGGAGCGCCCGCTGAGACAATCCTGACCCCACCTGCCGCCGTCCTGCCATGCCTGCCGACATCGCTTCGCCTGCCGCCACGACTGCCAACGCCAAGGCGCCGCCGCCGCTGCGCCTCACGAGCTTCTCGCACGGCGGCGGCTGCGGCTGCAAGATCGCACCGGGAGTGCTCTCGGAGATCCTGAAGAACACCGTCGGCGGTCTCGTTCCGCCCGAGCTGATGGTCGGCATCGAGACGTCGGACGACGCCGCGGTCTACAAGCTCAACGACGAGCAGGCGCTGATCGCGACGACCGACTTCTTCATGCCGATCGTCGACGATCCGTTCGACTTCGGCCGCATCGCCGCGACCAACGCGATCAGCGACGTCTACGCGATGGGCGGCAAGCCGATCATGGCGCTCGCGCTCGTCGCGATGCCGATCGACAAGCTCACCGTCGAGCAGATCGGCCAGGTGATCCGCGGCGGCGAGTCGATCTGCCGACAGGCCGGCATCCCGATCGCCGGCGGCCATACCATCGATTCGGTCGAGCCGATCTACGGCCTCGTCGTCATGGGTCTCGTCGATCCGAAGAAGGTGCGGCGCAACGCCGACGCGAAGATCGGCGACGTCCTCGTTCTCGGCAAGCCGATCGGCGTCGGCGTGCTGTCGGCGGCGCTGAAGAAGGGCGAGCTCGACGCCGCCGGCTACCAGTCGCTCGTCGAGACGACGACGCGGCTCAACACGCCTGGGGTCGCGCTCGCCGAGCTCGATGGCGTCCACGCGATCACCGACGTCACCGGCTTCGGCCTCGCCGGCCACGCGCTCGAGCTCGGCCGCGGCGCCAACCTCGGCGTCACGATCCGCTGGTCGAAGGTGCCGGTCCTGCCGGGGGTGACCGAGATGGCGCAGAACGGCTTCGTCACGGGCGCGTCAGGTCGCAACTGGGCGGGCTACGGCGTCGAGGTGCTGCTCGACAACACGCTGCCGGCGGTCGCGCGCGACCTGCTCACCGACCCGCAGACCTCCGGCGGCTTGCTCGTCAGCTGCGCGCAGGAGAGCGTCAAGGAAGTCGTCAAGGTCTTCCGCGAGCAGGGCTTCGACGCAGCGGGGCCGATCGGCGTGATGCGCGAAGGCGTCGGATTGCGCGTCATCCCCTGATCCGCGCCAGGCTCGCGTAGAGCGGTGCGAGCCGGCCGTAGAGCGGCCGGTAGACCGAACGATGCAGTCGGTCGTATAGAGCGGAGTTCTCGGCGTTCGGCTGGAACAGCTGGCCGGGTCGGGCCATCGCGGCGCTCGCCGCATCGACGTCGGCGTGCAGTCCGGCGCCCACCGCAGCCGCGATCGCGGCGCCGAGCGAGGCTGCCTCGGCGGTGTGCAGGCGCATCGACGGCAGCCGGATGACGTCGGCCAGGATCTGCGTCACCAGGTCGGAGCGCGAAGCCGCGCCGACGACGACGAGCCTGTCGATCGAACGCCGCGTCGCGCGTTCGAGCAATTCACGGCCTTCGCGCATCGCGTGCGCCTGGCCTTCGAGGATCGCGCGCGCCAGGTGGGCGCGGCCGTGCTCGGGGCCGAAACCGATCACGCTGCCGCGCGCGTCGGCGGCCGGATGGCGCACCCCGGGCGACCAGTGCGGCTGCAGCATCAGGCCGCCGGCACCGGCACCGACGCCGGCGGCGAGCGCATCGAAGAGTGCTTCCGGCGCGATTCCCTGCCGCGCGGCCGCCTCACGCTCGACGCGGCCGAACTCGTCGAGAAACCAGCGCACCATCCAGAAGCCGCACGCGGTCTGGATCTCGCTGCAGTAGCGGCCCGGGTCGACCGCCGGGTACGCCGGCGCGAACGGCAATGCTTCGACGTAGCGATCGGTCTCGACGGCAATCGAGACCGACGTGCCGGTGGAGACGCACGCCGCGCCCGGCACGAGCCGGCTCGCCGCGAGCACTTCGCAAGCCTTGTCCGCGCCCGCGGCGATGACGGGAAGCCCTTGCGGGAGGCCAGTCTCGCGCGCAGCGTCGGCGGCGACGGCGCCGAGCGGCTGCATCGACGGCACCAGCTCGGGACACTGGCGCGGCAACACCGCGACCGCGTTCCAGCGCCAGTCGGTCGGCTTGCACCAGGCCTGGCGCCGATAGTCGAACGGCAGGTAGGCAACCTGGGCGGCGGCGGCGTCGCTGCAACGCGCCGTGAGACGCCAGTTCAGGAACCCGGAGAGCAGCATCACCTTGTCGGCGCGGGCGAGCATCGCGGGCTCGTGCTCGGCCCACCAGTTGATCTCGGCTTCGCGTTGCAGATGGCGCACGACGTCGCCGACGCGCGCGGCAGCGAACAGCGCGCGCCACAGCGGCGGCAGCGGCGGCAGGCGATTCGCGCGGCGGCGATCGAGCCAGCTGATCGCCGGCGCCAGCGGCCGGCCCGACGCGTCCAGCGGCACCAGCGTGCCGCGCTGGGTCGTCACCGCCATCGCGCGAAGCGACGTCTTCAGCGCGGGATCGGCGCGCCAGAGCGCCCGGCACGCTTCGGCGAGCGCCGCCCAGACCGCCTCGACGTCGATCTCCTTGTGGTCGGGCTGCGGCGAGCGATACGCATCGAGCGCGACGTGCGAGCGCGCGAGCATCTCGCCGGCGGTGTCGAACGCGATCGCGCGAACGCTCTGGCTGCCGCAGTCGATCGCGAGCACGGCGTCGCGCCCGCGACCGCTCATCGGCGAATCCCCCCGCGAAGGTGTGCTCGGCGTGTGCGAATGCGCGCCCGCGGTCCTGTCGACTGCGTCATGATCGGCGTCCGTTCACGGGAGGGAGTCCACGTGCTCGAAGACAAGATCAGCGCGGCGTTCGGCGACGACGAACCGACCGGGTTCGGCACCGGCTGGTGGAGCGGCGTGCTGTCGGCGTTCTTCGGCATCCTCGCCTTCGGGGCGGTCGTCTGCCTGCACTTTCCTCAGCTCCTGACGTCGCCCGAGCTGCGACCGTACTACCCGATGGCGATCATGCGCCTGCTGATCCAGGCGCTGATCGTCGCCGCGATCGTCTTCGGCGTCGCGTCGGCGATCCTGCGCAGGAAGAAGATGCTCGGCCTCACCGGCATGCTGTTCGCCCTCGCCGCGACGCTGTGGGGCGGAGCGAGCGTGCCGATCAACGAGCCGCTGCGCGACGGCCCGGCGATCGGCCTCGACTGGTTCCTGCTCGACATGCTGCTGATGACGCTCGTCTATTCGCCGTTCGAGGTGCTCTGGCCGGCGTATCCGGAGCAAAGCATCTTCCGCAAGGAATGGGTGCTCGACATCGGCTACTTCCTGTCGACGCACCTGCCGATCCAGATCACGTCGTTCCTGATCCTGCTGCCTGCGACGCAGCTGACCGCGTTTCTCGGCGTTCCCGCCGCGCTCGACGCGATGGCGCGCCTGCCCTGGCTGGTGCAGGTCCTGCTCGCGATCTTCGTCGCCGACCTCGCCGAATACGCGATCCATCGCGCATTCCACTCGGTCCCGTTTCTGTGGCGCTTCCACGCCATCCACCATTCTTCCAAGGCGCTCGACTGGCTCGCCGGGTCGCGCTCGCACCTGATCGACGACGTCGTCGTCCGCGGCTTCATCCTCGTTCCGATGATGTTCGTCTTTCCGCACGACATCATCGTCGTGTATCTCTTCTTCGTGACGCTCCACGCGACGTGGACGCATTGCAACTTCCGCCCGAGCATCCGCTGGCTCGAGCCGTTCCTGATCTGCCCGCGCTATCACCACTGGCATCACACGTCGCAGGCCGAAGCGATCGACAAGAACTTCGCCATCCACTTTCCGTGGATCGACCGCATGTTCGGCACCTACTATTTCCCGGCGGACCAGTGGCCCGAGCGGTACGGCCTCGACAACGAGAAGATCCCGGCCGGCTTCTGGGGCCAGTTCTTCTATCCGTTCACGCCGATGAAGGCGGTCGCCAAGGTCTAGAACCGGAGCGACGCCAGTCCGACGTCGGCGGGCAACTCCGCTCCGGTCGCCGTCGCGCGCACGAGGCCGAGCCGCTTCATCACCCTGACCGCGGCGAAGCCGAGGTCGTACTCCGACTCGTCGTGGCTGAGGCGCAGCAGGCCCGGCGAGTGGTGATGGTTGTTCTGCAGGCACGCGCTGAAGGTCGCGGTCACCGGCAGCCAGTCGCCGATGTTCATCGCGTTGTCGCGCTCGTCGTCATAGCGTCGCGAACCGAAGCGGCGATCGTGCGTCCAGTAGTTCTGGACCATGTTGATCCACAACGCGAAGATGCGAAAGACGATCCAGACGACGGCCGCGAAGCGCAGATCGCCGACGAGCAGCCAGAGCAACCAGAAGTTGAAGACCTGGGCGGCGACCGCGAACGCCGGGTTCGCGACGACGCGAAACGTCCACGAGCCGAAAATCTCGTCGGTCGCCAGATTCGTCTTCGTCTTGTACGGCAGCAGGCAGAGCCAGAGCGTGCGCAGCCAGCCATCCGACGCGAGCTTGTTCGGGTCGCCCGGATGGTCGGAGAACGCGTGGTGGAGGCGGTGCCGGTTCACCCACGTGACGGGGTTGATGTAGACGCCGAGCGTGTTGTTGAGGAGGGTGATCGCCTTGACGAACCACGGTTGGTACTCCAGCGCGCGGTGCGCGACTCCCATGTGGATCACGCACGACAGGTAGATGCCGCCCATGAACCAGCAGACGAGGAAGTAGACAGCGCCGATCGCGAGCCCTCCCCACGGCCCGATCGTCGGCGGCGCGAACAGCATGCACGCAGCCGCGTAGATGGCGATGATCGCGTAGCCGATCGCGTTGTAGATCCTCAAGTCGACCTCCCCAGATTGATCGATCCCCTGCCGTCGAACGCGGCAGTCAGTGGCTCGGGAACAGCAAAGCTCCTTGTTCGTCGAGAGCGCCGAAGCGCGAGCCGTCGTCGAGAAGGCGGCGCAGTGGCGACGAACCGGCCTCGTCCGCCAGCGTCGCGATCTCGCGCGCAAGCGTTCGCATCTGCCGCGTCGACTGCCGGATGCGCTCGCGAAAGCGCTCGTCGTCGAGCCCGCGGTCGAGCAGGCTCGCGTTGAGCGCCGCGAACCACGGCAGCGACGCCTGGTCGAGCATCGTCGCCGCGTCGGCGATCGCGTCGCGCGGCCGCGCCGCCGACCAGGCGCGCAGCAGCGTCTGGACCTCGCGGTTGAGCGCCTGGCAATGCGCCAGCTCGTCGCGCAGCGCCGAGAACGACGCGAGGTCGCCGATCCGGCGCTGGAAGAAGAACTGGGCGAGGATGCCCCAGTAGTACGTGTAGTCCCAGATCACCTTCGCAGGCAGCGCCTCGGCGTCGCCGAAGATCGGGTACTGGCCCTCGTAGAGCGCGAGCGTGCTCTCGTAGAACGAGTGGAAGATCTGGTCGAAGATCGCGGCGTGCGCGTCGATCGGCCGGCCGGCAAGGTCGCGCGCGACCAGATCGCAGATGTAGGTGTTGGCGATCGCGATGAAGTCGCTGCCCGGCGAATAGAACGGATCGAGAAAGAGCCCGGCCTCGCCGCTGATCGCCCAGCGCTCGCCCGAGAAGAGCTGCCGGCAGCCGTACGAGAAGCGGCGCAGGAACGCGAAGTCCTGCAATCGGTCGCGCTTGCGGTCGAGCGCCTCGAACAGGCGCGGCTGGTGCAGCGCGAGCCAGTCCATCGCCTTGTCGAACGTGTTCATCGTCGTGAGCGGATGGAGCGCCGCGTCGGCCACGATGCCGACCGAGTGCGACCCCGAAGCGAGCGGGATCAGCCAGACCCAGTAGCCTTCGCCGACGAGGTGGTTGGTCGAGAGCCAGCGCGCCTGCGGCGTGCAGCGTGCGCGCCATTCGCGGTCGTCGGACCAGTCGTCGATCGCGACACGCTCGGCGATCCGGAACCACACCGCGTTGGCGTCGTGGCCGTTCGGCTCGGCGAGCTCGCGCTTCTTCTTGATCAGCCCGGCGCGGCCGCACGCGTCGACGAGCCAGCGCGAGCGCGCCTCACGGAGCGCGCCGTCGGAGCGAAAGACGATGCGGTGCTCGTCCGCCTTCGTCGGCGCGAGCGCGAGGTCGAGCACGGTCGCGCCGAACGCGACCGCGATGCCGCGCCGGGCCGCTTCCTCGCCGAGGAAGTTCTCGAACACGCCGCGGTCGATCTGGTAGCTCGGCACCGCCAGCGGGCGGCTTGCGCCGAGCTCGGTGACGCGGTCGACGTCGCTCCTCTGGTCGGAGAAGAAGAAGCGAAAGCCGAACTTCTTCAGCTGCGCGGTCTCGAGGTGTTGCGAGAGGCCGAGGACGTTGGCGAAGTAGTCGGCGCCGATCTCGACGGTCGACTCGCCGACCTTGTGCGCGGCGATCGGCACCGGGTGGACGCGGCGCTCGATGACGAGGATGTCGAGCGACGGGAACGATTGCTTCAGCTGCAGCGCGAGCGTCAGCCCGGCGAGGCCGCCGCCGGCGATGACGACGTCGTGTCGGGCGACCGCGCTCGCGGTGCTCACGGCCGCGCCTCCGCAGCGACGAGCGCGTGCGCCGTGAGGCGCAGCGCGAGCGAAGGGCCGAGCGGGAGCGCGAGCGGCGCGTCGCTGCGATCGACGGTCGCGATCGCCTCGAGCAGCGGCAACGCGCCTGCCATCGCGTTGCCGGCGAGCGAGCGCGCCGCCGCCGAGCGCGGCGCGGGCGCGGCCTTGGTCGCGGGCGCGAGCTCCCAGTCGAACACGGCGACGCTGCTCTCGCTTGGGCTCGGCGCGAGCACGAGCGCGCACGCGAGCAGGCCAGCGCTGTCGACGACGCTCGCGAGCGCGCCGCTCGCTTCGACGTCGAACGCGACCAGCAGCACGGCGCGGTCGTCGGCGCTGCACTGGCTCGCCGCCTCGAGCAGCCCGGCGGCGAAGCTCGCGTCGAACGCCGTCAGCGCCGTGCTCGTCTCGCGGCAGCCGGTCGCGATCGTCCAGTAGCCGGCGGCGGCGTTGTGGACCGAGTTGTGGAACTTGGTCGGCGAGATCAGCGTCGGCGCGCTCGCGAGCGTCGCGCACATGTAGTCGCTGACCGCCAGGTCGCCGTGCGTCGACGTGAACACCGACGGCAGCGCCGCCGCGTCGCGGCGCGATGCGTGCACCGCGGCGGCGGCGACCTCGAGCGCGAGCGCAACGGTGTCGGGCGCGCGTCGGCGCTCCGCGGCGGCGAGCAGCTGGGGCGCCGGGCGCTTGGCGGGCGCGGCGAGCGGTGCCTGCTCGCCGCGAAACGCCGCGCGCGCGAGCGGCCAGCCGGGCAACGTCGGCGCCCAGAACGCGACGGCGTCGACGGCGAAGCTGCCGTGCGCGGGGGCTGCGCTCATCGCCGCCGTGCGGCGTCGGCGTCGCCGAAGACGAGGACGCAGTTGTTGCCGCCGAAGCCGAACGAATTGCTGAGCGCGACGCGCACCGGCGCGGCCTCGGCGCCGGTGCGCAGTTGCGGCCCGCAGACCGGATCGAGGACGCGCGTGTTGACGGTGCCCGGCCTGAAGCCGTGCTCGATCGCGAGCAGGCTCGCAACCGCCTCGACGATGCCGGCGGCGCCGAGCGTGTGGCCGGTGATGCCCTTCGTCGAGCTCGCGTGCGTCGCCGCCGGGAAGCGGCGCGCGATCAGCCTGGCCTCGACCTCGTCGTTCTTGGCGCTCGCGGTGCCGTGCAGGTTGATGTGGTCGACGGCGCCGGCGTCGATGCCGGCGCGCGCCAGCGCGTCGTCGAG
>Ga0157372_10009689_pt1 | contig 10240 bp, 6 predicted proteins | sample C55metaG_FD_115307 | JGI IMG/M metagenome (GOLD analysis project Ga0157372, IMG submission 115307) | Corn rhizosphere microbial communities from Kellogg Biological Station, Michigan, USA - C5-5 metaG | ecosystem: Host-associated > Plants > Roots > Rhizosphere > Soil | place: USA: Michigan...
GCTGATGCTACAGCTGCTGCTGCTCCTGCAAAAGGCGCTCCTGCTGCCGCTGCGAAAGCACCTGCTGCTCCGGCGAAAAAATAATTTAGCCTTAACATGTACTAAACCCCGCAAACGCGGGGTTTTTTTATGTTTGCCCGGCACTGTTCCGCAGCCGGATAGCACGGGCTTCGCCCGAATTTCGTATTTTTGAACAGTATTTAAATACATTCGATGAGCAAATTTTTGATCGCCGGCCTGGGAAATATCGGCAGCGAGTATGAAGATACCCGCCACAACATCGGCTTTAAAGTGCTGGATGCGCTGGCAAAGGAGAACGGGCTGAAATTTATTTCCGACCGCCTTGCCGCCGTTGCCGAGCTCCGGTTCAAAGGCCGCACGCTCATCCTGGTCAAGCCGAGCACCTATATGAACCTCAGCGGAAAAGCGGTGAACTACTGGATGCAGGCGGAAAAGATCGGGCAGGAAAACCTGCTGGTCGTTACCGACGATATCGCCCTTCCTTTCGGCTCGCTCCGCATGAAAGGCAAAGGCAGCGACGGCGGGCACAACGGACTGAAGAACATCCAGGAAACCCTCGGCAGCGTGGAGTATGCGCGCCTGCGCTTCGGCGTGGGAAGCGAATTTTCGAAAGGCCGCCAGGTGGAATACGTGCTGGGAAAATGGAGCGCGGAAGAGGAAAAACAGCTGGAGCCGAGGATCAATATGGCATGCGATATGATCAAAGGATTTGCCACCATAGGGCTGCAGCTTACAATGACGAATTACAATAAGAAATAAGCACCTGCAACCAGGGGCCTTTTAATTGCATCTTAATCAAATAGAAAAAAGAAATCACATGAAGAAAATTACATTATTCGCAGTAGCTACATTCATCAGCATCTGCTCGCAGGCGCAAAGCTTTTCAGGCTTGTACGCCTTCGACAGCGTTAAAACCACTTCCGGGATCACCGACCCTACTCCCCTTCCAACGGCAACGGGCGTAACCTTCGGCAGCTTTTCCGCCGCGGGAACTCCGGCCAACCCGAATGCAACCGCGCGCTTTTCCTTTACCGACTGGGCAACGGGCGCAACCAACGGGGAAACGGTGTATGCCAACCTTACGGGTGCTGTAAACACAGGCGAATACTATGAAGTAACGGTGGCTCCTGCTGCCGGCTACACCATTTCACTGAGCAGCATTACGTTCAGCTTCGGCCGCTCCGGCACAGGTGTGCGCACGTATTCAGTGCGCTCCGATGCAGATGGCTACGCCGCCAACCTGCCGGCCTCTATCAGCCCGGCCAACCCCAACCTGAGCGTGCAAACAGGCGATGTATTCTTTTTGAATACAGACATCACCACCACCAGCCAGAACGGAAGCACCATCACACTAAGCGGTCCAACCTTCAGCAGCTTAAGCGGCCCGAGAACATTCCGCTTTTACGGATGGAATGCGGAAGCGCCAACCGGGACTTTCAGCATCGATAACGTGACCATCAGCGGTACCGCTGTTGCGAATCCCTTATTAACAGCCGGCTTTACCGGCACCAACGTTTGCCTCGGCGATACAACGGATTTTACGGACATGACAACCGGCCCTAACCCTATTATAAGCTACGCATGGAACTTTGGCGATGGAACAGGAACTTCCACATTGCAGAACCCGTCGTACCTGTATTCTACTGCCGGCGATTACGAAGTAACGCTCATCGTGGTGGACAACATGCTGAACACTGATACATATACGGATTCGGTTCACGTATACGGACTTCCGGTTGCAAGCTTTTCTATAATGACCCTGTGCAACAGCAATTATATGTTTAATGATATGTCTACAGCGTACGACGGCATCACTTCCTGGATGTGGGATTTCGGGGATCCGGCAAGCGGCACAAACAATATGTCTGCCATCCAGAACCCCTTACATACATTTACCGGCAGTGGAAATTTTACCGTAACCGAAGTTGTTTCCGGCAGCCATGGTTGTGTGGATACATTCCAGATGAGCATGAACAATTATCCGGTGGACGCAATGCTGAGCGATACAGTAATGAACGACACCGTGAACTTCACAGGATCTGTTAACGGTGGCACCGGCCCGTATGTGTACAGCCTCGATTTTGGAGACGGAAGTCCTGCGGGCACCAGCCTCACAGCCACACACGTATACCCGAACGGCACTTATACAGCCTGCCTTACGATAACGGATGCGTACGGCTGCTTTGATACGACCTGCAGCACATTTACAAGTGTTGCCCTTTCTACGGGCATCAGCAAGAACAGCAATGCACCGGCTGTGCGCATCAGTCCGAACCCTTCGGCTGACGGTGTGTTTACAGTTACTACCGGAACTGCGGCAAAAGCAACGATCAGCGTGTACAACATCATCGGTAAAAAGATCATGAGCCGCGAGATCGCTGACAGCAAACAAACGATCGACCTTTCCGCCGAAGCGAACGGCAGCTACTTCCTCACGATCAAAACGGAGAAGGAAGTGATCACGAAAAAGATCATTATCAGCAAATAAGCGCGCTAATTATCAATGAAACGCCCTTCCTGACAACCGGAAGGGCGTTTTTGTTTTATCTTTGTAATCCCGAATGCAAAAGCCCGAACACATACAAAACCTTCTCCGCACCATTCCCGACAGTCCGGGCGTGTACCAGTATTACGACGATACCGGGAAGATCATTTATGTGGGAAAGGCAAAGAGCCTGAAGAAGCGCGTTGCCTCTTACTTCAACAAGGATCAGTACGAGAACGGCAAAACGAGGGTGCTGGTGCGGAAGATCGCCGACATCAAGTACATTGTGGTGAACACCGAGATCGATGCGCTGCTGCTGGAAAACAACCTGATCAAAAAATACCAGCCACGCTACAACGTGATGCTGAAGGACGACAAGACCTATCCCTGGATCTGTATCAAGAATGAGCGTTTCCCGAGGGTGTTCCCTACGCGCAATGTGATCCGCGACGGCTCGCTGTACTTCGGCCCCTATGCTTCGGTACGCGTGATGCACATGGTGCTCGACCTCATCAGGCAGCTGTTCAACCTGCGCAACTGCAATTACCAGCTTACGGAAGAGAATATAAAGGCCGGCAAGTTCAAGGTATGCCTCGAATACCATATCGGTAACTGCGCAGCGCCCTGCGTAGCGAAGGAGACGGAAGCGGAATACAACCAGACGATCGCCGCCATCAAGGATATTGTGAAGGGAAATGCAAGCTCTGTAGCCAAATACCTGAAAGATATTCTGCAGGAGCAGGTTGCCAAAATGCAATACGAAAAGGCCGCCTTAACAAAAGAGAAATTAGACCTGCTGGAAAAATTCCAGAGCAAGTCTACCGTGGTGAACCCTTCCATTACCAATGTGGATGTGTATTCCATCATCACAGACGAACGCAGCGGCTATGTGAACTTCCTGAAGATCATGAACGGCTCCATCATTCAGTCGCACACGATCGAATTAAAAAAGAAGCTGGAAGAAACGCCGGAAGAGCTGCTGACGCTTGCCATCATTGAATTGCGCGACCGCTTCGAAAGCCATGCGAAAGAAGTGCTGGTTCCCTTTGAGCTGGAGCTGCAACTGCCGGGTGCGGAATTTTTTGTGCCGCAGCGCGGCGATAAAAAACAATTGCTGGAGCTTTCCGAACGCAATGTGGAATATTTCAGAAGGGATAAATTAAAGCAGGAAAGCCTCGTGGATCCCGAGCGCCATACCAAGCGCATCCTCGAGCAAATGAAGAAGGACCTCCACTTAACGGAAGAGCCGCGCCACATCGAATGCTTTGACAACTCCAATTTCCAGGGAGCGTACCCGGTTGCAGCGATGACCGTGTTCAAGGACACCAAACCAAGCAAAAAAGATTACCGTCACTTCAACATCAAGACCGTGGAAGGACCGGATGATTTCGCTTCCATGGAGGAGATCATTTACAGGAGATACAAGCGCGTGCTCGAGGAGAATGCACCGCTCCCGCAGCTGATCGTGATCGACGGGGGAAAAGGACAATTGAGCTCGGCACTCGAAAGCCTTGAAAAATTAGGGATTAGAGGAAAGGTCGGAATTATCGGCATCGCCAAAAAGCTGGAGGAGATCTATTTTCCGGGAGATTCCATCCCGATGTACCTCGATAAGCGCAGCGAAACACTGAAGATCATCCAGCAGATCCGCGATGAAGCGCACAGGTTCGGCATCACGCATCACCGCAAGCGCCGCGATAAAGGCACGTTAAAAACGGAGCTTACCGGGATCAAAGGCATCAGCGATACCACAGCCAACAAACTGCTCGCGCATTTTAAATCGGTGAAGCGCGTGAAGGAAGCTACCGAAGAAGAGCTGGCTTCCGTGATCGGGAAGGCGAAAGCAAAAACGGTGGTTGAATTTTACAAGAAGGAAGTTCCGCCGGCGGTATAAACGCCGTCAGTTCGAGTGTCGCGCTTCTTCGGCGCGATGTATCGAGAACGCGCGCTAACCTCAGTCTATTTATAAACGATCACTTTCCAATGATCATATTCCAGCGTCACTTTCGCGGGATTCCAGAGATATACTTTCAGCTCATCCTCAGGAGTTGAAAAAGCAGGCAGCACGAACTGGAATTCCATGCTTTGCTTGAGATCCCCGTCTTTAAAATAATCACGCAACGTAAAGCTCTGATAGAAAAACTGTCCGGAAGGCCCACTGGCACCGGCCACCAGCTGAACATCCTGGAGGGAGCCTTTAATCAGATCCGCGCTTACAAGCACTTTAAGCCCGGCAGTATCCTTTAGTTCGGAAGCCTTTACGGAGGCGGTGATCCCGTATTCCGTTGCCGCATCCAATACAGCATGATGCGTTGCCGTATCGGCAGAATTGACTTCGTACAGGAAGAGCGTACGTTCCGGCGTGATCCCCAGGAACTGCTTTAAGTTCTTTGTGCGAAGCTCTTTGCTCTTTTTGTAAAACGATACCCTGCCCGTGCTGCCCACACATTCCAGCATAGCCGTTAGCGGAGGATAATTTTTGATCACATCCGAAACAAGGTAGATGTCCTGTATGGCAACGTAATCCCAATCGCACCACTGCAATGCCGTTCCTATGTTATCATGCGTGGTGCCCATCACCGTGTAGCCTTTCCGGTTCATGAGGATGAGCGGCACATTGGTGGTATAGGCATCGATCACGAGGACCTTTGCCTCGGCCGGAACGCCAATCGAATCAAGGAACTGCGCCGTGCCTGTAAAATTCTGGCGCGTGATCTCCACCCGGTCCCAGGGGCCGCTGCTGTAGCGCTCAGCCTGTGTATTGCGGTTGGAGATGAAAAACAAAAGGGCCGTTATTCCAAAGCCGATGCCCCAGCCAAGCCTTTGCTTATGCGTTTCCAGCGAAAGGTTCTTGATGATGAGCAGGAACCACAGCACTACCGGCACGAAGAGCGAATCGAGGAAATAATAATCGTGTGCATAGAACTGGCGCGTCATCAGCAGGAAATAAATGCCAGTTCCCGCGCTGATAATAAGCAGCTGAAACCAGTATTTCCTATCCTCCTGCAGATAGCCTTTCCGCTTGTAAAATGTGCGGGCCGCGGCTAGCAGCAGCACGAATACAAGAATGTAATGCCACATGGTGAAATAATGAAAGCACCAGTGATCGTACATTTCGGCGAGGATCTCTTTGAACTCCGCAAAGTTTTTGGCAGGCATGATATTGTCGAGGAACATGTTGCCGTAGATGCGGCCGAGATGCACATTGTAGAGATACGAGGAGCCAAAAATAGTGAAGGCTACAGCCATTGCAATACCTTCATAAAGCTTGAGCTTCCTTTGTTTTAGCGACATAAACAATTGCTGCAGCAGCACCGCAAAAAGGAAAATGACAAAGGGCAGGCGCAGCAGCGCAGCGAGCAGCAGGAAAATAACCGCCAGGTAAAAATGCTTTTTCAGGGCATTCTCTTTATAAGAAAAGAAATAATAATACCCTGCGAACACCAATGCGATTGCCGGGATACTCGGAATGAAGCCCGCCTGGTAATAGGTGTATACAGGCGAGCAGAAAACGAACAGAACCGCCAGCCACGACTTGATCTCCGAGCCGCTCATTTTTTTTGCGAGCAGGTACAGATAGACCAGTCCGCCGATGCTCACACACAGCGTATACAGGCGAAAGATCAGCGGCGCCGTGCTGCCGCAAACCTTCATGATGAGCGCTACAATAAATTCGCTGAGCGGCAGGTCCACGCGGGTAATGCCATCCACGGTTTGCAGGTTGAACGTGGCGGGATGAAAAATATCGAAGCCGTTATCGAGGAAGCGCAGGGCGATGGCGTAGCGGTCGCTCTGGGTCCAGGCGTGAATGAACGAAGGGAAAAGGTGAATGGTGGTGTAATAGGTAAATACGCTAAGTATCAGTAAAAACGATACCAACAGGGGTATCATGCGCTTGTTCTCGGGTTTTATTTCCATGCTCTTTTTAACTAATTAATGATTTTATACCTGCATAGCGATCTGCCGCACATTTTAAATTCATCACCATCCTTACGTAACAAATGAAAATATTGCCCTAATTCGCCAGGATATGTTTCAAGCCAGTTATCTTTGATAAGATATACATACTTGTCTTTAAAAATTTCCTTTACCAGCTCCGGGCTCTTGTTATTGCCCTGGTCATGGGGCACTGCCCGGACCATCCCGGGATCTGCGACAGAAAGGATGTAGGAGTTCCAGTAGTCGCCAACGATACCACATTTCCCGAGACTCCCGAATCCACGCATCACTTCCGCAGACGGCTCTAAATTACCGGGCCGGATATTCTTCAAAAAATACAAAGGGCTGCAAGCACCCACCAGAATCGTCACTATTATGAAAGAGGCGAAAACATTTTTTCTCCTGATCGTATTCATCAGCTGATCGCTGAGCATTAAAAGAGCCAGACCGAATGAAACATAGCTGCAAATAAAAAACCTTCTTCCGTATCCATCGGCCAGCGCCCAGCCGGAGAATATGATCACCGTAAAAATGATCACTCCATCTGCCAGGAAAAAGAGGAGCCAGCGTTTCTTATCTTCCGGAAGCCTGAGCCCCTGCCTGTAAAAAGCAAGAAGTATCGCGGGTACCAGGAGGATCACCATCCATGTATAGGCACTCATGAATGGTTCGTGAATCCTGAATAAGAGGAGCCCTTCAATGGGTTTCCAGGTAGTGCGTATCCCGCCGAGCGCCTGTGCCAGGGAATTGATCTGCGTATATTCGGGCTTGCTATAGCCTGCACCGCTTTTAGCAAACACGATGAAGCAGGTACATACGGCGAGCCCAAGCACCATGTAAAGCAGCACCATTTTATGTGGCATCCGGAACCCGCTTTTTACCAAATGGAAGATCAACAGGGTGGAAAGCAATACGACGATCGTTACGGCAGCAAGATCGGAAACCCATACGGTAACAGTGAACAGAACAATCAGTGATAAAAGCAGCAAGTGCTGCCGCAGCCCGGGCTTTTCGCCGGGGATAATACTCAGCTTATTGATCAGAAGCACGGCCAGGCCAATAAGACAATACTGTACACCGTATGGAAAGCGGAGAATGTCGATGAACCATACCGGCGGCAGGAACCAGAACATTGCAAAAATAATTTTGGTGGATCGGTTGCTGAACAGGCTTGAAAAACCGAAAAAGCCGGTGATGAGCAGCAGGTAATTACTAAGCGATACCGCATTCACAGGAGAAAAGCCACATCCACGGTAAAACACTTGGCTGATCAGGGGGATGAGGGTACCGCCCCTGTTTTGTCCCCAGCAGTAAAGGTCTTTCGGCAGCCGGTAATAGTACGTCATTAAAATATTTAACGCATCGTCGGAATTTAACAGGGCGTAATATCTTGAAGAATAAAACCGGTAAGAAACTGCAATGATGAGCGAAATGCTGAGCCAGAAGAGTTTTTTTTCTAAATCCTTAAAAAGCATACGGTCAGGGTTTGTTTCGGCTTTTACTCTTTGAATGAAAACGCTACGACAACTTATCCGTGAGCAGTTTCATTTCAATGGCAGGCGAGATCTTTTCGTACACGATGTTATACACTGCATCCGTGATCGGCATCTCCACCTTGTATTTTTTGTTGATCTCGTAAATGCATTTTACGCCGTAGTATCCTTCCGCGATCATGTTCATTTCCATCTGCGCGTATTTTACGGAGTAGCCCTTCCCTACCATGTTCCCGAACATGCGGTTACGGCTGAACTGCGAATAGGCGGTTACGAGAAGATCGCCGAGATAGGCCGAGCTTTTGATGTCGCGGTCGATGGGGTGCACCACATCCACGAAGGCTTTGATCTCCTGGATAGCGTTGGAGATGAGCACCGCCTGGAAGTTGTCGCCATAGCCAAGACCGTGGCAGATCCCGCTTGCGATCGCAAATACATTCTTGAGCACGGCAGAATATTCCGTTCCGAAAATATCGTCCGACACGGTGGTTTTGATGTATCGGCAATTCAGCTGCGAGGCCACAAAAGCCGCATTCTCCGTGTCCTGCGAGGCTATCGTTAAATAGGAAAGCTTTTCCATCGCCACCTCTTCGGCGTGGCAGGGACCCGTGATCACGCCGATGTTGGCCATCGGGATGGAATACTCGGTATTAAAAAATTCACCTACGATGAGGTTGTGCTCGGGCACAATTCCTTTAATCGCGGAAAACACCTTTTTATTTTTGAAGTCTTCGGCAGTCAGACCCGACAGCGCATCCTTTAAAAACGCGGAAGGCACGGCCATGATCAGCACATCGGCTTTCGCAACCACATCCTTCAGGTCGGTGTTGAGCAGCAGCTTGTTGGTATCGAACTCCACGGAAGTGAGGTAGTTCGGGTTGTGCCTGTATTTTTTAATATGCTCCACCACCGTGCTGCTCCGCAGCCACCAGTGGATCTGGCTCGAATTGTTGCAAAGCATTTTTACAATAGCCGTTGCCCAGCTTCCTCCTCCAATAACTGCTATTTGTGCTGTACTCATAGTCTCTCTTCTTAATTACAGATTGAAATTACACATTTTTTTGCTTTCAGCGCAACACCAGCCCGAGCGGCATTTTATCCGGGTCGGTGTAATCGGGCTCCGGAAACACTGCCGTGTCGAACTCGTTGCGGAATGCCCGGTTCACGGCGTCCAGCACTTCGCTCACCGCTATTTTTTTCATGCACTGGTTATTTCCGGCGCAGGGCGGGATGATGAACTCATGCACGCAGGGACTGCAATATACATTTTTGTAGATCGAGATCGTTCTTCCCATTCCGCCGTATTGCTGCGGCGAGCAGGGCCCGAACAATGAAACCGTTTTTACCTGCAATGCAAAGGCAAGGTGCATCGGGCCGGTATCGTTGGTGATCAGCAGGCCGGCATTTGCGATGAGCGCGATGAGCTCCTGCAGGTTCAGCTTCCCGGATGAATCGCTTATGGAAGGGAACTCACCGAGCTGTGAAACAATCGACTGAACATAGGCCGCTTCATTTTTATCGCCGATCAGGATTATTTTCAGACCGGGCCTTTCCGTGGCGAGGATCTTCAGCAGGGGCACCACATTCTCTGCCGGCCAGCGGCGCTCCAGCCTGAGATCAGAGGCATTCGGGTTCAGCAGCACATATTCTTCGGTAAGGGTGATCCCCAGCTTCTGACTGATCACCTCCATTGCCCCGTTACCGATGGCGGAGCGCTTCATGCTTACCTCGGAAATGATCTCCGCGCAGCCCATCAGCCTTGCAAACTGCAGGTATGTTTGCGATACGGGCGATTTGATGTTGAAGAACATCATGTGCGTGTACATGCCTTTGCGGTAGGTTTTATCGTCCTTGAAAAAGCCCATGCGGTTGCGCGCAAGGCTCATCGTGGTGATCACGCTGCTGTAGTTGGAATAGATCTCGAGGTCGATGTACACATCCGGCCTGTTCTTCCAGAGCTTCAGCAGCAGCCGTATGTTGGAGCCAAGAAGCGATGCGATGCTCTTATCGGAAACATGCATCACTTCATCCACCTCATCGATAAAGCGAAACAGCGGAACATTGGAAACATTGGTGATGAACACAATACGCGCAGCAGGAAAATTCCGGCGGAGGGTTTTCAATAAGGGCGTTGCCTGCACAATGCTTCCCATGCCCACGAATTTGCAAACGGCAATGGTTTTCACAGGACGGTCAAGCGAATGATCGATGCGGAGCACAAAGCCAAGCACCCGCGCCAGCACGTTCAGCAGGTATACCATGGGAAGTCCTGCGAGCCGGTCGATGATTATTTTGTTCTTCA
>Ga0157372_10009693_pt1 | contig 10239 bp, 7 predicted proteins | sample C55metaG_FD_115307 | JGI IMG/M metagenome (GOLD analysis project Ga0157372, IMG submission 115307) | Corn rhizosphere microbial communities from Kellogg Biological Station, Michigan, USA - C5-5 metaG | ecosystem: Host-associated > Plants > Roots > Rhizosphere > Soil | place: USA: Michigan...
ACCGGGCGCGGCGCGACCGCCAGGTGCTGATGGACGACGCTCGCGGCAGTCGGGCCGGTGAACGGCGGCTGACCACAAAGCATCTCGTAGGCGAGACAGGCAAGGGCGTATTGATCGCTGCGTCCATCGATGTTTGACTCGCCAGCGGCCTGTTCGGGACTCATGTACGCCGGTGTGCCGATCGCGAGTCCGGTTTGCGTGAGCGAGTCGCCGCCGGCGCTGCTGATCGCGCGCGCGATGCCAAAATCTGCGACCACCGCATGTCCGTCGTCGATGAGAATGTTCTCAGGCTTGATGTCGCGATGCACGAGGCCGCGCGCATGTGCGTAGCTCAGCGCTTCGGCTACCTCCGTCGTGACGCGTAAACTCTCGTCGAGTGGGAGTTGGTTATCGCGATCGAGCCGGCTGCGTAGCGTCTCACCCTCGACGTACGGCATAACATAGTAGAGAAACGGCCCCGCCTCGCCCGAGTCGAATAGCGGAAGGATGTGCGGGTGTCGCAGGTTCGCGGTGTTGGTGATCTCACGAAGAAACCGCTCGTGGCCGAGTGTCGCGGCGAGATCGGGGCTCAGGACCTTGAGCGCGACCTTGCGATCGTGCTTGAGGTCGTGCGCGAGATAGACGGTCGCCATTCCGCCTTTGCCGAGCTCTCGCTCGACGCGATAGCGGTCGGCGAGCGCGACGCTCAGACGCTCCGCGTTCGGCGCTAACGGAGTGTGCACGAGCGCTGGTTCCCAGAATTCGGCATCGCGTACGGCGCTGAGGTGAGGGAGGCGTCTCGACCGGTCGCTGGCTCGATACCGAGGCAGCCACGTACTCAGGAGAGCGGGGCAGTGCCAAGTAACATGATGCACCCGTCGCGACATAGCGAGGCTGCTATGCGGCTGATCGCGCCAATGCTTCGAGCTTGCTCCGATCAAACCACCGACGCGTCAGCTACCCACACTTCGTCCTTGGAAGTGCACGGCGCGCAGCATTGCCGCGCTCTCAGGATCGGCGAGTAATGGCGCCAGTGCTGGCGTCGTGAACTGCCAATACGTCTCTTGATCGGCAATGCCGCGTGCGAGCAGCGCACGCGCCTCGGATGCCAGTCCGACCGACGCCGCGACAGCGGCAAGCGTGGAGCGTTCGACAAATTCGGCTGCGGCGCGTTCACGCAACTCATCGAGAACCGCGCGTGCGCCGGCGACGTTCCGCCGTTTCGCATGAATCGCCGCGACCTCCGCCAACACGCGCGGGCTGCGCCCAGACATCGGCAAGGTCTCGTCGGCCATGGCGATTGCTTCGTCGTCGCGACCGAGAACCGAGAGCGTCCAGATGAGCGCCCACCGCCCCGTGAACGCCTTCGGGTCGAGCGCGACGGCATGACGCGCTTCACGCAGCGCTTCTTCGTCCAGCTCCAGCGCCGAGAGAGCAAAGGATTCGAGCCCGGCTGCCCACGAATTCAGTGGATCGGCACGTCGCGCTAGGCGCAGGTGGTGAAGTGCTTGAGTTTGACGTTGAGGCCCGCAGTCGCTGCGTAGCGATGCCACCAGCGACCGCTCGCACAGCGAGGGGATGTGCAACGGATCGCGCGAAAGGATGCAATCAGAGATCGCCAGTGAGCGCTCGATGTCGAGATCGCACGATGCGGTGATGTTGGCGAGTACCGCGAGCGCCGTCGGCTGCGTTTCGTCGACAGCGAGCGCCCGAGCGACAGCCGCCCGAGAGCTCGGCAGCGTGACCGCCGCCGGTGCCATTCCATAAATCCACATCAAACGATACGTATCGGCTATACCCGCGTGCGCCTCGGCCAACGTGGGATCGAGCTCCACGGCACGCTCGAAGCAGGGAAGGGCGTCGAGGATCGAGCGTCCGCGCAGCCATAACAGCGCGCGGCCTTTGAGGAGCAGCTCGTACGCCTCGACATTCGCCGGACCGGCGCGAGTGTCTCCGCCGTCCGGCGCATCGAGCAAAGACACCTGAAGCTTTGTCGCAATCGCGTTCGCGATCTCGTCCTGCAACGCGAACACGTCCACGAGCTCGCGGTCGTAGCGCTCTGACCAGAGATGCTGCTCATCATCCGTCTTGATCAATTGCGCCGAGATGCGGAGTCGAGTCCCTGATTTTCGCACGCTGCCCTCGAGCAAATGCTGCACGCCGAGTTTTTCGCCGACGACTCGCACGTTGTCGTGCCGATCCTTGAAGGCGAAGGACGATGTGCGCGTGGCAACGCGCAGCCCCTTGAGCTGGCCGAGCACATTGATGATTTCCTCGGTCATGCCGTCGGCGAAGAAGCCGTCATCCGCATTCGCGCTCATGCTCGCGAACGGCAGCACCGCGACAGATTTCCCAGACGCGCGTGGCGTCGGTGCGACGAGCTCCCGGGACTGAAGCGCTGCGACCATCTGCGCGCCGCTCGACATGCGCGACTCCGGCGCTTTCTCCAGAAGCCGCGCGATCACGTCGCACACAAGTGCGGAGACTTCGGGGCGTCGCACGGACGGCGCCGGCGGAACGTGATGAAACCGCTGTGCGATCACCGCCTGGAGTGTCGCGCCGGTGAACGGCTGCTCTCCGGCGAGCATTTCGTACAGCACGCATCCGAGCGAGAAGAGATCGCTGCGGCCATCCACCTCGTCGCCAGCCGCTTGCTCGGGACTCATATACGCCGGCGTTCCGACGGCGACGCCGATCTGCGTGAGCGTTTCATCCGTTGGCGCGGCCGCCGTCACAGCCTTGCCGATGCCAAAATCAGCAACGAGCGCGTGTCCCGCATGAAGAAGGATGTTCTCCGGCTTGATATCTCGGTGGACGACGCCGTGACCATGGGCATAGTCCAGCGCGTCGCCGATCTGCGATGCAATCCGGATCGCGGTATCGACTGAAAGTCGAGGTTCGCGCGTGAGACGATCGCGCAGCGTCTCGCCTTCCATCACCGGCATGACGAAGAACAAGAATCCGCCGACGTCGCCGGAGTCGAAGAGCGGTAGGATGTGCGGATGCGACAGCCGCGCGGCGAGGCGGATCTCCTGGAGGAATCGCTCGCGGCCGAGCGATTCGGACAGGTCGGAGCGAAGGACCTTCACAGCGACGGCGCGATCGTGACGGAGGTCGTGGGCGAGGAACACCGTCGCCATGCCCCCGTGTCCGAGCTCCCGCTCGATGCGATACCGGTCGGCTAGCGCCGACGAGAGTCTCTCGGTGAGATCGTTCATCTCACGACAGGGTTCGTTCCCATTCTACAACCGCCTCCCATCGCGGGCGCAAATCGATCATCAGTGCCTGAAATCGCTCATCGCCGCGAACAGACGAGAGAAAGGGATCGTGTATCGACAAGAAGGGAAAATTGATGAAGCCGCGACTGATCGCGATTCGCGTCCACTCGATCGCGTCGTGCGTTCTTCCCATTAACGCATACGCTCCAGCCACTACACGAGCCGGAGATTCTACAAAGCTCGCCGCCTTCGTCAACCCCGGCGATCAGTAGTGAACATAAGCGTCGGAGGACGGAGGCACCGCTGCGACAACTTGCGTCGGCCGCGTGGGACTCGCTAGGCGTCGCCAACGCAATCCTCACCGTCCGTGCGACCTTGCCTCTCCACTCGTGAGCGAAGTTTCAGGTATCGGCGGCGCCACGGCTTCGATCGCACGTGACTATGATACGGAGGAGCAGCGACATAGTGCGGACGTGATGTGAGGTCAACTTGGCAGACGACGAGCTCGAACGATTTGAAGCAGTAATGGGCGCCCTCTCCAAGAGTCTTTCAGGCGAGGACGACGACGCGCTCACCGGAGCGCGCTGCCCGAAATGCGAGGCGTCGAGCTTCGTCCGAGTTTCCGAGCTGTACGCGGACGCCGTGCGTCGGTTGAGCGACGCGGGAAGCGAACCCAGCGAGGTCGGAAACACTGGCCGCGAAGGCGGAAGGACTGACGCGGAAATCGTCGAGCGGCTCGGTCCACCACGACGGCGATCGGCCCTTCGCAACGTCGCTTTGGTCGCCGCACCACTGTCGGTTGCCGCCTTTTATCTATACCGGCGATTCGGAGACTCGATTGGCCAAGCTGCGATCGCAGCGACAATCGTCGTGACGGCGATCGTGTTCTTGACGACTGCTCGGCGCCTCAGCGACGACTACTATGCCCGACGAAACCGCTGGAACAAGCTGTTCATGTGCCGCCGCTGCGGCCAACTCATCTCATCGTGAGCCGCGCCTTACGGATCGCCGTGAGACGTCGATGAATGAGAACGGCGCCTGCTTCTGGCGCCGTCCTTCTTTCCAGAACTGACCGAGGACTATTCGGAACTACTCGGGGACGACGAGTCTGGTCCTGATGAACTGCGGCCCGCTCCGTGTTCTTTGTGTCGTCGACCCCACACGAACCCGATCGCAATCAGCCCAGTACCGACGAGCCATACACTCGCGGGCTCCGGGACCGTCGAAGCCGGGGAGGAATGATCGATCGGAATCGGAATCGGGATCGGGATGATTCCTTTGCCGCAAGGCGTCGAGTCAGGTCGGGACAATGTGTCGAACGTCGCGAGTGGGCCGACTGCTCCAGCGGCGACGTATAGCGTGTCGGTGCGACGGACCGTGACCGTGTCGATGAGGCGTAGGACAACGGTGTCAATCGGCGTCCGGTGTTGCTTTCTGACCGGAATGCGCTGCTGCGACGTCGCTTGGGCGCCGAGGTGCGCTGCCAAGACGAGCGAAAGAATCGAGACGAGTTTCTTCATGACATGCGCTCCAGCGTAGACGGCCGCAACGCCGACCAGAGGGAATGAGGACAACTATGGGAGCCAAGGGTCTCGGCGGCGTCAGCTGTTTAGGCAAAAATTGCGCAATGCCGAGTACGCTTTCGACCGACAGGCCGCGCTTTAACGTGCGGAGTAGTGGTCAGGTCAATTCAACCCAAGTGGAATGCCAGGGTCGACGCCTGTAACTCTCTCTGCCGTATATTGTTAGCGTAATCGTCGGCAGAGGTCCCGCTGCGGATGAGGCCGCGCCGAGATTCTGCGCCGGCTCGCCGGTCTTCCCTCGGTCGAGGTTGTTCGCCGGGTGATCGAACTCGACTGGGCAGACTCTGTCGCGCCGGGACGACAACTTTGTCACGCGGCCGCGACATTGTGATGGGGAATCCCCACGTCACGATTCCCTCGGTTGTATTTCGGCCCACTCGCGTAATTGGTTACGCGGTTTCTTCGATTCGCGACATGAGGTCCAGTCCATCGTCCTCCGCGCGAGTAACCTTTTTCCGCTTGAACAAGAATTCCGGGGCGAGAGTCACGCCGAGCAGCGTGACGGGAATGATCTGCTGCGTCTGGATTAGGAAGGCGACGGCGATCGCCTGATCCTTGTCCATCCCGAATCCCACGGCGATCAGTGCGTACATCGCCTGGAATACGCCAACGTTTCCCGGCGTTGCTCGCACCGCGAAGCCCAAATTCACGGCGAGAATGGCCGCCACCGTGCCAACGAGCGGCAGATTGAAGTGCGCCGCCCGAGCAGTCAAGCTGTAGGTCCACACCTGCATCGCCCAGATCCCAACGGACAAGAGGATCGCCGTGGCGAAGCGCGGACCGGTGGAGATACCTCCGATCGTGTGCAGGAAGTGGCGCATGTACGCTGCGACGCGCGACCGCCAACCAAGCGTCGGAGGCGCCACGACTTCTGCCCGCTCCGGCCGGCGCACCAGATACACCAACAAGACGGCGATGGCCGCGAGAGCGATCCAGGCGATGGGCCGCGTGCGCGCAAGCGCCTGTGGCAACGCCAAGAACGAGACTGATAACGCGAGCAGCACGATGTAGCCGATCAGCTCGAACATCCGCTCGAGCGCGAGTGTCGCGAGAATCTTGGCGCTCTTCACATGAGCGGCTCGCGCAACGAAAACGACGCGCGCGGCCTCGCCGCCATTCGCGACGAGAATGTTGTTGAGCCCCGCGCCAGCGAACGTCGCCTTGATCGCCATCCAGAGCGACGTCGCTCCGACTGGACGCAAAAAGATCCACCAGCGTACCGCCTTGAGCGCGAGCGACAGCAAGTTCACGATCGCCGCGATGACGAGTATCGTCCTGTTCGCGTCGGTGATGCTCTGCCAGGTGGTGTGCCAGTTGACCTTCCGCGCAAACAGCACGAGCGCCGCCACAATGAGGAGGCTCAAAGCGAGGCGCAGGATGCGCGAAGCAGCTTTCTTCATGCAGCGTCGAGGAGGTCGAAGCGGTAGCCTTGCGCGAGTAGACGATCGACGATCAGGGGGATTGCATGCGCTGTTTGCATCCGATCACCTGAAGGATCGTAGCCATCTCCGTCATGAAGCAACAGGATCGACCCGGGTTTCGCGCCTTCCACTGTTCGCCGCGCGATCGATTCCACGCCGGGCCGATCGGAGTCCCAGACGCCGAGCGACCAACCCACCGTTTGCTGACCGAAAGAGCGGGCGATCGCCGTGACCCACGGACTACGAAAACCATGCGGCGCTCGAAAGAGCAACGGCTTCACGTGCGACGCACGTTCGATTGCCGCGGTGCCGAGCTCGAGATCCCGCCGCACGTAGCTCGGCGACTTGAAGTGAAGCTTACGATGAAAATATCCGTGATTGCCGATCGCATGCCCTTCGTCGGCGACACGTTTGACGAGATCCGGCCAACGTTCGGCGTGTCGGCCAAGAATGAAGAACGTCGCCTTGACGCTGCGCGCCGCGAGTGCGTCGAGCACCGCTGGCGTGGCATCGGGATTCGGGCCGTCGTCGAACGTCAATGCGACCGCGCGATCCGAGCTGGCCAGGCGACTGATCGGGCGTCCGAAGATCGGGCTATTGCGGTAGAAGGCGCCATGCGCGGCGCCGCCGAGCAGCACCGCGCCGACACCCAGCCCCAGCATCATATCTCAGCGGCGACGTTACCGAGGACGGTTTGATACACGTCCAGCACGCGAGACGTTACACGCGCCCACGAGTATTCCAACGAGTTCTGGCGACCAGTCGTTCCCAGCTGAATTGCCAGTCCTTGGTCATCGAGCACGCGGACGAGTGCGTCGGCGAGCGCATCACGGTCGCCGCACGGAACCATGAGCGCCTCGCGCTCGTTCACGACGACGTCGCGGAATCCAAGAATGTCGGAGCACACGACCGGTGTCTCACACGCCATCGACTCGAGCAGCGTGATACCGAACGACGCTTTCGTGGTTGGACACGCGTACACGGAGCTGTGTGCGTAGTAGCTGGGACGTCCTTCGAGAACGGCGCCGACGAAGACGATGTCCTTGTCGCCGTTCGCTTGCTTGTAGTAGTGCTCGCGGAGCGGGCCGTCGCCAACAACGACGAGGCGCGCTTGACGTCCCCGCGTGCCTTTTGCCTTCACGCGGCGGAAGGAATCGATCAGCGTCGTCAGCCCGTTGCGCGGATCGAAGCGGCCGAGGAACAGAATGTTCGGCGTATCGTTGCTGATGCCTGGCGGGGGCGGTGCGCTCGGATGAAACACGTCGGTGTCGATGCCGTTCGGAATGATCTGCCAGTCGGCGTCGAAATAACGATTGAGCGCAACGGTGGTGCTGTTGGAAACAGCGATGGCGGCGCTGAGCATGTCGAGGCGCTTCTGGAAGAAGCGTCGACCGATGGTATATCCGAACGAGCGGTCGAAATACGTGTGGAACGTGCCAACCACCGGACAATCCGCCTCTTCGATCGCCAGGACGGGGAGGATCGGCGTGAGCGGGGAATGGACGTGAACGATGTCGTATTTTCCTTGTCGCAGGACGCGGCGTAGATCGCGGCGCAGGTGCCAACCCAACGTGATGCGAGCCTGGGACCCATTCGCGTAAACCGGCTGGCTGCGGCCGATGCGGATGACGTGCGGCTGCTCTTCAGCGCCGGGAATGTGCGACGTGATCACGTCGACATGATGGCCGCGGCGGCGCGCCTCGCGAGCGAAAAAGTGGACGTGCTCGCAAACGCCGCCCAGGTGGGGATAGTAGTACTCCGTCACCAACGCGATGCGCAGCGACCGCTCGTCACTAGTGAGCTCGAGCGGTGGTAGCTGCGGAAGGGCGGGGTGACTACGACGCGAGCGTTTGAGGAGCGGACCGGGAGGATTCAAGAGCGGCATGAGCAGCGGCCAGGCGGGCGATTGGAACCCGATAGGGTGAGCAAGAGACGTAGTCGAGGCCGATCGTGTGGCAGAACTCCACCGAGCGTGGTTCGCCGCCATGTTCCCCGCAGATACCCACCTTCAACTGAGGGCGGACGCTCCGACCGGCAGATACGGCAAATCCAATCAGCTTGCCAACTCCATTCCGATCAAGTACCTGGAACGGATCGTCGGGAAGTATACCACGATCTACGTAATTGGGTAGGAACCGTCCGGCGTCGTCACGACTGAGGCCGAACACGGTTTGGGTTAAATCATTGGTACCAAACGAAAAGAACTCTGCCTTTGAAGCAATTTCATCGGCCGTCAGGGCCGCGCGCGGCAACTCGATCATCGTGCCGATGAGGTAGTCGACGTGCTCTCCCATCCCACCAAGAACCTGGACCGCGACCTGTTCGAGAATCGCGCGCTGGTTCTCGAATTCACGGACCGTGGCGACAAGGGGAATCATTATCTCAGGACGTACATCGATGCCTCTTCGTTTCGCTTTTACGGCAGCCTCGAAAATCGCCCGACCCTGCATCTCGGTGATTTCCGGATAGGTAATACCCAGCCGGCACCCCCGATGTCCCAACATCGGGTTGGTTTCTCGCAAGGATTCGACAATTCGAGCGAGCTCAGCTCTCGGAATGCCCAGCGTTCGTGCCAGCAGCTTGCTTTCCTCGCCGCCGTGCGGAAGGAATTCATGGAGCGGTGGATCGAGCAAGCGGATGGTTACCGGCAATCCGTCCATCGCCTCGAAGATTCCCTCGAAGTCGAGCCGCTGCATCGGCAGGAGCTTGGCAAGTGCTCGGCGACGACCGCTTTCGTCGCGGGCGACGATCATCTCACGCATCGCCGTGATGCGGTCGCCCTCGAAGAACATGTGTTCCGTGCGGCACAGACCGATGCCTTCGGCACCGAATCCCCTGGCCATGCGCGCGTCCTGTGGTGTGTCGGCGTTTGCGCGCACGCCGAGCCGCCGGGTGCCATCGGCCCACTGGAGGAGGCGTGCGAATGCTCGATAGTTGGGCGCCGTCTTGGGATCACGCGTGCCACGAATGACCTGCACGACCTCACTCGGCGTCGTCGGCAGATCGCCGCGATAGACGTTGCCCGTCGCGCCGTCAACCGTGATCCAGTCTCCTTCGGAGATCACGGTGTCGCCGACGCTGAATCGACGATGCTCGATATCGACATGAATCGCCGTACATCCGACAACCGCGCACTTGCCCATCCCGCGGGCGACGACGGCAGCATGACTCGTCATGCCGCCTCGGGCCGTGAGGACAGCTCGCGCGGCAACGATGCCGTGGAAATCCTCCGGAGTCGTCTCGTCACGAACGAGGATGACATGCTCGCCGTGCGCAGTGCGCTGCTCCGCGACGTCGGGATCGAATACGGCGAGACCGCTCGCCGCACCGGGACTCGCCGGCAGTCCAGCGCAAAGTGGCGTGGCGCGAACGTCGGCGTCGATCACTGGATGTAACAAGTGCGCGAGCTGCTCGGGCGCGACGCGCTCGACTGCCGTCTCGCATGAGATGAGTCCTTCGTCGACCATGTCTGTGGCGACTCGCACCGCGGCCGCCGCTGTGCGCTTTCCCGTTCGCGTCTGCAGCAGATAGAGTTTCCCACGTTCGACCGTGAACTCGATGTCCTGCATGTCGCAGAAGTGCGCTTCGAGGCGGCGCTCGGTCGCGAGCAACTCCGTGTACGCGCCGGGCAGCAAGTTCGCCATCTCATCGATGTCGAGCGGCGTTCGCACTCCCGACACGACGTCTTCGCCTTGCGCGTTGACGAGAAACTCTCCGTAGAATTTCTTCTCGCCCGTCGATGGATTGCGGGTGAACGCGACGCCGGTGCCGGAGTCGTCGCCAAGATTTCCGAACACCATCGACACGATGTTGACCGCGGTGCCGAGGTCTTCGCGGATCCCGTTCACGCGCCGGTAGTCGACTGCTTTCTTGAGCGTCCACGAACGCCAGACGGCTTCGATCGCGCCCCACAGTTGCGTCGCCGGATCCATGGGGAAGTCGGCCTGCGTATTCGCGCGAATGAGCGCCTTGTACTCGTTGACCAACGCTCGCAGCACGTGTTCATCGAGCTCGGCATCGGTTTTCACGCCGCTCGTC
>Ga0157372_10009694_pt1 | contig 10239 bp, 9 predicted proteins | sample C55metaG_FD_115307 | JGI IMG/M metagenome (GOLD analysis project Ga0157372, IMG submission 115307) | Corn rhizosphere microbial communities from Kellogg Biological Station, Michigan, USA - C5-5 metaG | ecosystem: Host-associated > Plants > Roots > Rhizosphere > Soil | place: USA: Michigan...
CGATTCGTTTCGTGATCAGCACCTCTGGCGGCGGTCCGCCATCGTCTGCAATATAAAGATCCGATCGCGAAGAAGTCAGATCTCTTCCATTGTCCCGCTCCCGCGTGATCCCGAAAGCCGCTGCGAGTCTTCCCGGACCGCGCGTCAGCCTGCGCAGATCGGAGCTCTTATCAATTCCACGCAGCTTAAACATAGCTTCCATACCCCGAATCGGCTCAACCGCGCGAAACAAAATACCTCCCGGAACACCATCCGGAAGGCACGAAACGTTTAGGCAGAAGTGGTTGCCGTAAATGAAATACACGTACGCGTAACCGGGCGGCCCAAACAGGACTGCGTTGCGCAGCGTCTTTCCAATCGATGCGTGGGCCGCAGGATCTTCCGCCCCAAGATAAGCTTCGACCTCAACGATGCGCCCGATCAGCAGCCTGGGCCCATCGCGGCGAACCAGTACCTTCCCCAGCAAATCCGGCCCCACCTGCCGCGGATCGCGGTCGTAAAAAGATCGAGGGAGAATCGCGCTTCGGGGAGACACCATTTTGCAATACGATTTTAAGTTTTGCCGCTGGCCTGCGGCTTACGCCAACCCATATATCTGAGTCATTATCCCTACTCGTGAAAAATACGTCGCAGCTTCAAACGATGTCCTGCTTTTCTGGGTCCCATTCGACGGTGCGTCTCTGGCGCAACGACGCGATAGCCATCTGGCAGGCGATGGCGGAACGGAAGCCCAGATCGAAGGGGCAGTTCGGTTCTTTGCGGCTACGGACGCAATCAAAAAAGTTACGCATGTGAGTCTCTGTGTCGGTTTCATCCGAGCCAACGATATTGGACTCGCCGCCGACTTGTGAGGCGGTCTGATCCTTGCGTGCACCTTGATGGCCTTGCGGCTGATAAATCACGTTATCTTCAACGCGTATTACGGTACCCTTGTTCCCAAGCACCAGATCATTTCCGTCTTCACCGTAATAGTTGTTTCCGAACATCGAATTCCACGTGAACATCAGATTTTCCGGTTGATCCATGGAGACGGACATCGTGTCGGGGACTTCCATATCCGGGGAGAAATAATTAGAGCCTGCCATGGTGACGCGCCGCGGAATGTTGAGGTGCAGCACTTTGTACCAAAACGCGACCTGGTGGACCATATTTTCAAAAACGTTTCCGCCGGAATAGTCCCAGAAAAAACGCCAATTGATGAAGCGCTGCGGATCGAAATCGTGCGGCGCTGCTTCGCCTTCGAACTCTTTCCAACCGACGTGTTCCAGATTGCAGTCGGGCGGAATTGTCCTTTTCCATCCGCCGTAGGGAGCGTTGCGGTAATGGTGGGTATGGACCGCAGTGATGGTTCCCAGGCGTTCGGGCGTGGAGAGCTCACTCGCCCGGGCAAAGGCTTTCCCGCTCACAGACTGCACGCCGACCTGGACCACGCGATTCGATCCTTGCACCGCACTGCGCATACGGCGTGCATGGTCGGGAGTAAAGGCCATGGTCTTTTCCTGATAGATGTCCTTGCCTGCCTGAATGGCGGGAACGAAGTTAAGGGCATGCTGGTGCTGAGGAGTGGCGATCAGTACGGCATCGATGGACTTGTCGTCCAGCAAACGGCGGAAATCGGTATAAGTCTGAATAGCCGGAACGATGCCCTTCACTTCATCCAGGCGGCGTGAATAGACGTCGGCGGCAGCGACGGCTTGGGTATTGGGCACACGCAGAGCGGCTTTGAAAATATCCATTCCCCGGCCGCCGGCGCCGATGAGCGCAAACCGAATGCGGTCGTTGGCGCCAAGAACTCGATCCGCTGGGAACATTGCGGCGCCGGCGACAGCGGCGACGCCCCCGCTAAGTTGTTGCATGAAACGACGGCGATTCAGCATGCGTTAACTCCTGTGACTCAAACTGAGGAATATTTACTACAAAGCGTTTTAATTTTTGCGACGAGTTTCGGTACGCCGGTGGACGGATCTTCTTCCCCCTCATATTCGGCGGACATGAAACCCTTGTAATTGGAACGCGCAAAAATTTGCCAAACGCGGTCCAGGTCCACGGTTTGCCCGTCTGCGAAGCGATCGCGTATGTGCGAATGGGTGGCGTACGGAATGGTCGCTTCGATTTGAGCGTAAGCGTCGGCCATCGGCGTCGGGATGAAATTAGTTACGTCGAGATTGATTCCGAAAAATGGCGAGTCTACACGGTGGACGATCTCAAGGCATGCATCCGCGTTCTGCGTAATGCCTTCGTGGTCCTCCATGCCGAGGGTGATACCTTTCTTGCCAGCGTATTCGCAGGCTGGCTTTAGCGTATCCACTGTCCATTGAATTCCCTGTTGAACGGTAGCTCCGGCCGGAAGCTTGCCTGCGAAAATCCGCAGGTGAGGCGCACCCAAAGATTCGGTGACATCTACCCACTTCTTGATTTCCTCGAGAACCTCAGCCCGTTTGCCCGCTTCGGCCTGCACTGTGCTGGCTCCAGTGGCGGCGCCGGAAAAACAGACACCGTTTTTGAACGCCAGATGGCGAAGCGAAGCGAGGTATGCAGGGTCGGTGGATTTGAACCAGTATGCGGTCATATCCACGCCATCAATGCCAAGCTCGATGGCCTTATGAATGACGTCCTCCATAGTCATTTTGCCAGCGCGGAGAAGCTTGCTGTAAGAATAGGCACAGCAACCGGTGAGTAGCCGCGGCGCTGCTGTGCTGCCGGCCTCAGCCTTTGTTGTCGCAGCCAAAGTGCGAGGTGCGCGGGCAAGTTCCGGGCCCGCGATGACAGCCACCCCCGCGCCTCGCAAAAATGCTCTACGGTTAACTTGAGTTGGCGTCACGGATTCAACTCTCCCCTTCATAGAACAGAAATCTTTCGGTAAATCCTGCACCTAATTTTTTTTCGGCACAACGACTACCTGGTAAAGTCCCGCTGGCCCCTTTCCCAATCAGAAGCTTCCTACGAACGGCCGAGCAATTAGTTTAGGCGCGGTTGCCGCTAATTGCCATTCCACTCATCCACCCATCGGTGCGGCCATTGAGAAGACTAGGAGCCTGCAATATTACAGCGATTTTTGATATTCAATCAGTGGCATATCAGGAGAATTGCAATCCCGTGCCACTCCGGTTTACAGCCATTCCACGCAAGTGCCCTTCTGCGTCACCGATCCCGACTATCCGAGTCTTAATTCTGTTCTGCATGAAATAATGAAAGCGGAGATCACAAATTGTGAGCTGTGCGATTTGCAACAAACGCAAAGAGAAGCGCTTCTGTCCGGCAGTTCACGGCCGCATCTGTCCGCAATGCTGCGGCGAGCAGCGCGAAGTCACGCTCGATTGCCCCAGCGAGTGCGTTTACCTGCAACAGGCACGCGAACATGAGAAACCGCGTCCAATCGAGCAATTGGACCAAAGCGCACTTTTTCCAAAAATTGAAATTGGCCAGCAATTTCTCTACGAGCAGGAGCACTTGATTCTCGGCTTGAGCTATGCATTAGCAAAAAGCGCGCAAGCCGACCGCGGGATCCGCGATTCCGATTTGATTTCGGTATTAAACGCTTTGGCCCACAGGTATGAAACTCTGGCAGGATCGGGTTTGCACTACGAAACGCCGGTGACGAACCTCGCTCACCAGACGGTAGCTTCCGAAGTTCAAAAAATGATCAAAGAGTACCGCGAGGCCGAGCACAAGCATGTGGGTTACAGCCGGTTGCGCGACTCTGACATTTTCCTGGCATTAGTCTTTTTGCTGAGGATGGCCAAAACCCGCACTTCAGGCCGTCCGAAGTCCCGCGCGTTTGTAGATTTTCTCTTCCGGCAGTTCCCCGAACCGCAGTCCGCGATTGCCGCGCCGCAAGAGGGCAGCCGCATTATCGTTCCGTAAAAAATGAAAAACCTAACCACAGAGGACACGGAGTTGCACAGAGGTTTTAACAGAGACAGCTCACCCAGCGGCAAGCTTTTTCACTAGCTGCCCCGCAGGCAAAGCATCCCGCAACTCGCGAATTGTGCGTTTGAAGACTGGATGCCGTGCATCCGGCGCAATTTCTGCCAGCGGCTCCAGCACAAAACGCCGTTCATGCAATCGCGGGTGCGGCACCGTGAGCGACGGTAGTTCGATTATCGAACTGCCGAACAGCAAAATGTCTATATCGATGGTGCGAGGCGCTTTCGGTTGCCGCCGTTGCCGGCCCATTTCTTGTTCCAGGCTCAAAATTGCCGCGATCAGTTGGCGAGGCATTTTTTCGGTATCAAGCTTGACCGCGCAGTTCAAAAACCAGGGCTGTGGGCTGGTCTCGACCGGCTCGGTTTCATAAAACGAAGACACGGTCACTACCTTTCCCAACTCTTCCAGCTTTTCGATGGCCGCTTTGAGGTTCGCCGCGCGATCGCCCACATTCGATCCCAGCGAAAGATAGACGACTTTGTGCATGCTGATTTAGTTTCCGGTTTTCGCGGATTGGTTTCCAGAAAAAAAGGGCTTCAGAGGGAATCCAGTTTGCAACTTGGCTGGCGGCTGGGTTCAAGCAATGCTTCTTTTAGGCACTTTTATGCTTCCAGTCGAAACCAAAATCGATCGCGCCCAGCGCCTGCTTCGGATGATTGAGCAGGATGCGCCGCTATTGGCGGTCCGCGTAGCCCCATTGTCGCGGGAATGCCAGGAATCGGCTATGTCCCATGCCAAAAGCCTGGCGGCATTGACCCGCAAAGAGCTTCAACGGCTGATGAAGGAAAAGGCGGTCACAGAATCCAGCGAGCTCGTACCGCAAGCCGCCGACTAGTTCATGCCTTGCATCTCCGCCCGCATTTCACCGGGAGTGTAATCTGCTGCGGGCTCTTCTGCCAGGGTAGTCTCTTCCCACAACGTGCGATCGCGCAGCAGTCGCGAAACCAGCGCCGTGTGCATGGCATGCCCAGCCCGGTCCGCGACCACCCTGCCCAATATTCGCCTTCCGAGCAACGCCAGATCGCCGATCAAATCCAGTATTTTGTGCCGCACGAATTCGTCGTCAAAGCGCAGCGGCGGATTTACCAGGCCATCACGCGTCAGGACCAGCGCGTTCTCGCTCGAAGCGCCGCGGATCAATCCCTGTTGCCGCATGGCCTCAGCTTCGTGCAGAAATCCAAACGTGCGGGCGGGTGCAATTTTTGCAACGTACTGCCCATTCGTCAGCTCAAGCGTAAAAGCCTCGCGGCCGATCAAGGGATGTGGAAAATTAATTTTGTAAGAAACTGAATACGCCTCCGCGGGATACACGCCGATGAACTTGTTGCCTTCTCGAAATTCCAAGGGACGAAGAATTCGAATATAAGTACGCGGTCGCCGCTGTTTTCTAATTCCGGCTTTCTTAATCAGGTCAATAAAGGGCTTGGCGCTTCCATCAAGAATCGGCAGTTCAAGATTGTCGAGCTGCACAATTGCATTGTCGATGCCCATGCCAACGAACGCGGAAAGCAAATGCTCCGTGGTAGAAATCAGCACGCCCTTTTTCATCAAGCTAGTGGCGTAGCTCACGCGAGCCACATTCTTGCCCACTGCTTCAATTTCGAAGCCGTCCAAATCTATTCGCCGAAAGATGATTCCGGTGCCGGCCGGAGCTGACAGGATTTGAAGGCTCACTGGCGCTCCTGAATGTAGACCGATCCCTTGGCAGCTGACGGCGACGCGAACTGTTTGTTCGGTTATCAGAGGTGCTCCTGATTTCAAAACTAACAGCCCGCCGCGAAACCCGCATGTGGCAATTTCACCACACTTCGTGGCACAATCAGCATGTCTTTAACCTGCAACCAACTTGTTTACATAGGTTTAAAAATACACACTCAGTGACGGCAATGCGTCAGTAACCCGAAGTTCAGTGTCTTTTGGATGAATTTGCGGCCTGCGGATCAAACAATGTGTCGCTGAGTCCCTGGTTGTAGCTGGCATTGGTTAGAAAAGTCTGGGCTGACATTTCGCCGTTGAAAATTCGGGTGGTATCAAACGGCGTCATGATGTTCTGAACTGGCCGGTAATTGTCGAAAATCTCCTCTTCCACGTTCCGTTCTTTGTCGGCAGGATCGCGCCAGGAAAAGCTCTTCTTGACCGGCAGGTGGGTGTTAATGTCGAGGTTCAGGGTGACCGCCTCATTTTTGTTATTCATGATCGTCACCTGTTCGGTCTCCTTCTGGGCGGCAACTTTCTGCCCTTCATAAAACAGGGCGACGCCCGGCTGATGCAGCCACTGCCGCAAAACAATATCCAGTGAGTAATGACGCCGGCGCAAATAGGGTTCGAGCTGGTCCTTTAACTCCAGGTCTCGAACACCTTTATATGTAATCTCGTACCCTTTGTCGCCAGTGTAGATCTGAATGATGTCGCGTTTTTTCGTGAGCTCTACGCGGTCCTTATCGGGAAATTTTCTAAAACGCCAGAACACAGTTCCCAGACTGTTAGGCTGGCCGTGATGAAAGCTGTAGCCGCGGCCCTCCAATTTGATATCCGTGATGTTCAGGTACGCTTGCCCTCCCAGCGCCTGAATGGCCTGATCGATAATCTGCTTGGCCTTTTGTGAGTTGGCCTGGTCAGTCGGAATCGACTGCTCCGTCGGAGAAGCTGCTGCAGGATTCGAGTCAGTCGGAGCGGCAGGAACCGCATCTTGCCCGAAAGCAACCCCGGTCAGCAGTAGTGCGATGAATGCATATTTCATTCTCTAGTTATATTAGACGCACTCAGGCGGTAATAAAGCTGTCTAGCCAACCAGGACGGCTCCGCCATTCACGTTAAAAATCTCGCCGGTGATAAACCCTGCATGTGGAGTGCACAAGAACAATATCGGACCGGCAATTTCTTCCGGTGTGCCCACGCGCCCCATGGGAATCGGCCGCAGAACTTCTTTTGCGATCGCGGCATCATCCAGCGACGGTCGGGACATATCGGTATCAACCCACCCTGGCGCCACAGAGTTCACATAAATATGTTGGCGCGCAAGTTCCAAAGCCAGGCTTTTAGTGAAGCTGATGAGGGCGCCCTTGCTGGCGGAGTAATCGCTGTGGAAGGCTTCTCCACGCTGTCCTGACGTTGAACTAATCAGCACAATGTGTGCCGGAGATTTCGCGCTGGCATACTTTTTCATATCGATCACGGAATGCTTCACCAGCGCAAACACTGAATCCAGATTAATTGCCAAAGTTCTGCGCCAGTGCTCGTCGCTCATTTTGTCGACAGGAACATCGTCGGCTGGCCATATCCCATGGTTGGCAACCAGAATGTCGAGCCTTCCGAAGCGTTTGACAGTTGCGGCTACCAACTCGCGCGCGCTTTTAGTTCCTTCCAGATTGCATGCCATCGCGGCACAATTTTCGTCCCCACATTCGCGGATCAGCTTTTCGGCCGCAGCCTGAGCTTTTTCGTAGTTGAACATCACCCGCGCGCCCGCTTCAACAAACATCCGCACCGCGGCCGCGCCAATTCCTCGCGACCCCCCGGTGATGAGCGCAACTTTTCCTTCGAGAGAAAGGCATATGGACATGCTGAAGTAGTTTCCAGCATGCGCGGCAGATTTGGCAATCGCCGTTGTAGCGGTTACTGCTCTCCTATATAGGTATTGCTGAAGTCTGCATTCATAATCAGACCGACAATCGCATCCCCACTTTGCATGAGCGGGTCCAACTCGGTGCCTGAGGCGGGTGTCACCACCATCAAAGGTCGAGCCAGAGAATCGCCCTGCACACGAGTGCCTACCAGAAGAAAGCCGTTGGTCGAAGTGCCTCCAAGAGCAGTGATGATGTAGCCCGCGCTTGCCAAATTCGTCGCTTCTGCGCCTACCGTGTCGGGAGTAGCAGTGGAGACTTTCACCTCGTAACGCGTGGTCTGGTCAGTTAACCAACCGTAGTTCACGAAATACACATCTCCCGATTGATCGAACGAGGCTGCGGTAATGACTCTGCTCTGTTCTCCCAGCTGGGAAGCAACCGCTTGGAATTGATCCGAAGCTATGGTCTGTTGGAAATATTGAAAGCCCCCGATACTCTCTGATTTAATCCACGAGGCAGCGTAGGCACTATTACTGAGTTCGAGGTCAAGCGATGTAATAACGCTGTGCCCATCATCTAATGACCGCAATTGTGAATCCGGTGGAAAGGCGCTGGAGTTGAAACCCTGATAATTGGTCGTGAGTCCCGAAACTCCGGAAGGCAAACCAAAGCTCGAGAAAAACCAGATACAACTCTGAGGGTTCCCAACCCCGGCATTACAAGTTCCCGCACCCATTGTGAGTGGGGTTCCGATGTTCTCTCCGAAAAACTGACCTAGTCCCGCGAACACGTCGGAATGGATGCCGCCCCTCAACCCTGGTGTGGTGGAAGGCGCAGCAACCTGTTGAAAGCGCAAGTCACCGAGCTGGGGAGCTCTTGCTCCCACCTTCAACAACGCAGGATTGCTGTTTACGGAAGCGATAGAATTCTTGACTGCCACGGAGAAAACTGCACCGTCATCACCCGGCACCGCGACAGGCGTAGTGTAGGAGGCGCGGGTTGCACCGGTGATCGGCGTCCCGTTTTTGCTCCATTGGTAGCTCAACGGTCCCGTTCCATGTGCGACAACCGTGAAGACCGCTGTCTGCCCAATCCTTGTATTTTGATTTCCCGGCTGGGTAAGGATCTGCGGAGCTTGTGAGGGAACACTTGTCATGCCAGAAGAGCCACACCCTAGCATGATTGACGCAAGCACCAACACCATTCCGACCCGCCAGTCAGTAATGTTTCCGAAGCTGTACGGAAAGGGCTTGCCTGTCGAGAACCTGATCGCCTTCATAAGCTACCTCCACAGCAGCCTGAGGCGAGGCCGGAATCGCAGAACGTCGATTGGGGAAGACGGCCTTCGCGACTTATTCGAAGGATTGTAGCCGGATTGAGAAGCCGCAAGAAGTAAATAAGGGTAAAGATTGGTATCAGAATTGTTTTGCGGTTCAACGATACGAGCGTGTCCCAGCTATCCAATATTCGGAAAGCTGCGCTCCGATTTCAGTTCACGCGCCAGAATGCGCACCAGCATGCCGTCGTACTTTGTCCCGCTGCCGCGTTCCAGTTCGGTGATGGCTTGTTCGCTGGTTTTCGCCGGCGTAAGCGTGCGATCGCTGGTGAGGTTCACATAAGTGTTCGCCACTGTGATAATCCGTCCCCACAAGGGCACGGCGTCTCCCTTAAGCTCCCCGGGAAATCCGCTACCGTCTAAGTGCTCGTGATGGCACTCCACCGCTTTCTTGATGCGGTAAGCGCCCGACATTGTGGCCAGCACTTGGCCGGCGAACAGTGGGTGGTTCTTCAACAGCTCGAATTCTTCCTCGGTGAGCGAGCCTTGTTTGTTCAACACCCGCTCGGGCACAAACATTTTGCCCAAGTCATGCACTCGCCCGGCAAAGCTGAGCTCCCGGATATCCTCAGGCGGCAGGTTGAGGGCGCGCCCAATCATTTCGCAATATTGCGCGACTGCCTCACCGTGACCTGACGCGTGCAATTCCCGTGATTCGGCGGCTCGCGCCAGGGTCTCAATGGAATCCCGCAGCGCAATGCCTTCTTTGTCCTCCGGGTTCACTGATAGCTTGCGCAGCGTGCCGACCAACTCTTCCAGGTGCTCCGGCCCGGTGCGTTCACGTTGCAAAAATCCTTCGATATACCCGGATACCAGTTGCCGCTGCAACGCTCCGCCTTCTTCGTGTTCGAATTCTTCCGCCGTTGAAACCCGGTCCCCGCCCGCCTTCTTCGAGATATACATCCCCATGTCGGCGACTCGAATAATGCTCTCGGCAGAAAATCCGTGCACCGGAAAGCTGGCGACGCCGAAGCTGCCCGTAATTTTGTGTTCGCTGAGCATGGGATCTGTAGCCAACCACAAGCGCAGCCGCTCGGCTAGGATTTGCGCCTGCTCCACCCCGGTCTCCGGCATCAGGATGATGAATTCATCGCCGCCATAGCGTGCAACCACGTTCGATTGCCGGCACTTGTTCTCCAGCAACCGTCCCACTCGCGCCAGCACCAGATCGCCTTCCAAGTGACCGCTCGTGTCGTTGACTTCCTTGAACTTGTCGAGATCGACCAGCACCACCGAGAATGGCCGGCCCGAGCGCGAAGCCCGTTTCCACTCCGACGATAAAGCTTCCCAGAAAAATCGCCGCGTCTTGATTCCAGTCAGGCCGTCGGTGATCGACTGCTGCTGTAATTTTTGGAATACGAAAGAGTTGTGCAAAGCCGTCGCCAGCAGGTCAGCCAGCGTGTTCATGAC
>Ga0157372_10009696_pt1 | contig 10238 bp, 6 predicted proteins | sample C55metaG_FD_115307 | JGI IMG/M metagenome (GOLD analysis project Ga0157372, IMG submission 115307) | Corn rhizosphere microbial communities from Kellogg Biological Station, Michigan, USA - C5-5 metaG | ecosystem: Host-associated > Plants > Roots > Rhizosphere > Soil | place: USA: Michigan...
AGCGGATCGACCCGCTTCCCGCACGGCGTCGCGATCACGCACCGCGCGCTGATGTCCAATCTCGCCGCGCACTCGATCGGCATGAAGGTGCAGACCGGCGACCGCTGCGTCTCCTGGCTCCCCTGGTACCACGACATGGGCCTGGTCGGCTGCCTGCTCTCGCCGGTCGCGAACCAGGTTTCCACCGATTATCTCAAGACCGAGGATTTCGCCCGGCGCCCGCTCGCCTGGCTCGACCTGATCAGCCGCAACCCGGGCACGACGCTCTCTTATTCGCCCACCTTCGGCTACGACATCTGCGCGCGCCGCATGTCCAGCCAGACCAAGGCGAGCGACCGCTTCGATCTCAGCCGCTGGCGGGTCGCGGGCAACGGCGCGGACATGATCCGCCCCGACGTGATGCAGGCGTTCGTCGACGCCTTTGCCGAGGCTGGGTTCGACGCCAAGGCCTTCCTGCCCTCCTACGGCCTTGCGGAGGCGACGCTCGCCGTATCGATCATGCCGCCGGGCGAAGGCATCGTGGTCGAGCTGGTAGAGGAGACCGAACTTTCCGGCGGCGGCTCCGCCCAGGTCGGCCGCCCGCAGCGCTACCGCGCGGTGGTCAATTGCGGCGTGCCCGCGCGCGACATGGAAATCCAGATCCGCGACGAGGACGGCAATACGCTGCCCGACCGCGCGATCGGCAAGGTGTGGTGCCGCGGCCCGTCGGTGATGGTCGGCTATTTCCGCGATCAGGAGGCGACCGACGCCTGCCTGGTGGACGGCTGGCTCGACACCGGCGACATGGGCTACATGTCGGGCGGCTACATCTACATCGTCGGCCGCGCCAAGGACATGATCATCATCAACGGCCGCAACCACTGGCCGCAGGATATCGAATGGGCGGTCGAGCAGCTGCCCGGCTTCAAGGCGGGCGATATCGCCGCGTTCGCGATCACCACGCCGGGCGGCGAGGAAACGCCGGCGGTGCTGGTCCAGTGCCGCACCACCGATCCCGGCGAGCGAACCCGCCTGCGCGAGGAAATCCGCGAGCGCGTCCGCGCCATCACCGGCATGAACTGCGTGGTCGAGCTGGTCCCGCCCAAGACGCTGCCGCGCACCAGCTCGGGCAAGTTGAGCCGCTCGAAAGCGCGCAACCTCTATCTCTCGGGCGAGATCGAGCTGTACGACATGGCGGCCTGACGCCGCCGCTCCCCGCGTCTTCTTATTCGGTCACCCCAGCGAAAGCTGGGGTGACGCTAAGGCTACTGGCGGGGATCCCCTTCCCGCGCCTGCTGCTTTTCCAGCGCGCGCTGCCGCTTGGCGTCCTTCTTCGCCTGCTTGCGCTCACGCTCTTCCTTCTTGCGCTCGCGCCGCCCGCGATTGCGGTCGGCCTCGGCCTGGCTGGTGGTCATCTTGTCGACCGTCCAGCCCGCCGCATGGACCGGCGCCATCACGATATGCGACGCGGTCGAGATACAGCCGCCCAGCGGCAGCAACAGGGCGGGAACGAGCAGGCGCTTCATAAGCGAAATCTTTCAACGCTTTACGGATCGGCAATGATAGCAAATCCGGGCTTAACCATATCTTACCTCTTGTGCCCCAATAGGCGAACCCTATGCGCGCACCCGTTTCAGACCCTCATGTCGACGTGGCCATCATCGGTGCCGGCCCCGCCGGCCTGACCGCCGCTTATCTCCTGACCAAGGCCGGGCTCTCCGTCACGGTGATCGAGAAGGATGATACCTATGTCGGCGGAATCAGCCGCACGGTCGAGCATCGGGGCTTCCGTTTCGACATCGGCGGGCACCGCTTCTTCTCCAAGAGCAAGGAAGTGGTCGATCTCTGGAACGAGATTCTGCCCGACGACTTCATCGTCCGCCCGCGGATGAGCCGCATCTATTATGAGGGCAAATTCTATTCCTATCCGCTCCGCGCGTTCGAGGCGTTGCGCAATCTCGGCCTGATCCGCTCCGCGCTGTGCATGATCTCCTACCTGCGCTGGAAGGCGTTCCCCAAGAAGCAGGCGCGATCGTTCGAGGACTGGACGATCAACCAGTTCGGCAAGAAGCTCTTCTCGATCTTCTTCAAGACCTACACCGAGAAAGTCTGGGGCATGGCCTGCTCCGACATCTCGGCCGACTGGGCGGCGCAGCGGATCAAGGGATTGAGCCTGGGCAAGGCCGTGCTGGACGGCTTCAGGCGCTCTCTGGGCCTGAACCGGAAGCCCAATGACGGCATGGAGACCAAGACCCTGCTCGAAAGCTTCCGCTATCCGCGCAAGGGCCCGGGCATGATGTGGGAGGCCGCGCGCGACCATGTCGTCGCGGGCGGCAACCAGGTGCTGATGGGCCATGCGCTCAAGCAGCTGAGCCACGACGCCGAGGGCTGGCGCGTCGCCGCCACCAGCGCGGAGGGCGAGCGGATCATCCGCGCGCGCCACGTCATCTCCTCCGCGCCGATCCGCGAATTGCTCGGCAGGATCCATCCCCTGCCACAGACCCTGCCCCAGGCACGCGACCTCAAATATCGCGACTTCCTCACCGTAGCGCTGATGATCCGCTCGCCCGACCTGTTCCCGGACAATTGGATCTACATCCACGATTCCAAGGTGAAGGTCGGCCGCATCCAGAATTTCCGCTCCTGGTCGCCCGAAATGGTGCCCGACGAAGGCCTCGCCTGCGTCGGCCTCGAATATTTCTGCTTCGAGGGCGATGGCCTCTGGTCCTCCTCCGACGAAGAGTTGATTGCGCTCGCCGCCAGGGAAATGGCGACGCTCGGCCTGTGCGATCCCGCCATGGTCGAGGGCGGCGCGGTCGTACGGCAGGAAAAGGCCTATCCGGTCTATGACGACGGCTATGCCGCCAACGTCGCCGCGATCCGGTCGGAGCTCGAAGGCGCCTACCCGACCCTGCACCTCGTCGGCCGCAATGGCATGCATCGCTACAACAACCAGGATCATGCGATGATGACCGCCATGCTGACCGTGCGGAACATCCTCGCCGACAATCGCGCCTACGACATCTGGCAGGTCAATGAGGACGCCGAATATCACGAGGCGGGCGACGAGGGCGTACAGGCCAGGATCGGCACGGCGCTGAGCGATGACCAGAGGGCCGCGCTCAATTCCGCCCGCGCGGTGCCCCGCCCGCTCAAGGCGGCATAAGCCCGTCCGCGATGTCCGGCTTCCCCTTCGTGTCGAGTTGGGTTCGAGCTTGTCGAGAACCCGTATCGGGACACCCAATCCGTCGATACGCCATCTCGACAAGCTCGATGGATACTCGGGACGAACGAGAGGCGCCCGTTCGCTCAGGGCCGCCTAGCCAGCTGGCCCAACGATGATCCTGAAATTACCGTTCGGTTCGAGTAGCCGTCGAGCCTGCCGAGACGGCGTATCGAGAACCAGGTCGATACGCGATCGCGGCCAGCTCGAACCTTGCTCGACCGGCGCGGAAGACTGGTCATGACTCTCGCCGTCGAACGCCATTACCGGCTCTGGCTGCTGCTGATCTGGCTCGCCTCGGCGACGGTGATGATTGCCGTCTCATGGGGCGCGATCCAAAGCTGGCGCTTCCCCGACCCCGACGATGCGATGCGCCTGGCCGAGGTGCGCGACTGGATGGCGGGGCAAAGCTGGTTCGACGTGAGCCAGCACCGCATGAACCCGCCTGCAGGCCTGTCGATGCACTGGTCGCGCTGGCTCGACGTGCCGATCGCCGCGCTGGTCCGACTGTTCACGCCGCTGCTCGGCCAACGCGCCGCCGAGACCCTCGCCATGGTCGCCATTCCGCTGCTCACCCTCGGCTTGGCGCAGGCGCTGGCGGCGGAAATCGCCCGCCGCCGCGAAGGCGCGATCGGCGGACTGATCGCCGCGGCCTGCTGCACGCTCAGCATCGGTGCCTGGTACGCGATGCGGCCTTTGCGCATCGACCATCATGGATGGCAGATCGTCGCGGGCCTCGGCACGGTCCTTGCCCTGATTGCGCGGCGCGATTGGCGCGGCGCGGTGATCGCGGGGCTGTGCGCCGCAGCCTGGGTCCACATCTCGCTTGAAGGGCTGGCCTTCACGGCGGGTGCGGCTACCTGGCTCGGCCTCCGCTGGATTTTCTGGCCGGCCGAGCGCTATCGCCTGCCGATCTTCCTCGGCACGCTCGCGGCCGCCGAGCTGGTGCTCTACCTTTCGGTCCACGGCGTCAGCCTGATCCGCCAGACCTATTGCGACCAATTTTCGCCGGTTCATCTCGCCGCGCTGAGCGTGGCGGCCCTGTTGACCTTCTCGGTAACCCGTTTCGCGCCCGCGTCGCGACCGATCCGTCTGTGGATGATGGCGATCGCCGCGCTGATGACGGGCGCGCTCTACCGCTTCTGCGCGCCGCAATGCGCCGGCGGCCCGTTCGCGATGCTGGGCCCGCTCGGCTATCAGCTCTGGTATCTCAACGTGCCCGAGGGCGTACCGCTCTGGCATCTCGGGCGGGACCTCGCGCTCGTCTGGGGCCTGTTCCCCTGGGTCGGCCTTGCGGGCGCCACGATCGCCGTCCTGCGCCCCTCGGGCAATCGCGTAGAGGCGCTGAATTATGCCGCCCTGCTGGCGATCGCTACCGCGATCGGTCTGGTCGTCACCCGCGCCGGAGCCTTCGCCAATCTCCTCGCCATCCCGGGCGCGGTCACATTGATCCTCCTGCTGATCGGGCGGACTGAGCCATGGCCCCTGCCCGCCCGCGTCACCGCGCGCGCGCTGGCGATCCTCATGCTTTGCCCTGCAGGCGCCGGTGTCGCCGCAATGCTCCTGTCAAAGCCCGCACCGCCCGCGCCTGCATCCGCAGCGAAGGTGGATCCCGCCTGCGGCCTCCCCGACAGCCTGAAGCCGCTCGACGCGCCGCCCCCTACCACGATCCTCGCCCCGCTCGACCTTGGCCCCAGCCTGCTGATCGGTACGCGCCAAGCGGCGGTGACGGGCCCCTATCATCGCGATCCCGCGGCGCTGGAGGATGTGCTGCGCTTCTTCATCGCCAGCGACGCCCGGCCCATCGCGCTGCGGCGCCACGCGGGTTACGTCGCCTTCTGCCCTGCCGATGGGGAGATGGCGGCAATGGCGAAATTCGCCCCCGGCGGCCTTGCCGCCGCCTTGCTGCACGACCGCGCGCCCGCCTGGCTCACCCCCCTGCCGGGGCCCTCGGGCATCAAGCTGTATCGGATCCGCTGAGCCCGCTCCCGGAGACTCGCTTGAGAAGGCGCGCAAGACGCCTCTCCGCTCAGGGCAGGCGAGGGCGTGAGTGAACCCCGCAATTTCCGCATCGGTCTACCGCCTACACGCTTCCGCTTATCGATATGGGGAGACAGCGCGGCCGTATATCCGCCCCAAGCCGCTCAAATGTTAAGAAGATTTCCGTGCGGCCGGTAGGACCGCCATGGGTGTGACGGCCAAGGAGCGCCGCGGGAGGAGTCGGGTCCGCAAAATCGACTATCCGGAGCGCGATCGAGCCCTACAAATTGCAGCTGCTTACCGAGAGTGATGTATTGAACGGGAGAATATATTTCGGCTCTTGGCCGAGGTGCGAACGAAGCTTGATGAGGACAGCCGCCCAAGATCCGGACATCTTTAGGAAAACAGTGAAGATCGTCCGACGCCGCGTAGATGAGAAGAGAAGGTTGGGATAATTTATCCATCCGCTCGGTAAATTTGCGTATGTTGGCTTATCCTTACCAAGCTTACTTCGCGCGGCTTGTTGCCGAGGAAGTCCTGTGACTGGTTTCGCGTCGATTGACCGTCCGCTCGCACCGTGCCTCTTCGCGGGCCTGTCGGCCGGGAAAGCGCCATCGTCGCTGAACGACGACGAACGTGCGCTACTCCTCTCGCCTCACTTGGCCACGCGCGCTTTCCGCGCCGGCTCGTACCTCTATCTCGCAACAACTCCCCGGCCGCGCGTCGCAGTCATCCTCTCGGGCTGGGCCCGCCGCGAGAGGGTTCTGCCCAATGGCCGGCGCCAGATACTTTCGGTCCTCCTGCCAGGCGACCTTGTCGGCCACGCCTCACGCGAAAGCGCGCTGGCTAGTGCGGACATCACCGCAATAGACAATGTCACCCTGAAGGACATCGAGCCGATCATTCGGTGTGTTCACGAACACCCCGACCGGTTCAATGGAATTTCTGACGCGCTCGAAGAGAAGAGACTCGCTGAAGAGCTGCGGCTGCTCGACCATATGGTGCGGCTGGGATCGCAACCGGCGCTGCAGCGCATGGCCGGCTTCCTGCTCGAGCTGTTCAAGCGTTGCAGTGCGGCGGGTCTGGTGACGGGAAGCTCGTTCGCCTTGCCGCTCACGCTCGAGATGCTTGGCGAGGCGGTCGGCCTCAGCACGGTGCATACCAGCCGGGTGCTGGCGCGCCTGCGTGGCACCGGCATCGCCATATTGCACGCAGGGATCGCCACGATTTCGGACGCGACTGCTCTCGCGGACCTCGCCGGATCGACTTTGACCGACGAATGGAACGCGTTGCGACGGGAGCGCGCTGCCGCCCGCTCGCGGTGATCCGGCCGTACCTCCGGTGCCGAACGCCGGCTAGGCGACCAGCGCGCTTCCGCGATCCTTGGCCAGGCACCAAAGCGCGAAATCGGCCGCGGTCATAGGCCGGCCAAACAGATAGCCCTGCCCCTCGTCGCAACCCAGCGCGGTCAGCTGATGCAGCACTGCCACGGTTTCGATCCCCTCGGCGACCACGCGAAAGCCGAGTTCGTGCGCGAGGGAGATCATGGAACTCACCAGAGCGGAGTCGCGATCGCTTTCAAGCATCTTGCTCACGAACGACTGGTCGATTTTCAGAACGCGCGCGGGAAGACGCTGCAAATAAGCCAGGCTGCTATAGCCGGTCCCGAAATCGTCGATCGCGATCCGGACGCCCGCCTCGCTGAGCGCGGAGATCTGCGCGAGGCTGATCTCCACATTCTGCATCATCGCGCTCTCAGTCACCTCAAGCTCGAGCATGTCTGGCGAAAGCGCATGGCTCGCTAGGCTCTGTCGGACCTCCTCCGCGAAATCCGCCTGCTCAAGATTGGCGGCGGAGACATTGATCGCGAGCTGAATGGCGCGCCCGTCCGCCCGCCAGGCCCCTAACTGACGCAGGCCCTGTTTCAGTACCCAGCTCGTAGCCGGCCCCACCAGCGCAGTCTGCTCGATGATCGGGATGAACTCGGCGGGAGAGATCCAGCCCAGTTCCGGGTGTTGCCATCGCAGCAGCGCCTCGGCGCCCACGCAATCGCCCGAGACCAGATCGATGCGCGGCTGGAAGACGAGCGACAATTCGCCTGGGGCGGCGAGCGCCGCACCGAAATCCTGCAACAAGCGAAAGCGCCGCTGATGCGCCTGGTCGGCGTCCGAGGAGTAGACGCTGACCATGGTCGGCGCGTGACGGGCGTCCTGCGCGGCGCTGTGCGCGGTTCGCAGCACAGCGGCCGGGTCCGTCTCCCCCGCGATAAGCGGCGCCACCCCGATGGTCGTGGTCATCACGAAACGCGCGCGGGAGGTTGCCCTGACCCGTTCGAGCATCGTGGCCAGGAAGGCGGGGTAATGCTCCTCGTCGACATTCGGCCGCGCCAGGAACGCGAACTGGGTTGCCGCGACATGATAGGCCTTGCGCCCCGGCCCCAGCGCCGCCGCGATCGAGGCCCCTGTCTCGCGGACAATCTCTTCCAGATAATCCGACCCCATCACGCGCACGCCGCTAGAAAGCTGCTCGTTGCGGGCGAGGTCGACAAGCACCGCAAGCCGGCGCTCGCCGGGCCGGTCACGACCCAGGTCGGCGAGATCCTCGAGAAACTGAAAGCGGTTGGGAAGGCCGCTGATCGGGTCGATCCGGCCGAACGCATGCTGCAGCTCGATCTCGTTCATCACGATCTTTGCGAGGTCGACCAATGCGGCGGTCTCGGCGTCGGAGACCGTGCGCGGTTCGGTGCCGAGCACGCAGAGCGCGCCAAGGCTATGGCCCTCGCGCGTGGTGAGCGAGGCGCCGGCGTAGAAGCGGATGCCCTGTCGGGCGAGCGTGCTGTCCTGATAGCAATCGTGCGCCAGGAGATCGGGGACCACCAGCAGCTCGGCGGTTTCCGCGACCTGCGCGCACGGCGCGCGATCGCGCGGTATGGACGTGTGGCTCACGCCCACGCGAGACTTGAACCATTGGCGGTCGCGGTCGGTCAGCGAAACGGCGGAGATGGGAAGCCCGAAAATCTGGCTCGCCATGCGGGTGATGCGATCGAAGCTTTCGGCGGGCGCGGTATCCAGCAGGTTCAGCCGGTAAAGCGCCTCCAGCCGCGCCTCTTCATCATGGAACGCCATTTACACCTCTGCGCCAGGCCCTCGCATGTTCGGATTAGAGAATGATGAACGTGGGCCGCAATGACGGCGGTTAAGCCTCGCCGGCGCCGGCACCTATATTTCGACGCGGCAGCCCAGCGAGCCGCGCGGACCCTAGATGGACGAACCAACGCAATGCTTCGCGACAAGAGCGAGCTGCCCGGCGGCCGGGCGTGTTTTACCCATGAAATACGCCGCGGCGACAGGCAGCTCGCAGGGTGGAGAGAAGAAAAAAAGGGCCCGGCTGCCGCCCTCGCCAGCGGCAGCCGGGCCCATGGACTGCTTAGCTGAAGCGCACCTGCACCGCGCGCTGGCGCCGCAACGCCATTCCCGCCATCGCGAAGCCGCTCAGCATCAGCGCCCACGAAGCGGGTTCGGGAACCGCCGCTATCCGGAAGGCGAAGTCGGTGTGCACATCGGTCCATGGTCCGCAGTGCGGGCCGCCGTCGTCGCACAAGGGGCCGACCGAGCGATGGGCATTATAGAGTTCGCTGCCGATGGTTGGGCCGCCCAGCGCTTGCGCCCATTGCCACCCCGCCGCGAAATTCGCGACGGTTAGCCAATAATCCTGGCCGGCGCTGATGTTCCAGCCCGGCGCAATGTCCGCGTCGTACTGGAATATTCCCGGAATGCTGTAGGGATTCACGACTGCGGTGACGAACTGCTTCAGGCCGCCAGTGGCGATATTGCCCGCGGGCGTGAGCGCCGGCTGGTTCAGGACCGGGTCGTTGTTCTGAAGCACGACCTCGAAGTTCACGCTGTCGGACCAGTTGCCCCACCAGGTGATGTGGCCGATCGCGACGCTCATTGTGGGGATGAAGTCGTCGGCGATCACCGGGCCGCTTGCGTTGTGATGGGATTCACCTGTGGGCGGGGCGGCGACGTTTGTGGGCAGATCCTCGTAGACGATGGTGGGCCCAGCCGCCAACGGGGCTGCGGCGATGATCGCCACCGCCGAGCCGGATGCGAGGATCGCGGACCGAAGATATCGCTTCATAAGTCCCTCCTGTTTCGGATCGTCCCAAAACCAGGGGGCGGTTTTGCCCCTCGGTGCGGACACCGGAAGATGTCTCGAATTCGACGACCGATTCCTCGCAAATGTTCGTAATTGGCCGATCTTTTGATGTTCGCGCGCCCCCTTGTTGGTGGCCTTCGGTAAAGATGCGCGCCCCCAACCGGCGCCGCGGCGCCGACCCCACGGCGTGGAGCGCGCACGAAAAGGCCGCCGCCCACCGGGGTGGACGACGGCCCTTTTCGTTTAGCCCTGAGCCAGCTTAGCTGTTCAGGTAATCGCCTGCGTCGGCATCGGTGCCATGGGTGGCTCCGGTCACTTCGCCCAGCGGATCGTCGCCGGTGCCGGTCGCATCACGCGGGCTGCGCGCGAGCTCGGCGGCATGTTCCTCCGCGGCGCTCTCCGGCGCCACGAGGGCGGCGGCGAGGCTGCGCTGCGAGGCGCGGAGCGCCGCGTCGCGCGAGGAGGCGGTGACGCGCAGACGGTTCATGCCCGCGCCGGTACCGGCGGGGATGAGGCGGCCCACGATCACATTCTCCTTGAGGCCGTTCAGGCTGTCCACCTTGCCCTGCACCGAAGCCTCGGTGAGCACGCGGGTGGTTTCCTGGAACGACGCCGCCGAGATGAAAGAACGCGTCTGGAGCGAGGCCTTGGTGATGCCGAGTAGGATGGGCTTGCCCTCCGCCGGAATCTGGCCCTTCTCGAGCTTCGCGTTGATCTCGTCCATCTCCTCGCGATCCACCTGCTCGCCGGGGAGCAGGGTGGTGTCGCCGGCAACGGTGATCTCGACCTTCTGCAGCATCTGACGAACGATCGTTTCGATGTGCTTGTCGTTGATCTTCACGCCCTGCAGTCGATAGACTTCCTGGATTTCCGACACGAGATATTCCGCGAGCGGCTC
>Ga0157372_10009698_pt1 | contig 10238 bp, 13 predicted proteins | sample C55metaG_FD_115307 | JGI IMG/M metagenome (GOLD analysis project Ga0157372, IMG submission 115307) | Corn rhizosphere microbial communities from Kellogg Biological Station, Michigan, USA - C5-5 metaG | ecosystem: Host-associated > Plants > Roots > Rhizosphere > Soil | place: USA: Michigan...
ATTAAAAATTTATCAATTTTAGGTTTTTCTCCTCCCCACATCTTCTTTAAAAACTCCTCTGGTTGCTTGTGCATTTCGTTCATCACAAAGAGAGGTAGAAAAGGGTTTTCAATAACTTTCTCTATATACTCTGATGCAAACGTTTCAATCTTTTCGCTCCAAGTCATATCGCTGCTGAATATTTCATTCACCCTGGGAATAAACCGGCCTACGGTTTCCATAAAAATTACTTAAAACAGCTTTTATTTACTTCTGAAATAGTAATGTAAAAGCGCTTTGTTAATGCCGGCCTCATCGGCAATATCCTGCATACGTGCTCCGGCCATTCCTTTATTAACAAATACCTTCTTTGCTGCCTCGAGTATTTTTTCTTCTGTTGATTTATCTTTTCCCACTTTAACCAAATAATTTAACCAAATGGTTAAATCAAAAGTAACGATACTTTTTAATTTGAAAAGAAAAAATTTCTATTTTAAAGCCTTAATTTAAAATATGACAACTGACCTTGATCTACTGCGTTATCCTATTGGGAAGTTTGTTGCCCCGAATGAAATAACAAAAGATGATATAAATAACTGGATTGAAGAGATAGGAAATTTACCGTCCGAACTTAAAGATGCTGTAAACCTCTTAAAGCCAGAGCAATTAGATACGCCTTATCGCCCGGGAGGATGGACCTTACGTCAGGTGGTACATCATTTGGCTGATAGTCACATGAATTCCTATATAAGATTCAAACTTGCCATTTCCGAAGATACTCCAACAATAAAACCATATATGGAAGAAAAATGGGCAGAGCTGGAAGATGCAAAAAATGGTGCTGTTGAAATTTCCCTCAATCTGCTTCAAAGTTTACATTCGAGATGGGTATTGTTTCTACGTTCATTAACAGAAGAAGACTTTGAGAAAGGTTTTATACATCCTGAACATGGAAGGAAAATGCTGCTTAAACAAGCCCTTGCTATGTACGCCTGGCATGGCAAACATCATCTAAACCATCTTTTGAAAACGAAGAAAGCAGAAGGTTGGTAAACTAACCGGTTGTTTTTTAAGCTTCTTTTGATTTTAAGTTATCAGGAAGCTTATTGTCGTCCTTTTTCAAAATTCTATCATAAAAATGAGGAGCAATAGCTTTGATAAAAGGAGCAATATAATTCTCATAAGTATCAGCAGGAGAACTGTTAGTGTTTCCCGAATTGGAAGTTTTTCCCTGGGCTTTATTAACTGGTTTAGATGCTGAATTATGTTTGCAGGTTTTAAGCTTACATAAAGTAGCCACCGCTTTACAACCTTTGGAGAAGGTAGTTGCTGGGCAAGCTTTTGGATTACTTGCATAAGCAATGGTAGATGCCAAAAGCATTATTGCAAAGCAATATGTATATGACTTTTTGAGCATGAACCAAAGGTAGTTATAAGTCTTAAAATAAAAAACCCCGGAGTGTAAACTTCGGGGTTCATATTTTAAATAGTTAAAGATCAGTTTATTGTGCTGCCTGACGAGCTTCTGCTTTTAATTTGTCATTAGCTACAATCACAATCTCTACACGACGGTTTTGAGCTTTACCTGCTTCTGTTGTATTATCAGCAATAGGCTCAGTTTCACCTTTTCCTACTGTAGATAAACGAACGCTGGAAATTCCCTGAGCAGCAGCGAAATCTCTTACCGCATTAGCACGTTGTTGAGAAAGGCCCATGTTATAATCATCACTACCAACAGCATCAGTATGCCCAATGATCATAATGTTTGTTTCAGGATTGTTTTTCATAGAAACAGCAAGGTTTTGAATATTGGTTTTTGCTGCATCTTTTAAATCTGATTTACCAGTATCGAAAAGAATCCCTGAATTGAATTTAACAATTAAACCTTCTCCTGCAGGAATAACTTCAGCTCCAGGTACAGTTCTCTTGATCTCTTCGGCCTGACGATCCATTTTACGACCAATATATGCTCCGGCTACACCGCCAATTGCACCACCTACTACCGCACCAACTGCAGTATTACCAGCTTTCTTGCCAATAAGCGCACCAATGGTACCCCCAGCAGCTGAACCAATTACAGCGCCTTTTTGAGTACGGGTCATTTGACTGCAGCTAACAGTGAACATTGATACTGTTGCGAATGCAAGGCAATAAGTAGCTATTTTAATTTTCATTGTTTTCATGATTTTTTATTTGTGTGTTTGTGTTAATATTTCAAAGTAAATGCCAAAAACGTATTTCTGCTTTATATGTTTTTCTTAAGTGCTTTTTCTTAAGACTGAAACCTAATGAAAAAGTTTAATTCAAAAAGTGATCCAATTTTAGTACAATATTTTTATTCCTCAAATCTAAAAGTGAAAAAAGTGGTTGCTTTTTCAGGTGTTGTAAAGAGATTAAATGAATATTAACAATTAACGATTTCTTAACATATCTCGTCATTTCACTTAACAATTGCTTAATACTTTTGAACCAGTAGAGAGAACTCGCTGGAAAATAAAAACTTAACAATGATTTAATTCAGCAGTAATCAGTCTCTAATAGGTATAAAAGTTATTTGCAAAACTTTAAAAATTGGAATGACATCAATGTGTGATAAGAGGAAGACAAGCAAAAATTCCACACGTTGCAAGCTCATTGTATTAGAATCAATTTAATCACATGAAAAAATTAGTTGTATTGTTCTCCCTAACAGTTGCTTTGGCATCTTGCGGAGGTAAGAAAAATCAAGGTTCTGGTAACGGACTATCAGGAGAGGTTAAAATAGATGGATCAAGTACGGTTTACCCTTTGTCTGAGGCAGTGGCGGAAGAATTCAGAAATACAGAAGGCGGTGTTCGTGTAACGGTAGGCGAGTCTGGAACCGGTGGCGGTTTCAAAAAATTCTCAAGAGCTGAAATCGATATCAATGATGCATCCCGTCCAATTAAAGACGAAGAAGTAGAGCTGTGTAAGCAAGGTGGTGTTGGTTATATTGAACTACCAGTAGCTTATGATGGTTTAGCAGTAGTAGTTAATAAAGAAAATTCATTTGTTGATTATCTTACTGTTGAGGAACTTAAAAAGATATGGGAGCCAGCTGCACAAGGAAAAATTAAAACCTGGAATCAGGTACGTGCTTCATTCCCGAATCAACCAATTAACTTATATGGAGCAGGTACAGCATCTGGTACTTACGATTACTTTACGGAAGCTATTGTAGGAAAAGCTAAATCTTCACGTGGAGACTATAATGCCAGCGAAGATGATAACGTACTGGTTAAAGGTGTATCATCAGATAAAAATGCGCTTGGCTTTTTTGGTTTAGCTTACTATTCCAATAACGCTGATAAATTAAAACTAGTTCCAATTGATGATGGCAATGATGCTAACGGAAAAGGTGCTATACCTCCAAGTGCGGAGACTGTTACCAACGGTACTTATCAGCCTCTTTCCCGCCCATTATTTATCTATATAAATGCTAAAGCGGCTGACAGGGCTGATGTAAAATCTTTTGTAAAGTTCTATCTAGATAATGCTGCTTCTTTATCCAAAGAAATAGGAGCAGTTGCATTGCCAGCTGAGGTTTATCCTTTAGCTCAAAAAAGATTTGATTCTAAGAAAACAGGCTCAGCATTTGCTAATGGTAAAAAAGCAGTTGGCGTAAATATGGCCGATCTTTTAAAAGCTGAGCAATAAGAATACTTACATTAACTATTAGTTGACAAGCTTCCTTTTCTTAAAAAGGAAGCTTGCTCATGAAATACAAATGGTAAAAGTTAAAGAAAAAGCTATAGAAGGTTTTCTGATTTTCTGTAGTTTGATTACGGTGTTCACCACTCTTGGGATTATTATTGTTCTGGCAACAGAAACAATTAAGTTCTTCAGCGAGGTATCTATTATTGAGTTCTTTACAGGTACCGAATGGACACCATTGTTTGCCAATAAAAAGTTTGGTATTCTTCCGTTGGTTTGTGGTACCTTACTTACTACATTAATTGCAATATCTGTTGCATTGCCACTTGGTTTGACTATTGCAGTTTACCTGAATGAATATGCAAATCAAAAATTTACTGCAATTGTAAAACCATTACTTGAAGTTCTGGCTGCTATTCCTACTGTAGTTTATGGTTTTTTTGCGCTCACTTTTGTAACTCCATTATTGCAACAATTTATTCCTGATTTATCTGGCTTTAATGCATTATCAGCAGGGTTGGTAATGGGAATTATGATCATTCCTTACATCTCATCTTTAAGTGAGGATGCATTACGGGCAGTTCCTAAATCTTTACGGGAAGCGGCTTACGGAATGGGTTCAACAAAGCTTCAAACGGCTTTCAGGGTTATGGTTCCTGCAGCTTCTTCCGGAATTGTGGTATCTATAATTTTAGCAATTTCAAGGGCTATTGGAGAAACGATGATTGTAGCCGTTGCAGCCGGACAGGAGCCAAAATTTACTTTCAATCCTTTAACATCCATCGAAACAATAACCACCTATATTGTTCAGGTTAGTATGGGTGATGTTCCTCAAAACTCGCTTGAGTACAGAACAATCTTTTCGGCAGGTATGGCATTATTCATCTTTACCTTCCTGTTAAATAATATCAGTTTCTGGATCAAGAAAAAATTTCAGCAGAAGTATGAGTAACTCTCAATTGAACAGACTTAAAGATCTTGCGTTTAAGATTTTTGCTATCTTTTGTACCTCTGTAGGATTAATTGTACTTGTTGTACTTCTCTATGTAGTTATTTCGCAAGGCTTGTCCAGAATTGACTGGGACTTTATTACAAACCTTCCATCCAGAAGTGCAGAAAGATCAGGTATTTATACAGCTCTGTTCGGAATGATCTGGGTGCTTGTTTTAACCATTCTTATTTCATTTCCTGTAGGTGTTTGTGCCGGAATTTACTTACAGGAGTATGGTAAAAAAGGCTTTTTAACAAACTTTATAGAAATAAACATTTCAAATCTTGCCGGAGTGCCTTCTATTATTTACGGTATACTGGGGCTGGAGCTTTTTGGAAGATTACTTCATTTAGGAAATAGTATTCTGGCAGGAAGTCTTACGCTTTCATTACTCATCTTGCCTCTTATTATAGTGTCAACCCGAGAAGCAGTAAAAGCGGTTCCTAAATCATTAAGAGAAGCCAGTTACGGTTTAGGTGCTACTAAATGGCAAACTATCTGGAATGTGGTGTTACCTTCATCATTCGGGGGTATAATGACGGGGCTGATTTTGGCAATTTCAAGAGCAATAGGTGAAACAGCTCCTCTGATTGTAGTCGGAGCATTGGTGTATGTTCCATTCGTGCCTTCTAGTCCAATGGATGAGTTTACCGTATTGCCAAGTCAAATTTTTAACTGGGTTACCCGGCCACAGGCAGGTTTTGTAACCAACGCTGCAGCTGCTATCATTATACTTTTAACGTTTACCTTTATGATGAACGGTATTGCGGTAATTATCAGAAACAGATTCAATAAGAAAACTAAGTTTTAAAAATATAATGTTTAAGCTGGAAGCAAGGAACGTAAACCTCTATTACGGAGAAAAACATGCACTCAAGAATATCAGTATTGGCATAGACCCTAATACTGTAACAGCTTTTATCGGGCCTTCCGGATGTGGTAAATCCACTTTTTTAAGGTGCTTTAACAGAATGAATGACCTGATCGATAATGTAAAGATCACGGGAGATATTCTGATTGATGGCAAGAACGTTTATAAAAGCAAAATTGATGTAGATGAGCACCGCAAGAAAATTGGTATGGTGTTCCAAAAACCCAATCCCTTTCCCAAAAGCATTTACGAAAATGTAATTTACGGGTTAAGGATTAATGGAATAAACAATAAACAAGTTCTTGACGAAACCGTAGAGCGTTCTTTAAAACAAGCTGCTTTGTGGGAAGAGGTAAAGGATGATCTGAAAAAGTCAGCTTTATCCTTATCGGGAGGACAGCAGCAACGTTTATGTATTGCCCGTGCCATGGCTGTAGAACCTTCTGTTATCTTAATGGACGAACCAGCTTCAGCTCTCGACCCGATTTCAACTTCAAAAATTGAAGATCTGATCTATGAGCTAAAAAGCAAATACACCATTGTAATTGTTACTCATAATATGCAGCAGGCTGCGAGGATTAGCGATAAAACAGCTTTCTTTTATTTAGGAGAGCTTATCGAATATAATCAAACAGCTACCATGTTTACTAACCCTGATAAAGAACAAACTCAAAACTATATTACCGGTCGTTTTGGGTAATAAGAAAGGAATTATAATATGACTCACTTAGAAGAAGAGTTACATAAACTTCGCGGAGAGATGATTGAGATGGCCAATCTGGTTACTTCTCAAATAGAAAAAAGCCTGACAGCCCTGGTAGGAGAAGATGTTGATCTTGCCCGTGAGGTAATCTTTAATGAAAAGCGTGTAAATGCTTTCGAGCTTTCTGTGGATAAAGATTGTGAAAATATTCTGGCTTTACTTAATCCATTTGCATCTGATATGCGTTTTGTTTTCGCTACGCTAAAAATCAATACCAATTTTGAACGTATTGGGGACAACGCTGAAGGAATAGCAAAGTATCTTTTGCAATCAGGAAAGCGCTTTGATGAAGAGTTGCTTGCGGACTGCCGTTTTCATGAAATGGCTGATACTGTTAAGGATATGCTACGTGCTGTAACTAAAGCATATGAAGATAATGACGCCAAGCTTGCTCGTACTGTTTTTAAGCAGGATATGATTTTGGATGAAATTAATAAAGCCTCTACTGATAATATCGTGCTTTACATCAACAAACGTCCGGAAAATATTTATCAGGCTCTTTACCTTCTTACAGTTATCAGAAAGCTTGAGCGGGTTGGTGACCATATTACCAATATTGCTGAAGAAATTATTTTCCACCTGGAAGCTAAAGTTTTAAAGCATATTAAGAAGATTGCGAAGGAAGACGAGTAGCAGTTGTGATACGGAATGAAATAGAAGAGCCGGCCAATACATTTGGATGGCTCTTTTTATTAATTATGGTGCAACTGAAACTTGTTTGAAGCGTTATATTTGTATAAATTCGAGTAAGATATGACCCAGGTAACTATTCAAATACCAGATAAGGATACTGATTTAGTATTGCAGCTTTTGGAAAAACTGAATGTTACAATAGTAGCTTCAGAGGAAAAGTCCGAAAATGTTCCGAACCAGTTAACTGCTCAAGTGATAGAAGATGCCCGGAAAAGAAAAGGGCTGGATGAACCAATAAAAGATGTAAAATCATTTATGTCCTCTTTGTAAAAATGTTTAACCTTATCCCAACTAATCAATTTAAAAAGGATCTTAAAACTGTAAGTAAACGATCTTTAAAAAACGTTCCTTTAATAACAGAATTCTTAGAGAAACTCCAGATACAAGGCGCTGAAGGTATTGATAGAAAATATCGTCCTCATAAGCTAAGTGGTAATTATAAAGACAATTGGGAGGCGCATATAAAACCTGATCTGCTTATTATATGGTTAGAAGTTACTGAGGAAATGGAGATTATACTAATCAGAATTGGATCCCATTCTGATCTTTTCTAAACCTACAACCCTTCAATCCCCCTTTCCTTCTTATACTCCTCCAAAGTTTTATTAATCTTGTATGGGAAGTTGTAGGGAAACTTACACTTGGCCTTATCCAACTCATTCTTTTTCGTATCTGTTAACGTATAAGTGGAATCGGCAAGAGTAAAGTCAGGATTAAATAGCTTTACCAGATTTTCCATAGCGGCTCCTTTTATACATTCACTGCCAAAGAAGTTGTTTTGTCTTTGAAATGCGAAAAGCTTTCCATTGACATCAAAATAGCTTTTATAAGAGATAAACCAATCATCCTTAGGACTAAAGGGAAGCTCGGCAATGTAAACTACTTTGCCTGTTTTGTCTTTAAAAACATTATAAGCAGCTTCCACATTTTCTAAGTTGCGGCCTTTATCTGCAGGTATCAATCCCGCCTGATCTTTCACTTTTACAAAAATTAATAGCGATTGTGCATTAATAGCACTGTCGATACTATATTTCTGGTGCTTGAGTTTAGAGGTATTTTCATCCTTTTTGTCAGATGAAGAGCAAGCTGAAATCAAAGAAGTTACTGCAATTAATAAATAAGCAAGCCTTTTCATATTTCTTGTTTCTAAGAATTGCTAATATAAGATTACTGCAGAAGATGAAATAAGTAAGGTGAAAATTGATTTTAAAGTTTATAAAACGACGGACAGCGTTTGCAACGGCTGTCCGGGTTTGTGCTACCGCAGACAGTCGTTACAACGCTGTCTGTCGGTAATTAATTATTTTATATTTAAAGGAAGATAAATACCAAAAGAGATATTTCTACCCTGATTAAAAATCCCCTGGGCTTTTAAGCGGTTTAGATGATCCACATATTCTTTATCCAGTAAATTGTTCCCGGAAATGGTAAGTCTTAAGGTTTGATGATTCATTTTTACAGAAGTTCCAATGGATGCGTTAAGCAAAGTATAACCAGCTGTTGGCGTTTCGAAAGCTGCATCAATTTTATTCTGCCTGAAAAAGTTGTCCAGGCCTGCAGAAAAGTAGACATTTTTTAAAACCGAAGACTTTAAACTTGGCTCAAACCTTAGCTCATTTCTCAAGACAGGTGCAGGCATATAAGGTAAAGAAGTATTCGTCTTCTGATTAATTCCCCTGGTATAAGCAAAAGAGTTTTCAAAATGAAACCAGGAAACAGGGTGAAGAGTAAGGCCCGCTTCCAGTCCGTATAGATTTGCATTATCCTGAACATAGCGGAACAGCGGTAAAGTTTGACCTTCAGCCTCTATAGTTTCGTTATTTACCTGGCGATAATAAATGTAATTGCTGATGTAGTTGTTGTAAATGTTGAAATGACCGTCAATCGTATTGTTATGGTATTCCAAAGCAGCATCAGCATAAAAACTTCTTTCAGGATTTAAATTTGTGTTACCAATTTCGTATCTGAAAGTGCCTTCGTGAACACCATTTGCACTCAATTCAGCAATGTTTGGTGAGCGGAAGGCACTACCGACATTAGTTTTTATAGTAAGATTTTCGGAAAGATTATGAGTAAGTCCTACGGCTCCGCTTAAGTTGGAAAATTGGTTTTTGAAACTTGCAAAAGTAACTTCATCATCCCTTACCATTTCCAAACCTCTGAAATTTTTATGATCAAATCTCAGTCCCGCATTAACACTTGTATTGGTCCAATTCCTTTTAATATAACCAAAAATGCCAGCCTCATCACTTTTATAATCCGGAATTAATATTTGTTCCGCTTTATTTTTACTGTTTTGAAAAGAACCGGAAACACCAATTACCGGTTCCCATTTTGCATTATTCTGGAAGTAATATTTAAAGTCGTAGCTGTAAGTTTTCAGATCAAAGAACAGGGATGGATCAGTAAAGCTTTCTTCCAGTTCTCTTCTCTGGTTATCCTGAAAAGCAATGGTAGAACGTAATCTCCCCTTATTGAAAACCACTTGATTGTTTAGAGCTATTTTGTAGTGATTGATATCCTGAAAAGGTAACTGCATTTTTCTGCTCGTAGTTCCACGTAGAAAAGGATTTGTATCCGGATTTTCTGCATCGTCATCAAAATTTCCCGGAATACCAATTTTTGTATTAAAGCTCGAGAAGTTTAAGTGAGTGTAACCCCAGCTTTTATTAATACCAATCAATCCGGAATAGTTTGTTTCGTTAAAGGCGCTGTTTCCTGCACGTCCGTCAGGAGTTTCATAAGCATAGGCGCTTTTATAAGTCCCTCGTCCTCTCCAAACAAAACCATTATTGTTGCCCTGAAGCATTGCTGATGTTCCCGTTAAGCCATTATTCGTTGCGTAACTGGACAGAACCTCACCTTTGATTTTGCCTTCCGCAGGAGGTAATGGATCTAAAATATTAATTACTCCACCCAATGCATCTGAACCATAAATCAGGCTTGCAGCTCCCCGAAGAACTTCTACCCGATCTGCATTATACTGGTCAATTTCAATTCCATGCTCATCTCCCCATTGCTGGCCTTCCTGCTTAACTCCGTCTGATAAAGTAATTACCCGGTTATAACTTAATCCTCGTATCACAGGCTTAGAAACTGCAGCTCCGGTTGTAACCTGCGATACACCAGGAATTTTGGCAATTACATCAACAATGTTGTTGGATGGTCTGCTAAGCATTTCAGCTTTATTTAAAGAAGAAACAGCAGTGCTATTCGTTCTGTTATCTGCTCCCGAAACAGTTCCTGTTACTACCACTTCATGAACCTCA
>Ga0157372_10009700_pt1 | contig 10236 bp, 7 predicted proteins | sample C55metaG_FD_115307 | JGI IMG/M metagenome (GOLD analysis project Ga0157372, IMG submission 115307) | Corn rhizosphere microbial communities from Kellogg Biological Station, Michigan, USA - C5-5 metaG | ecosystem: Host-associated > Plants > Roots > Rhizosphere > Soil | place: USA: Michigan...
ATACACGAGACTTAGACGAAGCGGAAACTCTGCGGCAAGCACAAGAAAATAACACAACGTTTACATTTTGGCTACTGCCAAGGCGGATTCCGGGAGTTTTGCCGGGAAAAGTGCGAGAATCGACACGCGACTGGCCACTGGTCGCGTGTATCCCATGCCTTCTACTCATAAGAAAGTGATTGTCCGGAAGATGGACCGGGATTCGGTGTCGGGATACGTGTCTCCGGCGAATTTCGTACATGAAGGCAAGCTCGAACTGTTGAACACTGCCGGCACGGTGATCGCGATGGACCTCCGGGAGATCAAGGGCGTTTACTTCGTACGGGAGTTTGGGGATTCGGAATCCCTCACCCGCAAGACCTTCACTTCGCGCCCCCGGTCCGAAGGATTGTGGGTGCGACTGCGCTTCAAGGATAGCGAAGTGCTGGAAGGATTGATGCCCGCGGATTTGACACAGACTACGCCAGAGGGATTTCTGGTGAACCCTCCAGATCAGAGGTCAAACACGCAGAGAATCTTTGTACCGCGGACCGCATTGGAGTCGCTGACGGTGCTGGCAGTGATCGGCGCGACGCGAAGGAAACGCACGGCGCTGGATCAGCGGCAGGTGCCGATGTTTGAGGAATAGCAGGACCCATGGTCGATAGTCAGGAATGACCGATAAGGAAGTGCTGTTCTATGGCCAAACCCCTGAAGTAGGGTTATGATCTCCAACATCGCAGCGCGTTTTGGACGCACCCTTCCTAGAACAGAGGCCCAATGTCACTGCTCACCGCGAGTTCTGCCTCTTTTGTACCTTCGCGCTTCCTGAAGAATCAGCTTTTTGTCATCGCGCTGGGTGGATCGTTCAGCGCCATAATCTTGGTTGTCTGGCCGAGGACATGGAGTTGGCTGCTGAGCGCCAATTTCTTACCGCACGCCTATTGCTATTTGAGAAATCCAGCCTTGGTGTGGACGCACGTAATCGCAGATTCGCTCATCGCAATTTCGTATTTTGCCATCTCCGTTACGCTCGGATATCTAGGCTACAAGGGACGCTGGGATATTCCTTATCACTGGATGTTTCTCGCATTTGGACTTTTCATACTGGGCTGTGGCGGAACCCATTTGGTGGAAGGCGTAACGGTTTGGGTTCCGGTGTATGTCTTAGCTGCCGCAGTCAAGCTTTTCACCGCAGCCGTTTCGCTCACCACGGCAGCGGTGCTTCCCTTCACCGTTCCACACGTTTTCGACCTCATACGGCAAGCCAAGGCAACCGAACAAAGGACGGCCGAACTGCGCGCGAGCGAGGAACGCAAGGACGGGCTGTTGCAGGAAGTTCATCACCGGGTCAAGAACAATTTGGCGGTCATCTGCAGTCTCTTCTATCTGGAGTCTATCCATTCAACCCAGGAGGAGACCGCCGAGATTTTTCGCGACATGCAGAACCGGGTACATTCGATGGCGATGGTTCATGAAAGCCTGTACGGGGCGGAGAACCTGGCCCGCATCGACTTTGCTGAATATGCTCGAAATCTCGCCGAAGATATCCTGGCGTCCCATGGAAGCGCCGTGCGTTTGAAGACGGAACTGGAACCCGTGACGATGGGCGCTGATTTGGCCGTACCTTGCGGGTTGATACTGAATGAGCTCGTTTCAAATGCATTCAAGCATGGCTTTCCCGAGGGTACCGAGGGCGAGATCAAGCTAACGCTGCGCGGCGATGCTGGCGGGAGATATACTCTCTGCGTTCAGGATAGTGGGATCGGCATTCCGGATGGTCTGGATTTCCAAACAAACCAATCGCTCGGACTGAAGTTGGTGCGGTTGTTGACGCAGCAGATTCACGGCTCGTTTGAACTCGTAAGATCTGATCCTGGCACCGCTGCGCATTTGCACTTCGAGGTGCATCAGAATGCATGCTGAATCAATCCCCACGGTGCCACGTGCTCTGATCGTCGAGGACGAAGCTCTGATTGCCGAAGAACTTCGGGAGCGACTTTTGCGGCTTGGCTTTATCGTAATCGCAGCAGTCAGCTCGGGTGAGGAAGGGGTTGAGATCGCGACGAGAGAGACGCCCGACCTGGTTCTAATGGACATACGGCTCAGCGGCGACAAGGATGGCGTGCAAGCCGCGCGGGAAATTCGAGAGCAGGTCGATGTCCCCATTGTTTATCTGACTGCCCACTCGGACCGACGGACAGTGGAACGGGCCAACAAGACTGATCATGATGGATTCATACTGAAGCCGTTCCTCAAACGAGAACTGCACTCCACCATCGAAGTGGCGTTGAAACGCCATGCGATCAGGGCGAAACGGAAATTACAGTAGCAGCTGATTACAGAGTAGCGGACTAATCACGAGAGGTTGCGCACTCTTGCCCCAATGCCGATATCTTCACGCGGCGATCAGCTTTGCGCGCTTGCTTCACGGTCATAACCTGTCGATGTTTCTTGTGGCCGCGTCTGCTCGCCTCTGGTGGTTCGGACTGAGTCTTGCGTTCCACGGAGGGCGAGCGTGAAGAGCTTGTCATCGAACGTCCGGAGGAAAATCCAGCCGCAGACCAAGGCGGTAGAGCATCGGCGGACCCAGGTTCAGCAGCGAGATTCCGTTGAAGGGCGTGTTGGCCACGTTGTAGCGCTGGTTGAGGATATTCTCTGCGGCGGCGAACAGCTCCACATTACGACTGAGATTGCGCCCGATCTGCAGGTCCATGGTGTAGGCGCGGCCGAGCGGATATTTGTTCTGATCATCGTCGAACTGGTTTCCAATGAAGCGTCCTTGAACGCTCAGCAGAAGCCGTGAGGGATTCCAATACCGGGCTTGCCAGGTAAACACGTTGCGTGGAACTTGCGCCACTTGCTTGCCGAGCAGAGAGATTGCGCCGGCCGGAACGGTGTAGTTCACCACCGTAGCATCAGTGAACTCGTAGCCGGCGGAAATCTGGATGTCCCGCGAAACGTGAACTGAGGTGTCGAGTTCGAGTCCACGGGAGCGAATGCGGCCGAGATTCTGCTTCTGGCGGAGGACCGGCGAGGACGCTGGATCAAGAGTGACATTCTCCACTGGATCGACCAGATCGCTCCAGAAGAATGTTCCACGGAGATCTAGCTTACGATCGAGAGCGGTGACGTTTACCCCGGCCTCGGCTCCAGTGAGGCGCTCGGCATTGAGGTACGGGTTGTTGAGCGTGAGGACATTCGCCAAGCGGAAGCTGCGGTAGAGTTCGTTGAGAGTGGGAGCGCGGAACGCCCGGTACATGGACGCGGTCAGCGAGACGTTGCGGTTGACAGTTCGAAGCACGGAAGCACGCGGGCTGAACGCGAGATCACTGCGGGCTGGATAGAGGACGCTGGGGGCGGTGCACTCGCCGTCAATGGGAGTGCATATGGAACTGGCGCGGAAATTGTTCCAGTCATCCACTCGGGCGGCCACGATGACTGTCCAGTTGTTCCAGCGAATCAGGTCCTCGCCGAAGAAGCCAAGTATGCTTTGACGTCCGCCTGAAGCGTTGTTACGGGTGTGAGTGCCGGCGGTAAACAGTTGTTCATCGCTGGCACCCATGACTTCCGTCAGGTCGGCTCCGGCGACCAGCGTCTGATGCTTTCCCAGCAGATGCGTCCACTGTGTGGCGCCCCCGACGACTTGTTCAGGGACGTACTGCAAGTTGGTGAGGGATTCGCTGTTGCGGTCGGGAGCGATCGAAGAAAAACGCTGGTCGTATCCTTGCACCTGGCCGTAGGCACGGACCATGAAAGAGTCGTTGCCGAATTGCTGATCGTAGCCGAGGGCGCCTTCGCCCATTCTCGTGTCATTGGTTTGGATCACCGTGCCGTTGTGACGAAATTCGGTATAGAAACTTCCACGAGCAAAGACTCGACCTTTGTCTCCGATCTGATGGCCGATGGTCAATTCCAGCGAAGCGTCTCTCGAGTTGGCGGGAGTGTCGACGATGCCCCGCTGCGAAGTTGGAACGAGAATAAAGCCGTTGGTGCGGAACAACTCGGAGGCGAGCGAGAGATCCCATCGGTGAATGCGTGTGCCGGTCCAGAAAGACAGGTCGGGACTCTGCTCGTTGCCATAGGAAGTTTCGAGGCTGAATGCCGGACGTTGCGGCCGGCGGGTCAGGAACTGCACGACGCCACCTAAGGCGTCATCGCCATAGAGGTTGGAAGCGCCTCCGCGAAAAACCTCGACATTAGAGATGGACTCGCGAGGAACACGATCCCAATAGACCCAGCCTCCGAATGCATCGACCAGGGGAAAGCCATCTTCGAGCACCAGGGCACGGCTCGCGGCGGTGCCTCCGAGGCCGCGCAGGGAGACGCCTTGATTGGAGGCGTTCGCGGTGCGGCTGTCGGAGCGGCGGAAGAGAGAGAAGCCGGGCACCTGGCGGAGGACGTCATCGACGCGGAGGGCGGGGTTGGAGATGACATCTTGTTGAGAGAGCAGGACAGTGCTGCCGGGAGCATCCGAAAGGCGAATGGCAGTGCGAGTTGCAGAAACCGTCACCTGTTCGCTGGCCGAGGCGGGTTCGAGCACGATGTCGACGACAGCCTGGGGGGTGGCAGCCCAGGAGCGCTGGGCGGGAGCGAATCCCGGGGAGCGGACTTCTATGGACCCGGACCGCGCGGGCACGGACGCAAAGCTGAAGTGTCCGCTGTTGTCGGTAACGGTGCTCGCATTATAAGCACCGGCTTGCAGGGTTACCGAGGCGTTGGCAACTACCGCCGCAGCCGAATCGCGAACGGTACCTTCCACAACGGCGGTTTGCGCTGAAAGACTGGCGAGGGGAAAGGCCGTGGCGAGAATCGCGCAGATGATGATGGCGTGGCATTTCGGCATCCGGATTAAATTACCAGACCCACGGAAGGCGGAGAAACGAGTGGGTGCCCGAACGCCCAGGCTACTCCCCCTGCGTTCCTCCTCTGCGTCCATTTTTTTGCACCACCGGGGACGCAGAGGAACACAGGGAAAATGCTGGAAAATCATTGCAAAAGCACGAAACGTTGATGTAGTGTTTCTGGTCCGCCGGCTTAGCGCTGGCGGGGCGAAACGGGCGGATCTCCATCCCTTCCCTCTCTCCGTTCGATTTCGATGAGCCGTGATCCCAGTCGAGGTGTGTATGTACGGTCTCGGGGCTTCTCTTCCCTGCACGTATTTGTCTTTCTCCAGTTTGATGTGGATAGCTGTTTTCATTCTGGCCTTTACCGGAGCCGGATGGGGACAGGACCGAGCGCAGATGGTGAGTGCGCCGCATCCCCTCATTACCAAAGCAGTGGACGAGTCGCAGATGACGACCCTGAAGGGGAACACCCATCACCTGGCCCGGAAAGAATTCGATCTAGGAACTGCGCCTGCGACGCTGCCTATGCAGCGAATGCTGCTGGTGCTGAAGCGGAGTCCGGAACAGCAACTGGCGCTACGGAAACTACTTGACGATCAGCAGGACAAGCATTCACCGAACTATCACAAGTGGCTGAAGCCGGAGGAATTTGGGCAGAAATTCGGCCCGAGCGATGAGGACATGCAGACCATTACGGGATGGTTGCAAGCCCACGGCTTTCAAGTGGGTACCACCAAAGGGCGAACGGTGCTGGAGTTTTCCGGATCGGCAAGCCAGGTGCAGGAAACGTTTCATACCGCCATTCACAAGTACATCGTCAATGGCGAACAGCACTGGGCGAATGCCAGTGATCCGCAGATTCCCGCCGCGCTGGTTCCGGCAATCGCAGGAGTAGCGACGCTGCATAATTTTGTGAGCCGGCCGCAAAGTGATCTGAAGCAGGAGCACGCTCTGGCGCGAGTGGTACCGGGCGCGCGGCCGGAAATCACATTTACCCAGGGCGGCCAACAATTCCACGCCCTTGCGCCACAGGATTACGCGGTCATCTACAACATAAAGAGCCCCGCTTATAACCCCTGGACCGGCGCTGGTGTGACCATTGGCGTGGTTGGGAGGAATGATCTTTACAATGACGGCCAAGACGTTCAGAACTTCATGAGCGTAGTCGGATCGGGCATGAATTCTTTCGGGGGTGGGTATGTGAATGTCGCGGTGAACGGGCCCGATCCGGGCAATGCGGGCGGAGGAGAAGAAGCGGAGGCCACGCTCGATACAACCTGGTCGAGTGCGATCGCTCCGAATGCGGCAGTGGACTTCGTTGTCTCGGGAACCACCAATACGACAGACGGCGTCGACCTCTCTGAGTTGTATATCGTCGAAAATAATTTTGCCGACATCATGACAGAGAGTTTCGGCACTTGCGAATACTTTGCGACGGATGCCCAGCTTCAGCAAATCCGTTCCCTCGCAGAGCAGGCAGCGGCCCAGGGCATCACGTATTTAGTGTCGGCAGGCGACAATGGCGCAGAAGGGTGTGACGATCCCAGCCATCCGCCCGCGACACATCCCGTTTCCGTGAACGCAATAGCAGCTACGGCGTTCAACATCGCCGTCGGCGGGACTATGTTCAACGAAGGCACAACGCCGAGCAAATACTGGGGGGCGAGTGCCCCACCCGCGGAGACTGCAATCTCCTATATCCCGGAAAATGTGTGGAACCAGAGCAGCGCAACTAGTGGGCTTTGGGCTGGCAGCGGCGGGGCAAGCGCAGGCAATAGCGGCAACAGCCAGATCGCTCCAGCAGGTACTACGGCTGGCGTGCCGAAACCTTCATGGCAATCCGGCACCGGGTTGAACATTCCGCAAGACGGGGTGCGCGACATACCGGATATTTCGCTAACGTCTGCCGGACACGATCCCTATCTGCTGTGCTTCGAAGGATCTTGTGTGCCGGATGCACAGGGGTATATTCGCGTCCGCTTGATCAGCGGGACTTCCGCTGCGGCTCCTTCCATGGCAGGCATCATGGCGCTGGTAAACGAAAGCGCTGGCGGACGTCAGGGCCACGCGAATTACATTCTTTATTCTCTGGCGGCCTCCCAGTCGGCACAGGGTATCTACCCGTCACAGTGCAACGGCTCCAACACCTCGGGACTGCCCGCCAGCACTTGCATCTTCAATGACGTGACGGTCGGCAATAACGTGGTCCCCGGAGAGCTAAGTTCGGATTATCACGCAGCACCTGGCTATGATTTGGCGACGGGGCTGGGCTCGGTGAATGTCGCGAACCTGATTACGAATTGGAGTACGGTTACATTTAGTCCGACAACGACTCAAATTACTCTCAACGGCGGCACGACCGGAGTTCTAACCATCACACACGGTGACTCTGTCGCCGTCAGCGCTACAGTTGCGCCAAATTCTGGAACCGGAACTCCCACTGGCGACCTCAGGCTGTCTTACGGCTTAGGCGGCACTGCTGGGCACACTCTAGACTTGTTCCAGCTGAATAACGGAGCCGTCAGCGCTTCAACCAGTTCGCTGCCGGGACAACCTACAGGTTATTACGATGTGTGGGCGCATTACGGCGGCGACGGGACCTACGCTCCCAGTGACTCCAACCATGTCGAGGTAGCGGTGACCCCGGAACCGAGCGCGACCATATTGAGTTTGTTTGGCTCTGATCCCAGCGGGCGTCCGCTTACTAGTCCATTTCCGTTCGGCAGCCTGGTGTTCGTGCGAGCGGACGTGGCCGGCAACTCGGGCAAAGGGATTGCGACCGGCTCGGTGACATTCACTGACAGCTTTGGTCCCATCCCGTCTACCAATCCGCAGGTGAATCCTCCAGTCCAGGTCATGAGTAATCCACCACTCAACAGCCAGGGGAATACTTCGATCGGCGATGGGATCGTCAGTTTCGACGCGGGGAACCACAGCATCTCTGCGAGTTATGGGGGAGATCCGAGCTTCACCGCAAGCAGCAGCACCAACCCGGTGACGTTCACGGTGCAGCCCGGTTTTGCGTTGGTGTCCGGTCCAACGAACGTGAGCATTAGCGCTCCTGGTACGAGCGGCACGAGTACGGTGGGCATTATCGCGTCCACGGGTTTCACGACGGCCATTACATTGTCGTGCAGCGGCTTGCCGGTAGAGGCCACATGTAGTTCGGCATCGATTACCGGACAGGGGCCGATTACAGTGGCTTCTGCAACCCTCACCATCACGACGGCGGCGGCGCATAGCACCATGCTGCGATCGAATGACAGGCGATACTACGCCGTGTTGCTGGGCGGTGGGCTGCCGCTCATGGGCATTTTCTTGATTGCTGCACCGAAGCGGGGCCGAACTAGCTTGCTGCTCGGAATGATTCTGCTTGGCGCTATGGCATTGCTCCCTTCGTGTGGTGGGGGCGGAGGCGGCGCGCCCGCGGCACATCAGCAGGATCCGGGAACTCCGGCGGGGAGCTACATCGTCACGGTGACCGCGACGGCGGGATCGCTCAAGCAGCAAGGCTCGTTTCTACTGGCGATCAAATGAGAGACTTCCACACACTTCGCCTCATTGCGAGATGATGTAGCATTTACTCGCGCCTTCAACCCAACCACATGAAACTTTCTGCGATCGCATCTGCTCTGCAGGCACGTCTGGAAAACTCATTTTCCGATATCGAGATCAATGGACTCAACGGTATTGAAGAGGCTGGTCCCGGGGAGTTGACGTTTGTGTCGAATCCCAAGTACGGGCAAGCCGCGCGGACTACAAAAGCCTCGGCTGTAATCGTGGCGGAGGACTTCCCTGCCATTCCAGCGGCGACGCTGCGCGTGAAGGATGCATATCTATCTTTTGCGCGCGCATTGGAGCTGTTTCATCCGGCGCAGTCGTATGCGCCGGGTGTGCACGCAACGGCGGTTGTGGATTCGAGCGCGCGGGTTGGCAAGGGTGCGCATATTGGACCGTATGTGGTGATCGGGGAAGATGTGGAAATTGGCGAGCATGCGGTGCTGCTGGCGCATGTGGTGATTTATCGCGGGGCCAAGGTCGGGGACAACTTTTTTGCGCACGCGCATTCCGTGGTGCGCGAGCACTGCCGCATTGGGAACAACGCGCTTCTACAGAATGGAGTGGTGATCGGGGGGGACGGGTTTGGATTCGCCAAGACTGCGGAGGGGCGGTGGCACAAGATTCCGCAACCGGCTCCGGTAGTGATTGGAGACGATGTCGAGGTGCAGGCGAATTCGTGCATCGATCGGGCGAGTGTGGGCGAGACCCGCATTGGGCGCGGGGTGAAGGTCGACAACCTGGTGCAGGTGGGACACGGCACGCAGGTGGGCGAGGACTCGCTCTTATGCGCGCAGGTGGGGCTGGCAGGATCAACCGTGAGTGGGAAACGCGTGATCTTAACGGGTCAGGTTGGCGTGGTCGGGCACTGCACGGTCGGCGACAACGCGATTGTGACGCCGCAGACTGGCGTGGCGGCAGACATTGCGCCGGGTGCTTTGGTCAGTGGATCGCCGGCCGTGGATCACCGGGCGTGGTTGAAGTATTCGGCAATCCTGCCGCGGTTGCCGGAGCTTGTGCGCGCCATGCGAGCGAAGAACGTGAAAGAATAAAGCACGCAATTTGTCCGGCATACCCGCGAGCAAGAGGCCAGGATTGACGCGCACTCCCCGCCTCACCACCTCGGCCACTGCATTTCGGGGCTCACCAGTTCAATTTGCAAAAGCCGGCTCGCGGAAAGTTTTAACGCCTGCTGCTGCGCTGCGAGCAAGGCGATGGTTCTACCGACATAGCACTTTTCGTGCACAGCGCTTCCCTGCTCATCCGTTTTGCTGGATTCCAGAGAGACGGAGTTTCCACAGATGGAGCAGCGGGTCTTGCATGTATGGACTGCGTGAAAGAATGAACGGTGCATTGAAACCTCCATTCGTCTGCGGTCGAGGTAGGAACACATCGCTCTATGCAACTGAAGAACCAGAGTCACGGAACCGCGGGTAAGTGTCACCTTGGTGCGAGTTTAGGTCGGGTAGCCGTCCTCGGTACATCGGCAGCCGGAAACCTAGCGCCAACCCAAAATTGCACTCTCAAGGAACAATACTCGTCAGGGGTTCTCTGTATGCAGTTCTAGGGCTGCACGTTGGTGACGGCGGGCGCGCTCTTCGCCGCGAAGTGCTGGTCGTACCAGGCGATGGAACGGTCCATGGAGTCGACCTGGTGTTTGGTCTCCGAAAGCCCGTGGCCTTCGCGGGGATAACGCAAGAAGACGGTTTCGGTGCCGACGTCTTTCAATGCGATGAAGAATTGCTCGGCTTCGGCGATGGGAACATCGTTGTCGTTTTCGCCGTGCATGATCAAGGTAGGCGTGTGCGCGGCGGCTACGTGCTTCAGGGCTGAGCGCTCCCAGGCGACATCC
>Ga0157372_10009701_pt1 | contig 10235 bp, 10 predicted proteins | sample C55metaG_FD_115307 | JGI IMG/M metagenome (GOLD analysis project Ga0157372, IMG submission 115307) | Corn rhizosphere microbial communities from Kellogg Biological Station, Michigan, USA - C5-5 metaG | ecosystem: Host-associated > Plants > Roots > Rhizosphere > Soil | place: USA: Michigan...
CACCTCGACACGGTGATGACCCACATCGATATCGACACCTTCTCCGTCTACCCGGAAGTGGTGCGCCCGGACATGCAGTGCTGGACGCTAACGCCCGACGGTCATGGCGGCACTGCCCGTCGCCAGGAGACCACCCTGTTGCGGGCGCTGGAGAAAGCGCTCGGCGTCACGCAGATCCAGCTGATCACCACCGGCGGCGACGCCTTTGAAGCCGAGCGTGAGCAGTGGAACGATGCCAATAACGTCCTGACCCTGCGCCCCGGCGTGGTGGTTGGCTACGAGCGCAACGTCTGGACCAACGAGAAGTACGACAAGGCAGGGATTACCGTTCTCCCTATTCCAGGGGACGAGCTGGGACGCGGACGCGGCGGCGCACGCTGCATGAGCTGCCCGCTGGAACGCGACGCGATTTAAGGTAAGGAGCAGAAAATGAAAACGGAGATGAAACCGATCCTCGTGGTCGCTCTTGGCGGTAACGCCCTGCTGAAACGCGGCGAGCCGCTGGAGGCCGCGATCCAGCGCAAAAATATCGATCTGGCTGCCGAGACGATCGCTCAACTTACCCAGCGCTGGCGGGTGGTGCTGGTGCACGGCAACGGCCCCCAGGTGGGCCTGCTGGCGCTGCAAAACAGCGCCTATACCGGCGTTACGCCCTATCCACTGGATGTTTTGGGGGCCGAGAGCCAGGGGATGATTGGCTACATGCTGCAACAGTCGCTGAAAAACCGGCTGCCAAAATGCGAAGTCAGCGTCCTGCTCACTCAGGTGGCGGTGGACCCCGCCGATCCTGCCCTCGCCAACCCCACGAAATACATTGGGCCGGTGTATGACCAGCCGCAGGCCGACGCGCTGGCCGCCGAAAAAGGGTGGTGCTTTAAAGCCGACGGCAGCTATTTTCGCCGCGTGGTTCCCTCCCCGCAGCCGATGCGCATCGTCGAGCGCGATGCTATCGAGGCACTTCTCCAGCGCGGCCATCTGGTGATCTGCAACGGCGGCGGCGGCGTGCCGGTGGTTGAGCAGGCTGACGGCTTCCACGGCATTGAAGCGGTGATTGATAAAGACCTCTCTGCGGCGCTGCTGGCCCGCCAGCTGGAGGCCGACGCGCTACTGATCCTCACCGATGCCGACGCGGTCTATCTCAACTGGGGTACGCCAGAGCAGCGCCCGCTCACCGAGGCCACCCCACAGCAGTTGAGTGGATTTACCTTCGACGCTGGTTCGATGGGGCCAAAAATCGCCGCCTGCTGCCGCTTTGTCAAGACCTGCAACGGCATCGCCGGGATCGGCTCCCTGGCGGATGGCCCGGTCATTCTGGCTGGCGAGCGCGGAACCCTGATCCGCAACGATCCCCTCCAATAAACAGATTAAGGACAACGTATGAAAATCGCTTTGAAAAACCGTAACTTCCTCAAGCTGCTGGATTTTACCCCCGATGAGATCCATTTCCTGATCGATATGGCGATGGAGCTGAAAGCCGCAAAGAGAGCGGGCTGTGAAAAGCAGACCCTGGGCGGCAAAAATATTGCGCTGATCTTCGAGAAAAGCTCGACCCGTACCCGCTGCGCCTTTGAGGTGGCTGCCTTTGATCAGGGTGCGCAGGTGACTTACATCGGACCAAGCGGATCGCAGATTGGCCATAAGGAGTCCATGAAAGATACCGCACGCGTGCTTGGTCGCATGTACGATGGCATTGAGTATCGCGGCTACGGCCAGGCGATCGTTGAGGAGTTGGGAGAGTACGCAGGCGTGCCGGTCTGGAACGGCCTGACCAACGAATTTCACCCCACGCAGATCCTGGCCGATCTCATGACCATGCTGGAACACGCACCGGGTAAACGCCTCTCTGAGCTGCGCTTTGCCTATTTGGGCGATGCGCGTAACAACATGGGCAACAGCCTGATGGTCGGCGCGGCCAAAATGGGCATGGATATCCGGCTGGTGGCGCCAAAAGCGTTCTGGCCAGACGAGGCGCTGGTGGCGCAGTGCCGGGAGATTGCGTGGGAGACCGGGGCAAAAATCACCCTGACCGAGAACGTTGCAGAGGGTGTCGCCGGCGTTGATTTCCTCTACACCGACGTTTGGGTCTCCATGGGCGAGCCAAAAGAGGCGTGGAGCGAGCGCGTCAGCCTGATGAAACCTTATCAGGTTAATCAGCATGTCATTGCGGCCACCGGCAATCCACAGGTGAAATTTATGCACTGCCTGCCCGCCTTCCATAACGAGCACACTACCGTGGGAGGCGAAATTGAGCGGGCCTACGGCCTGAAAGGGCTGGAGGTTACCGAAGAGGTGTTCGAATCCGCCCACTCCATCGTGTTCGATGAAGCAGAGAACCGGATGCATACCATCAAAGCGGTGATGGTGGCGACCCTCGGCGAGTAACCACTCCGGGCGTCGCGGCACCTGCGACGCCCAAACAGGGAGAGAACCCTATGCGTAGATTTAAATTCCCCTCTGCTTACACCATTCTGTTTATTCTGATCGCGCTGGTTGCCGCGCTGAGCTGGATTGTCCCGGCCGGGCATTATCAGATGGTCATGAACGAGACGCTGGGTAAAGAGGTCCCCGTCGCGGGCACCTATGCGCACGTTACGGCCCAACCGCAGGGCATCGTTTCCATTATTATGGCCCCCATCAGCGGCCTGTACGATCCCGATACCGGCCAGGCGGGCGCCATTGACGTCGCACTGTTTGTGCTGATCATCGGCGGCTTTCTGGGGATCGTCAATAAAACCGGGGCCATTGACGCCGGGATCGAACGCGTCACGCAGAAGCTTAGCGGCCGCGAGGAGTGGATGATCCCGATCCTGATGGGACTCTTTGCCGCAGGCGGTACGATCTACGGCATGGCAGAAGAGTCGCTGCCGTTCTACACCCTGCTGGTGCCGGTCATGATGGCGGCGCGCTTCGATCCGCTGGTCGCCGCCTCTACGGTGCTGCTCGGGGCGGGCATCGGCACGCTCGGTTCAACCATTAACCCCTTCGCCACGGTGATTGCTGCCAACGCGGCGGGCATTCCGTTTACCACTGGCATCTGGCTGCGCGTGGCGCTGCTGGTGGCGGGCTGGCTTATCTGCGTTGCGTGGGTGATGCGCTATGCTCGCCAGGTGCGGCAGGATCCCAGCCGGTCCATCGTGGCGGATAAGCAGGATGAGAACATCGCCCACTTCCTGGGCGGCAAGCGCCAGCAGGATCTGGCCTTCACCGGCACGCGCAAGCTGATCCTGGTTATCTTCGCCCTCGCCTTTGCGGTGATGATCTACGGCGTGGCGGTGCTGGGCTGGTGGATGGGGCAGATCTCCGGCGTCTTTCTCGCGGCGGCCATTATTACCGGGCTGCTGGCCCGCATGAGCGAGGAGGAGCTGACCTCCACCTTTATTGACGGCGCGCGGGATCTGCTGGGCGTGGCGTTAATTATCGGCATTGCCCGCGGTATCGTGGTGGTGATGGACAAGGGGATGATTACCCATACCATCCTGCACAGCGCCGAAGGGCTGGTGAGCGGCCTCTCCAGCATAGTGTTTATTAACGTGATGTACTGGCTGGAGGTGGTGCTCTCTTTTCTGGTGCCCTCCTCCTCGGGGCTGGCGGTGCTGACCATGCCGATCATGGCTCCGCTGGCGGATTTTGCCCGCGTCGATCGCGATCTGGTGGTCACCACCTACCAGGCGGCATCCGGCATTGTCAATCTGGTTACCCCTACCTCGGCGGTGGTGATGGGCGGGCTGGCGATTGCTCGCGTGCCTTATGTCCGCTATCTGAAGTGGGTCGCGCCGCTGCTGCTGATGCTGACCGTGTTGATCTGCTTGATATTAAGCCTCGGCGCGCTGCTTTAACCACAACAGGGAGGAAAGAGCATGAAGGACTATCGCGACTGCTCCACCAGGGAACAGCAGCAGCTGGCCGCCTGTCGACGGCTGGTTACCGAGAAGAGCTACCTGTCGCAGGAGGCGATCCGCCGGGACCTTCAGCGGCACGGCTTTGAGACCATCAGCCAGTCCACGGTATCACGCCTGCTGAAGCTGCTGGGGATTATCAAGATCCGCAATGCCAAGGGACAGCGGATCTATGCCCTCAACCCGCAGCTGCGCCCGGCACCGGATGCCGCGCGCTGCCTGTCGGATATGGTGCTTAACGTCGAGCACAATCGCGAGTTTATTCTTATTCATACCGCTGCGGGATACGGGCGAGCGGTAGCCCGTATTCTGGACTATCACGCCCTGCCGGAGATCCTTGGCGTGGTGGCAGGCAGCAGCATCGTCTGGGTCGCCCCGCGTGACGTGCAGCGTACCGCTCAGGTGCGCAATCGCGTTAACCACCTATTAAAAATGCATATATATGCAAAATAACCGTTTGCTTCTGATAAATAGCGCATCGATCTCTTGATTCGCCTTATGAGCTGAGTATAATCGCGGACAATTTGCCGGGAGGAAGCATGGTCAAGTCCGTTCGACACACTGTCTCACCGCGCCTGAAAGAGGGCGCTGGCCTGCCGTTTTTCTTCCCAATGCTCACCTATTTCTATAGCCCCTCTTTTGAGGGGCTTTTTTTTGCGCAGACGTCAGGAGATAACCATGGCTAATCCGCTCTATCAGAAACATATCATTTCCATAAACGATCTCAGCCGCGAAGAACTGGAACTGGTGCTGGAGACCGCTGCCAGCCTGAAGGCTAACCCGCAGCCGGAGCTGCTGAAGCACAAGGTGATTGCCAGCTGCTTCTTTGAGGCCTCTACCCGCACCCGCCTGTCGTTTGAAACCGCGATGCACCGCCTGGGCGCAAGCGTGGTCGGCTTCTCCGACAGCAGCAACACCTCGCTGGGTAAAAAAGGCGAGACCCTGGCGGACACCATCTCTGTTATCAGCACCTACGTTGACGCGATTGTGATGCGTCATCCGCAGGAGGGCGCAGCGCGGCTGGCTACCGAGTTCTCCGGCGGCATTCCGGTATTGAACGCGGGCGACGGTGCAAACCAGCACCCAACCCAGACCCTGCTCGATCTCTTCACCATTCAGGAGACCCAGGGCCGACTAGAGAACCTCAACATCGCGATGGTGGGCGACCTCAAGTATGGCCGCACCGTCCACTCGCTGGCCCAGGCGCTGGCGAAGTTTAACGGCAACCGCTTCCTGTTTATCGCCCCCGATGCGCTGGCGATGCCGCAGTATATCCTCGATATGCTGGATGAGCGCGGGATTGCCTGGAGCCAGCATGCCACCATCGAAGAGGTGATCCCGGAGGTGGATATCCTCTACATGACCCGCGTGCAGAAAGAGCGTCTGGATCCGTCCGAGTACGCCAACGTGAAGGCGCAGTTTGTCCTGCGCGCCAGCGACCTGCACAGCGCCCGTGGCAATATGAAGGTGCTGCACCCGCTGCCGCGCGTCGATGAGATTGCCACCGACGTGGATAAGACGCCGCACGCCTGGTATTTCCAGCAGGCGGGCAACGGTATCTATGCTCGCCAGGCGCTGCTGGCGCTGGTGCTTAACCGCGATTTGGCCTAACAGAGGGGGGAAACGAGATGACACACGACAATAAACTGCAGGTCGAAGCGATTAAGCGCGGCACGGTGATCGATCATATTCCGGCGCAGGTGGGCTTTAAGCTGCTGACCCTGTTTAAGCTGACCGAAACCGACCAGCGGATCACCATTGGCCTGAACCTGCCCTCAGGGGAGATGGGCCGCAAGGATCTGATCAAGATCGAAAACACCTTCCTCACCGACGAGCAGGTCGATCAGCTGGCGCTGTATGCCCCGCAGGCGACGGTAAATCGCATCGACGACTACGAGGTGGTAGGCAAATCGCGGCCTAACCTGCCGTCGCGCATTGAGGCGGTGCTGATCTGCCCCAACAGCAACTGCATCAGCCATGCCGAGCCGGTGTACTCCAGCTTTGCGGTGAAGCAGCGCGCCAGCGACATTGCCCTGAAGTGCAAATATTGCGAGAAAGAGTTCTCCCATTCGGCAGTGCTGGCGAACTAAGTATTAAGAAACATCATCTAATTCAGATTGGTCATCCTCTCCGCGCTGCCTATAATGGCGCGGAACCTCACTACCATTCGCTTTCAGGAGAAATGATGACAAAAATTATCGCGACGGAAAATGCACCGGCAGCCATTGGTCCCTATGTTCAGGCGGTCGATCTCGGCAGCATGATCCTCACCTCCGGTCAGATCCCGGTGGATCCAAAAACCGGCAGCGTGCCGGAGGATATCGCTGCCCAGGCGCGCCAGTCGCTGGAGAACGTCAGGGCGATCGTTGAAGCTGCGGGCCTGAAGGTTGGCGATATTGTTAAGACCACGGTGTTCGTGAAAGATCTCAACGATTTTGCCACTGTTAATGCCACCTACGAAGCGTTCTTTAACGAGCACCAGGCCGCCTTCCCGGCGCGCTCCTGCGTAGAAGTCGCCCGCCTGCCAAAAGACGTGAAGATCGAGATCGAAGCGATCGCCGTGCGCCGTTAATCGGCCGTGCAGCGCCGGGCGGCACATAGACGCCCGGCTTTACGCCTCTTGCTCAGCCAGAGAGGGACGTTAATGGCTAAAGCACGTTTTACCGATGAGCAAATCACCGATTTTCTTCACCAGTCAAAAAACGGCGTGTCCGACAAACAGCTATGCGAACAGTATGGGTTCAGCATGAGCACGCTGCGGCGCTGGCAAGCGCTACACGCTGAAGATATCAGGCGTGAGTTAAAACAGGCAGAGGCTAACGCCGGAAAGGTATTTTTGGGCACTCTTGCTGTTGCACTCTTACTGACCCTTACCTTCTCTAAATCTATCGGCGCACTGGTCATCTTTCTGTTCCTGTTTTATTGCCTTTACTATATCCGCCACTTCCGCACCCTGGCGGCAAAACACATTAAAGAAGAAAACACCGCTCTCGCCCGGACTGGATTAGGGGCAAATAATGCGTTTTACCAATTCTGCTGGATCACAATCCTTCTTATTCTCTGCGCTTGTGGATACGGCATCGTGCAGATGTTGTGAAAACAATCGCTTATTGTCACGCATACCGGCGACTGTAGAACCCTTTGACCAGCTGAGTTAACGTCATATATCCCGCCAGAATGGCAATCAGCCACGGGAAGTAGCTCAACGGCAGCGCCTGAAGCTGCAAATAACTCGCCAGGGGTGAGAACGGCAGCGTAATCCCGATTGCCATCACCAGCAGCGTCATGAGCATCAGCGGCCAGGCGGCACGGCTCTGGATAAATGGCAGCCGCCGGGTACGGATCATATGCACAATCAGGGTTTGCGACAGCAGCCCGACGACAAACCAGCCAGACTGAAACAGCCCCTGCTCTGCTGGCGTATTGGCGTGAAAGACAAACCACATCAGACAGAAGGTCAGAATGTCGAAAATAGAGCTGATCGGGCCAAAGAACAGCATAAAGCGTCCCAGATCGGCGGGGTTCCAACGCTGCGGCTGACGGATCTGCTCCTCGTCTACGTTATCAAACGGGATCGCCACCTGCGAGAGATCGTACATCAGGTTCTGCACCAGCAGATGCAGGGGCAGCATCGGCAAAAAGGGCAGAAACGCGCTGGCGACCAGGACGCTAAAAACATTGCCGAAGTTTGAGCTGGCGGTAATTTTGATGTACTTGAGCATGTTGGCAAAGGTACGGCGGCCTTCAATGACCCCCGCTTCCAGCACCATCAGGCTCTTCTCCAGCAGAATAATGTCCGCGGCCTCACGAGCAATATCTACCGCGCCATCCACGGAGATCCCGATATCCGCCGCCCGCAGCGCCGGAGCATCGTTAATACCGTCCCCCATAAAGCCCACCACGTGCCCCTCGCGACGCAGCAGCGAAACGATGCGCTCCTTGTGCAGCGGCGTCAGGCGAGCAAACAGCGTGGTGCGTTTCGCCAACTGAGCCAGCGCGTCATCGGAGAGCGTTTCAATATCGCTGCCCGTGACCGCTTCGCCCGCTTCCAGCCCGACCTCGTGGCACACCTTCGCCGCCACCAGCTCGCTGTCGCCGGTGAGAATTTTTACGCGAATGCCGCTGGCCTTCAGCGCCTTGAGCGCCGGGGCGGTGGTCTCCTTCGGCGGATCGAGGAAGGCAATGTAGCCTTCAAGGATCAGATCGGACTCGTCGATACGCTGATAGTCCCCTTCCCGCGCCGGCAGGATTTTGCCAGCAACGGCGACCACGCGTAGCCCCTGGCGGTTGAGGTTATCGGTCACACGTCTGATACGCCGCAGCATGGTCTCATCTAACGGAACGATGTCGCCGTGGTAGCGCACCTGAGTACAGACGCTGAGGATCTCCTGTAACGCGCCTTTACAGATCAGCTGGTGCACGTCAGCCTGCTCGCTGACCACCACCGACATCCGACGGCGCTCGAAATCAAAGGGGATCTCATCCACCTTTTGCCAGCGGTTTGATAGCGTGCGGGCAGACGCTTCATCCGTGCCTTCCAGCACCGCAACATCGAGCAGATTTTTTAATCCGGTCTGGTAGTGGCTGTTTAGCCAGGCATGGTGCAGAACGCGCGTGCTCACGTTGCCGGAGATATCCATATGGTGCTCCAGCACGATTTTATCCTGGGTTAGCGTACCGGTTTTGTCGGTGCAGAGGATGTCCATGGCGCCAAAGTTCTGGATAGCATCAAGATGCTTAACGATCACTTTCTGTTTTGACAGCTTCACCGCGCCCCGCGCCAGGGTAGAGGTGACGATCATCGGCAGCATCTCTGGGGTTAACCCCACGGCAACCGAGAGCGCAAACAGCGCCGCCTCCCACCAGTCGCCTTTGGTGTAGCCGTTGATCAGCAGCACCACCGGCGTCATCACCATCATAAAGCGGATCAGCAGCAGGCTGACGCGGCTGATGCCTTTTTGAAAGGCGTTAGGTTCACTCTCCTGCTCGCTGACGCGCCCGGCGAGCTGCCCAAACCAGGTATCGCCCCCCGTGGCAATAACCATCGCCTGCGCGCTTCCGCTAACTACCGTGGTGCCCATAAAGCACAGGGTATCGCACTCAAGCGGGTTACCTTGCTGCGGGTGACGACTGGACGCCACTTTCTCTACCGGCAGCGACTCACCGGTCAGCGACGACTGAGCAACAAAGAGATCCCGCGCCTGAAAAAGACGTAAGTCAGCCGGGATCATATCCCCGGCTGAGAGTTTAATGATATCGCCAACTACCAGCCGATCGAGTGGCAGCTCACGCCACGCGCTCTCGCCCTTCTCGTTAATAACGCGCAGAACCGTGGCGGTGTTGCTGACCATCGCCTTGAGCGCATCGGCTGCTTTAGTGGAGCGTGCCTCCTGAATAAAATTCAGGAGAGTAGCGATCCCGACCATCAGCGCGATAACGCCTGCGGCAAAGAGATCCTCGGTAGCATAGGAGAGAATGCCAAGCGCGGTGAGAAGTAGGTTAAAAGGATTGCGATAGCATAGCCACAGGTGCACCCACCATGGCGCAGGCGTCTCTGACGGAAGCGCGTTGTCGCCATGAGCGGCACGGCTCTTTTCAACTTCTCCTGCATTCAACCCCTCGGGGTGGGAGTGAAAGGCCTGCCACAGCGCGTGTTTCTCCAGCGCCGCCGCGCGCAGGCACTGCGCCGTAAGGGTTGGCGAAATGGCTGCGTCAGCCAGATTTTTTGCATTTGGCAAGGGATCGCGCTGCACCAGACGACGCGGCAGATGACGGTTAAGCCGCGCAAGCAGCCAGCGAGTAATGATAAGCATAATATATCTCCCGCACTCGCCAGAACGAGCGCAGTTCAGCCATCAGGCGTGGCAAAGCCGTACCTGACAGGCGCTAAAAAATATATGCAGAAACGTTCAGAACGCTACTGCCTTACGCATCCGGTAAGGCAGTAAATTGCGGCTTACCGGAAAGAAGTGTTTCTCCATCGCGGGAGAGGGGTGGGATCAGGATCCATGTCGCCTCCGGTAAGGTTATGAGTTAAGTTGACGCGCAGTATACGGATATTGCCACACTTTTTGTGGCTATTCGGGCGGTACGATACGCTCTAATCATTAAACGTTCGTTAAACCAGCGTGCGCTGGGGCCGCTCCGCTTGCAGGAGCCAGGATAGCCTATTTTCTCCCGCAATATTTACATTTCCTACAGCGCACGTCCTCTGTGCGCTCCCTTTTTTACCTTGTCCTGCGTCAATAAAATCGCAAACTTGTTTGATGCAAATCACTATATGTAGGCCTTAAAATGCCGATCCGGCGCTACATATTGTATTTATCGCCTAATATTTCC
>Ga0157372_10009704_pt1 | contig 10235 bp, 10 predicted proteins | sample C55metaG_FD_115307 | JGI IMG/M metagenome (GOLD analysis project Ga0157372, IMG submission 115307) | Corn rhizosphere microbial communities from Kellogg Biological Station, Michigan, USA - C5-5 metaG | ecosystem: Host-associated > Plants > Roots > Rhizosphere > Soil | place: USA: Michigan...
GAATGAGCCGACGAATAAACCATGTGTTCAACTATCTGAACATGGCAGGCACGCTGAAGGCGAGTGAATTTCAGCCCTTAACTCAGGACCAACGAACCCGAATCTATGTAAATACGATGGTAAGCCCTTTGGGTTACCTGAAAGCCGGATTTTCCGCAGGAATCGATCAGTTGAAAGACAGTCCTTCATAGTGGGAACAGGGAGCATCCGGGTACGGTAAGCGATTTGCGAATATCTTAGGCCAGTATTCAATTCAGCGCACTGTAACATTTGGTCTTGGCAGCGTCTTGCACGAAGACAACCGCTATTTCAACTCCGGGGAACAAGGACTCTGGTCGCGCACCCGGTACGCGGTGGCGAGCGGCATTTGTGCACGGCATGATGATGGAAGCCGACATCTCTCAATCTCCCAACTCGGGGGCATTGCAGCTGGTGCTTTTTTATCTCGTTTTTGGCAGCCTCCGAGCCAACACTCCGCCGGAGACGGCGCTGTCAGTTTCGGCATTACGATGTCAAGCAATATGGGATTCGCAGTGGTAAAAGAGTTTCTTCCGCATATTGCGCGGCTTGTCAGCGAAAAACGCAAGAAGCGGTCGAGCGCGTCTACGCGATCTAATAACTGAAGTCACTTAACCACTCCACCGGCTGCAGTTGAGGGCGTCATGATCGGTGGGTCTGCTTTAGGGGCGGTGCCGGCAGAATACGGCGTAACAGGTGTGAATATTTTCGTCGTCAGTCATGATGGCGTCGTATACCAAAAAGATTTTGGGCCAGCATCGCTCGAACAAATTTCAGAAAATGCAGCGCTTTAACCCCGATAAGTCCCGGATGCTAGTCCGAGACCAAAATTGAGCGAAGATTCGGAGGATGCAAGATTTCGCCTCTGTGTTAATGCAGCAAAGCCCATCTCGCCTGCGGGAAAACCACATCCGTGTGAATAGTCCTCTCACCTCATCCTGTCGCGAATATTGAGCAGCACCTGATCGGGAGCCTCCAAACGAATCAGGCCCGCGCGGGGGTACTCAATATCGAGGATGACATAAACGGTGATTACTGTGATGAATGCGAAACTAAGTATATGGAGCCAGCTTCGGCGAGGGCCAAGCGACATTCTGTAACCTGCCAGCAGAGAACAGATGAGAGACAAGCCGAGCAATAGCAAATAGATGATCGTAGGAGGGTGAGCACGCAACGCCATCGTCCGAGTGGTGGCGATGTCGATCATGTTATTTAAGGCCGGCAATAGTAGCTTGCCTGCGTCGGGATGAGATCGCGGAAGTAGGGTACCCGCGATAGCTTGCACCCAAATCGTTTCTTGCAGTCTTTTAGATTTGGCTATCTCCATTTCAGCCGCTTCCATGTTAGGCAACCGCAGATAAGTCTCTGCACGAGAGTCGACATACTGACGAAACAGCTGCCTCAGACCGGGCTGCGCATCCTCGGAGATTAGGTTTAGCCGCAGGTACGCGGTTTCAATCGCATTCACTTCTTCCGCTATCAGCATTCTTTTCTCATTAAAGCGCGATACCGCTCCAGAAAACGTGAATGCGATCACCAAACCAAATAGTGCAAAGATCGCGCCTTCGATGATGCCAAGATTGCTCTGCTCGGCTTGCAAGCCTTTTTGTCGGCTATTAATACCAAGCCGCCGTCCAGCTTCCAGCAAGGCAAGCATTCCGACCAATAGAAACCCGGCGAAAAGAAGAGGAGGAATCGGAGGTTTCATAGGTTGATGTTTAGACCCGTGCGCCCACCACACCACCAAAGGTTACCCGGCCCACACTTGTAGGAAACTGGTAGAACTTCCAGTTAACTGGCCAGTGTCAGAGACCGCGTCCAGCAGGCGGTGAAGACACAAGAAACCCTGCTTGGGCAGATAACCCATCCACTTAAAACCATCCGCCAGCAATGGCACTGTGGAGTTTCCAATCGAGCACTCAAGCAAGCCTGCGATTTCCTGATGTGTATAGCCCACTACTTCGTGAAGTAAGTAAATAGTACGGTATCCATCTGGCAATTGCGTGACGACGCGAGTGTAATGCGGTACAGACAGCCGGCAAGACAGTCATCGCGAACACCGCATTTGTGCCGGGAGGTCTTTGGTCCCAGGGTTTGCGGATCATCCAAAGACGCCAGCCGCACTCCTTTTGTTCGAAAGTGCATGAGTACACTGTTGATAGCGACACGATAGAGCCAAGTGGACAACGTTGATTCGCCTCGAAAGGTTGGAATTGTGCGGAACATCTGGATTCTGAAGTCGCACACCACGCGATTTCCAACGCCGTTGTAGCTTCTCTGGACCGGGTCGACCACTGTCAACGTTCACAGTACCTCGGCATTAGTGGCGTTATCCGAAGCCGCTAAAACGTGTTGCTTGGATGCAAAGTGGGCATGCTTTCTATAGGCATCTAGCATTCCCTGCAGTTCCAAAAGACTTGCCAATTTGTTGAGATGGAAAGACGAAGTGAAAGAAAAAGGAGTGTTCGATGTCAGAAAAGCGAAGTGCGAACGTCCAACCGAAGGATGCCGCGAACCATACTAACTCGTCTACCTCCAGGTATGAAGGGAACAGAGAATTTAACCGGTAGTGGCAGTACTGGATGTCGAAGGTCCCTCAGAGTCGGTTGAACACCCAAAGCAAGCCGACGACAATTGCCTTGAACAAAGCAGCAACTTACTCGAACGAACTCGACGACACCATAGACGAAAAGGATGCCGCATGATTTCACTCAGCCGTGTAATGCTGGAATCTTAAGAGCATTGTTGTTACGGATTCGGCACTGATCGCTGCTTGAACCTGTGGGCTCGCCAGACGCCCACCTCTATTTACGTCAATATTGGGGCCTCACGCTTTGCGTCGCTAGTGCTCGTCTCGATTGTGACAGTTTCTCAATACACCCATCGTTCTCTAGGCTCATGGACCGCGTTCGAGAGTTGTTCGGCGCACGTCTTTGTATGGCTTACTACGCGGCTCGACGAGCGATAGGGCCAAGGCTTTTCGCTCCCGAGCCACGTCGAGCCGCGGGGCCAGATGGAGTCCGGAAACATCGTCTGTCACTTTTAACAGTTGGGCGGAGTACACACATCTGCCAGACTCCGTTTTGATGAAGCAGAAGTAGAAGGCGGGACGATCCTCACGGTCAGAATCCGTGCCAGCTTATCGGTTCTTTGTCGAACAAAAGTTAGTCAGGGCTAAGCATAAGTTGTGTGTTTGTCAGATTTGCTTCAAGCGAGAGGTGAGTTCGCGAAGACGCTAGGCAGCTGGAATTCATGAAAGGTGGTCAGCTTCAGCAAATGCAAGAAAAATACAGACAAAAGGAAAATAAAAGAATGAGAAACTTAATCTACTCTCTATTGCTATTCTTGGCTTGCACGTTGACTGCGAATGCGCAGCGGTCTATAGAACTTAGCGGCGGGTACCTACACGTCACGAGCAATCAAGGTCTAGATGGTTATACCCTGGGAGGTTCATGGCTTTTCAACCCGAAGGTGGCTCTGGCCTTTAACTATGACAGTGGACGAGACACATCTACACTGGGTGCGTTCGCGTTGACCAACGTGGGACTGACAGTCTCCAAGACTCACCTCCAGAACTGGCTGATTGGCCCCCGCGTTTACTTCCCCGGGCTATTCAAAGGCAAAGGCAACGTAAAGGGGCACATTATTCACCCATTTGCTGAAGTACAATTTGGAGAATCCAATCTCTTCGCGCAGTTACAAGAGTTAAATGTTGGTACTCAACGTTCCGCCGACACAGCGTTTTCCTGGACACTTGGTGCTGGTGGTGACTTCAGATTGTCGTCTCATTGGGCAGCTCGCATTAGCGCGGACCTTCTTCGTACTCACTTTGTAGACAATGGTCAAAGTAGCCTGCGCCTCGCTATGGGCGTGGTGTACAACTTTAAAGGAATTAGATGACTGTGAGGGGCGGGCTCCTTGTCAAATTGCGGCGCTGCCATCCAAAAAGCCGGACCGAGCATTGCCCCTTCTTCTCAGCAGCAACACCGTAACCCTATTCCTATACGGCCTCAATATTCCTATACGGCCTCAATCATTTTCTGCAGTCGAGAGCTGTAATCGACTTACCCACCGTTTGTGAATCATGCTGCTCGGCGACGGGAATGTGTCGAATCCACCATCGTCGGTGACTTTATTGCGCGCACATCGAATCCACGAACAATTAGCAGCACACCGCGAACAATTGCCGCAATCCCTATTCCCACGAGCAAGATTACGGTGCCGGCGAAGAACCGCACCATTGTAAATGCACCCACAGTGATCAGCATGAGCCCGGTGGACGCGATTAAGAACCAAGGCTTCGATACATTCCTGTGGCCGACCATGTCGACAAGTTCCAGTGTGCCGATCAGCACCGCACAACCTGCGATCAAAAGGATCGCGATGTATGCGGTTACGTCAGGCCAAAAAAGTGCAGGCACGATGGCGACGATTCCGAAGCTCGCAAGGGGAAGTGCGTGGCTCATGCCTTGCAACTCGAACGAAGAAAAAAGATGCAGGAGGGTATCCATCAACGCGATCACTACGATTCCCAGCACACACGCAAACGCGGTCATATTTCCAGTAGAAGATTGCGGGCGTCCCAGCGCTAACTCGAACACGCGGAAAAACAAAATCTTTGTTGGCAGCAGAATTGATGCGGCGCCAAATATTATCAGGAGCGTGCCTCTAAAAAACAGAGCCCAAGCCCGACTCGAATCTATACCGTGGTTTGGCTGCCGGAAGAGTCTTGACGAAAAGGTTTCCACTTTGATCTCCAATCAAGAGATCAAAGATTGTCCAAACCGGAATCTTGGACAACTGACAATGTTTACAGCCGGCTGCCGCGTAACCAGGGCTGATTCGTCGCGAGAGTGAATCTTCCGATGAAGCTCGAACCTCTTTGCCGGGAGGTCAGTGAGAGCCTGTTTGTTTTGACAGTATCAGCGAAGGTCGAAACGTAACTAATCTCAGAAAGTCACCCTTTGTTCTATATGAAAATAATGTGCAGCCCTCGACCTCCAAAAACCGAAGTCACATTCGAAGAGAGTTGCACAGGTACTTGATCAATCTGCACTGCTTCGTGTAAGCAGAGTTCGACAGGGCCTATGACGTTGGCCGAATTGGTTCTTTGCTCGATCCGTCGCAAGCGTCATGACCACCACCGGACTTGGTTTGGTGAGGTGAGTATGATCTCGGCATTATCGATGACCACTTTTTCGTATAAAAAATCACGTCAGGAGAGCTGTATGAAAAGACTACTGTCAGTAGCAACACTCGTTCCGGTTTTCTGCGGAATTGTTTGGGGTGCCGATGCGGCGAAGCAATTGGATGCTGCAGCCCAGGTAGTGCAGAGCATGAGCTCTTCCAATCAGATTCCCTCGTCCTTACTCAAACAAGCGAATTGCATCGCCGTCGTTCCAAAGCTGACCAAAGCGGGTTTTATTGTTGGCGGCAAGCATGGCAACGGCGTAGTGAGCTGTCGAACATCGTCGGGTTGGAGTACTCCCGCATTCATCACCATCACGGGCGGCAGTGTAGGCTTGCAGGCGGGTGGTGCGCATCAGGATATTGTGCTTCTAATGAACTCCCAAGGCGAGCAGGAGCTGAAAAACGGCCATTGGGACCTTGGAGCTGAAGCGGTAGCCGCAGGTCCGACCGGGGAAACAGGCGCAACCCAAAGCACAGGTTGGAAGGCACCCGTTCTTTCCTATTCCAATTCAAAAGGAGCCTTCGCGGGCGCCGACGTTGGTGGATCAAAGATTGGCAGCGATCAGGATGCGATTCACAATTTTTATGGCAAGGACGCGTCGTTCCAAACCATCCTCGACGGCCAAGTGCAGCCGCCGGCATCTACACAATCGTTTCTGTCTGCCTTGCAACAGGTAGCCGGAAAATAAAGCCTCAGGAGCCGTTCTCGGTCATGCGCCTTTGTCCAACTCAGGTATCTCTTCGTGTTGTTAAAAGGCTACAGCGCCCGCTCGCCACAATTGATTTTCATCTGAGGAAGAATGCGCATGACTAACTTTGTCGGAAGACACGCTGAAGCACCTCTCTAGGATCGCTCGTAATCTGCTAGGGTGAAGATTTGTTCCGGCAACCTCTTGACGACATCTCTCCGATGGTAATGAAAACCAAATGAGCAAATTTTCCAATAGCACGCGAAGAGATATCTTGCTAGGCGAACACTGACTCACCCTGCCGCTCGCCTTACACCTGATGCCTTGGATCGCATTGTTTTTCGATCATTGACATTGATAGCCCGCGAGAAAGGTAGATTGTCGGCATGTCTAAGCTCGACCGCCGATGCTAGAACTCACTCCGGCGTCGGTGATTGACTCGAAGGCCCGACGAGTAATTGGCGAATCTGGTCCTATTCGGGCTGAAGGCACCAGAAAGCCTCTAGGAGAACTTACGCAGGGCGAGCAGGAGCGAGCGCTTCAGAAGAAACTTGAATTACGCCGCTCGCAGGCGTTCGGGGGAGCCATTAACAGCTTCGTCGCCTGAGATCTCCACGCGCTCGGCAAACAATGCTCTGTAGATCCCGCCTCCAATGACTCCGCCAATCAGGGGTGCTATCCAGAATAGCCACAATTGGTGCAAGGCCCAGCCACCGGCGAAGATAGCGGGACCCGTGCTGCGTGCCGGGTTCACAGATGTATTGGTGATTGGGATGCCAATCAAATGGATAAGTGTCAATCCAAGGCCGATCGCGAGAGGAGCGAATCCCCTTGGTGCTCGCCCGTCAGTTGACCCAAGAATGATGAGCAGGAAAAATGCAGTCAGCACAACTTCTGCAAGCAAACACGAAACAAGGCTGTAGCCACCCGGCGAGTGCGCAGCGTAGCCGTTGGAGGCGAATCCCGCGCTGGCATCAAAACCTGCCTTCCCACTAGCAATGACATACAAGGTGCCGGCCCCTGCACATGCACCCGCCACCTGAGCAGTGATGTAGGGGAGGAGTTCGGATGCCTGGAAGCGCCCGCCGGCAAATAGCCCCACGGAGACAGCAGGATTTAAGTGACATCCGGAAATATGCCCGATCGCATAGGCCATGGTGAGTACGGTAAGGCCGAAGGCCAAAGCAACGCCGATGAAACCAATACCCAAACCAGGAAAAGCTGCCGCTAAAACTGCGCTGCCACACCCGCCAAACACCAACCAGAATGTGCCAAGGAATTCTGCAATCGTGCGTTTCCCCAGATGCATACGACACTCCTTCGTTCTTCATCACAGCTACTCAAAAACCATAACGCCAGCGTGAGCGCAAAAGAACTGTTAGGAATGACAGTCTTGACCTCGACATGATCGATCGTTTCAAACCCCTTGCGATTCGCCGCTTAAACCGTCGGCCACTTTAGAAGATACGGCCTAGTTTGAAGAACACCTGCTGATGTCCATCTGCTCCCGCGGCCCACCTATTTCAATCGGCCCAAATATCGTTTTGATCGCGAGTGAAGCAATAACATCGCCTGGAGTTTGCGACCTGAATGGTGATGCGAAGACTCTACCTACCTCAAATGCTCCGTTGAAATACAGTCCCTCGCCGACTAGAACCGGAAGCTTAGCCAGCTTCCGAAGATATCCCATCTGGAAGTGATAATACTGGTTAGTTAACAGTTCGTTTTGACCATAGGCAGCGAAACTATTCGGCCCACCTAAAGAAAATACCGGCACTCCGACCAGTTGATTGCCAAATACGGTTCCGGCCCGCGCTCCAAAGTAAGCTGAAGAGGGCTCATTCAGCTTGACGAATTTAATCAATCGGCCTTCAGACGTGGGAAAAGAGTGAGCGGCTCCAGGATTCGAATCTACCCATGAGCCAGTGATGTCAATATATTCCCCCGATCGCGGAATGACCGGATTGTCTACCTGATTCAGCGCATAGCTAAGTGTAGTCCCGCCGAAACGGCCAGAGACAGTGGGTAGAAGGCTTTGGTTGCCAATCCTGGGCGCGAACCTCAGGTATGCGGTTGTGTAACCCAATGTCAGCTGAGCAACGCGACGGAATTCGTAACCGACGGCTAGGCCTCCACCGACAAAAGTCTTACTATACTCGGCGAGAAGATTGTCTTTTCGGTATATGGGATATTGCAGGTAATTAGCGAAGGCATTCGGCGCGATGAACCAATTGCTGGTGGCCGACAATGGACGATAATATTGGCTGTTTATTCCATATTGCGAGCCGACGATCAAGTCGTTCCGCAGTTCCGCGCGGTAGGCGGCAAAATCTAGAAAAGTAATCCGCGCACCCATACTGAAAGTTACGTTGCCAAAAGTTGATCCATCAAGCAGAAGAAGAGGACGGACAATCGGCGGCGAATAGGACTTCTCAACACTGGTGATGAGCAGGCCAGCATTCCCGTCTCATTTTGGTCATCTGATAACTCAGAGTTGAGAATCGTCCTTCGCCTATCAGATCCATTAACTGGTTCTGAAGAACTACTGAATCAACTGGCTTTCCGACGTTTCCGTTCAGGTCGTCTCTGATAGCGTTCGCTAATTTTGGACTGGTTCCAGTGACTTGCACGAATTGCGGGACGGAAGAGGTGAGCCGCCGCGAGGCGCGCTGCGCGAGATAAGCTTGCCAGGCGGGTTCATCAACTGAAAGGGTATTGAGCAGTGCGGCCTTGTCTTGCGCAGCTTCATAACCAAGTTTAATGATTTCCTCCGCGCGGTTGTATTCCATTGAGTCAAACTTCTGCAGTGGGACGGAAATCAGCATGTCCGCTTCTTCCATGCCGCGTAGTTCGTTAGCCGCGATCACGACACTGACGGAACGGCCTAGCACTCCAAAGCTAGATAGTGTTGTGGAGGAATCCAATTTCACGCTCTCCAAGTGGACAGCAAGGGTCAAATCGGCGCCCATGCTTCGTGCGACGTCGACTGGAAGGTTATCCATTAGTCCGCCGTCTGCGAATATGTGCCCGTCCCATCTCACCGGACTGAACACTCCCGGCAGAGACATAGTGGAGCGCAGCGCAAGAGAAAGTGATCCATCGCGAAACACGAACGGCCGCGAGGTGACCAGATCAGTAGCCACGCATGCAAATGGAATCGGGAGATCGTTGAAGTTCTTGACATCGGAGTAGGGCAGCGCCACGCGGTCGAGGATCATTACGACTTCCTGACCGGAATTGAATCCTTCAGGGAACTGAACTCCTTTTCTGAGGCCAAACTCCAGGTGATTCGGATATTCCGCGGCATCCTGCTTGCGTCGAAAAGCCCGAATCAGACCGCCACCATGAGTTGTGAACGTGCATTCGGTCCGTTCTCGGGCACGGGGGCTCTCGCCCTCAGTTTCGTCTCTCGCGTTCAGGTAGTGCTCTTCCACTGGCGGCTGGATTAGCAAGTGGCCGAGTCTCGTCTTGAGGCACATCGGTCAGCTTGTGCCCATTCCGCCACAACTTCGTAGAGCGGCCGGGATCAAAGAGTGCATCGTAGCTGTTGCCCATCCATTTTTGTCCACGGATATAGATTTTCCCTAAGGTCGGGTGCGCACGAACCGTGAGGTCATGACCTGCCCAAGTCTGCAGGCCGGACACATCTGGAAAAACTGCTGTGTCAAAAGCATCGTAGCCCATAATGCGAACGTCGCTGATGTCTTCCTCCGCAAAAAAAATCAAACGCCCGTGCAAAAGATGATTTCGCACGCTATCCAAGACTCTCTCCTTGTCGGCAGGCTCCGTAAGGACGCGGGCAACGGACACCGCACCCGCCATCGAACTAAGAATGATAAAGAAGTTTCGCTCCCGCTCCGCCGCGCTCCGACCACATTCAGGCAGTCCGCTGGCTCGCTTCAAGGTCCGCTAGCAGCAGCTCTCGGTCGATAGCGCGAGCCGCAATAGCGCCCTGACCAGCAGCCACGATGACGGATGCCGGCGGAAAAGGGAGCCCGTCTGGATGCGCCAAATCACCTGTGGCATACACACCTGGAATGGAAGTTTGACACATTGCGTTCACTGCCACAGCGCCCGCCTCGCTCATCTTGCAGCCTAGCTGATGAGCCAAATCTGAGCTGGGGATTCCAGGAGCCTGAAAGAATAAAGCCCGCTTTTTCAGGACGGTGCCATCGATGAAGACCAGGTGCACTGCCCCATCCGCAGCTTCTATTTTCTTCAATGGTGTTTCTTTGATCTCAATCCCATACGCTCGGAGGGCTCCTTGACCCTGGGCATCTATTTCAGAGGAGCCATTTGTGCAGAGAATTAGGTTGCGACTCCATTTGAACAACAAAA
>Ga0157372_10009707_pt1 | contig 10234 bp, 11 predicted proteins | sample C55metaG_FD_115307 | JGI IMG/M metagenome (GOLD analysis project Ga0157372, IMG submission 115307) | Corn rhizosphere microbial communities from Kellogg Biological Station, Michigan, USA - C5-5 metaG | ecosystem: Host-associated > Plants > Roots > Rhizosphere > Soil | place: USA: Michigan...
AACGACATGGCAATGACCGTAGGCCAGGGATCGGGCGGCGATCCCGACGTGATGGTCGACATCAACACCACGCCGCTCATCGACGTGATGCTGGTGCTGCTCATCATGCTCATCATCACGATCCCGATCCAGACGCACGCGGTGAAGCTCAACATGCCGGTGGGCAACCCGCCGCCGCCGACGGAGCCGCCGGTCGTCGTGACCATCGAGGTCGACTTCGACGGCACCGTCACCTTCAACGGCGAGCAGGTCGACGACGCGGCGATGAACGCCCGCTTCAGGTCGGCGGCGGCGCAGCCCGTGCAGCCGGAGTTCCACCTGCGCCCCAACAAGCTGGTGACGTACAAGGACGTGGCGCACGTGATGGCGGCCGCGCAGCGCGACGGCGTCACGAAGATCGGCCTCATCGGGGCCGAGCAGTTCCTGGACTAGCCGCCTTTTGTGCTGTGGCCGGGCCGCAAAACGACATTTGCGGCGCGCACGCCCACTCCCGAAAGCATCTTTCTGCTCGCACGGGCGCGCTACATTTTTTCGCCATAACAAACACTGCGCCCGCTCGACCCACCGACCACCCTCCACGCGCCACCAGAAACCGGGAGCTCGCCATGAACAAGATCCGTCCCCTGCGCACTGCATTGATGCTCGCGCTCGCCGCGCCCGCGCTCGCCGCGCTCGCCGCAGAGCCCGCAACCGACAAGCAGGACGACTCGAACGCGCCGGCGAAGGTCGCCCAGGCCCAGGACACCACGGCCCCTGCAACGAACCCGAAGGAAGGACCCGCCCAGCCTTCGGAGAAGATCGCCGTCACGGCGCAGCGCGAGCACTATCGCGGCGACGTTCCGCTCGAGGACCTCCCGCAAGCGGTCCAGGTGATCACTCGAGAAACCATGCAGCAGATCGGCGCGGTCAACCTGAACGACATCCTCGATATCGCGACCAGCGTGGCGCGGCAGAACACGTTCGGCGGCCTCTGGGATGGATTCGCCATTCGCGGCTTCGCGGGCGACCCGAACCTGCCTTCGGGCTACCTCGTGAACGGCTTCAATGCGCGCGGCGTCGGCGGCATTCGCGACACCTCCTCCATCGAGAAGATGGAAGTGCTGAAGGGGCCGGGCTCGGCGCTCTTCGGCCGCGGCGATCCGGGCGGCACCGTCTCGATTACCACGCTGAGGCCCCAGTTCGAGCGCGAAGGCAGCGGCACGCTCACCTACGGCAGCGACCAGTACAAGCGCGCGGAGGGCGACTTCACGACGCCCATCAACGATCAACTGGCCGTGCGCATCAACGGAGCCTACGAGGACGCCGACAGCTTCCGCGACACCATCCACTACAAGCGCGAATTCCTCTCGCCCTCGGTGCTGTGGAAGATCGGGAAGAACACGTCGCTCTGGTACGAGTTCGAGTGGTCGCACCAGGAGATCCCGTTCGACCGCGGTGTCGTCGCCGGCCCCGGGGGGTCCCTCGGGTGGATCCCGAACTCGCGCTTCCTGGGCGAGCCCGGGGACGGCCCCACGGTCGCGAACGTCCACGGACACCAGGCGGAGCTGCAACAGGTCTTCGCGAACAACTGGGTGCTGCTGCTGGGCGGCGCCTATCGCACCACCGGCCTGAACGGCATCGGGGAGAACCCCGAGCTCGCCGTGGCGCGCCAGCCGTACTTCACGGACTTCACGACTCTCTCGCGCCAGCGCCGCTTCACGACCTACGACTCCACCGACAAGATCGGCCGTGCCGAGATCAGCGGGAAGCTCAACACCGGGCCCGTCGTCCATCACATCCTGGCCGGCACCGACTACGAGGACTTCGAGCTCGACCGGTTGCAGACGCGCTATCGGCCGCCCGTGTACAACGGCCAGAACCTGGCGGTGATGAATGCCGTCAACGTCTTCGATCCGGTCTACGGCAACCAGCCCGCCGCGAACCAGAACGTGTTCAACGACGTCGAAAAGGACAAGTCGCACGGCATATACATCACCGACCAGATGGACCTCACGCAGTCGCTGATGCTGCGCCTCGGCGGCCGCTACGACTGGTTCAAGCAGGGCATCGTGACGCAGCTCTCGACCTTGCAGCCGCCAAATCAGAGCGTGACCGCCTTCAGCCCGCAGGTGGGCCTCTCGTACAAGCTGACCGAGTCCTGGAACGTGTACACCATGTTCTCCAAGGGCTTCCGGCCCAACACGGGCTTCGACGTGAACCGCAACCCGTTCGCGCCGGAAAAGTCCAAGTCCGGCGAGGTGGGCGTGAAGTACACGTCCGACGACGGCAACATCGTGGGCACCATCGCGACCTGGAAGATGCGCAAGACCAACGTCCTGACCGCGGACCCCGTGAACCAGGGGCAGACGATCGCGATCGGCGAGGCGGAGAGCAAGGGCGTCGAGGTGGATCTCTCCGTGCGGCTGCCCGCCCAGGTGCAGGTCCTTCTGTCGTATGCCTACACCGACGCTTATGCCGCATCGAGCGTGCTGGACGTCGACTTCGGCCGGGTGGTCGGCGCGGGCGACCCGCTCATCAACATCCCCAAGCACAACGGCAACCTGCTCGTCACGAAGGACATGGACCTCCATGGCCATCGCTTCACCTTCGGCGGCGGTGTGAAGTACGTGAGCAGCAGGCTGGGCGAGACGGGCACCAACTTCTTCCTGCCTTCGTACACGCTGGTGAGGTTGCTCGCCAACTACCAGATCACGAAGAACTGGAGCGTGTCCGGCGAAGTGAACAACCTGTTCGACAAGCAGTACTACCCTGCTTCGTATGCGCAGCTGTGGATCGCCCCCGGCGAGCCGCGGCAGTACCAGATCCGCACGTCGTACCACTTCTGAAGACACAGCCCCTCGCAACATGAACCGGTCACTGCTTCTCGCCTGCCTCTCGGCACTCGTTCTCGGCGTGTCCGCCGCTCCCGCGCAATCCGCAGGCGCGGCGGACGCGAGCAATGCCGGTCACGCAACCCCGGCGAAGGGCGGCTACGCGGAAGGCGAGGTGCGCCGCATCGACAAGGACGCGGGCAAGATCACGCTGAAGCATGGGCCCATCGCCAGCCTCGACATGCCGCCCATGTCCATGGTGTTCCGCGCCGCCGACCCGGCGATGCTCGACCGGGTGAAGGAAGGCGACAAGGTGCGCTTCAAGGCCGACCGCGTGCAGGGCGCGCTCACGGTGACCGAGATCGAGCCGGTGAAGTGAGTCGCGTACAATCGGTGCGGTTCCGATGATGCGACTGCTTGCCATCCTGATCCTCGCTTTCGCGGTCCCGCTGCAGGCCGGCGCGGCCGCCTGCGCGCACCTGTGCCCGTCCGCGCCGCCCGGACATGCGGACGCGTCGCACGAGGCGACAGGCAACGCTCATGCGATGCATGACGCCGCGGCGGACGATTCCCATCATGGGCATCACTGCGACAAGCCCGATGCCTCGAGCAAGTGCTGCCAGGGTCACGGCGTCATGGCGCACACCGCCGTGCAATTGCCGTCGGTGGTGGCCTCCGCGGTCGATCGCGAGACATTCGTCGCGCGCTGGGCCAGCTTCATTCCCGAAGAGCCGTCTCCGCCGCCGATCGTCTTCGGCACGACGCTGTAACCCCGGCGGCCACCCGGCCGCCGGCGTCGTCCCGTGGAGGATCGCTCGTGAAACCATTCGTCACCGCGCACGTCGCGCTCGCGGGACTCGTCCTGTCGGCATGCGCGTCGCTCTCCACCGACGGAGGGCTGCCCGCCGTGCAGCAGGCCGTCAGCTCTCGCGTCGACGCCCCGCTCTCGCTCGTCTCGAACGAGGCCGGCCGCGATGCGGCGCGCTCCGCCATCCGCGCGCGCCTCGCGACGCCGCTCGCCCAGGCCGATGCCGTCGCCATCGCCATCGCCAACAATCCCGGCCTGCAGGCCGCGTACGCGGAGCTGCGCATCTCGGAGGCCGAGGTGGTGCAGGCGACGCGGCTGCGCAATCCCGGCATCACGTTCGGCCGCTTCAGGCGCGGCGAGGAACGGGAGATCGAGCGCAAGGTCACGCTCGACGTCGTGGGATTGCTCACGATGCCGTGGCGCTACGACGCGGAGAAGCGGCTCTACGCCGCCGCGCAACAGCGTGCCGCGGGCGAAGTCGTGCGCATCGCCGACGAGACGCGGCATGCGTGGGTCGAAGCGGTGGCTTCCGCCGAAGCCGCGCGCTATGCGGCGCAGGTTGCCGACGCGGCCTCCGCGAGCGCCGAGATCGCCCAGCAGATGCTGCGTGCCGGCAACTTCAGCAAACTCGACCATTCGCGCGAGCAGGTCTTCCACGCGGAGGCGATCGCGCACCTCGCTCGCGCACGCCAGGCCGCCGTCGGCGCGCGCGAGCGCCTCACGCGCCTGCTGGGATTGTCCGGGGAAGACCTCGCATACAAGCTGCCCGGGCGTTTGCCCGACCTGCCCGCCGCGCCCCGCGAGCTCGTCGACGCGGAGGCGACCGCCCTGGCGCAGCGCCTCGACGTGCAGGCCGCACGCGCCGAGACGGAGGGGCTCGCCCGCTCGCTCGGCCTCACGCGCGCCAATCGCTTCGTGAACGTCTTCGACCTCACGTACGAGCACGACACGTCGAACGTCGAGCCCGCCCGCACCGGCTACGAGGTCGAGCTCTCGCTGCCGATCTTCGACTGGGGAGACGCGCGCGTGGCCAGGGCGGAGGCGACCTACATGCGCTCCTTCCATCGCACCGCGGACCTCGCCATCCGCGCGCGCTCGCAGGTGCGCGAGAGCTACACGGCCTATCGCACCGCCTACGACCTCGCGCGGCATTACCGCGACGAGATCGTGCCCCTCAGGAAGCGCATCTCCGAGGAGAACCTGCTGCGCTACAACGGCATGCTGATCTCGGTCTTCGAGCTGCTCGCCGATTCGCGCGACCAGGCACAGGCGGTGGAGGCGGCCATCGAGGCGGTGCGCGATTACTGGATCGCGGACGCCAACCTCGAGACCGCGCTCACGACGGGGACGCCGCCGGCGTCGCCCGCGATGCGCGCCTCGCCCACGGCGAGCCCCGCCGACTCCGAAGACCACTGAGGAAGACCGACATGTCGAACCGGAGAGATTTCCTGCGCGCGGCGGCGATGGCCGCCGGCGGCGCCGCGGTCGCGCGCAGCGCGCTCGCCGCCGTGCCCGAGCCGGCAGCGAGTGCATCGCCGAAAACGCAACCGCCCGTCGCGCCGTCCGGCGGGCGTCCCTACAACCCCGTCGTCACGTTGAACGGCTGGACGCTGCCCTGGCGCATGAACGACGGGTGGAAGGAGTTCCACCTCGTCGCCGAGCCCGTCGTGCGCGAGCTCGCACCCGGCATGAAGGCGCGCCTGTGGGGATACAACGGCCAGTCGCCGGGACCGACGATCGAATGCGTCGAAGGCGACAAGCTGCGCATCTTCGTCACCAACCGGCTGCCCGAGCACACGTCGATCCACTGGCACGGTGTCATCCTGCCCAACGGCATGGACGGCGTGTCGGGCCTGACCCAGCCCGCGATCGAGCCGGGGAAGACCTATGTGTACGAGTTCACGATGCGGCGGGCCGGCACCTTCATGTACCACCCGCACGCCGACGAGATGGTGCAGATGGCGATGGGCATGATGGGCTTCATCGTCGTGCACCCGAAGGACCGGTCGTTCATGCCGGTGGACCGCGACTTCGTGCTGCTGCTGAACAACTTCGACATCGACCCGGGCAGCTTCACGCCGCGCGTCAACACGATGCTCGACTTCAACCTCTTCTGCTTCAACTCGCGCGTCTTCCCGGGCATCGATCCCCTCGTCGTGCGGCAGGGCGACCGCGTGAGGATCCGGATCGGCAACCTCACGATGACGAACCACCCGATCCACATCCATGGCCACGACTTCGAGGTCACGGGCACGGATGGCGGATGGATCCGGCCGTCGGCGCGATGGCCGGAGGTGTCGACCGACGTCGCGGTCGGCCAGATGCGCGCGATCGAGTTCGTCGCCGACAATCCGGGCGACTGGGCCTTCCACTGCCACAAGTCGCACCACACCATGAACGCCATGGGCCACAACGTGCCGACGATGATCGGCGTCGATCCCAAGGCGGCGATCGAGAAGATCACCAACCTCATCCCGGATTACATGGCGATGGGCTCGACGGGCATGGCCGAGATGGGCGCGATGGAGATGCCGCTCCCGGAGAACACCCTGCCGATGATGACGGGCCAGGGCCCCTTCGGCTCGCTCGAGATGGGCGGCATGTTCACGGTGGTGAAGGTGCGCCCGGACCTCGCGGCCGGCGATTACCGCGACCCCGGCTGGTACGCGCATCCCAAGGGCAGCGCCGCCTACGAATGGACCGGCGCGCCGCCGGCGACGACGAGCGCAGCGCCCGCGAAGGGCGAAGCGGTCGAGCTGCGCGCGCGCAAGCCGGTCGATCACTCACATCACTGATGCACTCACGTCCGAAAAGGAGCTGTTCGATGAGGTTCGATATCCGCTGCACCCTGCTTGCGTTGGCGCTCGCTCTCGGCGCATCAAGCGCGGCGCTCGCGCATGGCGACGAGAGCCACGCCAGGAAGAAGTACGACTATTCGAAGGCGGAGGACACGCCCTTCGGCAAGGCCACGGATCCGGCCAAGGCGAAGCGCACCATTGCCGTGGACATGGACGACACGATGCGCTTCTCGCCCTCGGAGATCAGCGTGAAGCGCGGCGAGACCGTGCGCTTCGTCGCCACCAACCGCGGAAAGCTCCCCCACGAGATGGTGCTCGGCACGCACAAGGAGCTCGAGGAGCACGCCGCGCTCATGCGCAAGTTCCCCGACATGGAGCACGACGAGCCGAACATGCTGCACGTGGCCGCCGGCAAGAGCGGCGAGATGGGGTGGCAGTTCACGAAGCCGGGCGAGTTCTACTACGGCTGCCTGCAGCCGGGACACTACGAGGCCGGCATGGTGGGGAAGGTCGTCGTGCGCTGAGGCTTGCATATTTCCATAATTCGAGTATTATCGAATCCATGGACGCCCAACAAGCCGTCGCATCGCTCGCCGCCCTCGCCCAGGAGTCGCGCCTGCGCATCTACCGCCTCCTCGTCGAGGCCGGCCCGACCGGGCTCGCCGTGGGCGAGATCGGCGCATCGCTGGAAGTCTCGCCCGCGACTCTCTCGTTCCACTTGAAGGAGCTCTTCCACGCGGGGCTCGTGACGACGCGGCAGGAGGGGCGGTTCATCTACTACTCGGCGAACTACGAGCGCATGAACCAGCTTCTCGGCTACCTCACGGAGAACTGCTGCGCCAGCGATGGCGTCGGCTGTGCGCCCGGCTCGAAAACCTGCGCAACCCGTGCCCAGACTGCAGCTGGGCATGGCAACAACCGTCGCGCCCGCCGCGACACCTCGAAGACCTGATCGAAAGGAGCAACGACATGAAACGGTTTCACGTACACGTCGCCGTGCCCGACCTGCAGAAGAGCATCCAGTTCTACTCGACCCTGTTCGGTGCCCAGCCCAGCGTCGTGAAGGACGACTACGCGAAGTGGATGCTGGAGGACCCGCGCGTCAACTTCGCCATCTCGAAGCGAGGCTCGACGGCGGGAGTGAACCACCTCGGGTTCCAGGTCGAGGATGACAGCGAGCTGCAGGAGATTCATGCGCGCCTGCAGCAGGCCGACGCGAAAGTCGGCGAAGAGAAGAATGTCTCCTGCTGCTACGCCCGCTCGGACAAATACTGGGTGACGGATCCGGCCGGCATCGCCTGGGAGTCGTTCCACAGCCTCGGCACGGTGCCGTTCTACAACGGCGAGGCGAGCGAGACTGAAGCGTCAGCGTGCTGCGCGCCGGCGGCGAAGGCCGAGAAGGCGGCGTGCTGCGGATGAGCGCGAGTGGGCGCGTCTACAGCGTGCTCTTTCTCTGCACGGGGAATTCGGCGCGATCGATCCTTGCCGAGGTGGTGACGAACCACCTTGGCAAGGGGCGCTTCCGTGCTTACTCCGCGGGTAGCCACCCGAACGGCAAGGTGAACCCGTGGGCGCTCGAAACGCTGAAGTCCAGCGGCTTGCCGACGTCCGCGCTGCGGAGCAAGAGCTGGGACGAGTTTGCCCGCGCCGACGCTCCGAAGCTCGACTTCATCATCACCGTGTGCGACAACGCGGCCCACGAAGTGTGCCCCGTGTGGCCGGGAAAGCCGGCGACGGCGCATTGGGGCATTCCCGATCCCGCGGCCGCCGAGGGGAGCGACGAGGAGAAGCGCGCCGCGTTCCGCTCTGCCATGGCGACCCTGCGCCGGCGCATCGAGTTGTTCATGGCATTGCCTCTCGACAAGCTGGACCGCCTCTCCATCCAGCAAAATCTCGAGCAGATCGCCCAGCAATAAGGATTCAGCCGTGGCCGCGAGTGCAGCGCCGGTGAGCGTGCCGACCCGCGCCTCCATGGGCGCCTTCGAGCGCTACCTGACCGCCTGGGTCGCGGCATGCATCGTTGTCGGCGTCGCGCTCGGGCAGTGGTTTCCCGGCATCGCGGCGACGGTAGGACGCATGGAAATCGCACGGGTCAACTTGCCCGTCGGCGTGCTGATCTGGGTGATGATCATTCCGATGCTGATGAAGGTGGACTTCGGCGCGTTGCACGAGGTGCGCAACCACGTTCGAGGCATCGCGGTGACGCTCTTCGTGAACTGGCTGGTCAAGCCGTTCACGATGGCGTTCCTCGGCTGGCTGTTCGTGCGGCATCTCTTCGCCGCCTGGCTTCCGGCAGGCCAGATCGATAGCTATATCGCGGGCCTGATCCTGCTTGCCGCCGCCCCCTGCACCGCGATGGTATTCGTCTGGAGCCGCCTGTCGAATGGCGACCCGCTCTTCACCCTGTCCCAGGTCGCGCTGAACGACACCATCATGGTGTTCGCGTTCGCGCCCATCGTGGCGCTGTTGCTCGGCATCTCGAGCATCTCGGTCCCATGGAGCACGCTCGTTGCATCGGTCGTGCTGTATATCGTGATCCCCGTGGCGATCGCACAGGCGCTGCGGCTGGCGTTGCTGGGGAGGGGACAGGAGACGTTCAACCGCGCGGTCGCGACGATCACTCCGTGGTCGATCATGGCGCTCCTGGCGACGCTCGTGCTGCTCTTCGCGTTCCAGGGCGAGGCGATCATCCGGCAGCCGTTGGTCATCGCGCTGCTGGCGGTGCCCATCCTCGTCCAGGTGTTCTTCAATTCGTCGCTGGCCTACCTGCTGAATCGCGCGTTGGGCGAAAAGCACTCGGTGGCATGTCCGTCCGCATTGATCGCGGCGAGCAACTTCTTCGAGCTCGCGGTGGCGGCGGCGATCAGCCTGTTCGGGATCGACTCCGGAGCCGCCCTCGCGACCGTGGTCGGCGTGCTGATCGAGGTTCCCGTGATGCTGTTGGTCGTGCGCGTGGTGAACGCGAGCAGCGGGTGGTATTCGAGGGGCGCCGGGCGGGCATAATCGCGCCAGCATGGATATGCCAACCGACAACACGAAGCCCCTGCACGTCACCGTGCGGCCGAAGGTTGGCGTCGATGCGGGTTCCTTCGCTTCGCGCGCCGCCCGGCTATTTCACGACGACTCGCGCATCGCGGCCGAGCCGAGCGGCGGCGAGCTCGCACTCTCGTGCACGTGGTACTTCGACCTGGAATACGCCCACGCGCGACTTTGCGAGGCACTACCCGGCGAGTACCTCTGGAGCGAGCCGCGCATCGAGTATCGATCCGACAGGGTGAATATCAACGGCACGTGGTGTCATGTGGTCCTCGAGCCGATCCTGCGCGTCGAGGTGCATACCCGGCCCGAGCACGTGGGAACCGTAATCGGTGACCTGTCGAGCCGGCGCGGGTGGGTAAAGAGCCAGCAAGAAAAGGCCGGCATGATAACCATCGGGGCAGAGGTACCGCTGTCGGAGCTTTCGGACTACATCCCGAAGCTCACTGAAAGTACCGAGGGCAAAGCAAGCGCAACGGCCACGTTCCTGAAATACGACGTGCGGCCGTCGTATCTAGATCCGCCGCCGGACGAGCCGATGGCGGCCGCGCTCCGCGCCTAGGACGACCTGTACCCGTGGGTAGGTCGTACCTGCTGAAGAGGGTGGCGAGTCAGGGATTTGAACCCCGGACCAACGGATTATGATTCCGCTGCTCTAACCACTGAGCTAACTCGCCGAAGAACTGGTTATTTTACCGGAATGGCGCAGCGCGCGTCGATGCCACGCGGCCCATCCCGTACTGCTCAGACGTTGAAGCGGAAGTGCATGACGTCGCCGTCCT
>Ga0157372_10009708_pt1 | contig 10234 bp, 12 predicted proteins | sample C55metaG_FD_115307 | JGI IMG/M metagenome (GOLD analysis project Ga0157372, IMG submission 115307) | Corn rhizosphere microbial communities from Kellogg Biological Station, Michigan, USA - C5-5 metaG | ecosystem: Host-associated > Plants > Roots > Rhizosphere > Soil | place: USA: Michigan...
ACGATGTAGTCCAACCGTCAGCGTGCCGCACGATGGAATGAAATGACGAACCCGGGGCCTACCCTCAAATCGCGAAGAGCAAGTTCTCGTCTGCGCCGATTTTGACAAGGTGCAACCAAAAGAAAGCCTAATCTGCCTGCTGGAGTTGCGGAATAGAGAGAGCCGCGCACGAGCGGGTCAGACTATCTTCCCAACTTTCAGCGGTGTACACGTAGATTGTGTAGCCTCATGTTCCGAAAGTTTTGCGAACTATTTTCGAGAAGAACGCGATTTGAGCATCGTTCAACCGCAGTCCGATCTCGCGAGTTTCGCTCGAAATCGGCGCTGGGTTTCGCGCCCGCTGCAATTGGCTTTCAGGGCATTAAAAGTTTTGGACGCAACTCTCGTTCGCACCTGTGTTGGTGCCACTAAAGCCAGCCACCAGGCTATTCTTTCATTCCGCTTGACATCCTATTCGCGTAACTGTATGGTTACGCATTATGCGTCACCGTACGGTTACATATTCTCGGGACCGCGCCTTCAACGCCCTGGCCGACCCCACCCGTCGCGCCGTGCTCGATCTGCTGCGGTCAGGGACGCGTCCTGCTGGAGAGATTGCCCGCGCATTCCCCATTTCGCGGCCGGCGATATCGAAGCACCTTAAGATCCTCCGCCGCGCTCATTTGGTCGATGAGCATCGCCAGGGCCGGCATCGTTTTTATCAACTCAATCCCGAACCGCTGAAAACTGTCGATCAGTGGCTCGATGAGTATCGCCGCTTCTGGACCGCGAACCTGGAAAGCCTTAAGTCGTTTGTCGAATCTGAATATGAAAAAGAAATGACCGCTGCCCAAAACCCGACACCAAAAACTCACCCAAGGAGAAAAGACTCATGAAGCGCACCGCTCTAGCCGTATCAGTTTTTACATTGCGCGCTGCCATGGCCGCCTTCGCTCAAGCCAGCGGACAGAAATCCTTCGACACCATGAAATCCATCACCGGCAACTGGGAAGGGAAGGACAGCCAGGGTGGCGCCGTCGCAGTTTCCAATCGCGTCACCGCCGGCGGCTCTGCCGTGGTCAGCGAACTTAAGACCACTATGCACGGCAAGGCCGCAGACATGATTTCCATGATCAATATGGATGGCGACCGTGTATTGCTCACGCATTATTGCTCCGCCGGAAACCAGCCGCGCATGCAGGCCGCGATTTCGCCCGACGGCAAGAGCATTACCTTTACTTTCGTCGATGCCACTAACCTCTCCAGCCCCGACGCCCCGCACATGAAGAGCGTGACTTTTAATTTCATAGATGAAAATCATCACACCGAAGAATGGCACTTCGCCATGCAGGGAAAAGAAATGGTCCAGCGCTTCGACTTGCAACGAAAAAGCTAGGTGACCGCGGACCGATGGTGCGGCGAGTACGAAATGGATGAAAGCTCAATGCCCGCAACTTACCATAAGGCAACGTTTGAAGAAATAATCGCGATTCTTAAGGAGAAGCCGATGTCTAATCCATTCTGTCATGTTGAACTCAACACTAACGACGTTAAGAAGGCCAAAGATTTTTACGGCAAACTGTTTGACTGGAAACTCGAAGACATGGACTCGCCCGGCGGCGGTTACACCATGATCGGCGTCGGAGAGGGAACTGGCGGCGGCATGATGAAGAATCCAATCCCCGGCGCACCCTCGTTCTGGCTGTCGTATGTCCTCGTTGATGACATCGAGGCCGCAACTAAGAAAGCCAAATCACTAGGCGCCCACATAATGAAAGACGTCATGAAAGTGGGTGACTTCGGCTGGATGAGTATCATTACTGATCCGACCGGCGCGCCCCTTGGCTTGTGGAAAGCAAACCAGAAATAAGTAGCAGAACTCGTGTGGGGCGGGCGCCCTCGCCCGCCAACGCGTCGAGCTTTCGAAAGCAGTTTTTCGTGGGGGCTCCTGAGCAAAGTACAAGAGGCCAATCCCACCCTGAACTTACAGTCAAAGGTAACAATTAAATGGCGACAACCGGCATCACTCCCACATCGCAAATCACCCCCGATAACGATGTGCTGACTTTAGAACTTTTCATTGCGGCGCCGCGCGAAAGGATCTTCCAGGCGCTCACGGACCCCGCCCAAGCCGCTCGCTGGTGGGGTCGAAAGGACCACTACCAATTCACCCAGTTCAATATGGACGTTCGCCCCGGCGGAAAATGGTCCACGACCGGCACTTCGCCGAAGATGGGTGAGATCAACGTCCACGGTGAATTCATTGAAGTCGATCCGCCAAGCCGCCTGGCCTATACCTGGCGATCAAGCTGGATGGATGTTCTCACCAAAGTTCTGTGGGAACTAGATTCACAAGCCAACGGCACGCTGGTGAAACTCACGCATAGCGGATTCGCCGGCAACGTCGATCAGGCCAAAGGGCACAGCTTCGGCTGGACGCTGGTCTTCAGTTGGCTGCAAGCCTTCGCCGAACGAGGCGAAACTACCGACATCAGGAGTTGAAAAATGGCAACCGCAACTCTCACTCAAAATACCGACGCGGTCCTGGCGGAAATTTTCATCGCGGCTCCGCCGGCCCGCGTCTTTGAGGCCATCACCGATCTCAAACAACGCGCGCAGTGGTGGGGCAAGAAAGGCCTGTTCCACGTCACTGACTCGCACTCCGATCTTCGCCCTGGCGGCAAATGGTACGAGGTCGGTTCCACTGACGACGGCCGCCCTTTCCGCCTCGAGGGCGAGTATCTCGAGATCGATCCGCCACGACTGCTCGTGCATACGCGCTCTGCGGATTTCGTTGAGAACATTCCCACTGTCGTGCGCTGGGAGCTCGAGCCTCACGAAGTGCACGGGCTGCATGGCAGCGGCACGCACCGTGTCGGCACCGGCACAATGGTGCGAGTCCGTCACTCCGGATTCGCCGGCCATCTCGAACAAGCTCAGAGTCACCAGAGCGGATGGGGCACGTCGCTCGGCTGGCTGAAAGCATTTATCGAAACTGGCGAAACTTTTGAAATGAGAAAATGAATGGCCACTGCTCAAATCACTCCCGACAACGATGTTGTCACCGCAGAAATTTTCGTCGCAGCTCCGCCGGCGCGCGTCTTCGCAGCCATCACCGATCCCACGCAAACCGCAAAATGGTGGGGGCAGAAAAGTCTTTACCGCCTTACAGACGCGCAGAGTGATGTTCGGCCGGGAGGAAAATGGTTCAGCGAAGGCCTCGGGAGCGATGGCAAGAAGTTTCGCGTCGAAGGCGAGTATCTCGAAATTGATCCGCCGCGCCTGATGGTGCAAACCTGGAATCCAAGCTACGGTGATATCCACACGGTCGTGCGCTGGGAACTTGAACCGCGCGATGTGCACGGCTTGCAGCATCAAGGCCCTGGCCGCGTCGGCACCGGAACCATGGTGAAGATTCGCCACTCCGGATTCGCCGGCAACATCGCAGCCGCGCAAGGCCACGGCCAGGGCTGGATACGAGTTCTAGGCTGGATGCAAGCCTTCGTAGAAAAAGGGGAGACCGTTGACACTCGTCCGTAACTTATCAACATGACGGTAGAGCGACAGGTGCCCTCGCCCGTCCCGCCATCACCATGTAGGAACAGCGGTTGCCGTTGAGATTCATGACATGTGGGGACAGCCGCCCTCGGCTGTCCAAGCAAGTCCGCACAATCGAAGACCGGTTAAATAGTCTGAACTGACGTCAAGCCACCGCTCGCCACGCCCGATCCCCCGGACGCGTCACATAAGACACATAAAGCACCACCAGCAAAATCACCGGAAACATTGCCTCGCCTTTTTGTCCAACCGAGTAATGCGCAACCGCCGCGCAGATCCACGCATAGGTGAATCCCGCATACGCCCACTCTTTCAATTTCACAAATCCGGGGACCAGCAGGGCGATCGCGCCCAGCGGTTTCACAATCCCCAAAATAATTCGCAGCTGTTGCGGATACCCAACCCGCGCAAATCCCTCGACCACCTGCGGACCGCCTGACAAGTAAGTGAACGCCGCGAAAGCCATCAGCGCCGCAACCACTCCCGTGCTCGCCCAGTAAGCTACTTTACGTGCCATGGTTGTGCTCTCCTCGATAACTTAGAGTGAGGAGCCGATGATTTCGATGAATTAAATCAGAGAAGAGTCGTGGGATGATTCCGGGGAGCATTGGTCACGCACCCACAGGATGACGGTCAGTACATCTGCGGTCTGACTACATTCCCCATGTCTCGCAAAATCAGCGAGACATGGGGCACCCCTTAACTTACTGTCCCAAGTAGCCACCGAACCGTGCTAATATCCTTAGCCGCCATGGCTACCGCTGCTTCTCCGCGTTTGTTTGTTTCGTCCGCAGCCACCGACCGCAAGTTCTACACCGGCATGGCCATCGCGATGCTGTGCACCGCTCTGGTCGGCTTCTCGCGGACGTACTTTCTCGGGCTGATCTCCGGGCATGCGACAACCATCACTGGCCGCGTTCCGAACGCAACCGTGCACCTGCACGCGCTGCTATTCATGTCGTGGCTGGTGCTGTTCATTGTGCAGACTAGATTGGTGGCGACCCATCACGTGAAATTGCATCGCAAGCTCGGCTACTTCGCGGTGGCTCTGGCGGCGGCAATGATCTTGGTGGGCGGCCGCACCGCGGTCGAAGCGGCGCGGCTCGGCGCGGTGCCTCCGGGCGCCAACCCGTGGAGCTTCATGGCTATCCCCTTCGGCGACCTCGCGACCTTCGCCATCTTCTTTATCGGCGCCGTCCTCTGGCGTAACAACAAGGAGAAGCACAAGCGACTGATGGTGCTGGCCTGCGCCTGCTTGATGTCGGCGGCGCTGGTGCGCTGGCCGGGCGTCCTGCGCGTTGGACCGCTGCTCTCCTACGGCCTCACGCTGATCTTCCCCATCGCCGGCGTGGTGTACGACCGATGGTCACGCGGACGCGTCCACCCGATGTACTGGTGGGGGCTGGCGCTGATCGTGCTGGGTATCCCGGTGCGCGTCGTCTTGCTCGGCAGCCCGGCGTGGCGGCACGCCATGCAGTCGCTGTTCGGCTAAAGTGCAGACGCACTCTTTGCGGCTGTTACCACAACCTAATTTGGACAAGGGTGCTACTAGCTATTTCACCGTCAATGCCAGCACGCTGCTCGTGCCACCGCTCGAGCAACCTACATCACTGGTGCCGCCGCTGGGAGTGACCACTTTCACATTTACCTTTCCCGGGCCGGAGATCACGCTGGTGGTCAGCATCACTTGTAACTGCTTATCGCTGGTTGCCGACGCGGCAAGAGTTTTGCCGTTGATCACAAGTTCAGATGCGGGAACAAATTGGCTGCCATTTACGCTGAGCATCACGCCGTTTTGCACGTCGGCAAAGGTGACGGTGCTCGGGGAAAGGGAAGCAATTAATGGGGCAGGGCGAGCGCTTCCGCAAAGCGGGTTCAAAGTGTTGTTACAGCCGGCCAGGAGGGTAAGAGGAACGAGGGCGACAAGCCACAGACGTGAGAGCATGGGAGTACTCCTTCGAGGGATCAACCTACATCGATCTGACTTGCAGAACCCTGGTCGGGAAAATTAGTTTCGTCGCTGAAAAAAATTCTTCAGAGAAATGTTAGACCCGAACAGTGCTTGGGGCGAATGGCGGTTGGTCTCGGCTCCGCACTAAACATGTGGGGACAGCCGCCCTCGGCTGTCCTTGGCCGAGCGATGCTCGGCGATGCGATGCGAAACCCACGGAGCAGATCTTTTGGCTTTAAAGATCATGCGCAACCGGGAATACTGGCGAAGGGAAGTGATTCGCCGAGCTCGCGCTCGGCTGGACAGCCGGGGGCGGCTGTCCCCACGCGGTGAGAGGGTTGTCCGACGACCGAAGACAGAAGCCCGAGGACCGGATCCCGCTTCCTCAGGGTTATACTGTCCCTAATGTCCGCGGCCCAGCAAGAGAAGACCTTTTACCTCGAAACCTTCGGCTGCCAGATGAACGCGCACGACTCGGAAAAGGTCGTCGGCACGCTGGTCTCGCAGGGATACCGCCAGGTTCCGACCGTCGAAGAGGCCGGACTGGTGCTTTACAACACCTGTTCTATTCGCGATAAGGCTGAGCAGAAAGTTTTTCATCGGCTGGCCGATTACAAAAAACTCGAAGCGCAAGGCAAGAAATTCGGCGTGCTGGGCTGCGTGGCGCAACAGGAAGGCGAAAAGATTTTCGAGAAAGCGCCGCATGTTTCGCTGGTGTGCGGGTCGGCCTCGTACCGCAAGCTGCCGGAGATGCTGCTGCAGATTGAGAGCGCGCCGCGGCAAACAGGAAAGTTCGATGTCACCAAACGTCTGCGCGTGACCGGGCTCGACGATCGCGAAACCGACGAGTGCTTTGAGACTGAGTTCACTACGCGAACGAATCCGCACCGCGGATACATCACGATTATTGAGGGATGCGACAAGTTCTGCTCCTACTGCGTGGTGCCGTTCACTCGCGGCAAGGAGCGCAGCCGGACTTCGGATTCGGTGCTCGCGGAAGCCCGCCAGATGGCCGATTTGGGTTATACGGAAATTCAGCTGCTTGGGCAGAACGTGAATTCCTATAAAGATTCAGCAAGGAAGCGGAGCTTCGCGGAATTGCTGGCGGCGGTTGGCGAAGTTCGGGGGATTCGGCGGGTGAGGTTTACCACCTCGCACCCACGCGATTTCGGCAAAGACATTATCGACGCGATTGATGCTGTGCCTACGCTGTGCGATCACGTGCATTTGCCGGTGCAGAGCGGATCGACCCGGGTGCTCGACGCGATGCAGAGGCTTTACACCCGCGAGCAATATCTGGAGCGGATTTCGTGGATGAAGGCAGCGCGGCGGGAGATCAGCATCACCAGTGACACGATTGTCGGCTTCCCCGGCGAGACCGAGGAAGATTTCCAACAGACGCTGTCATTGCTGGATGAAGTGGAGTACGACGCGGTGTTTGCGTTTAAGTATTCGCCGCGGCCGAATACGCCATCTATAAAGATGGAGGACGCAATCCCGGATGAAGAGAAATCGCGGCGCCTGGCTGAAATGCTGGAGCGGCAGCGCGCAATCCAGAAGCGGAGAAATCAGAAGCACCTGGGTGAAATAATTGAGGTGATGGTTGAAGGGAAGAACGAGGCACGAAATCAGTGGCTGGGGCGGACGTCACAGAACAAGACGCTGAACTTTGTGGCGGCTGAAGGCCGAAGTTTCGAGCCGGGCAGCTACGTACCAGTGCGTGTAACCACCGCCTTGCCGAACAGCCTGGTGGGTGAGATGGTGTGAGAAGCATTAACCACGAAGGACACGAAGTACCACGAAGGAAGACCTTTGGCGTACGGGTTGCGGGCAAGGGCTATAGGTTGTTGCAGTTTAAGTTTTGTTTTACTTCGTGAACCTTCGTGCCCTTCGTGGTTAATGGTTTTGGGTTTTGAGGAGCTTCGATGGAAGTAGAAATGAAAATTCGCGGCTTGCTGATGGATCCGGTTACCAACACTCCCATTGTGATTCTGCGCGACTCAGGCAGCGAAACCGTGCTGCCCATCTGGGTGGGAGTTTACGAAGCTAACGCTATCGCCCTTGAGATAGAAAAAGTAAGCACCCCGCGCCCCATGACCCACGACCTGATTAAGAACGTCCTTGCCGGCCTGGACGCGCGGGTGCACAAAGTCGTAGTGACTGAACTGAAAGAAGACACGTTTTACGCCGTAATCTGGATGGAACGCGACGGCAAAATCATCAGCGTCGACTCGCGTCCTTCGGACGCGCTCGCCCTCGCGCTGCGCGTCGATTGCCCCATCTTTGTAGAAGAAGAAGTTCTCAAGACCTCCAAGAAAGCCGCCGCCACATCCGAAACCACCAGCGAAGAACTCCGCAAATGGCTGGAAGGCCTCAATGACGAAGACCTCGGCCATTACAAAATGTGAGGCAGTGCCGGAACATAGCATCATTCGGGTTGTGCGAACTACAATCGAGAGAACCAAAGATGCGGTGGAAGTAATTTCGTAAAGCGATCGTACTTTACATAATACTTGTTATCGGACGTTGATAGTGGGAACGGTTGGCTTCGGTCGCCCTTAGCTATTGAAGAGCCTTCAGCAACTCCCCGACTGAAAACTGCCTGGAAGCGTGGACGGTCGCGCTTAACAAACGTCGTGGGTCGGTGTTGAAGGATAGCGAGTATCCAGAATGGCCGAATAGGTTTATGGCGAAGGTTTGGATATCCGGTTCAACTGCCTGACGCGTGGATTCATTGTTAAGGGCTAATAGGCGGTCGTTAACTACCATCTGGAGGTCGTAACCATTGAACCTCAACCTTCCATTCAGCCGCGTGTCTGCTTCCAGCTTTTGGGCTGCGACGAGGGTGGCGAGAGTCGCCTGAGTCAGTCTCTCTAGGTTTGTGCCAGCAACCGGCGCTTTGCGGTTATAGAGAAGGCCCAGGATGCCATCGGTTTGATCCAGGCTGTAATCGGCTTGGTGGCCGATTAGCATCAGCCCGGGGCCGTGGTGGACATGGCGATAGTCGGCGACGTCGATGAGTAGCTCGTTGAAGGGCTGGTCCTGAATCCAGCTGTGGAAGATGGGAATGACGGTCCCGAGATCGACGTCTTCATTCTTCAAGTAAAGCTTTATGTTTATGTGTTGCAGCTCGATTGCGGTTTCTTCTTCGAGTATGGCTCGCAAGTTGTCGCTCCTTCGTCGCGGTTCGTCAGGACCCTATTGCCACGACACGACTGAAAGTCGTGCCCTTCCCGTCCGTGCTGATGCAAAAGTTCACACCGCCACCGGATTTCCCAAGCGGTTGTTGCAGCTGTGGGCGGCGTCGATGAAGAGTTGCGCTTCGTCGATCAGGTAACGGCTTGATTCTTCGGTGTAAGGTTGGCCGGATTTTTCATGGGCTGAGAATAGATAGCCGGCGAACTTTCCCCCTGCGAATGGGTCGAAAAATAGTTTGGTGTCGTAGTAACGTTGGCGGAATTCCGCGACGATCTGATCGGGGTTGTTGCCGATGTTCTGATTCTCAACCTGAACCAGCGCCTTGGCGGCAGACAGCATGGAATGATATGCGGCCGCCCCAGCCTGGGCCGCACCGCCCTTTTCGAAAGCCAGCTGGGCTTCGAACAGTTCCCTTTCGGCTGCCGCCAGACCAAATTCAACCAACGACACCACTTCGCCGGCGCATTCGCCGTCACCCATATCGCCTAGCGTGTACTCGCGTACGTCGCCCCAATCGCTGAAGAAAGAACGATCGCCGGTGGGCGGACGAGTGAGGTCATCGAGCATGTTCTTTAGTTCAGCCTTACCTGTGCGCTTCACAAAGTCGTTAAAGACTTCGCCAGCCTGACGATCAGCCAGATAACGCTCAGTTAGTCGGCTCACAACTTTTGGAATGTTCTTCGAAGGAACGGCAACGATGGGCAGTCCGTAGGAACCGGCGTTCTGCTCCCATTGGCCGCCGAGTACCACTTGAAAGTGAGGCACGGCGTGGCCGGCAATCTTGCGGCTTACGCCGTAGAAACCAAGATCGGCTACGTGGTGCTGCCCGCAGCTGTTGAAGCAGCCGCTGATCTTGATGTGAAGCTTTTGTACGGCTTCATCTGATTCAAAGTTTTTCTCTTCCACCTGCCTGCGAAGTTCGGCGGCGAGACCGCGCGAAGATGAGATCCCCAACTTGCAGGTGTCGGTGCCAGGGCAAGAAGTAATATCAACTAGCGCGCCCGCGCCGACATTGGCTAAACCGGCCGCGTTGAGGGCTTTGTAAAGCTCGGGTAGATCGGCTTTGCTGACCCAGCGAATGGCAAAGTTCTGTTCCACGGTGGTGCGAATCGTCTCCCGGGTGAAGCGGCGAATAATGTCCGCAAGCGATCGCAACTGATTAGCCGTAATGTCGCCCAGCGGCAACGCGACATTGACCGTCACGTAACCGGACTGGCGCTGAGGGCGAATATTGAACTTCAACCAACGCTTGAAGTTTTCGGAATCCCCATTCAGGTCGCTGATACTGATCAATTGAGAGATCCCGACGTTTTCAGCGGACGAAGCTTTGAGCGGCGCCTCCTGAAATTCCCCTCGTGCCTGCTCAATGTATTCGGTCCAGCGGGGATCGAATGGAAGGAGCTTTCGTTCCTCTAGGACCAGCTCGCGGAATTTGTCGATGCCCAAATCCTGGATCAGGAATTTAATGCGGGCGCGATTGCGGTTTTTCTTTTCGCCGAGGCGTGCGAACACACGCGCGATGGCTTGAGTGAGCGGCAGCAATTCTTC
>Ga0157372_10009709_pt1 | contig 10233 bp, 8 predicted proteins | sample C55metaG_FD_115307 | JGI IMG/M metagenome (GOLD analysis project Ga0157372, IMG submission 115307) | Corn rhizosphere microbial communities from Kellogg Biological Station, Michigan, USA - C5-5 metaG | ecosystem: Host-associated > Plants > Roots > Rhizosphere > Soil | place: USA: Michigan...
AATTTCAGGTTCTATTTCACTCCCCTTCCGGGGTTCTTTTAACCTTTCCCTCACGGTACTAGTTCTCTATCGATCGTAAGATATATTTAGCCTTGGAGGGTGGACCCCCCAGCTTCAGACAGGATTTCACGTGCCCCGTCCTACTCGACTTCTATGAGACAAAACCTACGGTTTTTTCTCATCGCGCCGGGCTTTGGCAAAGCCAAAGTCTCGGGCTGCTCTTTTTCCCTTTTACGAGAATCAGAACCTGATGAGTTGAACCGAAAGTATCGCCTCATAACTTGCAAATATAAGGTTTCCGATCCTTCGTGTACCAGGCTTTCACTGTCTATGGCGGACCTTTCCAGATCCTTCTACTTGTCTCGGAAATTTCTGACCTTATGCAGGTTGGTGATAGCACCTGCTTCCAAAACGGAAACTTGGATTACTCCAGGGCTCCGTCTTGGTTGTTTGCAATGTCACAACCCCTATTTCATATTCGTCTATCAACTTATTCACGTTCATCACCTTAGATAAAAAAGAATAATGAATGAAGAATGGCGAATGAAGTAATTAGCTACACTAGCTCGGTACTTCGTTCTTTATTCTCTTTTCTTCATTCCAATTATCGAAAGTGAAGAACGTAAAAATGAAAAAGGTTTGGGCTCTTCCGCGTTCGCTCGCCACTACTTACGGAATCATTGGTTATTTTCTCTTCCTCGAGGTACTAAGATGTTTCAGTTCCCCCGGTTACCGCTCTCCAGTCCTATATATTCAGACCGGCGCTACTGGACATAACTCCAGTAAGGTTTCCCCATTCGGACATCTCCGGCTCAAAGCTTAGTTAGCAGCTCCCCGGAGCTTATCGCAGCTCCTTACGTCCTTCTTCGGTATCTTACGTCAAGGCATCCTTTGTGCGCGCTTGAGTAACTTTTTACGTTAATGAGACAAAACTGTGTTTTTTCTCATCGCTTCGCTGCTCTTTTTCCTTAGCGGACAGACTTTGCCGGAATAAATCCGTCAAAATCAGAACTTTGATTAAATTTGAAAATACAGAAATGTCTCAAAGTGCAATTGACTAGTTATTGGTAATTACCACTAGAACTGGAATGAAGAATAACGAATGAAGTAAGAAGCTTTTGCAGCCTAAAACTTTATTCTTAATTCTTAACTCTTTATTCTTTGGAAATCCAATAGCCGTTTGTCTAAAACGAGACATACGTAAAACGTACATCTCAAATTGCTTTTCTCATTTCAATGCTAAATTTTTAAGCTGCTAAACTCAAGGGTAAATTATGTCTTATTAAGGACGTGTAGTTACCTCTTGACTTGAGTTTACGCTAGAAACTGTGGGTACAGACTCAGTGCCTAAACTCAAGCGCTCGTACAAGTGTATCAATAAAAACAGGGGCGGTCAATACTATGGTGATGCCAAATTTGCTACAGTCGTAACAGATCAAACTGCCGCTTAATCCCTCTACTTTTTGCCATGTTTTTTGAGATCTGTAAAAAATCCTACAGAACACATGGTTTTATGCTCCTATGATGAGCTTACAACAAAGAGTTTTAGCGGATACGTCAAAATGATTAATGTTCTATTCAGGAAGGGGGGAAGCGTATGGCACTACTGCACCGGCACACTGGCACACCGAATGACCGGCCAGACGCTTCTTCTCAATTGTCAGCCGGCAATCCTACACACCGAGTATTTATGCGGACCAGCCTTAAGGTTACGGGTCCGCTTTTAGTAGTTGGCGCCTGCACTGCTGTCGCTATGGCGACGGGACCTTCGAGCAGTTCTACAGACTTGCCTAGCCAAGCCAAGACCACTGTGCCGACTACTAGCAGCCAGAACACAGTTGGAAGTTCACAGTCGATAGAAGTCCAAAGTTCAACACCTCAAACTGGCCCAGCTACAGGCTCGGCAACTCATTCCTATTCTGTTACGAATCAAGGCAGCAGCTCTGCTCAAGTAACCGTCAATGGTCAACAGGTTACCGTGCCGCCCAATGGCACTGTGCAGCAATCCTACACCAGCCCCGACGGTAATAGTTCGCTTAGCGTCTCGGCTTCGACCACAGGCAGCGGTGCTGTCGGCAGTTCTTCCAGCTTTTCTGCTAATGTCAATGTTTCGACTGATTCTACCACAAACAGCGGATCATCTACCACTTTCACAGATGGAGAGTCTATGCAATAACACCTTTGGTTGATCGATTTTGGTGAATCAATTATGGTTTTCCGAAATCGGGTAATCAAGCCCGGCTTAACAACATCAATCATACCAACTTAAAAAGGAGGGTCTATGAAAAAAATACTATACCGTGCTGGTGCAGCTACCGTATTAGCATTGAGTGTTGCTACTGCTGGGGCAGCAGCCGACAACAACAGTACTATTGGCGGTGTTATAGGTGCCGGCTCTACTGCTAAAATAACATCTACAAGCACGAGTCATTCAAAGGTAAACAACGACACGGACGTACACGCTACCAGCAACAGCAAAATCGATGCTTCTAGCGGTGACGCCAACTCGATGTTCAACACCAGCAGCGGTGGCGGTGCTACTACCTCTACCGGTGACGTAAAAGCCAGCAATGCTATGACCGTTCATGGCACAATTGCTAGTAGCGGCATGGGTTCAGGCTCATCAAGCACTCCTAGCATGGACTCCAGCTCGACCATTAATGGCACTATCGGTGCCGGCTCAAGCGCTACTATTACTACAACGCAGAAGAGCACTTCAGTCGTTAATAATGACACCGACGTCAATGTAACCAGCAATAGCAATATCAAAGCTCAATCTGGTGACGCCAACTCGATGTATGACACCAGCAGCGGTGGTGGTACCACTACCCGTACCGGCGATGTTACTGCATCAAATTCTAACGACTTCAGCTTCAACATTACCAGCCAGGGTTAATAAAGCCCTTGCGCTCTTTTAAGGTGAATTAGCTGGATAGGCAATAGGGGACTGTCCCTCCCCTATTGCCTAGGAAGCCGCGCCGCATTTAAGCAATCCTAATTACAACTACTTCATTTACTTTGTTCCGGAGGTAACCCAAGCCATGCAGAAGATTGTTTACCGTTTCAAACAAACCGCAGCAATTAGCGCAGCCCTATGTATGCTCGTCTTATTCCCCGCTACCAGTAGCGTAACTTTCGCCGCCGATAGCTGCACGCCTCCGCCACAAACCGGACCTGGTGTTCATTGGCCTACCGGTTCTGATGCCGGCACCTTCACATACCAATGTGATGGTCAGTACCAAGGCATGTGGACCAATGCACATTATATTTATGATCCAGCCACTAGCGCTCGGACTCCCATAGAACCACCGGTTTACACCTATAATAACACCACTGGACTTTGGGATACCGGTGTCTGGGATTACAACGCCAACACTGGCGAGTACATGCTTGATACTGTATCTGTTCAAACTCCACCGGCTGGTGCAGCTACCGTTGGTGGGCCGCCAGCACCTGCCCCAGCTACCGGCAGCAATAATCAAACCGCTAATAACGGTGGTACACAATTCACTGGCGGGACTAGCCTGAACGGCACCAGCGACACTACTAATAACAATTCCACCGGTGCCACTATGACAAACGGCGTCTCCTCGCTTGCCAACAGCGGTAACGCTACGATATCTTACGGAACTGGCGTAGGTAGCGCTACCAGCGGTTCGGTATTGAACGAAGCAAATATTATCAATATGCTACAATCCACCACCAATTCGTTGGGCGGTCCAGCCATGTTAACTTTTACCGCCAATATAAACGGCGATGTGACCGGAGATATACTATTAGATCCGGCCAAATTGAGTACCATTCAACCGGCCGGCACTAACGCCAACCTTAATAATGGCGTGACGCTTAACAATTCTGTCGATGCCAGCATTAATAATGATATAAGCCTCGGGGCCAATAGCGGTAATGCCACTATCGATCACGGTACTGTAGCCGGGGACGCCACTAGCGGCAATGCGCAGGCAGTTGCCAATATTACCAATATCCTTAATTCGGCTGTGAATGCTGGACAATCGTTCGTTGGTATCATCAATATTAACGGCAACCTGGACGGTGATATCTTACTGCCACCGAACTTTATCGACACCCTGCTAGCCAGCAATGTTCCCCGCTACGTTGTTGATGGCAGCAGCATCAATACTACGAGCAACGTAAGTAACACTGCTAATCAGTCTATTAACAACAATATCAGCGAGAGTGCTGTTAGCGGCAACGCTAATTCCCTTCGTAACACCGAGGCGGGTGGCGCCGCCACCGGAGATGCAACGGCTACGCTGACCGTCTTCAACCTAACCGGCAATGAGGTGGTTGCCAGCAATGACATCATGGTATTCGTGAATAACCTGGGTAAGTGGTACGGCATGATCTTGAACGCTCCAGCCGGTGCGACGGCAGCCTCACTCGGTGGTGGTGTCATCAGCAACGCAAACATTACTGACACTAGTAGTCTCAATAACACTGCTAATCAATCTATCAACAACAATATTCACGTTAATTCTAAAAGCGGTGACGCCACCATAGCCGACAGTACTAAGGCCGGCAATGCCAAAAGCGGTGACGCCACCTCTAGTGTAATTCTCATGAACATGATTAATGACCGGCTGTCACTGAGCGGCTGGTTCGGGCTGCTCTTCATTAACGTTTTCGGTAGCTGGAACGGCAGCTTCGGGATCAACACTTCAGCCGGCGATAAAATCCCACTCCCTACCGTTCCTGGTAGCGACAGCAGTGCTACGGGAGGAGCGGGATCAACACCAATGTTCCAGTTCGTCCCCAAGGCCGGAGCCTATAACAATCCATCAGGGGGTACCTACACCAGCAGCGGCCAAGCCATCGGTAACTCCGGTGACGGCTCCAGTGATAATCTTGGCAAAGCCGCCGTACTGGCCGCCAGCGCCATCAAGCCAGCCACTCAAAGCGCCCCTGATCTTGCCAGCGGCCACACTAGCTATCTCTTACCACTCCTCGGCGCCGGTCTGGCAGCTATCATTCTCCTCGTCGGTGAACGTGGCCGCTTCTTACACCGTGCTAACAAGTAATTTACAATCTAACTATTGAGGTCCTGTCATGAAATTTCCCAAGTTCCCTTCTGCTCCTATCACCAAGCTACCACTACTGTTGCTAATCGTAGCTTTCGTCCTGGTTGGCGTATCCAGTGTGCAGTCGCCAGCCCACACTAACTCTGCTGTTGCCGGTTCACCTTCCACCAAGCAATCAACTAAAAACACCAGCCCTCACACCGTTCAATTGCAATCTGTTTTAGGGACCCAAACCACTCAAACCTCAGCTGCTAGTGCAACTTCCGGTAACGACAATGCTTCGAATACTGTCCCCGCCAATTCCTCGACCACTCAAGCTACGCTTCCATCTGTCAATTCCACCTCTGTTAATACAAGTACAAACGATGTAAAATCTTCAACAAGCTTACCTAGTCAGCCAAATACCTGCCAAGGCTGCCCCACTTACGGCAGCGAAGCCGTAGCCTGTCCAGATTACTGCATTGCCCCTGAACCTACTCCAGCTCCATCGCCACAGCCCATAAACACTTGTCAAACCTGTGGCATCTTTCCTGCTGACAGTCTCCGGGAATCCCCGCGCATGTGTGCCACTTACTGCACATATTAACACCAAAGAAAAAGCACCTGGATTAAGGCGCTCTTTCTTTGGTTCAGCAATGGGCAGAAATGCCCGGTGGGCATTTTCTGTAGACGCGAGGGAAGCGTCATTAATGAAACTAAATCTAATCTGGTGGAGCAACGGGGACTCGAACCCCGGACCCCCTGCTTGCAAAGCAGGTGCTCTAGCCAACTGAGCTATTGCCCCAAATTGAGACAAACCTACGGTTTTTCTCAACGGAACTTGCGGAATAAATCCGCATCCGCTTAACAGCGGACCGTTCCTGCTCTTTTCCCTTAACGAATAAGGAGAAATCGCTATGTATTCTCGTTTTGTAACTTTGGTGGGGCTATCTGGACTCGAACCAGAGACCTCGTCATTATCAGTGACGCGCTCTAACCAGCTGAGCTATAGCCCCAGAACAGCCCGGTGGGCTGTTTCTGTAGACGCTGAGGGGACCGTCGTTAGTGAAACTAAGAACTGGGTGACTCTCTCAAGCTACAAAGTTACCGAAGTATTCTACCGAAATTTGCTCCAAAACTCAACCGTCTCAAATCTTTAAGCCCCGTTAGCGGCTAACTTCAGTGACTGGCTGATGTCGACGCCGGTAAACTCGAAAGAAGAAATAACCTAAAGCAGCCAGCACAATGATTGCCAGCAGCACCGTCACCACAGGGGTTTTTACAGGGTGTTTATGCGCTACAGCAGAATTTGCCGTGTTTGATACTGTCTTAGCCGGCTGAACTGTAAAGGCCGCCAGCGTAGCTTCAGGAGAGGTTAGCTTAGTAGTAGGATCGGTCACTGTGGCGGTAACATGGTGAGTCCCCGCCGGCAGATCTTTAATGGTGTACGACCACCTTCCATTGGCATCGGCCGTAACTGTCACCGTACGCGGCGTGGAATGAATTACCAGTGTTACCACACCATTCGGTACAGTTGTGCCGGAAAGCACCAAGGGCTGCGAGGCCTGAAGTGTGATCGACTTAGTAGCATCAATCACTTGGCCTGCAACTTCCAAGGTATCCGTTTTAACTGGCGCCGGAGGTGTCGAGGAATCAGTTGCTCCAGCAGAAGTGGCGGCCGCAGGAGCTGTGCTGGTAGACTTCTTGGCCGCGCTTGACGGCGCTGCCGCGGCTGGCGCCGTAAAAGTCACTGTAGCAGTCGCCCGTACCCCTGCACCTCCTTTGCCTCCATGACTTAATAACTGCACTGTTTTGGTTTCAGCCACTGTAGAGCTAAGGGTGAAAGATGTCGTCGACCCAACCCCATTTGTACCGATTACGAGACTATTTGCTGATAGTGTATTGCCGCTGCCAGTCACCGAAATATCAAAATAGTCCGGCTGCACTGTCGCCACCGCTGACCCCAAATTCTGAGGTGCATCACTCGTATATGGGCGAACATAGCTTGCACAATTTACAGTATCCACACTCCCCGTCCAATAAATACTATACGGCGAGCCGCTAGCCGGTACGTACTGTTGCTGGCACATCCACCAATATTCATTAAGCGTAAAAGTAATAGTTGAATGGCCGTCGGCCACGGCACTAGAGGTTGAGGCAGTAAAATCCAGGCCATCCGCATTAACACGGCCCTGCTTAAAACCATTTACAGATATCAGCGTAGTTACTAGGGCGATAGCCACCATAAGTCGTACTATTGAGGTCTTTTTCATGTGTTGGTCTTTCTGTATGTTGTTTATATTAGCGCTTCGCTTTGTAAAATACTCGTGTGTGATGCCCTTGTCAAGCCATCACTAAGCACAATAACCCTTTAGTCTAGCTAAAGTACGTCTTAGAGTACTATGCTACCGCGGAACAAGAATTGTGCCAACCGGCACCCATATTCGAGCTTGTTTCTTAGTGTCACTATTGGTGTACTCTGGCCCAAAGGGCTCCAGCCCTGCTCGGGCTGCGTTTACTTGACTGGGCTTATTATACTGATGGATCATGGTTAAAATCTGAGCGCCGAAATACGGATTTCCCTCTGTAGATGCCGCCTTGCGAGCAGCGGCCACTATAAATTTTGCCAGTTTAGTCCCGTAGCCCTGCTCTCGTTCCGAAGCGGCAACCAACCAATTTATATTTAAGGCGCGCTCTAGACCGTACTGAGCAATATCTGTGCCTTCCAGCCTCTAGCCTGTTTCGGCTGACTCGCGGTGGTATCCGAGGGGGCAGCCAAGGAAAAGATAGCATACATTCTGCTACAATGACGGCATGTATAAGCAAGCCGGCTTTGGTGTGGTGCCGCTTTTCTTGATTGTATTGATTTTCGCCTTCATTGGTGGTGAGGGTTGGTTGCTCTACCACCGTTCACAACTAAAAGTCTCGACTGCCAGTACCTATACTTATCATTACAGTCCCGTTCCGGTAGATACTTCGCAGTGGGTTAGCTTCCAGCCGTTCCAAGGTTTTAGCATAAAAATACCTACGCCGCCCGATTGGCATGTAGCAGATTCCGGGAACTTCGGCCCACAAGCGGTAGGCGGCACTATAACAGATCCGCAGCATCAGCCATTTATTCTGCATAAAACCACGACGCTATTCACCTCCGATGCTAATCCTCAAACCTTTGGCGACCTAAAAAAAGGTGCCCGGATAACGCTCAATGTGATTTACCGTGATGCTACCTACAAAAGTCTCGGCTATAACACGCAGCAGGAGCCTCCCTATCCCTGTAAATATGCCCTGCTGTACTGGCGGCAAGACCAGGTCGAATCGCTGCCCATGCCCCACTTCACCGTCTGCCAGATAAAACTTGCCGACAATCAGTACGACTTTAAACTTTTTACCGAAAAGTACGACTACACCACCGAGCTAGTTTGGGGTCCGCACACCAGCTCCTACCTTAAAAACTACTACCTCAGCCTCACCCGCGCTTTCATCGGTACATACCAACCTGTATAAAAGCTCTTGTATAGTCTTAAAATTCCATTAAATTTTATTTGTATACTCTCAAACTGCTATTGCTTATTTAGCAATAATATGCTAATGTTTATATATGTCTAACGAAATGTCCACAGAACTCGTCTCGCGTGATTCCGCCCGTGCAGTCTATAATTCTCTTAACGGAACAGATTTAGAAGCGCATAGGGATAACCTCACAGCTGAGCAAGCTGAGCTCATCAATAGTCAGTTCGATATTGAACTTCGCTTGGGGGCCCACGGTATAGTGCGGCAAGACAAATCAACTGATAATAAGTTTTCTCAGCAGCCAGTTGAGCAAGATTATGAAGAGGCTGCGCAAACTGTAGCATCCCTACAGCCAGGCGACATTTTATTTATGGAAAATTACGGGTTTTCTCATAACCCTTCTCCACCTCAAGCTGATGAGATGCCAGCCGCTACTGATGACCAGTTAAGCATTTCAGAGATGTTTAAACGTACGGTCGGTCCCATGTTGTCAGAGCAGCTGAAGCAACACGATAGAGCTGCACTTGAGCAAAAACGCAAAGCTCATACTATATCTGCATGGGCCTATGCCTATGAACTGGCAAGATTGAAAGGTGTGCAAACAATCTTCGCTGATCAGGACGCATTTGAGGCCGAGGCAAATCGTGCCCTAGCGAATGGTAAAACAGCTCGAGAACTACACTCAACCCTAGACCCGAGTGAGCAAGCTCTTGCCTGGCGAATTCACGGGCAACGCGAGCAAAAAGTGGTTAATACCGTCAAAGATTGGGCATTGCAGCATCTGGCCGAAGATATAAACCCGAACACTCCCAAGCGAAAACTAGTAATACTCTTTGGATCAGCTCACCGTGACGGGCTGGAACGTGCCTTCAGTAATCTTGGCCTAAATGCCACAACTACGCTACTAGCTGAAGCAACTACTACAGAGCGTCTCATAGAAAATGCTCCTGCTGCTATAGAAGAAGATCCTGCTGCTGCTACACAAGAAATATTGGAAGTAGCGAAATTTGCCATACTGCAATTATTGTCACGCCAAGCTATGCCGCTTGACCCTGATACACCTCAAAATAGTCATGTACCTTCCAACTCAGAGGCTTCGTCTAGGGCCAGCTCTGATGCAGACGAGTCCAGATCGTTAGTATAAAAGTAAGCCCACCCATAGCAAACGAGCCAGGTGGCTCCATCCACAGATTTAAAAAAATGGGTCGCAAAAACAAAAAGAGCCCATCTCGCAATTGGGCTCTTTTTAGCTTACAGTTTGTAGCTCCTCGGGAAGAGCAGCCCGAGCGACGGATTTATTCCGTTGCCCGGCGCGATGAGAAACCCTGAAAGGGTTTCTCATTACTTAAAAACTGGATAGTGCATTCAACGTCAATTGTATGTTTCAGTTCTGTGGTCACGTCCGAGTTGCCCCGGAAAATAGATTGTCAGATCTGAGTTCACAATCTATCGTGATCGACCTAGCTCTCCGGCTTCCTTGCAGGAGGCCGGATGCTAGAAATCTCCCTAGAAAGGAGGTAATCCATCCGCACCTTCCGGTACGGATACCTTGTTACGACTTAACCCCAATCATCCCCCCTACCTTAGGCCGAGACGAGCTCAGACGTCAGGTATTGGTGACTTTCATGGTTTGACGGGCGGTGTGTACAAGACCCGGGAACGTATTCACGGTAGTGTGCTGACCTACCGTTACTAGCGATTCCAG
>Ga0157372_10009711_pt1 | contig 10233 bp, 8 predicted proteins | sample C55metaG_FD_115307 | JGI IMG/M metagenome (GOLD analysis project Ga0157372, IMG submission 115307) | Corn rhizosphere microbial communities from Kellogg Biological Station, Michigan, USA - C5-5 metaG | ecosystem: Host-associated > Plants > Roots > Rhizosphere > Soil | place: USA: Michigan...
CGAAGCTCTCCAGCGCCTGGCCGATCGGAGCCGCGGTGGAGTTGTCGTCCGGGCCCTTCGTGTACGTTCCGCTCGAGCCCAGCACAACGTGCTCGCCGGTGAAGTCTCCTTTGTTCGCCTGGTACTGGCGGTACTCCACGCCAAACTTCAGCGTGTGGCGGCCCTCCGCCCGAGTCAGGTTGATCTGCCCGTCGTGAATGTTGTCGTACTCCACCCCGGGATCGGAGTTGCCCAGCGTGCCAAAGCCCGAGATCTTCACCTCCGGGAAGCCGCGCGCAATATCGGGCACGCCAGCGAGCAGGTTGCCAGGAATGCCAAGATCATCGACAGTCGTCCTGGCATCGAGCGATGTGACGGTGCTGAACCGCGTGAACGAGTAGCGCGCATTCAACACGGTCGACGAGTTGATCGTGTTCACATAATCCAGCACACCACCGTAGTTCTTGAGTGTCAGAGTCTGACCGCTCGCTCCCGGGAAGAACCGGTTCTTGCCCGGCTGCACGCGCTTGCTGGTGTAGAAGTGGCCGAACATCTTCTGGCGATCATTGATGTTGTAGTCCTCGCGATTCACGACAGACCAATAGTGGTCGACGTTGGCGCCGTTCCACACATAGTTGTTCCTGCCGTCGACCGTCTCGGCCGAGGATCCGGTCGGTTCAGGGTAGTAGGCGATGATCTTCTTCGCGATCGGGTCGATCATCCCCGCCGGAATCACATTCGTTGGATTCCCGCTCGCATCCTTGAAGGGTTGACGAAGATAACGGCCGCTGCAGCGCGGATCCGCCGTCTCGGAGTATGCGTTGAAGATCTGGTACGGGTTCCAGGTCTGCGTTACGCCCGTGCAAACCGTCTGTTTGAACTGCGTGATTGTGGAACCGTAGTTGAAAAGTGCGGAGAAGTCGCCGTTCTTCTCGGCATCAGTGGGAACCGTCTGCACACTCTGCTTGCCCTGGGACTGATGCTCCTTCTCAAACCCGCCGAAGAAAAATAGCTTCTGGTTCTTCTTGAAGACCGGGCCGCCTACGAACGCCGTCTCGCGGTTGTACTCCGTCGGAGTCACCTTGGCGTTGGAGAAGCTGTAGCCGCGCGCATTCACCGTTCCCGGCTGCCAGTAGAAGCTGGCCCCGCCGTGAAACTGGCTCGTTCCTGCCTTGATGCTCGAGTCGAGCGAGCCGCCCGACGTGTGCGAGAGCGACGCGTCATACGGTCCGGTAATCACCTTGAACTCGCCGACGAACTCGTGCGAGGGGATGAACGCCGTGCTGACCGCTCCTCCGTTGCGTGTGTCCGGCGCTCCATCGATGGTGAACTCCGTCTGTCCGCTCTGCGCTCCGTCGATCTTCGTGCTTTCGGAACCGCCTTCATAGTCGTGGTTGCCGTTCGAGAGAGTCGTCGAGATCACGCCCGGCTGCAACAGCTGCAGCTCAAAGGCGTTTCCATACTGAGTCGGCAGGTCCTCAATCGAGCGGTACTCGATCGTCGAGCCGAGGATGGCATCCGAGGTCTTCAGCACGACGCCGTGCTCATCTACTGTCACCGTCTCCGTGTTCTGGCCGACTGCGAGCTTGGCATTGACGCTCACCTTCGCCGCAATCTCCAGCCGCACATGCGTGGCTGTGAAATGCCGGAAGCCCGGGGCATCCACCTGCACCGTGTACAGGCCCGGAATCAGCAGATCGAAGACATACTGCCCCGTGTCGTTCGAGTGCGCGGTCTGGACTACGTGAGTTGCCTCGTTCGTCAGCTCCACATTGGCCTTGGGAATGGCGGCATCGGTCGTATCAGTCACAACCCCACTGATCCGGCCCCGGTCCTCCTGCCCGTAAGCGTGAACACCCCACAACAGGCACAGCACGAGCAACGACAACACACGAAATTTCATGGACCCTCTAGATCAGCGTTGGAAAATGCAAGTTATGTCTGTTAATTACCGGAAAGCAGGACAAAGAATACATGTCGCTATCCGACACTGGCAAGTTCGCCGTCCGGCCGCTTCTCAACCGCTGGCAGGCTCAGGTTCTGCATCGTACCTCCCCAGGGAGACGAACATGGCGAGCAGGCATCTTGTGCGCGGGATCTTGGCGGGCGTGGCTGGAGGCCTGGCCGCAGCGTGGGTGATGAACGAGTTCACCGGAACCGTCGGCAAGAAGCTCTCCGACGCCGTGGAGACACCGGCGGAAAAGAAGGAACTTGCGGCGCAGTCTGACGGCGAAGACGCCACCATGAAGGCCGCGGACAGGATCGTCGAAACCGTGACCGGTGGCCGCCATCTCACCCACGAACAGCGCGAGATCGGCGGACCCATCGTGCATTACAGCATGGGAGCAGCCATGGGTGGCGTCTACGGTGCGCTCGCCGAGTACTGCGACGTGACGAAGGCCGGCTTCGGAACGACCTTTGGCGGCGTGTTGTTCGCGTCGGCAGATGTTTTCGGCGTGCCAGCGATGGGACTCGGTCCATGGCCTACGGAGTATCCGGTCAGCTCGCTCGCCAGCCCGCTTGTGTCTCACCTGCTCTACGGCGCAACCACAGAACTGGTGCGTCGCACCGTGCGAGTGATCCTCTAGCGCCTCCCTAGAACAACCGCAGCACCAGGCCGACGCCGAACTCCTGCAGCGTATGGTTCGAGTTGCCGATGCTGGTCAACTGCCCTGCGCCATATTCACCCCGCAGATCAAGGTGTGGAAGCAATGTGAAATCCACGCCGCCGTTCACCTGGTAGGCGAACGAAGTGCTCTTATCGTGGCTCGTGCCGTTGTTCGTTCCCACGCCGCCGAACTCCAGCTGAATATACGGCTTAATCGGAATCGGAGGAGGTGGAACGATCTCCAGCCGGGGACCCAGGATGAACCCCGCAATCTTATTGCCGTAGGTTGTTGAATTGGCGCTGTTCTGGATGAACACACGCGCATCCCCACCGAATCGAACCGGACCAAACGGCATGAAGTTGTCGTAAACGCCGAACGTGCCGCCGAGCGCCGTCATGCCTCCACTCTGGTTAGGCGGCGTTCCACTTCCGACGCCAATGCCAGAGTAGTGGCCCGCGCTGAACATGCCGTAGATCGCAACCTGCGCGTGGCCGGTGCCGGTGAAGATCGTGAGAAGGAGAAGTGAAAAGAGAAGGAAACAGCAACGGCGAACCGCAGGGGAGATCATGCGAAAGGGGCCCTCGTCAAAATGGCGCACCCGCGCCAGGGTTGTTCTGCTCTTGTTTTAGAGACACACCCGCACGGCAGGCGTTGCGCGATCACAGGTGCAAAACCACAAATGTGTTTTGATCTGTCTCGTTTTCGGCTTAGTCCTTCACGACAGCGGCCGGCTTGCCTTCCTGCACGTAATTCTTGTTCCAGGAGGGGATATCGACCACGTAGTTGCCTGGCTTTTCGATCACTGCCTGGCAGCCGAGCCGGGAGTTGAGCTGCAATCCCGGCGCCATGTCCATGCGATCGAGTTCCTTCTCCTCAGGTTCGGACAGACCCTTGGCCCCATCGATGACGTGCACATGGCAGGTGGTGCAGGCACACACGCCGCCGCACGCGTGATCGAGAAAGATGTTGTAGTTTTCGGCGACATCGAGGATGCTCATGGGCTCGCCATGACCCTCGTACGGCAGCGTACCGAAGGGAAACTCGACGGTCCTGTTCTCGGGACGAAATGTAACGCGAACCATGTTCTCTGCCGGTGGCGTGGAGAGATCGACCTCAGGAAGCGGGTTGGATTCTGACTCAGACATAGACATATCTAGCTTAAATCGAGCGCCGCCGCAGCGCGAACGCACACGCCACTCAAAGCAGCCATTTTGAGAGGGATCCAGCCGAAAAAGTCTGCCGCTAGCCGACGAACTCGCGCACGCGACGTTCCGCGGCCCCGGCAGCGAGCGGCTGCAGGTCAGGAATCACGCGCGCCGGCGGGATTGGCGAAACCGGTGAGAGCTCGGTGTCCGCCAGCAGAACCCGGTTCCGGCCGGAGCGCTTGACCTTGTAGAGCGCGCGATCCGCCCGGCGCAGCATGGGCTCGAAACCCGTCTCTCCGGCTTGCAGCGAGCTCAGGCCGACGCTGACCGTGAAGCGCACCAGCTCCTCGCCCTCGCTAAGACGCAGGCCTTCCACCGTCGCGCGCAACCGCTCTGCCAGCGACAGCGCGCTGCGTGCCGAGCGGCCGGGAAGCAGAATCGCGAACTCTTCACCGCCGAGCCGCGCCACTGCGTCGCGGGTTCCGGTCACGGTCAGCAGCACACCGCCGAAGGTGCGCAGCGCACGGTCGCCGAGCGCATGACCCCACGTGTCATTCAGCTGCTTGAAGTGGTCGAGGTCCATCATCAGCAACGTGAGCGGCGTATTGTCGCGGGCGGCAAGCTGCACCTCGCGCTGAATCATCTCTTCGAAGGCTCTGCGGTTGTGCAGGCCCGTCAGCGAATCGAGTCGTGTCTCTTCGTGCAGGCGGCGCTTGGTCTCGGCAACATACATCCCGATAAAGGCGAAGCCAAGCATCGTGATGCCGATCATGGTGAGATCGTGTCCGGCTGCATCCAGTTGATGATCCGGCGGAAATATTCTCAGGCTCAACACCAGCTGAAGAGCGACCGTAGCTGCAACAAAAATCATCAGTAACGCCATCACGCGCGCGGTATCCGCAAGGGACTTAATCCGCGGCCGCAGCAACATGACAATCGTTGTACCGAGAACGATGAGCGCAGCGAAGCGCGCCGCCGCCAGTTCAGCGCCCGGATGCATCACGCCCACGGACAGAATTGTCGTCATGGCCGCGCTGAGTGCCAGTGGACCATTCATCGTCGCCAGGCGAACGCGCAGCACAAACCAGCGCATGCCCATGTAAATCAAGAAGAATACGAGGACCAGAAGGCAGGCGCTCAGGTTCTCAGAGATCCGCAGCGGCAGGGGCAGGATCGCCCGCGAAATCATGATCAGCAGTTGCAACGCGCATGCCGCAGCCAGCCAGCGGGTGCCGCGAGTGCGCGCATCGCTCCACGCAAGTAGAGCCAGCGTCAGCGCAAAGGTAGCCTGCGAGACGAAGCCCGGGAGCGCGAAACTGTGTACGTCAACCATGCAATAGACCTTCTCAGCCTCGTCGCAACGTGCCTGCCGAGGTCACCGTCTGAACTTGAGGGAGGAATCAGGACGGTCAACGCGTCCTAATAGTAGAACCTCTTTCCCACGTATGATGCAAAAAAATACATAATTGCAAGAGAAATTAAGTCGCCACGCGAGCCCCGAACGTAACTTCGGTAACCCTTGTTGATGCATCAGAAAATCTCGACTTCTGGTGTTCTTCCGCCTGGCTGCTAACGCGCCTCGTCAGCCGGCATAACTGCTCCTGCGCGGATCCATTCAGCGATCGCTGCGATATCGGCGTCCGATAGCTTGCCTCTTGGCGGCATCGGCTTCGGATCGTTCGCCGGACCCTCGTGTCGGATCAACTTTACCAGCAACGACTGTTCCGGGTGACCCGGAATGATGACGGCACCATCCTTACCGCCGTGCATCAATCCCGCGCGCGTATCGAGCTGCAATCCTCCTCTGTGATTGAACCCCGCATGGCACCGATAACAATTGCTCTGGAGAATCGGCTGAATGTGCTCCGAATAGTACTGCGGCGAGTTTGCAGCTGACGGTACGCTGGACGACGCAAGCAAGCTGCGAGCAACCAACGTGGTTCCGACAGCCGTTGTAACGGCAAGAGCGAAGACGAGGGAGCGACGGAGAAAAAGGTGCTGATTCATGCAGAGCAACAATGTCGTTCCTACGACTCTAATTGCTCAATGACCCGGCTTCCCTTCGAAAGTTGCCGCGGACAGGTCGACAGACCATCTTCCCTATTGATTCTTGTGCGTGTTACTGAAATCCCGGCTCAAGCCAAGGCCCCTGGCGGCTTCGTCCAGGGCACCCTGCGCGCGGAAGAATCGGCGTTCGGGATTGGACCCCGGAAAGAAGCGGACGACGATCTCGGCATCTTCGACCGCGTCATCCTTGCCGCTATGGAACGGATAGCCGAGCGCCTGCAACAGGTGCAGCGAGCCCTCGTCGCCCGACGGGTTGCCGGAGTCCCCCACGATGCCAAACACCGAACGGTGCGTCCGCTTCGAGTAGACAGCAACGAAATCACCGAGCCGCGCGCCCATCCTGCGCGCCTCTCTCCCCAGCACAACATAGTTGATCTTCGTGGCGTCGACGTAGCGCCGCGGATCGCGCTCGTTCTCCACCGAGTCATCCTCGAAGGCAGTCTGTGAGACGTAATATCCGGGCGCTGGATCCTGTGGGCCCTGCACCACCGGACGGTGCGGCGGCGCATCTTCGACCAGGTATCCAACGACGGGAGCGTTGAGGTCGCCCATTGAGTGCGCGTTGCGGAGATAATCCAGCGTGTCGCTGCCCGGCGGCCCATACGCCCGCGGAGCGCCATCCACATCCACGTCCATGCGATGCGTCTGCAACTCGAAGGATTGCGGCGCAGGCTTCGCCTGGGCACACAGGCTCATGCCGCACAACAGCAGGCAAACATTCGGCAGTAGGATCGCATAACGCCGCGTCTCCTGGCGATTCAAACCCATTACCTTTTCAGACGAATGCAACCTGCTGAAGGTCGCTTCGCGACCGGCGAGTACGGCAAACTAAGGCGCCTGCGGCTTCACAATCAACGGTGTCTTCGTTGGAGCCGCCATACCGAAGAACATCACCAGCGATGCGCTGCCGGTGTTCGCGACCCAGATGTTCCCGCTCGGATCGATCGCCAGCGAGTACGGCAACAGAAGATTTGCGTCCATCCCATATCCTGTGCTCGGCGAGAGCGCAGTGCCCGGGCTGCTCGAATTCGAGCCGGCCAGTTCCGAGATGGTCTGGTACCTCAATCCGCTGTCGGAGGGCGAATGAAAATTCGTAATCCACACATTCTGGGCCGCATCGATCGCAATGTGCGAGGGATGGCTGATGCCGCCGGTCGTAATGAAATCATGCAATGTCGAGCCGTCGGGTGCGAGCTCGGTTATTGCGCCACCGTCGCCGCCTGTTGAACTCGTGTTCTGTGTATCTGCCAGCCAGACGTTCCCCACAGAATCCAGCGCAACGGCCGATATCGCACCGCAGCAGCCCGTTTCGAACAGCAGGTTGCCGCTCGCGTCGTTGTGTTCGACGCTATCGTTGCCGGAGCCTCCCGCCAGCCACGCTCCATGCGCAGGATCCACGGCGACTGCCACTGAGAACCCAATCTGGACGCTCGTCGGTATGGCGGTCCAGGTGTTCGTCGTCGGATTGAACGAGGTCATGTTGGTCGCACTTCCAAGAACGTAATAGTTCGCGGCAAACAGATTGCCGTTGCTGTCAGCCGCCACGGCATAGGGGAAATCGAGGCTGTTATCCGTGAAGATCGACGCAGTCCCGAGACCCGACCCCGACGAGACGCCCGTAAACTTCTCGAGCGAACCCTTCGTGCCGTTGTGTGTTCCGTACTCGGCAAGCGTCAGCCACACGTTATCGCTCGGGTCGACGGCCAGGCCATACGCCTCGCCGGCGTTGGCTGATCCGAATCCGGTGCTGCTCAGCGGTGTCCCCTGCGGGCTGAAGGCGCTCAGAATTCCGCCGTGATCTCCCACCCACACGTTGCCCTGGCTGTCGATCCCTATGGTCTCTGGCGATTCATCCGGCGGATTGCCCGTGGTCGAGGCAAACATCCCGCCCCCGGTCACCGTCAGGCTTAGCGTCCAGTCGTTTGGCGCCTTCGTCAGCGTCGTCGCAAACGGCGGCTGCGGTCCAATCGCCGCGAACACACCCGCAACATTATTTCCGGGGTTCTTCACGATATTAATCACGGCGTCCCACGTGTTCGTGGGCGCGCTTCCTCCACTGGGAGTGGCCGCGGTAAAAAGCGGAGAGCATCCGCTCGTGCCGTCCGAGTTGATGCACGACGCCATCGCATCGGCCAGCGCATAGATCTTGCCGGGTTCCGTCGTCAGATTGGCCGGCAGCGTCGCCACCGCACCCTTCGATGTGTCCGCGATGTGCTGCGCATTCAGGAATGCATTCGCCAGCCCCGCGGCGTTCGTCGAGCTTGAGCCGATGTGCGAGATGTCCTGCGTGAACGGAGCCAGCGCCCAGGCAGCCGCAACCGTAGTGACCTCATTAATAGTGATGAACTGCGTCGGCGAAAGATTGCCGCAGGCGCCCAGCGGAGCCATCATCGCCAGCGCCGGGTTATTGCCGCTCGAACCCAGCCCGGGATTGCCCTGGGTCGCCACCAGGTAAACCTGCGCCGTCGAAGAAGGGCAGCTGTAGTCGCCCGTAATGGAGAAGTTGCCGTCCGACCCGCTGTTGACCGTTGTGTTCAGCAGCGGCGAAGCTGCGCTGCCGTTCCCTGCATTGCCCGCAACATAAAGCTGAATATGTGCACCCGCTACCGGCTGCTGTCCGCCATGCACCTGGCCATTCACCGTGAGTTGCACGGGATCCGGCGCTGCTGCCGTTCCCATACCGCAACCGGTAAGGAACAACGACGAACTGCTCAGCAAAAGAACGCAGAAAAGCCCGCAGAACGAGCCGGTGGTGACGCGAGGCATGATATTTCCAGTCTACTTTAGGGATTTCTAAGGAATATTACCCATTGGGGGCCCCAGAATCCCCCATGGCAAGGGGAGAGAGGCAGTGAGGAGTCAGGGACTCAAATCGGCCCCTCCACTCCCGACTAACCACTAACTACTAACCACTCAAAAACAGTGCAGGCGGCCCGTAAGCCGAATTCTGTTCTAAGCGATCATTCCTCTAGGCTCGGCATCACTGCCGAGCTCCAGCAACCTACCCGCAAGTTCCAGCCGGCTGGGGCGAGCCCCAATCCTCTCTTCGCCTGAACGCAGCGGGCCGCTGCGCGCCGCCGCCTGAAGAGAAGCGAACGGACTCCCTGCCTATTTGGTCTTGCTCCGTGTGGGGTTTACCGTGCCGTCCGCATTACTGCGAACGCGGTGGGCTCTTACCCCACCATTTCACCCTTACCAGGCTCCCAAAGGAATCTGGCGGTTTGTTTTCTGTTGCACTGGCCGTCTTTGAGCCTTGACGCTCAAATCCCGGACGTTATCCGGCACACTGCCCTGCGGAGTTCGGACTTTCCTCCCCCGCACGAAGCCCTCGCGAGCCCGTGCGGCAGCGATCACCCGACCGCCTGCACTCTCAATAGTTTATCAGTCAGCGTTTTGTTTTTCTGGCGCGGGATTCCCGGCGCGCGGTCAATCCCTTCAAAACGGTCTCCATCGTGGATTCGTCCGCTCGATGAAGCGCCTTGCGCTTCGCCTCTCGCAACGCCTTCCGCGCAAGCGTCCGTTCCTCCCTGTTCAAGTCGAGCCTCTCGAGATAGTGTGCTGTGGCACATCGAACCAGATAGTCGGGCGACTTTAGGTGTTCAAGTAATGGCGCCAGCAAATGGGGCTCGCCGATCATGAAAAGTCCGGTAAGCAGCCCTGCCTGCGCATGTTCACTCTCTTCCGCAGCGATCTTTGCCTGCAAGAGCTTCTTGCTTCGGCGGCCGCCAAGAGCCGCGACTACGGTGGCACCGTGCGAACGCACAACGGGCTCCACGTCGTCGAGCAGCCGCTCGATCAAAGGAAGCGCGCCTTTGTCGCCGATCACTTCCAGGCTTTCCTGAGCATCGTCGCGGACAATCCAGTCTGGATCGTCCAACAGTCTCCGCAACCCGTAATGAGCTTCGCCCGACCCCTCCAGGAGTGTTCCAACGCAAACAGCTGCCTGACTGCGCACCAATGCGCGTTTGTCATTCAGAAGCGATTCAGCCAACGGAAGTCCTTCGCGAATCTCGGCTTCTTCCAATCGTCGTAAGGCTACCTCGCGCACGATCGGGCTTCGGTCTTTTACAGCTTTTTCGAGGAGCCGCAGCAATTCCACGGGATCCTCTACGTGTATAGCTTGCAGACGTTCGGCGCGTTCAACGGCGCTCGGCCGCTTCGATTTCGCTCTCGATTTGGCCATAATTGCGCTTTGGGGAGACGCCGACAGAACGACCACAATTTACCAGACTACCCGCTCCCCACTTCCGCGATAGTGTCCCATGGGTCGCCTCGCCACTAGTTCCTTGCCCAAACCGCCGCGCGGGGAACACTTCTGATCTGGCGCACGTAGCCTATCTCATGAATCTCTTGCGGCGACCGATCCTCGCCATCGCTTTGCTGCTGCCCGCCTCCCCGACCCTCATCCCAGCGCAATCGCCTACTACCTCGTA
>Ga0157372_10009712_pt1 | contig 10232 bp, 15 predicted proteins | sample C55metaG_FD_115307 | JGI IMG/M metagenome (GOLD analysis project Ga0157372, IMG submission 115307) | Corn rhizosphere microbial communities from Kellogg Biological Station, Michigan, USA - C5-5 metaG | ecosystem: Host-associated > Plants > Roots > Rhizosphere > Soil | place: USA: Michigan...
TAATATTAAAAAAAGAAAATTAAATATATTAAATAGATTTAATATATATTATTCATTTATAGAGCAAGGTTGACATTTAATTATTACTTATGATTATATAATAAAATTTACTGATTGAGCTGAGAAAATTTTAGAAAATGATAGCAAAATTAAATTTGTTGAATATCCATTTTATCAACAATTAAAAGATATTTATTCAAATTTAGTTAATGATAATAAAATAGTATTAAATACAACTTTCTATCCTGTGGATTCAGTTGTAAAAAATCCATATTTAGATACATTTTTATATAATGATTTTAATAAATTAATAGAGGGTCAAATAATTAATTTTAATTATGACTTTTATTTAGAATTTAATGAAATTACATTTGAAGAATTGGAGATTAATGAAGAAGATCTTTATAAAGAATTTTTAGTAATTAATCTTGTTAAATCATTAAATTTTAATAGTAATATAAGTTATAATTTAATTAATTATTTATTTGATTTAAATAATTTTGTTATTGAAGATTAAAATGTTATTTTTTATTGCTCTAGGGGCAATATTATTAAATTTTGAATTTTTTAGCTATAATGAAACATTTTTATTAGCTTTATTTCTAATTATATTTTTTTATTTAATTTATTTATTTGCTGAATTAAAGTTTAAAGAATATATTTTTTTTCAAATTTATAAAATATATTGTTTAATTTTTTTAGTTTTAAAGTTAAGTAACTTTTTTCAGAAATTATCAATATTTGTTTATTTAATGAAAAAAAAAATATTAAGAAAAATATATTTAAAAACTATTGTTATAAATAAAAGTGTAATGTTTGTCATTAATAAATTATTTGAAGATTATTTAGTAATTTTTTGTTTTTTATTTTTTTTAAATATAAGTAAAAAATTAGAGTTATTAAGCAATTTTTTAAATATTTTATTAATATTTGCTATTGATAAAGCAAATCGTAATGATAATTTATTATTTTATTAATCAAATAAAAAAAAGATTAACTAAAGGATTAAGGTCGAAAGGAGGGCGAAATTTTTTTGGTAGAGTATGTGTAAGAGGGCAAGGTGGTGGTAGTAAAAAGTTATATAGATTTATAGATTTTTTTAGGCGTTTAAATTTAAAAGGTAAGGTAATAAATATATTATATGATCCAAATAGAAGCGCACAAATAGCTTTAATATTATATTTAAATAGTTTATGTTCTTATATAATTATTCAAAAAGATATTTTTTTGAATGATATAATATATTCAGGTACAAAATTATGTGAAGATGTAATAAATATAGGATATTCTATGCCATTACAATATATACCTTTATTTTCTAACGTAAGTAATTTAGAATTAAGACCTTTTAGTGGTTCTAGTTTATGTAGGGCTGCTGGTACTAGTTGTTTATTAGTAGGTAAAATAAAAGATAAGTGTATTTTAAAATTAAAATCTGGGTGGGTAATGCATTTATCTATAAATAATATTGCAAGTCTTGGTATTATTTCAGATAAAATATATAATAATTGGTTTATTAATAAAGCCGGTAAAAATAGAAATTTAGGTTGGAAACCTAGAGTTAGAGGTGTTGCAAAGAATCCATGTGATCATCCACATGGTGGAGGTAATGGTAAAAAACATAAACCAATAGTTCCTACTAATGCATGGCATACAGTTTTTAAATGACATCCAACAAAAAATAGAAAAATAGATTATTTAAAACGACGAAAGTTTAAAAATATAAATGAGAATTAAACGTTCATCTTGAAAATTTACTTTCAATCATTTTAATTTTGTATTACATAAAGATATAAAAATTTTTGATAGGAATATAACTTTAACAACTAAATTTTTAGATAAAACATTAAAATGTTATAAAGGTAAAGTAATAGGTAAACTTTTAATTAATAAAAATAATTTGGGACATAAATTAGGTGAATTTTTTATTACTAAAGTATTAGGTGAAAGAATTGCATATCGTAAAAAACAAAAAATGTTATTAAAAAAGAAAAAAAATAAACAAAAAAAAAAATAATGGGTCATTTAGGTAATCCAATAGCATTTCGTTTAAATCACAATAAAAAATGAGCGGATACTTGATTTGTAAAAAATTTATATTATCCAGAGTTCATTAATAAAATATTAAATGTTAGAGATTATTTATATTATTTTTTTACTAAAAAAAGTATGTTAAAAAGTGGTGTTTGTTTAAGTCATTTAAATATTATGAAAATTAGAAAATTATATATTATTAAGGTTTTTATTTATAGTATAGATTTGGAAAAATTATCATATGATTTTATAAATAAAATTTATAATTTGTATTATTTAACTTTAAGAACATATACAGGTAAAATATCTGGGGTTACTAAAATAGTGCTAAAAGAAAAACTTGCTAAAAAAAGATTAATCAGTGAGTTACAAAATTCTGATTTATTTTCATTTATTTTTATTTACTATTTTTCTGAGTTATTTATAAAACGTAGTAAAAAAAATTTAATAGAGAATAATAAATTTTTTAATATTCATAATGATTCATATTTTGATAAATTATTAAAAAGATATATTAATTATATTTTTTTTAGGTTAAAATTTTGTAGTGTAAGAAAGTCAAAAAGAAGATTATTTTCCAATTTTTCAAGAAAAAGGAAATTATTAATACGTCTTAAAAGAATTGAGTATAAAAAAAGGATAAAATTAATTAAACTTTTTAGGGTGTCTAAAATAAAATGGCTTAATAAATCTTTAAAAAGCAAAAAAGTAAGACCCTTTAAACTACCTTTCAATAAAAATGATAAAAAGCTTTTGGATTATTTTAAGTCTATAAAATCCAGAAAAAATAATTGAAAAACAAATAAAATATTTGTTTCACAATTAAGAGAAAAAAAAGTTAAAATGCATTATTTAAAAGGTCGTATTTATAAAACATTAAATGATGAAACTTGATATAAACGTAAATTAAATTTTTTTGATTTTTTTTTTTTTATTTTAAAAAAAACTAAATTTGAAAAATTTAATAATACGTTGGGTTTATATCACAAATGAGCTAAGGCAAGAATTTTTTTAAATTTATTAAAAAGATTTTTTAAAATAAAAAATAAAACTTCTTTTTATTTTTTGTTACAAGCCTTTATATCATTAAATAAAATGGTAAAAAGTTTAACAGTAAAAAGGAGTTTTAGGGATGGAATTTATTTTGCTTTATATAATTTATTAGGAAAATTTTTTTTTTTTAGACCTTTAAAGTTTGTAATTTATTATGTAAAATATATATTAAATTTTATTTATTCTAAATTGAATATAAATCAAATTACTTTTTTTTTCCATTTTATGTCAAATTTAAATGTGACAGCAAATTTAATAAGTTTTTATTTAGCAATGAAATTTAAAAAAGGTTTTAATTTATTTGGTGCAACTATCCACTTAAGAATGAATTAGCTCGTTTAAATTTTAAAAATAAACAAAATAAAGATCCTTATAAGTTATATAATTATAAATTATTATTTATAATAAAAATAAAAAGATATAAAAAAGTTTTAAAAAATACAGTGAGATGTATTAGAGTACTTTTTCGAATCAAATGTTATATTAATTATTTGAATATTAATTCTTTATTGTTTTATAATACATATATGTATTATAAAACAATAAAGAATTATAGTTATAAAAATTATATTAAATTGTATTATATTTGTGCCCATTATAATTATTTTATATCATTTAATAAATTAGATAAATATGTAATAAAAAGCAAAGTTTATTTTAATTTATTATATTTAAATATTTTTGAGAATCTAAATTATAATTCAAATTATATTAAATATAAACGAAAAATGCCATCTAAGCTAATTAATTTTAGTATATTTTTTTATAAGAATATAGTAAATTATGAATATTTAAAAACACTTTGATGAAAATTCCAAAATTTTAATTTAAGAAATATTCGACATAAATATATTGAAAAATATCGAAGTATTTTAATGGGTTTCAAATTTGCTTTTAGAGGTAGATTTTCGCGTAAACAAAGAGCTAGTTTTATTTGAATGCATGAAGGTAAAGTACCTTTAAATACATTAAATTTATTTATAGATTATTCTTTTTTAACTATAACTTTAAAAAATAGTATTGTAAGTATAAAAATTTGGTTATATCGAAATATTATGTATACAGCTTTTAAATATATTTTAAAAATATAAATGAAACAATATCCAAGTAAATTAAAATTTAAAAAAAATCATAGACCTTCTTCTTCTATTTTGTATTTAAATGAATCAAAATTGTTTTATCCAGAAAGGGGTGTTATGATGTTACAATCTTTAGAAAATTATAAGTTAACATTTAATCAATTAGAAGCTTGTAGAAAATGTATTCGTAGAATAATCGAAAAACAAGGAACTGTTTTAATAAGAGTATTTACAAATCTTTCTGTAACAAAAAAACCTGTAGCAACAAGAATGGGTAAAGGTAAAGGTTCTCATCATATTTGAATGGCTGTAATTAAAAAAGGACAAATAATTTGTGAATTAATTTGTCCTTCTATTGAAAAATTTAATATTAGTTATAAGGCCCTTAAAGCTGCTTCTACTAAATTACCAGTAAGGACAAAAATCAATTATAATTTATATTAAAGACCATGATACAATTAAAGAGTTTTTTAAAAGCAAGTGATAAAACTGCTATAGTTAAAGTATATTGTATTAAAGTATTAAAATCATCAAAAGATAGAATTGCTATATTAGGTGATCTAATTATTGTTTGTGTTAATTCTATTAATATTAAAAAATTTATAATATTGAAAGCTAGATTTCAAAAAAAGTTTAATGTAGGTTCTATGCATAGAGCTTTGGTCATTAGAATCAAAGTAAATTATGCTAGAATTTGTGGTGTTTTAATGAAATTTAATGAAAATAGTGTAGTTATTGTATCTAAACAAGTTGTTCCATTATCTAACAAAGTATATGGTCCTGTAATGCGTGAATTTTGTATGAGGTGACCTTCTTTAGGTTGTGTGTCTTCTTGCATAATATAAAAATGTTTGATTTTTTTTTTCATTATAAATATAATGGGCGTTTTATTTTAAGTTTAAAATCTCCTGATATTTATCATTTTACAGAGATTATTCAATTAGATAAAATTATAGTATTTTTTAATATTAAGGGAATAACAGATTTAAGTAATAATGCAGTTTTGAGTTACTTATTTTTTTTTAAGTATTATTTTGGTGTAGTACCTTTCTTTACTAATTATCAACATGAGTTTAAGTTAAATATACATTATTTTTCATTTTTAATTGAATATACTTTTTTTAATAAAATAATGTATTCTCATTTATATTTTTTCGTGAATGATATTTTTTATATGATAAATAAATTAAATATAATAAAAAATATAAATAAAAATAATTTAGAATATATAGTAAATGATATGAATTTCTTTTTAGAAAAAAAAAATTCATTAGGATTTTTTAATTTAAAACATAATTTATATTTTAATTTTTATTATAAAAATAATAAAACAAATTATATTAATTTGTTTTATTTATTTAAGTTAAAAGATAAAGTAAAGAAATAAAATGCGCATAAGTAATTTTAAAAAATTTGATTTAAATAAAATGATACATAAAGAGTTAAATAAAAATTTAGTTAAATATTTTATATCAAAAAATTATAGTGAGTTAAAATCTGATAAGATTACAAAAGTAGCATATAATAATTTTTATTTTTTTAAATTTTCTAGTAAATCATTTTTTAGAAGATGTTGTATTAGAACAGGTTTATGTCGTTCTGTTTCTAGATTTTTTAAATTATCTCGTTATAATTGCAGATTTTTTGCGTCTAATGGGTTCTTCGTAGGTGTCAGAAAAGCTTCCTTTTAAAATAATATGACAAATTATAATTTAGCTGATTTAGTAGTAAGAATCAAAGTAGCATTTAATGCTCGTTTAATTTCTATAAAGGTTTTTAAAACAAAATTAAATATAAAATTTTTATTTTTATTATATAAAATTGGATTAATAAGATCGTTGCATGTATTGGAAAAAGAAATTTTAGTTTATTTAAAATATAAAAAAAATGGAAAACCTTTAATTCATGATATGTCTATAGTATCTAAACCAAGTAAACGTATTTATTGGAATCTAACAATGTTATCTAAGCATTATAGGAAACATGCTTTTTCTAGTTTTTATATAATATCGACATCAAAAGGATTAATGACAAGTAATGAAGCATTGCTTTATAAAAATATATCGGGAGAAATTTTATGCCGTATAAAAATATAATGAATTATTTTTTAAATAGTTATAAATTAATAAGTAATTTTAATTATTTTTTAAATTTATCATACAGTACTATAATTGTAAATTTAAATAGTCGTTATTTTTTATTTAAATTACCTTTTAGTTATTTTTTTAAGCAAAATAAAGATTCTATTGATTTTTTATTTTTAAGTAGATTTCATTATATTACATTTATAAAACATTTATTTAATTTTTATGATAAATTATTTACTTTTTATTATTTTAATTTAAAATTAAAAGGTTTAGGTTATAGGGTTTTTAGAATATCTAAATTTTTAATAAAAATATTTTTGAATAGGAGTAATTTTTTTTATTTGCATATATCTTTTAAAATTTTATTAAAATATAGAACTAGACGTTTTTTTTTTATTAGCACAGATTTAAGTACTTTAAGAGTTTTAGTTATTAATTTATTATTATTAAAAGAGTTTATAATATATAGAGTCAATGGAATTTATTATCCTCGTCAAATTTTATTAATAAAACCAGGTAAAAATAAATTTAGATAATATGTTTAAGATTTATTTAAAAAAAAATTATATAATTGTATATTTAAATGATAAAATATTTTTTAAACAAGATTATTTAAAAAATAAAGATAAACAATATACTTTATTTTATGTATTACATGTATTAAATAAGTATGGTTTGGATGTTTAAATAATGTTCGTATATAAGCAAATAAATTTTAATATAGAAAAAGAAATTAGAAGTAATTTAAAATCGATTTATGGAATTGGTTGATATAAGTCAATTTTTATAACTGCTAGATTAGGTTTATTTTATCCTTTTTATATTAAAAATTTAAATTTTTATAATTTTTTGTTATTATCTTTTGTTTTAGATTTTTTTACATGATTAGAAGTACGTATTAAACGTGTTGTTTTTCAAAATTTAAAAAAAGCTTATGATATTAATTCTTATAAAGGTTTAAGGCATAAAGATGGTTTACCTGTAAGAGGTCAAAGAACACGTACTAATGCAAGTACGAAAAAACGTTATAAACTTTTTTTTAATGAGTAAATTTAAGAAATTTAGATTTTTTAAGGGTATAGGGAATATATATTTCTTTAAAAGACATAGCAATTTATTTTTAGTTTTTTTTGATAGTAAAAAAAAACATATAGTGACTTTAACTTCAGGTTTTTGTAAATTAGGCCGAACAAAAAAACAGAAAATAGCTGCATTAAATATGTTAGGTATAATTAAAACATTAAAAACTTATTTAGATAAATATAAAATTAAATATTTAAGGTTATTTATTAAGCAACGTTTAACATATTATTTATATAATTTAAGAAAATTGTTAAAATTATATAATCTATTTATTGTAGAATCTAAGTTTTTATTATATCAATCTCATACAAAAAAAAGAGGTAGAACAGTACGTCGTATATAATGCGATTCTATAAGAAAAAAAAAGTTTTATTAAATAAGTCTAGTATTAAGGATATTAAAAAGGTACCGTTTTCACGTTATTTTTATTTTTTTGAATTCAAAAAAATAAATAAAAGATATTTATTAGAATTAAAAAAAAAAAGATATATTCAAGTTGGTTTATTATTAAAGAAAAAAATAAAATTATCTAAAAATTATTTGTATAAAACATTGCATTTTATTATTAAAAATAAAAATAAAAATAAAGATTATTTCAATATTTTTAATGGTATAAAAAATATTAAAGATGATTTTATTTTTACTTATAAAAATAAAAATAAAGTATTTAAAATTTATGATAAGTTTTATTCGAACCAAATATTATTACGAAAACAGTTATTACCAATTTTTTTAACCAAATTTCAATATAATTTATATGATAAAAATTATAAAATCTATAGGTTTTATAATTTTATTAAATTAAGAAAGCAAAATTTATGATATTTACAAGGATTTTATTATGGTGATCTCAATTATTTATATTTTACTAATTTATATAATAATTTAATAAATAATATATGTTTTAAATTAAATATTGTTTTATTAAATTATTATATTTATAAAAGTAAATATTATGTTAATAAATTTAATTTAGTTGAAAAAGTAAAATATCGTAATTTAGATATATATATAGATCATTATATTAAGTTTAAAAATCAAATTAATATAAGAGATTTAAAAATATTAAATAAATATTTAATTAGAGCTAGAATGTTTCGTGCAGGTAAATTTTTTTATAATTATTTACAATATATGAAAAGATTTACTTATAGTGCATATAAAAATAATTTGTTTTATCGTAAAATTAAATATATGAAGTTTCATGGTGCTAAATGTAATACTAAATTAATATCTTTAAATATTGATAAATTTGCAAAATTAAAAGGATGATTTTATATTTATAATTATGTTAAAAAGAATAGTTATTTAGTTTGCACTGGTCATGCAAATCAGCATAAAATGATATCTTACTTTATTAATCAATATTATTATTTATATTGTTTTGTTATAAAATTTTTTTATAAAATTTTATATAATTTAAAATTTATGTTTATTAATAAATTTTCTTATAAAAAAATTCTATTTTTGAAAATTGTATTATTTTATATGTATCATTTAAAAATGTTTAAATATAGACGTTTTAGTAGGATAATTAGAAAAAGAAAATTTAAAAAATGAAGATTAAAAAGAGTCTTAAAGTTTAGAAATTTATGGTATATTAGATTTTTATTAAGAATAAAAACTAGGACACTTAATAGAAAATTTTTATCGCGTATCAAATTAGGAGCTTTAATAAAAAAACGTAAAAGACGTAATTATTTTAAATTTAAAAACCGTTTAAAAATAGTAAATTGATTAATAAAATTTAGACGTCTAAAAGGATTTAAAAATCCTTTTAGAAAACCTTTTAAGAGATTTATGAAATATAGAGGGTTAAAAAAACATTTTAGTGGAAAACAATCATTAAAAATAAATAAATTTAAACAGTTGTCTAATAATAATATGAGTAAAAAACAATTTGTAAAAAAAAAGCCGTATGTTAAGAGGTTTTAAAGGTTATTCTTATAATAAAAGATGAAGTTTAGCAAAAAAAGCAATAAATGTTAGATTAACTCTCGATAATAAAAAAAAACGTAAATTAACTCAGGATGAAAAATTTTGTAGTTTTTTTAAAAATACATTAATACCTAAAAAATACTCCCATAAATTTACTTTTGTAATTAATAATACAAAACGTGAATATTTTAGTAAAGATGTATCAAACATATTATTAACTAGAGAAAATCGATATGTGGTAAGAATAATATTACAAGCATTTTTTATGCTTTGAATAGCTTTATATTATGCTTATTCAGTACGTTTAATAATAGCTGTTAATGATGATTTTATATTTGATTTTTCAGCGTTTCAATTTATTAATAAAAGTTATTTTTCAGAAATATATTTTGCTAATGAGGATCTACAACAATTTAATATAGCATATCATTTTGACAAATTTTATTATAGTACTTATATTAATTATTTTAATTTATATTTATGTCCTCATATTAAAATTTTTGATGTATTATTAAATTTTGAAAAATATAAATATGAAGAAGATGTTATTTTATTAGGTGAAGAAAAAGCAGTAAAATGAAGTATGGATTTTTTTTCTATTGATTTATTAGATTTACAAGATAATTATTTATTTATTTTATGTATTTATGAATTTTATTTAGATTTTTATGATTTTTTGTTTAATGTTTTTGATTCTACATTTTTTAGTAAGTCATTAATATATGTAAATAATAATTTAAAAAATAAAAAAAAAGATATAAAACAGCCTTTTAATTTTTTAACTTCTACGTATTTTTCATTTTATACTGAATTATTAGTTAAAGAAAAAAAAAAAAAAACAGCTAATAACACATTATATAAATATTATAAAATTTGAGAAGATGCAGAAGCAATAACAACAAAGGGTGTTTTTGATAATACAAAACATATAATGGATGTTAAATATTTTGGTATTAGA
>Ga0157372_10009713_pt1 | contig 10232 bp, 9 predicted proteins | sample C55metaG_FD_115307 | JGI IMG/M metagenome (GOLD analysis project Ga0157372, IMG submission 115307) | Corn rhizosphere microbial communities from Kellogg Biological Station, Michigan, USA - C5-5 metaG | ecosystem: Host-associated > Plants > Roots > Rhizosphere > Soil | place: USA: Michigan...
TCATACCTACCCACTATGTTCACGTTCGCTCGACGCCCCTGTGGACGAAAGAGACCGCCCCGGCCTCTATCTGGCAACGTCACCTGGACGCGGGCACCCGCCAGGGCGTTAACCCACGCCTCTGCGTCATGCAGGGTACTATCCGCTATTACGGGTATGCCGATGAGACCAGCCCGGAGCCAGTAGAGACCCTGACCATTGAAGCCGGGCAGTTTGGCGTCTTTCCAGCGGAGAAGTGGCACCGCATCGAAGCGTTGTCGGACGATACGGTATTTAACGTCGATTTTTGGGTCGATCCTAAAGTGCTCATTGAAGGTTGAGGTAGATATCATGACCACAGAAAACAGAGGCTACTCCTTAGCGGTTACACACGGCAGCAGCAGCGCAACGGCAGAGAAAACTTATCTGAAGCCGATGTCGCTTTACGTGCCGGGTCTCGCTCACGCGGCGGTGGCGGAGTTGATCAACATGCTGGCAGATAAAAGTGAAAGCGAGAAAGGTTTTACGTTGACGGTAACGAACAACAACAACGGCGTCTCCGCCGATAAAGACTTTTCCCGCCTTGCTGAATTAGAGGATGCCACCACGGCGGCGGACACGGTGAAGGATCTGATTAATATCGTGCGCGGCTATGAATCAGATGAAGAGACCAACGTCTGCGGCTGGTAGAGCGATTGCCCACACAATAAAAGCCCTGTACCATCGCGTTACAGGGCTTTTTTATTTGCTTTGCATTATGCGCAGCCAGAGGTGAATAGTGATATTTGTAAACAGAGGTGCTTTAAAAATATCATGGAATAGTGATGAGATAGTTCATAATGACATTAAAACTATCATGCAGCATATGAATATCTATAACGGGGTATACTTAACTCAAGATATTAGCCAGGCCCGAAAGGGAATAGTAAAAAATAATAGAAAATATGTTACCAAGTTTAAAAAGGCTCTTCTTGAATTATTCCAGAATAAATGTGCTTATTGTGAGCAGGCTTTGTCTGAAATATACACTATTGTAGATAAATTTAGACCGGATTCCGGTGTGGTTGATGTAAGAAATGGTAAGGTTTATCCTTTGCACTATTTATGGCTCAGAAATAGCTGGGATAATTTATACCTCTGCTGCGTAGAGTGTAGCTCATTTAAAAAAAATAAATTCCCTCTAGCAGGAGAAATATGTGAGGTTTTCGGTGTAGGTAGTGAGCTTCATCATGAACAGCCATTATTACTTGACCCCTGCGATCCTCAATTGAATATTGAAAATCACTTCAACTTTTTGCCGGATGGCATCGTTGTTCCGCTCAGTGAGCGGGCAGAGGTAACTATCAATGTTTTTAACCTTAATAGGTCAACACTAGTTAGTGCACGAAAGCTTCATGCTGCATTTTTATCGCAGCTCCTTAGCGAGAAAGCAAGCCCTGAAGAAATTGAAAAATTTTTAGACGATCATAATCGGCAATTTTTATCACTCTCAAGGCAACTCATATCTCAGTTTAACGGTGGTAATACAAAAACATCAGATTACCAACGCAAAACCCTCGCCCCAACGGATACCGAGATCCGCCTCTACGGCCCAAAAATTAAAACCATTACTCTCAAAGATATCGGGCCAATATCGGGTACGCACACGTTAGAGTTAAGCGACGATGATGATTCATGGCTGATGCTGCTCGGCGATAACGGCGTTGGCAAAAGCACCGTGTTAAAACTCACGGCGCTGCTGCTGGCAGGGGAGCAGCGTGCCACCGAACTGCTGGCATCGCTGAATATCTCTTTCGAGGATTTCCTGCGTCACGGTGCAAAAGAGGGCTATATAAAGCTGCAATTCACCAGCGAGTTCCCCGAGCAGACGTTAACCCTGACGCCTGACGGCGCACTGTTTTCTGAGTCGGCGAAACAGGCCAGCGCGATTATTCTCAATGCCTACGGCGCATCGCGCCTGCACCCTAACGCCCGCCACCCGGCACGTCCGCGACAGGACACCTGCTTTATCGACTCCCTGTTCGATAACTTTGAACCGCTCTCCGACGTTAATGACTCTATTCAGGCGCTTGATGACCAGCGGCTGGCCTACAGTACGGATAGCCTGTCGCAGCTCTTTGGCAAGCGGCGAAAATTTAGCATCGCCCAAGCCAACGATCGGACCGGCGTGCGCTTCGTTATCGATAGCAAGGAGTTTGCCTTCACCCAGCTCAGCGACGGCTTCAAATCCATGGTTTCTCTCTATATGGATATCGCCAATACGGCGATGAACCTCGGCTTTGAACGCGCACAAGATTTTAACGGCATCGTGATTATCGATGAGCTGGGAACCCATCTTCATCCGCGATGGCGCATGAATATAGTCAAAAGCCTGCGCAGCCTCTTCCCGCAAACGCAGTTTATCTGTAGCACGCACGAGCCGCTCTGCCTGCGGGGCTTAAAAGATAATGAGGTGCGGGTGTTACGTCGTTTTCAGGGCAAGATCAAATTTGTCGAGGATCTTCCTCCGGTCAGCGGCCTGACTGCTGAGCAGCTGCTGACCTCGGCGCACTTCGGTCTTAGCTCCACTATCGATCCTGAGGTTGAGGCAGAGTTTGAAGAGTACTACGATCTGCTCTACATACAGGCGAAAGGCGACGCACTGCCTGAAAAGAGTGTCAAAAGGTTAAATGAACTGCGAAATAGATTAACTGCTTCCGGTGCGCGCACGGGGATCTTCTCCGGCACCCGGCGCGATCAGCTGGTCTATGAGGCGGTCGACAAACTGATTGCTGCCACCCCGGAACGGAACGCCATCGACTCTCTGAATGAAGCGCAAATTGCAGAGCTGGATGCGCTATGGAATCAGGCTGCGGGGCGATAACTATGCGCTACTTTGACCGAAAGAGTGTGGATCGCCCCAGCTGTCTCGACATGGATAAAAAAACCAGTGCGGCACATAAAGAGCTGCAGAAAAATATCCAAAATAAAAAGAAAGTATTTAACGCCTACGGCAATGATGCCGTAAAGGCGGCGCTGGAAAAACTCTTTCACGGCAAATGCGCCTATTGCGAAAGCCACTATTCCGCGACGCAGCCGATAGACGTTGAGCACTACAGGCCAAAAAATGCGGGTACAGGCTATTTCTGGCTGGCGGCGGTGTGGGAAAACCTTTTACCTTCGTGCATTGACTGTAACCGAGAGCGGTATCAACTCATGTTCGATCCGCTCACCGGCGTGCTGGTTAAAAAAGAGAAAAAAGCGGGCAAGCATGACCATTTTCCCTTAAGCGGCCCAAAGGCCGCGGTGGTATTCGATAAAGCATTTATCATCAATAACATCAACCTCGCCGCCACCGTTACCGCTGAAAAATCGCTGCTGCTTAACCCTACGATTGACCAGGTGAATGTACTTTTCACCTATACCGATGAGGCGATTATTGCCCCTTCCAAAACGGCGATGACTTCACAGGTCGATATGGCTCGAGTTGATAAAACCATCGAGCTGCTGGGACTGAATCGCGTTGGGCTGGTGGCGAAGAGAAAAGAGATCCTGCTGTCGCTGAATGTGCTTCTCTATACCGTCGATAAGCTCACGCTGCTTCTTAGAGACAGTACCCTTATCGTGGCCAGTCGGGAGCTGGTCAAAGACCTGCTTTACTATCTTTTCAAGGAGATACAGCGCACCTGTGAGCCAAACTTTCCCTACTCACTGATGTGTAAAACGGTTGTTGAAAAGAGATTAGGCAAATTGCCCTCAGTCGCTACGCCGGGCGGCGGCGGCGCCTGATTCGGTCGACGAAACCCTGGCAACCGTAGGCCCGGTAAGCACAGCGCCACCGGGCAATATGATGTCACAGGTGACTCTTCCGGTACTGGAGCGGCGTCTCGCCGATGCCTCGCTTAAAGGAGCTAATAAACCAGGTCACGTCGGAAAAGCCCACCCGCGCGGCGATATCACGCACGCTCTCGTCGCTGTGCAGCAGGCACTCGCAGGCCTTACGCAGCCGCAGCGTATTCAGATAGTCGTGGATCTTCTCGCCCGTTTCAGCATGAAACTTTCGCGACACGTAGCTGCGCGATTTACCCAGCTCCTGCGCGAGGGCGTCGAGGCTAAATTTATGCTGATAGTGCTCATCGAGCCAGATCATCGCCTGGCTGGCAATGCTGCGGCTGTCGCCGGGCGCGCCGTCGCGATCGGCAGGCAGCATAGCAAACAGGCTGATGAGCAGGCTGGCGACGCTTTCGCTGTTCATCGGCTGCGGGTAGCAGTTAAACAGATAGTCGATATGGCTATGGCAGGGTGCGACGTCTGCCACCCACGCCGGCGCGCCGCGCCGGGAGAGCTTCTGTAACCGCTGCTGGGCCTGGGGGAAATCACGTAGCGTCTTCAGCACCGCATGGTGATCGAGATGGATAATGGTGCGCCGATAGATCGCCTCGGCCTGCTCATCCACCATCACTTTATGCAGGGTAAAGGGGGGAAAGAAGAAGAGCCGCCCTGGCCGCATGGTGTAGTGGCGATTATCGACGATCGCTACCCCAAAGCCCTCCTCAACGTAGAGGATCTCCAGGCACTGGTGCCAGTGGTGATAGCGCACGGTATTGGCAAACAGGCGGCTGAACGACACCACGGCGTCGTTTAAGGTAATCAGCTCCAGATAATCAGATTTTGGCTCATCGCGCATAGTGCAATAAAACTCAACTTTTACCCCTCTGCATGCCTTTATAAACCACCTTTTTAAATTTTCTCAACTGCGAGTTTATTCATCTTTCGCGGCTGTGACGTGGCTAACATTTCTACGCGCCAGCGATTCACTATCCTTGAGCCACTTTGTTAAGAGGCTGATGCGGAAATGGAAACATCAAATGTATTGTCGTCCCGACAGGACGTCGTTGAGCTGGTAACGGACATGCTGAGCGCGCTGGATAAACAGTTTCCTGAGGGGCAGTCACGCTTCGCATTAGGCAGCACCTGCGCCCACTACAGCGTTGAGATCGCCAACATGGAAGGGCTGTCGCGCGCGCTGTGGGGCCTGTTTCCGCTGCTGGCTGGCGGAGAGGAGACGCCGCTCAGCGGTAAATACATTGCGGCCATCAAGCAGGGGACCGATCCGCACAGCCCGGGCTACTGGGGCAAGACCGGGCCTTACGATCAGCGGCTGGTGGAGATGGCGGCCTATGGCTTAGGCCTGGCGCTGATGCAGGATCGCCTGCTGGCCTGCTTTACCCCGCGCGAGCAGGCGAACCTCCACGCCTGGCTAAACCAAATCACCGACGCTGAAATGCCCGACAGCAACTGGAACTACTTTGCCATCATGGTGCAGCTTGGCTTTAAACGCACCGGGCTACCCTGGGATCGTGACGCGGTAGAGCGGCGCTTTACGATGATGGAGGCTTACTATCTTGGCGACGGCTGGTACTCCGACGGACCGGGGCGGCCCAGGGATTACTACATCTCGATGGCGTTTCACTTCTACGGCCTGATCTACGCCACGCTCAACGCCGAGGACGATCCGCATCGCGCAACGACTCTGCGGGAGAGGGCGCAGCGGTTTGCTCAGGATTTTATCTACATGTCGGCGGCGGGAGGAGAGTCGGTGCCCTTTGGCCGCAGCCTGACCTACCGTTTTGCGATGGTGGCCTTCTGGAGCGCGGTGGCCTTTGCCGAGCTGGAGGTGTTTACGCCGGGCATCGTGAAGGGGATTGTTCTCCGCCACCTGCGCTGGTGGCTGGCACAGCCCATCTTTGACCGGGACGGCATTCTGACCCTCGGTTTTGCCTATCCGAACCTCGCGATGTGCGAAGACTACAACTCTCCCGGCTCGCCCTACTGGGCGCTGAAGGTGTTCCTGATCCTTGCTCTGCCCGAAGCGCATCCGTTTTGGCAGGCGGAGGAGCAGCCTTTACCGACGCTGGCGGCGCGGCGGGCGCTTCCCCATGCCGGGCAGATCCTGATGCACAGCGAAGCCTCGCGACACGTCTGCATGCTCGCCTCTGGCCAGCTTGAGTTGAACAACTACGTCAATACCGAGGCGAAATACACTAAATTTGCCTACTCCAGCCGCTTCGGTTTCACCATCGAGCGCGGTCGCTACGGGATCAAGCACGCCGCCTGCGACAGCATGCTGCTGCTGGCGGAGGGGGATGAGTACTACCGGGGCCGCCGCGGCTGCGAAGAGACTCGCGTTCACGATGATTACCTCTTCTCGCGCTGGTCGCCGTGGCACGACGTGCAGGTTGCTACCTGGCTGATCCCCTGCGGCGACGGCCATCTGCGCCTGCACCGCATCGATACCGCGCGTCATCTGAACAGCGTTGAGGGTGGATTCGCGGTGATGAAAGCCCCGCACCAGACCCAGGCGCCCGGCTGCATGGTTCACGCTGCGAACGGCAGCAGCGCTATCTACGATCTCTCGTTCGGCCTTGCGCGTCACGGCGACTGCGTCATTACGCCACCCAACAGCAGCGTAATGTTTGCCGAATGTGCGGCGATCCCGGTCTTGACCGCCACTCTGGCACCGGGGCGTCACTGGCTCTGCTGCGCGGCTATCGCGGGCGATCCGGCATACAGCGATATGACCTCTCTCCCTGAGGTGCTTCTGGATAACGAAGCGCTGACGGTGCGCCATGTCGGCCACCCAACGGCGTTAGTCATTACGTTATAAAAAACTCTGACCCCTACATGCTTTCGTCGAGGATAGTATGGATAAAATAATTAAAACCAACCGGACTGAATATTACAAAATCAGCTCCTTTATCTTTCTCTACTTCTTTACCTGGTCGGCCAGCATTGGGCTGCTGGCCATCTGGCTTGGGCAAAAAGCGAATTTAAGCGGGACGGTGATCGGCACGGTGTTTGCCGTCAACGGCATCTTCTCGGTGATCCTGAAACCGATCTACGGCTACATCCTGGATAAGATCGGCATGAGCAAATATCTGCTCTATTTCGTGGTTGCCGTGTCAGCGCTGATGGCACCGTTCTTTATCTACGTCTACCAGCCGCTGCTGCTCTCTAATACGCTGCTGGGGATCGTCGTCGGCGCTATCTATTTAAGCTTTGCCTGGTATGCGGGCGTGGCCGCCTGTGAGTCCTATACCGACCGCTACAGCCGCCTGAACGGCATGGAGTTCGGCCAGATCCGCATGTGGGGATCGCTGGGCTGGGCGGTGGCTTCCTCTTTCTCCGGCCTGCTGTTTAACCTCTCTCCGGCCTATAACTTCATCATGGGCAGCGTGGCCTCCCTCGTGATGCTGGTGGTGCTGTTTAGCCTGAAAGTGGATACGCGAACCGAGCGTGCGGGTGAGGTGCTGGCGAAGGAGAAGATCGTTCCCGCCGACGTCTACGCGCTGCTGAAAAACCGCAAGTTCTGGGCCTTCTGCCTCTATGTGGCGGGCGTAGCGTGGATGATGTTTATCGCCGAGCAGCAGTTCTCCCGCTACTTCGTTACCTTCTTTGACGATGTGCACCAGGGCAACGCCGTGTTTGGCTATCTGGGCACCGTGCAGTCGGGGATGGAGTTTGTGATGTACATGATCATCCCGATGTTTGTGAACTACGTCGGGGCCAAGCGCGGGCTGCTGATCGTTGGGCTGGTGGTGGGCGCGCGGCTGATCATCTCCGGGCTGTGTGATTCCCATCTCTTAATCTCCGTGCTCAAGCCGCTCTACGGTCTGGAGATCTGTCTCCTGCTGGTGTCGGTCTTTAAATACATCGCTGAGCATTTCGATAAGCGCGTGAACGCCACCATGTACCTGCTGGGTTACCAGGCGATGCTCTATGTCGGCAACGTGGTGGTCTCCTCCCCGGCAGGGATCCTCTACGACAAAATCGGCTTTGAGCAGACCTATATCATCATGGGCGCGATAGCCCTGACCTTTACCCTTATCTCAGCCTTTACCCTGTCGGCCTGTCAGAGCAAGCGGCGCGGTGCGCCTGCGGTCAACGTCGCCGGGTAGATCATTTATTCACAAGAAGAAGGACCGGAATATGTTAAATCGTATCGTTGAGGAGCGTCTGGGAGAGGTTCCCGTGCCGGTGGATGAGCACGCCTTTCAGGATGAGCTGATTACCGCCCGCCGTCAGACTCTTGAACTGATAAGCCGTCATTTAACGGAGTTCGGTGAAAAGTTTCCAGCCGAAACCTGCGTCAAAGGCTACTACCCACTCACTGATAACGTAGAGTGGACCACCAGCTTCTGGACGGGTCAGCTCTGGCTGGCGTGGGAGCTGAGCGGCGACGCGTCGTATCGCGCGCTGGCGGAGAAGCACGTGCGCTCCTTTGGGCTACGCATTGCCGGACGGCAGGATACCAACACCCACGATCTCGGCTTTCTCTATACGCTCTCCTGCGTGGCGGCCTGGCGCTTGACCGGCAACCGTGACGCGCGCGGCTTTGCGCTTCAGGCCGCCGAGGCGCTGCTGGAACGGTTCCATCAAAAGGCGCAGATCATCCAGGCGTGGGGCGATCTTAGCGATCCGCAGCAGGCCGGAAGGATGATCATCGACTGCAACATGAACCTGCCGCTGCTCTACTGGGCCAGCGAGCAGACCGGCGATCCGCGCTTTGCCGAGGCGGCGCAGGCCCACGTTCAGCAGGCAGCGGCATATTTGATCCGCGACGATGCGTCGACCTTTCACACCTATTACATGGACGTGCAGACCGGTGCGCCGCGCTACGGCAATACCCAGCAGGGCTATGCCGATGATTCGTGCTGGTCGCGGGGGCAGGCGTGGGGGATCTACGGCTTCCTGCTGAGCTACCTCTACACCGGTGATAGAACGATGGTTGCGCTGTCAAAAAGGCTGGCGAACTACTTCCTTAACCGCTTGCCGGAAGATGGCGTCTGCCACTGGGATCTGGCCTTAGTGGGCAGCGATGCGCTGCGGGACTCCTCGTCCGCCGCCATTGCCGTCTGCGGCCTGCTGGAGCTGGTGAAGCAGCTGCCGGTGAGCGATCCCGATCGCGCCCGCTATCAGCAGTGGGCGATGCACATCATGTCGTCGCTAAATAAGCACTATCTGATGGGGGTTAACGAACCTGGCAACGGGCTGCTGAAGCACTCGGTGTACCATCTCGCCAGTAACAAGGGCGTGGATGAGTGTGCTAGCTGGGGGGATTACTTCTATGTCGAAGCGCTGATGCGGTTTAGCCAGAGCTGGAAGCTCTACTGGTAATCAATGTAAGTAACGGGTGTCGGGCGGCGCTAGGCTTGCCCGACCTACAAAACCGATAGGCCCGGTAAGCGCAGCGCCACCGGGCAACACACCTAAACCCCTTGCTCCAGAATTCGGATATGGGTTTCTAACACGTCGCTTTTAACCGCCTCGCCCCACGCTTTCATGTGCGGGGTTTGCAGGTGCGCTTCAAGATGAGCAACGGTCTCCCACTGCTCCACCATCACGATAGAGTCCGGATTGGTGGCCTGAAAGCTCACGTTAGCGGCGGTGTCTACCATCGGCGCATAGCCGTGGCAACCCGCTTCCTCTAATACGGTAGGGATAATTTTCGCAAACTCGTCCAGCACGGCCTGGCGATGATGCTGGCCCGGACGGGTGCGAATCTCTGCAATCACTGTCAACATGGTCAACTCCTTCTTTGTACCGTCTGACAGTTAAGCAAAAATTTCCGCAAGATGCTTGCGATATTCTGCGGTATAGCGAGGCACGTCCGGCATTTTAATCACATCGTTAGCGATAAAGGTTGGCAGCGCATCCATCCCAAGGAACTGATTTGCCTTGTGGAACGGCAGGTAAACGCCGTCAACGCCGACGCCATGGAAGAACTGCTCTTTATCGGTGAAGGCCTGTAGCGGTGCGTTCCAGGTCAGCGATAGCATGTAAGTTTTACCCTGAATCAGGCCGCCAGAGCCATATTTTTTCGCATCGTCGGAGCGGGTACGACCATCGCTGGCGTACAGGGAGCCATGACCTTCGGTAAAGACGTCATCAATGTATTTTTTTACCGTCCACGGTGCACCCATCCACCAGCCCGGCATCTGCCAGATCACGGTGTCGGCCCACAGGAAGTTCTGCACTTCCTCTTTCACGTCGTAGTCGCCATCGGTGCGAACCACTTTCACGTCGTGACCGCTGTCGCGCAGGAAGCTGGCGGCCACGTCGGTCATGGTGTCATTCAGCTGGCCGTTAGAGTGGCCGAATTTTTTAGCGCCGTTGATAATTAAGATATTGCTCATTATTTGTCCCGTCAGAAAACGAATTTGCTGGCTATTCTAATGATCACCACCATAGGAAAAAATGAGCAAAATGTGCAA
>Ga0157372_10009716_pt1 | contig 10231 bp, 14 predicted proteins | sample C55metaG_FD_115307 | JGI IMG/M metagenome (GOLD analysis project Ga0157372, IMG submission 115307) | Corn rhizosphere microbial communities from Kellogg Biological Station, Michigan, USA - C5-5 metaG | ecosystem: Host-associated > Plants > Roots > Rhizosphere > Soil | place: USA: Michigan...
AGGATGGTTTGCGCGCGACGCGGAGCTCTACTGTTGCCGCCGCACGCCAGCTCGGCGCGCCGGACTCAGATCCGAAAACAGTCATCAAAACGAGGTCGAAATGCGCAGGCTCCTTCTTCTATCCGCGGTGACGGTTGCCTCCGCGTGCGCCGACAACCAGCAACCCACGGCGCCGGCCAGGGCTCGATCGGCCGGGCCAACTAGCTCGGCGGCGGGTCAGCTCGCGCCATCCAGCCAGGGCAAGCCGACCGACCAGGTCGGATTCACGACACTCACCATTGTCGAAACAACGACAACCATCGCGGTAGGCCAGGGCGGCGGAGCGGTCGCGCTCTGCCCGGTCGGGGATCAGGTGAGTGGAGGCGGCTACAGCACTTCGGGCACCGGTACGCCGCCGTACATCGGTCGCTCGTCGATGACGACGTCCGGTTCACAGAACGGGTGGATCGTGCTTGCGGAAAACACGGCACCCGGGGCGGGCGCAATCACGATGAGGGTCTCAGTTCACTGCGTGCATTGAGCGTCGCCGTCCCGTTCCAATTCCTTCCGCACTCATCAACCGACGCATCAACCACTTTAGGAGTTCTCACTCATGCGTACCCCTATTCTTTTCCTCGCGGTACTCTGCGTCGCTGCGTGCTCAGACACCCAGCAGCCAACGGCCCCAGCCAAAGCCCGCTCCGTCAGTCCGATTAGCTCGGCGGCAGCTCAGCTCGCGCCGTCGCCGCAGGCCAAGCCCGTCGATCAAGTGGGATTCACGAAGATCACCACCGTCGAGGGCCCGAACAACACTGTGTTGGTCGGCGGCGTCTCTGTGTCTTCTGTTCTCTGTCCCGCAGGATCCGTCGTCGTGGGTGGAACCTATCGTTTCGTGTTCTTCAACGCGGCCGGCGCCACTCCTCCGTGGATCTACAAGAACGACACCGACGGCACAAATGGATGGTCGGTGACGCTCGTGAACGAACAACCGGGCGCGTTCCAACTGACGTACAAAGTTATCGCGTATTGCGCGAGCTGAACCGGGTGCCGCCTCCCCGAGGGTGTCCGCGCCTTTCGACGTCCATCCGCACACATCATCTACGAGGTCGTCATGTACCGTCTTCTGCTTCTCTTGGCAGTCTGTGTCGCCGCCGCTTGCTCCGACACCCAACAGCCGACCGCGCCAACTAAGGGCGGGGCGCACACTCCGAGCGGATCGGCGAGAGGTCAGCTTGGTCCGTCCCAACAGGGGAAGCCGACCGATCAAGTCGGCTTCACGAAAATCACTCACGTCATTACGAACCCTCAGACACTGCCCGCTGGTTCGGTCGGTGAGTTGACCGCGCAGTGCCCCAGTGGAAGCGTGCTGACCGGCGGCGGATATAGCACGTCTGTGTTCCCGAACCTGAGCAATGATGCACGACCGTACATCGCGGATTCGCGTGACGGGGGAGGCAACGGCTGGTACGTGCGCGTTTTCAACACCGCGACGGGCGCGACGGAGATCCTTTTTTGGGCCTACGTCTACTGCGCGAACTGACCATCGCGTTGCAGGTTGCCGTCTGCGGTCGCGCGCTAGTCGTTGTGCGTCCGCAGGCGTCTACCGGCGGCGTTCCCCATCGTCCTCAATCCCTCTTGCTGCTCGACTACCGCAATGACTTCCGACCAGATCTTCCTCGTGCGTTCATCGTGGCCGCGCGTCGCCACGAGCGCCGACGCCGTCACCAGCAGCTTTTACAAACACTTATTCGCGATTGACGACAGTGCTGCGCGACTGTTCACTGGCCTGGACATGGCGGCGCAGCGAAAGAAGCTCGCCCAGGCGCTCGCGGTCGTCGTGCACGCGCTCGACGATCCCGACAGGCTCCTTCCCGCGGTCGCCGCTCTGGGCAAGCGCCATACGAACTACGGCGTGGCGCACCACCACTTCGACAGCGTCGGCGAATCGCTTCTCTTGGCGCTTGCCGACGTACTCGGTAACGAATTCACCGTCGAAGTACGAGCGGCCTGGGGCGATGCCTATGCGTTGATTGCTTCCGTCATGCGACGCGCGCTGATTCGCGCGAACTCGCCGTCAATGGGCTCGACCGGCGAAATCACACCGGGGATATTGCCTGCTTGAGTTCACCGCGCAAGCCATCGAACATTCATTGAAGCTGGCGAACGATCGGATTGCTTGGAATAAGGATTTGAACCTACGCGGCACGGAAGTGGGCCCCGCTACCCGAGCTTCGGAGTCAGGGGATGAAAGCATCCATATTTTATCGAGTCGCCGCTGTTCTTCTGCTCCTTTTTGCGATAGCCCATACGCTCAGCTTTCGTCGGTCTGATCCCATCTGGGGAGTTGACGCTCTGCTTAGCTCAATGCGGTCAATTCACTTCGATGTGCAGGGGTCCAACCGCACGTATTGGGATTTTTTTGTAGCAGCCGGATTCTCTGTCGGCGTGTTGTACCTCTTTGCGGCAATATTGGCCTGGCAGTTGGGTGGGCTTCCGGTAGAGACGCTGGCGCTCATGCGCGGCGCTGCGTGGGCGTTTGCCCTTTCCTTCGCCGCCATCACGGTTGTGAGTTGGCGATACCTCTTTATCATACCCGTCGCGTTCTCAATCGCGATTACAGTTTGTCTGACTGCGGCGGCATGGATTTCAGCGAGAAAAGTTGCCCCCTGACTCCAGCGCGATGGATGATGAGGTCGAAGTCACGAAACGGCCACGGGCGCCGTACTCGCCGCTCGAACCGCCGCGATCGAGCTTGCATCGCGGTATGATGAAGAGGACTACAGTGCCTGCGGTTGAGCTTCGATGACTTCCGACGTGACGCCGCTTTCATCCGTCCTCATTGGTACGCCCGATCCGGAGATCGTGACGCTCGAGCACCGACTCCGAGAGGCGCAGCTTGCCGCCGACATTGCCGCATTGGATGCGCTACTCGGCGAAGACCTGTTGTTCGCCGGCCCCGACGGACGCCTTGCGACAAAGAGCGACGACCTTCGCGCCCACGCATCGGGTGCGGTTCGCTTCCACGAACATGTGCCCGAAGAGCTTCGTGTGCGGCGGATAGGTTTGGACGTCGCCGTAACCAGTCTGCGAGCGCGTCTTTGTGTGGAAGTTCTGGGAGCGCGCAACCACGGAACCTACAGGTACACCCGCGTCTGGGCGCGGGAAGCCGGCGCTCCTTGGCGAGTGGTCGGCGGCCACGTGAGTGCCGTGCTTGCCAACGACGGTGAATGACGGCGCACGCCATTTCGCACGCCCCCGTGACACGACGCATCGAGGATGGATGATGGATCAGGATACATCGTTCGGATGGGGCGAGGTTCGGCGGGGTATCGCTTGTCCGGCCTGCGCCTTCTCGCCACGAGTTGGAATGCAGTGGACCTGCGGGCCAGATGGCTGCGGAGGCGCCTTCGACCCGTTCGCCACTCGCGCGCGCTGTCCCCACTGCTCGGCACAGTTCGCGTGGACGATGTGCCCGGCGTGCGGCAAAGCGTCGTCCCACCGAGCTTGGTACCGCGCCGGCTAATATGTCTGTGACTCTGATTGTGACGTCATGGCGCCCCGCGAGCAGCGGCGTCGGCAACCGGCTTTCGCACGAGATGCCCCGCTTCGCTTGCGGACTGACACCTGTTGCCATAGCAAACGAGCTATGTTAGCAACGCCTGCGGCGCTGCATTCTCACGGCTCCGCAAGCGGCCGCGCCATTCGCGAGTTCCAAAGCGCGCGCACCGAGAGGATCACGCCGAACGTCCCGAGCACGCCGAGCGCGTAGAGAGTCCAGACGAAGAAGAAGGCTCCGGCGGATCGTTTGACCCCAACTCCTGCTCCCGTCATGTGGATAATGGGCATCCCCAAAGCGATGACCGACCCAAGGAGGACGATGATCAGTCCGGACCGGCGATCGCGTAGCAGGATTGCTCCGCACAGATACACGACGAGGATGGCGATACCAACGAGATTAGAAAGCCCTCCTGGCGCGAACCCAAGCACGATGTCCTCTGCGATGTGGAACGACAGCAAGAGAATCGAAAGCAGAGACGTCACGACGAGCATGACATTCGGTTTCATCGCGGCCGCCCGGTGGAATGCTGTGCAGGTCAGGAGCTCACGCACTACCTCTACGAGAGCGCGTTGTAGCGGTTTCAGTAACCCCCGCGCGAGTTGCTAGCGGGCCGTTCAACGAATCGTCACCAGCGCTTCATCGCGCCGTAATCTCGCGGTGAACGAGGCCTAACCTTGGCGGTGCATTCTGGAGCTCCCTCGAATCCGGAGCTTTCATCATGCGCTCGCCCGTGCAGGCTGCTCCAAACGTGACGCCCATGGTAGACGTCATGCTGGTGCTGCTCATCATCTTCATGGTCGTGGCACCGACGCTCCTCGACGGATTTCGCGCCGAGCCGCCGAAGGCTGTGAATGTGAAGGACCATCCGTTGGACTCAGCCGACGTCGTCCTGGGCATCGACGCGGCCGGGCGGTACTTCCTCAACAAGCTACCCATCCCGGCAGCCGACCTGGGTGGCCGCCTGCAGGCCATCTATGGCGATCATCAACGCGAAGCGATTCTTTATCTCAAGGCGGATCGCGAGCTTGATTATTCGAAAGTCCTGGCGGCGATCGACATCGCTCGCAACAATGGAGTTGTTCTTGTCGCGATGGTAACCCAGCAGCCGGCGCTGGCGGCGACCATCAGGTAGCCCGCGAGGCGTCAGCTCGCGACAACGTTTGCTCGAGGGATGTCTTGGAGACACAACACGGCACGCTGGTTCATGTCGGTCTCGCAAACGTTACGCGGAATTCCCGAGGATCCTTCAGTGGTCCGATATGGCTTGCCGGCAGCGAACCGGGTGTCGCGTTTCCGGAGGTCGAGTGGGCTGATCTTCCGATCGCTCTCCTCGGCGCGTGGATCCCGGCGCTCAGACGCGTGTTGACTCGCGGTGAAACCGCCGAGTGCCACTTCATGGATGGTCCCTACCGTTTCACCGTTGCAGCGACCGACTCTCAGCTTTGGCGTGTGGCCTGCTTCGAGACTCGCGAGACGCCGAGCTCGACCAACGCCGTCATTGAGTGGAACACGACGCCCGATCTGTTCCTCGAAAGCGCTGTCTCAGGAGCGAGAACCCTGCTCGGCTATTGCGACTCGCGACAGTGGTGGAGCGATGATACCGAACGGTTGCGCGCGGCTCTTTCGTTCGCCGATCCGGAGCCCGCGAGCTAGGATGCACTGAGGCTGACGGGGGCGGGGCGATCCGCGAATGGCGCGCGCGGAGCTCGGGACGCGGCGACTAAGGCTTTGGTCTCACTCGCACGATAGTTCCCGACGATGATGACCGACCGCTCAGCCGTCGCGAAACGCGACCATCGGGTCGATCCGCGCCGCGCGCCGCGCCGGGAGCGCGTTCGCGATCAGCGCGACACCCGCGAGCACCGCAAACGCCATCCCAAAACTCACAAGGTCGAAGGGATCGACGAACAACACGTTCGACAACAGGCGCGCGACGAGCGCCGCCATGAGCGCACCGGCGACACCACCGATTGCTACGAGCACCATTCCTTCGCCCAGCACCATGCCCACGAGTTGACTCGACCGCGCGCCGAGCGCCTTGCGAATTCCGATCTCGCGCACGCGGCGGCTCACCGAGTATCCGATCACGCCATAAAGCCCAACCGAGGCGACGAGCAGAGCGAGGGCGCCGAAGGCACCGATCAACCACGCGCCTGCCCGCACGGCGAACAGCCGCACGTCGGCCAATCCGCGCAGAGTGCCGCGATCGAGAAAGACGAGATCGGGGTCGAGCGCGCGCAGCTCGCGTTGCAGCACGGGAACGAGCGGCGCGGCCGCCGCCGACGTGCGCACGACGTAGTTGCCGAACGTCTCACTGCGTCCGAGAGGCAAATGGATGTAGGACTTTGGCGACTCGCCAGGCGTGTCGACCTTATAGTCGGCGGCAACGCCGACGACTTGATATAGATCGCCGCCGTCCCGGAATCGAAATCCGCGGCCGATCGCGTTGTCCGGACGACCGGGCCAATAACGCTGCGCCATCGCGTTGGAGATCACCGCGACACGTCGATTCTGATCGCGATCGGCGGCTTCGATGCCGCGGCCCGCCAACACTCGGAGCTTGAGCGCGTCAAAATACCGCTCGTCCACGTACGCGCCGTCGATGCTCGGTGCTCTGCCGTTTGCCGGCAGTTGCTGTCCGTCTATGTACACGGAGAAGCCATTGTTGTTGAGCGAGAGCGGGAGCCGGCTCGTCAACGCCACCGCCTCGACCTGCGGCAACGCGCGGAGCCGCTCCGCGCCGGCCTCGAGGAACCGGCCGCCGCGCGCCGCGTCGTAGCCGGTCATATCGAGCGCGAGCGACAAGTACGCCGTGCGATCGGCGTCGTAGCCGAGATTGACGCGCGCCGCCGCCGACAGACTGCGCACGAGCAGCGCGCCGCCGACGACCAGCACGAGCGAAACCGCGACCTGCACGACCACCAGCGCGTCGCGCAGCTCGACGCGACGCCGCTTGCCGCTTGCACTTGCGCCGGCGTCCTTCAGCGCCGGCACGAGATCGGGGCGCGACGCGCGCAACGCGGGAAGGAGACCAAACACTACGCCCGTGCCGATCGCCGCCACCATCGTGAACGCGAGCACGCGCCAATCCGGACTCACGGCGAGACCGAGATCGATCGGCAGCGGCGGTTGCACCCGCGCAATGAGCCCCGACAGACCCGTCGCGAGCGGCACAGCGAGCGCGCCACCGATCAGGGCGAGGAGAACGCTCTCCGTGAACAGCTGCCGGACGAGCCGAATTCGCGCCGCGCCAAGCGCGGCACGCACGGCGAGCTCGCGTCGTCGGCCGGCGGCGCGGGCCAGCATCAAGTTGGCGAGGTTGGCGCATGCGACGATGAGTACCAGCCCAACGGCGGCAACGAGCAGCAGTCCGGCGGGCGCGATGGTCTTGTCGAAATCAGGATTGATGCGCACGTCGCGCGTGGGGACGACGCTGATGCGCTCCTTCGCCATCGCATCGGGATACTGTTCTCCGAGCCGCTTCACGAATCCGTCGAACTCGGCGCTGACCTGCGCCGGCTGCATGCCGGGCTTCATGCGGCCCTTCATCCACAGCCAGGCTTGGGCCCGACGATCGAACCGTCCGGTGCCCGCCAACGGACCGGTGGTCCGCTGATTTCCGAACGGCTCGACCTTTTCCCCCATCGTGATCGGTATCCACATCTGTGCAGTGACGGCGGGCGTCATCCCGCGAAACTCCGGCCGCGCGACGCCGACGACGGTATAGATCGTTCCGTTCATGCGAAAGGTCTTTCCGATCACGCCCGGCGCACCGGCAAATCGGTTCTTCCAGAGACGATCGCTGATGACGGCAAAGGCCGATGAGCCGATGCCGGCCGACTCCTCCGCGGTGAACACGCGACCGAGCGCGGGACGAATGCCGAGGGTCGTGAAGTAGTTGTCGCTCACCATCTCACCAACGACGAGATCCGAGCTGCCGTCGATCGAGAGATGAGCGAAGAAGTTCGAGTACGCGATCAGGCTCGAGAGCGTCGTCGATTGGGCGCGATAGGCTATGTAGTTCGGATACGAGCTCGTCTCGTGCGCTGAGGAGTTGGACTCTCTCCCATAGATGTCGACGAGTTGATCCGGGCGCTCGACCGCGAGGGGCCGAAAGAGTATGGCGTTGACGACGCTGAAGATTGCGCTGTTGACGCCGATGCCGAGGGCAAGCGTCAACAGCGCGACGATTGTGAATGCGGGCGCCTTGCGCAGACCTCGCGCCGCAAAGCGGATGTCCTGGACGAGGGTCTCCATGTTGCCCCCGTACGGCGATTGAGTTTTTGAGGTTTCGCCCAATCGCACTCCAACACTTCTTGTGACCGGCTGGAAGCGCAGAATCTTTGCTCGAGCTAGTCTTGGCTCTGTTGCGCATCGCTCCGCGGCGCGCTCTTATTTGATTCGCTCGCAGCTGAACTTGGGCACTCGAAGCAAAGAGTCCCGCTTAACGTCAGGGGGAGTGGTGGCAAAAATCACCGGGATCGGGGGCGTGTTCTTCAAGAGCACGGGGGATCACAAGGCACTAGCGGCCTGGTATCAGAAGCATCTGGGGATGCCGCTTGCACCATGGGGCGGCGCCGCGCTGAGATGGCCGGAGGACCAGGCCGACGACAAAGGCGTCACCGCATGGCACGTCGCGGCGCCGGACACCAAATGGTTCGCGCCTAGCGGCGCGTCGTTCATGATCAACTATCGCGTCGACGACCTTGACGAGCTGCTCGCCAATCTCCGCGCGGCCGGCGTCGAAGTCGTCAAAGGCCCGGAATCGCACGAGAACGGCAAGTTCGCGTGGGTCGTCGATCCGGATGGCAACAAGGTGGAGTTGTGGGAACCGAAGATGTGGGACGAGAAGAACAAGGCCGGTTAGATGACGCTCGCTTCGATCCTTCAATCGGCGACGCTCGAGGGTCAAGAGGTCATTCATCCACCCGGTTCACCGTCCGATGGCGTGCGGGCCGCCATGATCCTCGTCGATGGAGCGCCGGTGGAGCTGATCTGGTTTCGTCGCAACACCAGCTCGCGGCCTTGAGCGATGTCCGGCGCGAACCACCGTTCTGGAACTCTACTGCACCCGTCGCCGATCCGTATCGAATCAATGGCCGGATATTCGCCGATCATCGGACGTCTGGTCGGCATGCTGACCTATGCGAGGTCGACCACACTTGCCGCGGTCGACGGTCTGACGATCGCGCAGCTCGATCACCTCCACGATGCCGACAGCAATTCCATCGGCGCGCTCCTCGCCCACATCACCGCTGTGGAACGGTCCTATCAGGTTCTCACATTCGAGGAACGACTTCTCTCGTCGGACGAGAACGACCGTTTGGCGGCGGCCCTGAAACTCGGACCGTTGGGGCGAGCTTCGCTGCGCGACAAGCCATTGGCCGATTATCTGGACGAACTTAGGGTCGTGCGCGGGGCAACGCTGGAAGCGCTCGCCGCGCGTGATGACGATTGGCTCGAGCGCAGCGTTGCTCAGGCGCCACGAATCAACGCCCACTGGGCGTGGTTTCACGTGTTGGAAGACGAGATCAATCATCGCGGCCAGATTCGTTGGCTTCGTGGGCGTCTGCCAAAAGCTGTAGCGTGAGTCAGTGAACGTCGCTATTCGGGGCCTCTGATGCCGTCTCGCCGCGAATTGGTTCTCGTGACCGGCGCCACGGGACGCATCGGACGGCTCGTCGTCGACGAGCTCGTGCGCGTGGGCGCGCCCGTGCGCGCGCTCACGCGCCAGCTTCAGCACGCTGCGCTCCCTGCGAGCACCGAAGTGGTCGCGGGCGACTTCACCGTCCCTGAGTCGCTCGACGCGGCGCTCGATGGCGTCGCCACTGTGTTTCTCGTTTGGACGGAGTCTCTCGCCGCCGCTCCGGCCGTCGTTGCGCGACTCGCTGAGCACCGGTCGCGGCGCGTCGTCTACCTCTCGGCGCCATTTCGAACGCCGCATCCGTTCTTTCAGCAGCCGAATCCGATGCGCGACGTTCACGCCGAAGTTGAGCGTCTGCTTATGGCCAGCGGCCTCGAGGTGGCGATCCTTCGGCCGGGAATGTTCGCCACAAACGCGCTCCACTGGTGGGCGCCGCAGATTCGGCAGGGCGACGTGGTGCGCTGGCCGTATGGTGCCGCAGAGACGGCTCCGGTCGACGAGCGCGACGTCGCGGCCGTCGCGGCGCGTGTGCTGCGCGATGACCTGCATGCGCACACTGACTGCGTTCTCACCGGGCCCGAGTCGCTCAGTCAGGCGGCGCAGGTGCACACGATCGGCGACGCGATCGGGCGTCCACTCCGATTCGACGAGTTGTCGCCGGACGAATTCCGCCGCGAGGCGGAAGGGACTTGGCCGAGTGGAGTGGCGGACATGCTTCTGGACGCGTGGCGGGCGGCGCTCGGGCGTCCGGCATTCGTTACGTCGTCGGTGCACGAGATCCTCGGATCGCCTCCGCGCACTTTCCATCAATGGGCCGCCGAAAATGCCGAGTCGTTCGCGAGAGCCGGTGATGATCGCAGCGGCTGACGCTCGTCGGCTCGGCGTCTTACGTCTCGCGGTACTGGCCGCTGTGCCGTTTTGTGCCGGCTGCGGCCAACACTACTCCGATGGCGAGTCGCTACTTCCTCATCAGGCGAGTGCCGTCCATGGTGGCGCGACGCGAATGACGAGAGTAGCGCCGAACCTATCGCTCGAGGTCGTGGACTGGG
>Ga0157372_10009722_pt1 | contig 10229 bp, 4 predicted proteins | sample C55metaG_FD_115307 | JGI IMG/M metagenome (GOLD analysis project Ga0157372, IMG submission 115307) | Corn rhizosphere microbial communities from Kellogg Biological Station, Michigan, USA - C5-5 metaG | ecosystem: Host-associated > Plants > Roots > Rhizosphere > Soil | place: USA: Michigan...
CACCCATGACCAAGCGCAGGGGCACTTGCTGGGCGAACAGTTCTTGCTGTCATACTCGGCGCGCTCGCAAGAGCGGGGGAAGCAGGGATCTACTTCACCGGGGAGTGCACATGAAATACGACTTGAACCACTTGTCATTGGCAGTGCGTCTGGCGTTGAGTGTGGGTGTTTTTTCGGCAGCGGGAGTAGCCCAAGCGCAGGTGTCGACGCCGGAGAATCCGCCGCCGGCCGACCAGACTGCGCCGGCCCAGACCACGCCGCCTTCCAAGAAGGAAGCCAAGACGCTGGAATCGGTCCTGGTGACCGGCTCGCTCATACGTCGCGTGGATGCCGAAACCGCCAGCCCGGTGGTGACACTGGACCGCGCGACCATCGCCAACTCGGGCAAACCCGTACTGGGCGACGTACTGCAGCAGATGCCGAGCATTTCCGGCAATGCGACCAACCCGCAGAACAACAGCAATGGCGGTGGCGTGGCCAGTCCGTTGCTGGAGGCCGGCGATGGCGCCTCGCGCGTCTCGCTGCGTGGCTTGGGGATCAACCGCACGCTGGTGCTGGTCAACGGCCAGCGCATGGCCAACCCGGACATCAACCTCATTCCGCCGGAAATGATCGAGCGGGTCGACGTGCTGGCCGAGGGCGCCTCCACGGTGTACGGCTCCGACGCCATCGGCGGCGTGGTCAACTTCATCCTGCGCAAGGACTTCAAGGGCGCCCAGCTCAGTTTGAACGACGGCATTTCCAGCCATGGCGACTCCCAGCGCCGCGGGTTCAACCTGACCGGCGGCCTCACGGGCGAGCGCTACAGCATTGCCGCCGGCCTGGATTACAACAAGTACGACGCGACACTCGGCGCCGAGCGCAAGTTCTCCAAGCAGCAGCTGTATCTCTCCAGCGGTTCGGTGGTGGCGGCCGGCTCCAGCTCGATCCCGACCGGCCGCATCCAGGTGCCCGCGTCCGTGGCCGCCCAATATGGCTGCGCGATCGATCCGGCGACCAATACCGCCCAGGTGACGCTGGCGTCGGGCGACGGCTCGAGCCAGGCGGACTACCGGTGCCGCCTTTCTTCCGATACCTACAACTACGCAGCCCTCAACTACATCCAGACGGCGCAGAAGCGCACCAACGGCTTCGTCCTGGCCAACTTCAACATCACCGACAACGTGACCGCGTTCGTCGATGCGTTCTACAACCACACCTCATCCAGTGGCCAGGATGCGCCTTCCCCGGTCGGCACGGGCGACGGCCTGATCATCTCCTCCAGCAATCCGATCAATCCGTTCGGTGTCACCTTCAGCCATGATCCGGTTCCTGGCGATCCGAACAGCGGCTACAACTTCCAGACCCGTCTGACCGGCGCCGGCACGCGCGTGCACAGCTACACCACCAACACCGGCCAGATCAACGCGGGCCTGCGTGGCAATTTCGGCCAGACCAGCAGTTGGATCTGGGATGCCTCGATCAACTACAGCCACACCAAGCGCGACCAGCGCGACACCAACGAGGTGGATATCCCTTCGTTGCAGGCCGCCGTCGATGCAGGCGCGAATATTTTCGACCAGGCCAACGCCGGCGATCTGTTGAGTGCCGGCGTGAAAACGCCGATCTACGTCTATACCCAGTCCACCAAGCAGGCCCAGTTCGATACGAGCGGCGAGCTGTGGGACCTGCCCGCCGGGCCGGTGCAGCTGTCCGTCGGCGCCCTGTACCGCAAGCAGTCCATGAACTACACGGTGAGCGACTTTGCCGTGCTCGATCCGGTGACCACCACCTGCCAGATCCTGCAGGAAGCCTGCGGTTCGCCCGGACGCGGCAGCTTCAACGTCAAGGAAGTCTTCGCCGAAACGCTGATCCCGCTGGTCTCCGACGTGCCATGGGCGCGCTCGCTGAACATCGACCTGGGCGTGCGCAGCTCCAACTACAGCACCACCGGCACCACCACCAACGGCAAGGTCGCGATCGAGTGGCGTCCGTCGGACGACCTGCTGGTGCGCGGTACGGTGTCACAGGTGTTCCGCGCGCCGAACCTCAACGAACTCTACGATGGTCGCACGCTGGTCCAGCCCAACCTCAACGATCCGTGCCGCGGGCTCAGCGCAGCCGACCTCGCGGCGCACCAGGCAGCCTGCCAGTTCGTTCCGGTGAACTGGGCCGGCAACTCGCCGGCGCAGGTCAACACGTTCTATTCCGGTGCGGCTACGGTGGGTTCGACGCTGAAGCCCGAAAAGGGCAAGTCCGTCGATATCGGGCTAGTCTACGATCCGGACTGGTTGCCCGGCGTGTCCACCAGCCTGGACTTCTGGCACATCTACCTGTCCAACACGCTGACGGCGATCCAGGCCGACATCGTGGTCAATTCCTGCTTCAACAACGCCAGCAGCCCGTACTGCTCGTTCATCCATCGCGAGGACAACACCAGCCGGCAGCCGGGTCAGGTGTTCCTGATCAATACGCCGGTGGTCAACCTGGGCAACCTCAGCACCAGCGGCATCGACTACACGCTGCGCTACAAGATCCCGCATTTCGACGTGGGCAGCGTGGACCCGGGCAATTTCCAGGCCGGCCTCAGCACCAGCTACACCTCCACGTACAACGTCAATGCCACACCGGGGCTGCCGGGTGCCCAGACGGTCAACTACGCCGGCACCTACTCCCCGCAATTCGGCAACATCTCGCGCTGGCGCGGTACGGTCACGCTCAACTGGAACAAGGGCAACTGGAACGCCCAGTGGCAGTCGCGCTACATCAACCACCTGACCGCGCTCAATGCCGACGCCGTCATTGGCGGCGTGAACATCCCGGTGGCCTCGGTGCTCTACCACTCGATCCAGCTGGGCTACGCGGTGCCCTCGATCCACACCCGCTTCGACGTCGGCGTGGACAACCTCATGGACAAGCAGCCGCCGCGGCTTTACCAGAACGGTTCGAACTACAACGTGGACACCGCTACCTACGACGTCCTCGGACGCTATTACTGGGCCCGTGCGACGGTGAAGTTCTGAGGCCATAGACCGCAAGCAGACGTCGCAAGGCGTCGAAGCACCGGAGGGGTCGCGGATAGCTCCGCGGCCCCTCTTGCATAATGCGTCGGCCGACCCGCGATCGAAAACGCATGCCCCATCCAGCCAGCGACCTCGCCAACGCCATCGGCGGCGCCTACAACGCCGGCGACATGGAGCGTGTCATCGCACTGGCGGCACAGGCGGGCAGCGAGGCTGACGAAGGCGTGCAACTGTTGCTTGGCGCAGCACAGCAGGCGACCGGCCGATACGACCAGGCCGCGGCCACGTTTCGCCAACTGGCGCAGCGACGGCCGGAGGTCTCGGCCTACTGGAACAACCTGGGTGTTGCCTGTCGGCTGAGTGGCGATGCCGACGCCGCCGCGCAGGCGCTGTCGAGGGCAAGGTCGCTGGCGCCGGACGATGCCGAAGTGTTCTACAACCAGGGCCTGCTCTACATCCAGCAGCGACGTTGGCCACTGGCGCGCGAGACTTTGCTCGACGCAGTGGAACGGTCGCCGGGCTTCGTCGAGGCCCGTCTGCAGGCCGCGTACGCCTGCTACGTCTGCGGCGACAACGTCCAGCAGGAGGCCATGCTGGCCGGGGCGGCCGACTGGCCCGCCCAGCCCGCCGAGCAGGCGCTGGTCCTGGCAGCGATGTTGTCGACCCAGGGCGACCTGGACACGGCCATGCGCACGCTGGCGCGGGCGCAGTTGCCCGGCGGACCGGCGGACAAGCCGCTGCGGCTGCGCATCACTGCCCAGCGGGTCCTGCTGCATGAGCGAAACAACCAACTCGACCAGGCGCAACGAGAGCTGCAACAGCTGCCGCTCGCCGGCCTCGACGCGCTGCCGCCAGAGGCAAGCCAGGCACGCGCGGATGGCTGGCGTGCGCACGCCGCGCTGGCGATGCGCGCTGGCGCCTGGGCCGAGGCTGCGGCGCTGTACCGGCGCGCGCTTGCGCTTGAGGCGACCGACGAGGTCCGCGCCGGCGCCGGATTCGGCCTGGCCGCGGCGTGTGATCGGCAGGGGCATCGTTCGGAAGCATGGCAGGCCCTGCAGGCCGCGCACGCGGCGCAGCTCGAGATCGCGCGCGACGTACTGCCGGAACTGCTGGCGCCCGACAGCCGGCCACTGCAGATGCCCGAGGTCGACCGCGACGCGTACGCCCGCTGGAAGCCGCTGCCCGCTCCCGCCAGCCGGCAGAGCCCGGTGTTCGTCGTCGGATTCCCGCGCTCGGGCACCACCTTGCTGGAGCAGATGCTCGATGCCCATCCGGATTTCCGCTCCATGGACGAGCGGGCGTTCATCCATGAATTGACCGGGCGCATGGAGCAGGCCGGCCAGCACTACCCCGCCGACCTGGCGAACCTGACCGCATCCGAGGCCGACCAGCTGCGCGCCGTCTACTTCCGCATGGTCGGGCGCGTGTTGCCGGATCTCGGAGCGCGCCGGCTGGTGGACAAGAATCCGCTCAACATGCTGTGCCTGCCGATGATCATGCGGCTGTTCCCGCAGGCGCGGATCATCCTGTGCCTGCGCCATCCCTGCGACGTGCTGCTCAGTTGCAGCATGCAGCCGTTCCGCTCGCCGGCCTTCATGGTGCTGTGTTCCTCGCTGCAGCGCCTGGCGCAGGGCTACGTGCAGGCCTTCGAGCAGTGGTATCGGCAGGTCGAGGTGTTCGGGCCGCGGGTGTTCGAGTGGCGCTACGAGACGGTCGTCGGCGATGTCGATGCTCACCTCCGGCGCCTGGGCGAATTTCTGGACATCGCCGACCCGTCACCCATGGCACGTTTCGCCGACCATGCACGGAACAAGCGCTTCATCAGCACGCCCAGCTATGCCCAGGTCACGCAGGGCATTCATCCCCGGGCAGTGAACCGCTGGCACGGCTACCGCGACCGGTTCGAACCGGTGCTGCCCCTGCTGCAGCCGTTGATCGACCGCCTCGGCTACACGATCTGAGTGGCGTGCGGCCGGTCGGCAGCGGCGTGACTTCTGGCCTAGTCGCGACGACCACGCACGCGGCATGCTGCCCGATCGAACCCCAAGGAGCCCCCCCATGCAACCACGCCTGCCCTTGCTGGCGCTTGGCATCGCGCTCGGCCTCGCCGCCAGCGCGCATGCCGCCGAACCCGCCGCCGTCGCGCAGCCCAAGCTGACCGCGCAGACGCTCGATTCGGGCGGCGTCATGCCGGCCGAGCAGGCGCGCCTGAATTTCGACCACGCCGAATTGCACTTCACCATCGATCCGGCCAGGCGCCATCTCGACGGCGAGGCGACGCTGCGCTTCACCGCGCGCGAGCCGACCGACGTGCTGCTGCTGGATCTGGACCGCAACCTCCCCATCAAGCGCGTGGCCGTGGACGGCAAGCCGCTGGCCACGACTGCCTGGAGCAATCCGGATGGCCGGCTGCGCATCCAGCTGCCGCATGCCCTGGCCAAGGGCGGCAGCGTCAGCACCACCATCGTCTATGGCGGCCAGCCGCACGTGGCCAAGAAGGCGCCCTGGGATGGCGGCTTCGTATGGAGCCACACCGCCGATGGCCAGCCGTGGATCGCCAGCGCGGTCGAGGGCGAGGGCTGCGACCTGTTCTGGCCCTGCATCGACCAGCCCACCGGCGAGCCCGACCTGGTCGACACCTGGGTGACCGTGCCCAAGGCGCTGGCGGCGCCGGGCAACGGCGTACTGGTCGGCATCAAGGACAACGGCGCCACGCGCACCTGGCACTGGCGCATCAAGCAGCCGGACACCTACGCGATCACGATCAACGTCGGTCCGTTCGAGGAGCTCAAGGGCGACTACAAGAGCCGCTACGGCAACACCATCCCGATGCAGCTGTGGTACCTGCGCGGCCACGAGGCCGGCGCCAGGGCGCTGTTCGCCGAGTTCCCGCGCATGCTCGACTTCTTCGAGCAGGAGATCGGCCCCTACCCGTTCGGCGACGAGAAGATGGGCGTGGTCGAGACGCCGCACCTGGGCATGGAACACCAGACCATCAACGCCTACGGCAATGGCTACCCGAAGAGCGAGTTCGGCTTCGACTGGCTGCTACAGCACGAGTTCGCGCACGAGTGGTTTGGCAACCAGGTGACCAACCGCAACTGGGACGACATGTGGCTGCACGAGGGCTTCGGCACCTACATGCAGCCGCTGTACGGCCAGTATCTGCACGGCGACATGCCCTACTTCGCCATGCTGCACACCGAGCGGATGGCGCTTTCGAACAAGAAGCCGATCGTGTCGGGCCAGCCGAAAACCGAGGAGCAGGTCTACGATGGTAAGACCGGCCCGGGCCTGGACATCTACTACAAGGGCTCGCTGGTGCTGCACACGCTGCGCGGGCTGATCGGCGACGACGCCTTCTTCGAGAGCGTGCGCCGGCTGGTCTACGGCCGGCCGGACCCCAAGCCGGGCAACTTCAAGCCGCGCTACGCCACCACCGGGGACTTCATCGACATCGTCGACCAGGTCACCGGCAGGGACCTGAAGTGGTTCTTCGACGTCTATCTGTATGACGCCGCGCTGCCGAAGCTGGAGACGACGCGCCACGGCGACATGCTGCAGTTCCATTGGGTAACAGGGCATGGCGAGCCGTTCCCGATGCCGCTGGACGTGCAGGTCGACCACACCGTGCACACGCTGCCGATGACCGGCGGCGCAGGCGAGCTCAGCGTTCCGGAGGGCAGCCTGATGATCGTCGACCCGCGCTCGAAGGTGCTGCGCGAGATGCCGCACGTGGAGGCGTTCCAGGCGTGGAAGAAGGCGCAGGCGGCGCAGAAGAAGGACGGCAAGAAGGACTGAGCGGTGCGCGGGCGCGGCGGCGTTTCTGTTGCCGCCGCGCCAAGGGCATGTGCGGCCGCCGAGTCTTCGCTGCGGCGGAGATCAGGCCGCGGCGTCAGGGCCTCGCGTACCAGGCCTCCAGCACGTCGTCGGCAAAGGCCGAAAGCGTGTCTTCGTCCAGGTTGGCGTTGTTGAGCACGACCAGCGAACGGTCGTCTCCCACGGCATGGACCAGCAGCGCCTTGAAGCCGCCCATGGAACCGATTTCCCAGGCCAGGGTGACGCGCCGGCCTCCCAGTTCCCGCTGCATCACCCGCCCCCCGATCGCATAGTGTTCGGCCGTGTCGTGCACGGTCATCAGCGCGCGCATGCTGTCGCGGGACAGCCACGGCGTCTCGTAGACGACATGCGCCAGCCGCGCAAGATCGCCTGCCGTGCTGTAGATGGTGCCGGTGGGGACCAGGTAGCCGGGTATCACGTGGACCTCGACCGCCGCGTCCGGCTCGGGCGACGCGTACGCCACCGCGTGATGGGGCGTGTGGCGAAAATCGCCATGGGTGACCCCACTGTCCTTCAACCCGGCGGGCCCGAACACTGATGTCTGCAGCAGCCGCTCCAGCGGCATGCCCGAGGCCCTTTCGAGCACCGCCTGTGCCAGTAGCCAGTTGGTATGGGCGTAGTCGAAGCGGGTCCCGGGGGCGAAGACCAGCGGCCCCTGGGCGTAACGGCGCACGGCCTCAGCCGCGGACAAGCGCTGCGCCGCCACGTCCGCGCGGTTGATGTATCGGGTGGACAGGCGGTCCCGGATGCCGCTCATGTTCGAGAGCACCTGGATCAGGTTCACGCGATCGCCAACGCTGGCCGGGTAGCCCGGCAGGTCATGGCTCAACGGTGCCGACAGGTCCAGGCGACCCCGGTCGGCCAGCTTCAGTGCGGCCAGCGTGGTGAACCACTTCGACACCGACCCTACCTGGAAACGGGTCTCGGCTGTCACAGGCCGCTTGTCTGCGCGGTCGGCAAGACCGTACGCATGCCCGAACACGGGATGCCCGTGGTCGACGAGCAGGACATCGCCGCTGAAGGCGTGCGCGCTGACGAATCTGTCGATGGTGCCGGCCAGGCCTTTCGGGACCGGGCGGGACACGGCGGACGCCTGCAGCGCCAGCAAGGCGAGCAGGGCGGCGGCAATCCGACTCAGAAGGCGCATGGCCGTTTCCATGGGGAGGAGCTGGGATTCTAGGCCCGGAGGACACCGAGGCGCCCGGGGCGGGGCATCGATGGAGGCGGCGCAGGCGAGGCCGCGCGTGCCTGGCCGCTGCCGCGCGACGCAAGCGGCAGCTACAGGTTCGCCACGGTACGACTCCGTTCTTCACAGGGATCTGCGGGCCCGGCCCCCGATCCCACGCATTCTGCGGAGCGCTCCCGACGAGCGCGCCCCCGCGGCGCCGAGGCCAAAAAAAGCCCGGCCGAGGCCGGGCTTCTCTCATCTCAGTGCGGCTGCGCGGCCGGCTTTTCCGGCGGCGTCACCGCCGCCGTGGTCGAGAACTTGCCGCCGTAGGGCAACACCTCGGCCGCCAGCTTCGGGTTGGCCTTGATCATGCCGATCGCATCGAACAGGATGTGAGCGGTCTCCTGCAGCTCCGGATCCTTGGCCTTCTTGGCCTCCTTTTCCTGCTTGAGTTCGCTCTTCAGGCTGCGCTCGTTGGCGTTGAGGCCATCATCCAGCACCGGCTCGTCGGAGAGGTCGCCGTTGCTGCCGTCGATCGCCTTGTGGCGGGCACGGAACTCGGCCTGGATCGCATCCTGCCGCTTGCGCTCGGCCTGGCGCTCGGCGAGGTTGAGCGAGATCGTGTTCTGGTCGCGCATCTTCTTGTACTGGGCCAGCTCGTCGAGCATCAGCTGCCAGGCCGGCGACTTGGCCACGCGGGCGTCGTGCTTGCTGGTCAGCTGCGGCAGGTAGGCCTTCAGGTCCGCCACCTTGCTGTAGGGCGCCGGCTGGATCTGCGTCCACGGCAGCGCGTTGTCGTAGGTGGACTCGCCGAAATCCTTTTCGTCGCCGTTCTTCGGGAACAGGATGTCCGGGGTAACCCCCTTCAACTGGGTCGAGCCGCCGTTGATGCGGAAGAACTCGGCGATGGTCATCTTCAGCTCGCCGTACTGCGGCTTCTCGCTGTCGCCCTGGGCGAAACGGTCCAGGTCCACCAGGTTCTGCACGGTGCCCTTGCCGAAGGTCGGCTCGCCGATGATCAGGCCGCGTCCGTAGTCCTGGATCGCCGCGGAGAAGATTTCCGAGGCCGAGGCCGAGCCGCGGTTGACCAGCACCGCCATCGGACCGCTCCAGGCCAGGCCCGGTTGGTCGTCGCCCTGCTCTTCCACCTGGCCGCGCGCATCGCGCACCTGCACTACCGGGCCCTGGTCGATGAACAGGCCGGTCAGCTCGTTGGCCTCTGCCAGCGAGCCGCCGCCGTTGTTGCGCAGGTCGATCACCACGCCCTGCACGCCTTCGGCCTTGAGTTCGCCCAGCAGCTTGGCGACGTCGCGGGTGGCGCTCTTGAAGTTCTTGTCGCCTTCGCGGCGCGCGCCGAAGTCGGAGTAGAAGGTCGGCAGGTCGATGATGCCGATCTTGCGGCTGACGTCGCCGTCCTTGACCTCGATGACCTTCTTCTTGGCCGCCTGCTCCTCGATGCTGACCTTCTTGCGCACCAGCGTGACCAGTTCGTGCTTGCCGTCCGGACCGGCGTCGGCGGGCAGGATCTCCAGCCGCACGGTGGTGTCCTTCTTGCCACGGATCTTGTCGACCACGTCGTCCAGGCGCCAGCCGATCACGTCGGTCATGCCGCCGTCGGTGCCCTGGCCGATCGCCACGATGCGGTCGCCCACGTGCACCTTGCCGGACTTGTCGGCCGGGCCGCCGGGCACGACCTCGCGGATCTGCGTGTACTCGTCGCGCGCCTGCAGCACCGCGCCGATGCCCTCCAGCGAGAGCTTCATGGCGATGTCGAAGTTCTGCGCCGCGCGCGGGCCGAGGTAGTCGGTATGCGGATCGGTGGTCTCGGCGTAGGCATTCATGAAGGTCTGGAACGCGTCCTCGCCGTCGAGCTGCTTCACGCGATCGATGTAGCCGGCGTAGCGCTTGTCCAGCGTCTTGCGGATGTCGTCGTCGCTCTTGCCGGCGAGCTTCAGGCGCAGCCAGTCGTTCTTGGTGCGCTTGCGCCACAGGTCGTCGAGCGCGGCCTGGTCGGCGGGCCAGGTGGCGTGCTTGCGGTCGTAGGCGTAGGTCTCGTCCTTGGTGAGGTCGAAGCCCTGCTTGAGCAGGTTGCGCGCGTAGTTCATACGGTCGATCGCGCGCTGCACGTACAGGTTGAACACCGAGAACGGGCCGGACAGGTCCTTGTTCCAGATGGCGTCGTCGAACTTGGTCTTCAGCGGCTCGAAGCGGGCCATGTC
>Ga0157372_10009723_pt1 | contig 10229 bp, 1 predicted proteins | sample C55metaG_FD_115307 | JGI IMG/M metagenome (GOLD analysis project Ga0157372, IMG submission 115307) | Corn rhizosphere microbial communities from Kellogg Biological Station, Michigan, USA - C5-5 metaG | ecosystem: Host-associated > Plants > Roots > Rhizosphere > Soil | place: USA: Michigan...
ATCAATTATATAACGGGTCAACACCTGTTGGTAGTCCTGTGTCAGGCACAGGAAACGCTATCAGCTTTGGCGCTCAAACAGGTGCAGGCACTTATACTGTGGTGGGAACAAATACATCTAACTGCTCAACAGTAATGACGGGCAGCGCTACGATCATAGTTAACCCGCTGCCATCAGTATTTAATGTTACCGGTGGTGGCAGCTACTGTAGCGGCGGTGCAGGTTTAGCAATAGGCCTCAGCAATTCACAATCGGGAGTTACTTACCAATTATATAATGGTGTAAATACAGCAGGCAGTGCAGTAGCAGGTACAGGGTCTTCCATTACTTTTGGTAGCAAGACAGCAGCCGGAACATATACCGTAGTAGCGACAGGTAGTACAGGTTGTACTGTAAATATGTCTGGCAGCGCTACTGTTGTTGTTAATCCGTTACCTAATGTAATCGCTGCAAACAATAATCCGACACCTGGTAATACTCTTATACTTAGTGCAACAGGGGCAAATACATATAACTGGTCCGGTCCTAATAGCTTTACAGCAATCGGTGCAACTGCATCTATTGCTAATTCATCTCCATCTAATAATGGGATATACACAGTAACCGGAACGGATGTGAATGGTTGCAGCAATAGCGCTTCAACGACTGTAAATATTTCATGCAACCTGATTACTGGAACTGTCGCTACTGCTCCCGCTTCTTGTCCGGGCAGCACCAATGGTTCAATCACCGTAACCAACACTACAGTTAGCGGAACAGCGCCTTATAGCTTTAGCAAAGACAATGGCGCTACGTATCAATCAGGCAACATATTTACAAACGTTGCTCCGGGCAACTATACAATAAAGATCAAAGATGCATCTGGTTGTATGTCTGCAGGTATTGCAGCAACAGTAGGTGCTGGTGTTGATACTACATCTCCTGTAATTACAGGCCCTGCATCAAGCACGCCTGTTATTGCAAATCCATTAGCGGCTGCTCTTGGATTCCAGGTGTTTGTGAGAAATGACGCAACGCTTTCCGGCAGCCAATCTGAAGGGCCTGTAGCTATGGGCGGCAACCTTACATTGTCTGGCAGCTATACGGTATCTGCAAACAGCGCAGGTTCGTTCCAGGTGAGCAGCGTGCCTGTTACATTGGTTGTTGGCGGCCGTGTAATATATTCAAGCGGTAACGGATTAAGCGTTAATCAGAATGGATATGTAAAAATTGGTGACAGCACTAATTCTTATGTATGGTATAAAGACCTGAACAATGCTTATTCGCCAATTCGTATAACTCCGGGAAATAACTATAATGGTTCACCAAGAATAAATCTGCAGACTAATGCACAAAGCCTTGGTGTAAGCGCTACAGTAAATCCGGTTTATCAGGCAAACGTAATTGACTTTACTACTGCTTTGAATACAATGAAGGCGCACGCTACAAGCATCGGTGCGCTTACAGACAATGCAAGCATCACAAATGCCAATGGAAACGCTATTCCTCACACCGGCCTGCCAACACAGGTAAAGATCAACCTTGCAACGGGTGTGAACGTTTTAAACATAAACGCTGCTGATCTGAACGCAGTTCAGAACTTTACATACAACAACAGCCCGGATGCAAACCATGTCCTGGTTATTAATGTAAACGCACCTAACACGTTTAACTGGACTGTTTGGAACAATGGAGGCATTAGTTCAGGCAATTCACCTTATGTATTGTATAATTTCTACAATACTACCGCATTAAACATACAGGGTAACGGAGCGGTATGGGGTTCTGTTTATGCTCCTTACGCCGCTATTGCCAAATCTTCAAATTCATCTAATATTTATGGCCAGATCGTGGGTCAGTCATTTATCCACAGCGCAGGCTCCAACGTATTGGCAAACTTTAATGCATCAATAACTACAGGCGGTGGTACAGTGGCGCAGGGTAGCAGCAATACCCGCTACACTTCTGTTTCGGCTTGTACTTATGCGGTTAGCGGTTCTGAGTTTACACCAACTGCTACTGACAACTGTGGCGCAGTAACACTGACCTATACACTTACAGGCGCAACAACAGGTACGGGTGCTAACTTGTCGGGCGTAGCTTTGAACAAAGGAACAACCACAATAACCTGGAACGCTTATGATGGCGCCAATACCAGCACATACGCCTTTAATGTAACTGTACTGGATACCGTGAAGCCAACAGTAGTGGCTAAAAATATTACTGTAGCCTTGAATGGTTCCGGGCAGGCGATTGTAAATCCACAATCGGTAGATAACGGATCAACGGATAATTGCAGTGGCCTTACTTATTCATTAAGCCAAACCTCATTCAACGCATCAAACGTTGGCGCTAACGCAGTGACCTTTACTGTGACTGATGCCAGCGGTAATAGCAAATCAACAACAGTTACCATTAATATAGCAGATAGTACTGCTCCTGTAATATCTTGCCCTGGTAACATTACATTACAGGCAGCTAGTGGCCAATGCAGTGCTACAGCTACATTCGCAGCTACCGCTACTGACAATGTAACACCTGCTGGTAATATAGTATATACTTATTCTCAAAACCCGGGTGCAACCTTCCCTATAGGTACCACAACGGTAATGGTAACTGCAAAAGATGCAGCTAATAATATTTCTGCACCTTGCACATTTACAGTAACGGTAAATGCTCCTGAGATCAATGTGAAGGGTAATGGTCTTTCAATAGCAGATGGCAATACAGTAGTTGCTGTAAGTGATAACACTGATTTCGGTGGTACAGTACCTAATAGTGCTATTGCGAAAACATTTACAATAGAGAATACAGGCACATCTGCACTTTCTGTAAGCCAGGTTAGCTTATCAGGTACTAATGCTTCAAACTTTTCTGTAAGCGGTATCGCATTACCTGCTACAATAGCAGCCAACAGCAGCACAACTTTTACAGTTACATTCAACGCAGCTTCAGTTGGAAATTATAACGCCACCCTGAACATTGTAAATAACGACTGCGACGAAGCAAACTATGACTTCGCTATCAAAGCTTCTATAAACTGTATACAGCCTTCATTCTCGGTTTGCCCTGCAAATATTGTTAAGGCAATGGGCAGCACAGGCAACACTGCAGTGGTAAATTATACTTCTGCTGTTAGCGGTACACCAGCGCCTGCTTTAACTTATACTTTCACCGGTGCAACTGCCGGCAGTGGTTCAGGTAACGGCTCAGGCGCAACTTTCAATGCAGGAACAACTACTGTTACAGTTGCTGCCGCTAATAGTTGTGGTAATGCTGCCTGCACATTTACTGTGACGGTTAACGATTCAACCGCTCCAACCATTACTGTTCCAGCCAATATAACTATCAGTGGTAGTACAAATCCATCTAATACAGGTTCTGCTACAGCAACAGATAATAATGGAATGCCGGTGATAACATATTCCGATGCCAGCACTTACGATTCTAATCCGGCTAACGCAGCGCATTACAGTTATGTTATTACGCGTACATGGACTGCGGCAGATGCAAGCAATAATAGTGTTAGCGGTGTGCAAACAATAACTGTGAATGCATTAAGATTAACTGCTAACGTTACAAACGTTGCATGTTACGGTAGTAACAATGGCAGCATTGATCTTTCGGTTAGCGGAGGTATTGGCAACCTCAGCTATTCATGGAGCAACAGCGCTGCTACGCAGGATATAAACAACCTTGCGCCAGGTACGTACAACGTTACGGTTACAGATGCTACAGGCTCACAGGCAACGGCGTCTTATACAATAACACAACCGGCAGCACCGCTTGCAGTTAATATATCAGTATCTCCAAACCCGACAGTTTCTGGGCAGGCAAATAATACGATCTATTTAGGTTATGGCGCTCAAAGCGTAACGCTTACAGCTAATACTACAGGTGGAACAGCTCCTTATAACTATACCTGGACTGGTGTTAGCAGCACATCATCTTCTGTATCTGTTAGCCCTGTAACAACAACTACTTACACATTAACTGTTACAGCGCAGGGCGGATGCACTAAAACGGCTACAGTAACTATTTATGTAGTTGATGCAAGATCAGGAAATCATGTAAATATTTGTCACAATGGTCACACGTTAAGTGTCGCATCATCTGCAGTTCCTGCACACCTGGCGCATGGCGATTATCTTGGCCAGTGTTTTGGAGTAACAGGTACAGTAAATAACGTTGCTTGTAATGGCTCATCAAATGGAAGTATTAATGTTACTACCGTAGGGGGCGCTATTCCATATTCATACTCATGGAGCAATGGTGCAACCACTGAAGACATGAATAACGTACCGGCAGGTACTTACACATTAACAGCTACTTCGGCTGATGGACACACAGATGTAGAAACATTCACGGTTGCTCAACCGTCTGTTATTACTATTGGCAGCACACAAAGCAATGTGACTTGTTATGGTAGCAGCAATGGTTCCATCTCATTAAATGTAACCGGTGGTACAAGTCCATATACTTATAAATGGAATAACAACTCAACAATTAAGAACAGGACAGGGCTTACTCCGGGTACCTATACTGTTACTGTTACAGATGCACATGGTTGTACCAACTCTAAATCATTTACAATTACACAGCCTTCTGCTCCTTTGGCAGTAAGTGGTTCTATTACCAACGTTAGCTGTAATGATGATGATAATGGCGCTGTTGATATTACTGTTACAGGTGGTACAGCTCCATATACATATAGCTGGGATGATGCGAGCACTACCAGCTACTATAATAACTATCATGGCCACTATTGCCATAGCTGGTGGAATAACTGGTGTGGTAATCATACAAGCAATAACTGCTCAAGCCATAGCCAGGATTTAAACAACCTTGAGGCTGGCACATACACAGTGCAGGTAACAGATGCTAATGGCTGTATGAAGACGGCAACATTTACAGTTGCAGAGCCTGCTCCTTTAGTAGTAAGCGGTGCCACAACAAATGTTAGCTGCTATGGTGGAAACAATGGTGCGATCACCCTTAGCGTTTCCGGTGGCACAGCTCCGTATACATATAACTGGGGTGGAGGCATAACTGCTCAAAATAGGATAAACCTTTCAGCAGGCTCTTATAGTGTTACGGTTACAGATGCGCATGGATGTACAAAAACAGTGTCCTTCAGCATCAGCCAGCCAACACAGTTAACAACTTCAGCTTCTGTTCATAATGCAAACTGTTATAGCAGCAGCACAGGTTATATCAACCTGAGTGTAAGCGGTGGTTCAAGCCCGTACACTTATAGCTGGAGCAACAGTGCTACAACACAGGATATTTATAATGTTGTTGCTGATACTTATACAGTGGTAGTAACAGATGCGCATGGATGCACTGCAGCACGTACTGCAACGGTATCTCAGCCTTCACAGATCGCAATAACAGGCGTTATTACCAACGTTGGGTGTAATGGCGATAATAATGGTGCGGTAAATATTTCTGTGACTGGTGGCAGCGGTTCATATGCTTATAACTGGAACGACAGTGCAGGTTCATCTTACTATAATTCAAACCACGGTCACTATTGTCATAGCTGGTGGGGTAACTGGTGTACAAGCCATCAATATAGCTGGTCATGCTCTAATCATACCCAGGACATCAGCAGTGTAGAAGCTGGTACTTATACCGTAACAGTGACAGATGGCAACGGATGTTCACAAACTGCTTCGTTTACAGTTGCAGAACCATTGCCACTTGCTATTACCGGCACAGCTAATAACGCTACCTGCAATGGCGGCAACAATGGTTCGATCACTACTTCAGTAACGGGTGGTACTGCTCCTTACACTTACTCATGGAATAACTCATCATTTACTACGCAGAACAGAACAGGCCTTTCAGCAGGTTCTTATACAGTAACCGTACGCGATGCACACGGTTGTACCACAAATACAACTGTAACGGTAGGTCAGCCGGCACAGGTTACTGCAACTGCTACAACTACGGCTCCTTCTTGTAATGGGGGTAACAATGGATCAGTAGGCTTAACAGTAAGTGGTGGTAACAGTCCTTATACTTATAGCTGGAACAACAATGCAACGACTAAAGACCTGAGCAATGTAGCGGCTGGCACTTACAATGTAACGATAACAGATGCAAATGGCTGTACTGCAACAAAATCTGCTACGGTAACACAGCCTGCAGCAGTAAGTATTGCGAGCACAGTTTCTAACGCTTCATGTGGCAATGCTAATGGCTCCATCAATCTCTCGGTATCTGGTGGTACAAGTCCTTATACCTACAAATGGAATAATATTACTACAACGCAAAACAGAACAGCGCTTGGCGCAGGTGCTTATAGCGTAACTGTTACGGATGCGCATGGTTGCACAGCTGCCGGTTCTTATACATTGACCCAGTCTGGTGCAGTTTCAGTTGCAGGTACGGTTACCAATAATAACTGCTACAATAGTGCAAGTGGTGCCATTACTATAACACCTTCAGGTGGTGTTAGTCCATACACATACAAGTGGGAAAATAACAGCACAACGCAAAACAGATCTGCGCTGACTGCCGGTACATACACTGTAACAGTTACAGATAGCAAAGGCTGCACAGCAACGGGTTCTTATACGGTAACACAGCCAACACAGATCTCTGCAAGCATTGCGGTAAGTCCAAGCCCAACGGTTAGTGGCCAGGCTGCAAACACTATCTATATTGGCTATGGCGCTCAGTCTGTGACACTGACAGGTTCTGCCACAGGCGGTACACCGGGCTATACTTATAGCTGGTGGCCAACAACCGGCGTGTCCAACCCAACTTCTGTATCTACGAGTGTGAGCCCGACAACTACTACGACTTATACACTTACAGTCACAGATAGTAAAGGCTGCTCTAAGAGCACACAAGTAACAATTAACGTGGTTGATATACGTTACGGTAACAATAAAGTGCTTATCTGCCATAACGGTATGTCATTGTCAGTTTCAACTTCGGCTGTACCTGCTCACCTGGCTCATGGCGATAACCTAGGCTATTGTGATTACGACTGGAGTGGTTGGTGGAAAGGCAATAACGATGCGCTGAATATTAAGGAACTGCGTTTGTTCCCGAATCCAAGCACTGGCTTCTTCACTGTTGACTTACCTGAGTCAGTAAAAGGTGGTGAAGCAACTATCATGGATGTAACCGGAAAGGTAATTGAGCGTAAAACCTTCCTGCCGGATTCTAAGCTTACATTCGACATAGGATACGTTGCTAAGGGCATGTATATGGTTCAGATTGTAAATGGCAGCGATGTTTATAGGGCCAGGATCACAATACAAGAATAGAAATAGTATAATTTGACAGAACGGGGCGGCATTGTCGCCCCGTTTGCATTACGGACGACCCGCTGCACTTTCACAAAAATTTATTAAGCAGGCTACACGTATACCGCGCATAAATCAGTAAAATTGTAATAAAGCTTGTTTAAGATATGGAACCTGTATCCGGATCAACAGAACTAAATGCGACGGAATCAATACATAGCCTTGTTACTCAAATAGAAAAAGTAATACGTGGAAAGCGTAACCAGATAGAATTTGTAGTAACCTGCCTGCTGGCAGGCGGCCATATATTAATGGAAGATAACCCGGGTACAGGTAAAACGGTTCTTGCACGTACCCTTGCTCAATGCATTAGCGGGGAGCGCGAAGGGGAGCATGTTGTTTTTAAACGTATACAGTTTACACCCGATCTGCTACCGATGGACCTCATAGGTACTCATATATTTGATGACCGTAATAAGGAATTTGTTTTCAAAAAAGGTCCCTTGTTTTGTAATGTGCTATTGGCTGATGAGATAAACCGCGCTTCTCCAAAAGTGCAAAGTGCACTGCTGGAAGCAATGGCCGAGCACCAAATTACAGTGGGCGATACTACGCTGAAACTGGAGCGTATGTTTTTTACGATCGCTACGCAAAACCCGGTGGAAATGGAAGGTACTTATCCATTACCGGCTGCCCAGCTCGACCGTTTCTTTATGAAAATACATTTTGGTTATGTGGATGAGGCAACAGAGATGAACATCTATCGTGAGTACCTGGACATCGCCCAAAACCTTGTGGAGCTGGAGCAGATACTTAGTATGAAAGACATCTTAGCCTTGCAACAACAGGCCGGGCAGGTATTTGTTCATGACGAGATCGTACGCGGGGTGAGCAATATTGTGCGCAATACACGTAACCATCCGGATATCACACTGGGTGCATCTACGCGTAGCGGTATATCCTTCCTGAAATGCCTGCGCGCTTATGCCCTGGTGCGTGGCCGCAATTACGTGATAGAAGATGATATTAAAGACATTACATATGCTGTGCTGCATCACAGGCTTATCTACCGTAATAAAGACGGTAAAGAGAAAGCCCTGCCCGGCATTATAAACAAGGAAGCAGAAAGATTAGCTAAGTTGAAATTGTATGCTTAAGCGAAGGATTGATTGAATGAACACATCCCGTCACAATAAAAAAATTATTTTGTTTTTGCTGCAATTCATTTGCAGCTTTATTGCCTTTGGGCAGGCACAGTCAACACAGCAGCAGGCAGCGCAAATGGTGCTTCCATCTTTACCACCTATTAATCCTAAACGCGCCGAGATAGATGCCAAACGTGCGGTTACGGATATGAATAGCGAAGACGCTCTGCCACGCTCGCGCGAGTTTAAAAGAATAGACAGCGGGTATTATGTGGGCTGGCTATACGAAGGCGTTTATAAATACAACCATGCTGCAGACTACCTGGGCTTTAAAAATGCATCGGTTCCCTTAGAAAAGGCGTTGAAACTTATAGAACGAGATTACAGGAAGCAGCTTGCTACACGCACTGCTGATCTGATTACTTATTTTCCCGCATACAGGTACCAGATAGATTATACCCTCATAGCACTCAACTTAATGAACTGCTATGCTAATATGGAGGAGCCAACGAAAACGTGGGCCCTGCTAAGGCGTACATTAAAATGGAATTTCCAGCGCGATTATATGCTAGATGTATATGATTATATGGCATGGACGGTGCATCGCAACAGGTATTATACCAGCGCCAAATATTCATTCCTGAAAAATTCCATTGATGAAAATGAAAAATTAGCAAACCGCTATCTTGATTCCGGCCTGAGGCGAATAGAGATCAACAAACGCTTTAACGCATCTATCTTCCAGCCAGGATATGAAACAATGGAGCGTTTTGGAGTGTATCATTACAAAACCATATTATATAGCTACGCGCTGAAAATAGATTCCGCACAACGCTACTACGATCTGCTGCGTAATACAAATATCTTCCCGCATAACAACTACGCCACCTTTCTTGCCATTTGCGGTAATTTCCGTGGCGCTGAAAAGGAATATAAAGAAGCAATAACACAAGATGCAGGCGACCGCCGTTTGAAAGAATGGGCCTACTACAGCTCTATTCTTGACATTTACAAAGGCAAGCCTAAGGCTGGCGGAGAGCTGATGCGCGGTATGATAAAAGCCAATGGTTCTACCCCCGGGTTTGGATGGTATAATATTGCACTTGGCCGTTGTATGTTTTATGATGGACAAATCAGTGATGCGGAACGTTATATAAATAAGGCTGCGGAATTTAAGGAGTTGCATATCGGTACCACGCTTACACAGTCGCATTACGATTTCAGCATTCAGCTCATAAAACTGATGGATAAAAATGCACAGTTAGAGCGCCAAAAATTCGAGAACGCGAATTGGTGGTACAATCCTGCGGTGCTCACATCAATGGCAAAGTTGCTGGGCGAAAAATACATGCAGCAGTTCCTGATCATTAACCAGTTTGCTCAAAACCCTGAACGCGACCGGGTGATCTATAAATTGTTTTCTACAGAAAGTACTGTAAGTTGGGATGAAGTATGGTACCTGATACGTGATTTCAGTACACAGTTTTTTGTTGACAGGTTTCAAAAGCAATTGCAAACGGATGATCGTAAATACGTCCGTAAGTATTTCCAATTGTTTATTGCACGCCTGCACATGAAAATGGGACATTACAAAGAAGCCAAACGCGAATTGGACGAAGTACTTCGCGATCCTAATATTGATATCCCTTATGAGCAATTATTTCTTGCAAGGATTTACCAGGCAGAGGCCGAATGTGCCCTGGAACAAAAAGATAGTAATGCCTACGATCAATGGATTTATAAAATGTACCATACTTATCCGCAACTGATACCGGATGCAGGCTTAAAAATGAACCTGTCGCTGCATTTATCAGGTATGGTAAACCGTGCGGTAGTTGACCGC
>Ga0157372_10009724_pt1 | contig 10229 bp, 7 predicted proteins | sample C55metaG_FD_115307 | JGI IMG/M metagenome (GOLD analysis project Ga0157372, IMG submission 115307) | Corn rhizosphere microbial communities from Kellogg Biological Station, Michigan, USA - C5-5 metaG | ecosystem: Host-associated > Plants > Roots > Rhizosphere > Soil | place: USA: Michigan...
ACCTACATGATGGAAGACCCGCGCAACATCACCCCGTGCACGCACCTGCTGTTCATGGCCAAGAACATCGAGCGCATCGGCGACCACGCCACCAACATCGCCGAGAACGTGTGGTTCCAGGTCACCGGCGAACCGCTGCAATCGCAGCGCAGGAAACTCGACCAGACCTCCAGCGCGGACTTCTCCGGCCTGGCCGGATCGGGGGACAAGCCCGCGCGCCCTTGATCAGCCGCGCGGCGGCGCCTTGGCGGTCGGCAACAGCAAGGTCACGCGCAGGCCGCCGCCCTCGCGGTTGGCCAGCAACACGCGCCCGCCGTGCGCCTCGGCGATCTCGCGCGCCAGCGCCAGGCCCAGGCCGGTGCCGGAGCGCTTGGTCGAATAGAACGGCAGCAGCGCCTGCGCCAGCACCGTTTCGCTCATGCCCGGGCCACGGTCGGCCACCTCCACGCGCATCTCGGCGCCGACATCGTGGATCGACAGCGTGACCTCGTCGTCCGGGCCGCCGGCTTCGTGCGCGTTCTTGATGAGGTTGATCAACACCTGCTCGACCTGCGCGGCGTCGAACCAGCCCGGCCGCTCCGGAACGGCCGAGGCCAGACGATAGCGGCAGTGCAGCGACAGGCCTTCCAGAAAGGCCGCCCACTCCACCGCGACCGGTCGCGGTGTCGGCAGCTTGGCGAAGCTGGCATAGCCGGCGATGAAGCCGTGCAGGTGGCGGGCACGTTCGCCGATGGTGGCGAACACGCTGGGCAGGCGATCGACGTCGCCGCGCCGCGCCAGCTCCGCGCCAGAGTGCGCCAGCGAGGAGATCGGCGCCAGCGAGTTGTTGAGCTCGTGGCTGATCACCCGGATCACCCGCTTCCAGGTCGCCACCTCCTGCCGCGAGAGCTCGCGCGTCATGCGCCGGAACGAATGCAGGCGATGCGGCCGCCCCTGCAGGCGGAACGCACGCTGCGACAGGTGGAAGGTTTCGTCGCTGCCGTCCATGTCCACCGTGAGCAGCGCATCCTCGCCGCTCTCCACCGCCTGGCGCAGCACCTGCGGCGCCTCGGCCAGCAGTTCGGCGAAATCCAGCCCGGCCAGGCTGCGCCCCTCATTGAACAGGTGCCTTGAGGCGATGTTGGCGTAGGCCACGCGGCCCGCGGCATCGGTGAGCACCAGCGCCACCGGCGTGTTCTGCACCACCGTGTCCAGCAGCAGCTCGCGTTGCGCCAGGTGCTGGCGCTGCTCACGCAAGGTGTGGCCCAGCTCGTTGTGCATGCGGATCAGCTTGCCCAGTTCGTCGCGGCGGTTGGCTGCGATGGAGAAGCTGAAATCACCGTCGCGATAACTGGCCACCGCGCCTTCCAGCGCCCGCAGCAGGCGGCTCACCGGGTCCAGCGCGCGCCCGGCCAGCCAGATCGCGGCCAGCATCAGCAACACCAGCCCCACGGCCAGTGCGATGTAGACATCCTGCGGCGGCGTCGCGGTGACCGCGGCCGATGCCGCCTCGCCGGCGCCGGCCGCGCCGCCATGCAACCACGCGAGCAGTTGCGGCAGTGGCCAGCGGGTGACGCCGACGAGGATCAGTGCGCCGACCACGCCGGCGGCGACCAGCAGCAGACTCAGCCGCGCGCGCAGCGAGTTCAGCAGTTGCCACATGGGGCGCCGCTCCGGCCGCTGCGCACGGCGGCAGGCACCGACCCCGGCCCGCGCGTCCACCGCATCAGCGGCATCCCGGCGCCCTCGGATGCATCGCGCAATCGAGTGGCGGCCGGCCGTTCTGCCACGGCCGCGACTTGCCCATCACGGCGGCCTTGTCGTTGGCCTGCGGCGGCGGCTCATAGGCGGGGCCCTGATGCTTCGCCTGCCTGAACTGGAACACGCCATGGGCGTCGTTGCCGGGCAGCACCGGTACGCTGCGGTAATTCGTCGAGCCGGCCGCCGGCGGTGCGGCATCCCAGCGATCGTCGCGGGAGTCGCTCTGCGGCGCGGCCGACTGCGCGGCCACGGCGCCGGCCAGCAACATCGCGCAAGGGATCAACAGACCTCGAAACTTCATCGCACACCTCCGCCTTCTCGATCGCGCATCTTTGTCCGCCGCACGCGCGGCGGCAAGCCCGCTCCGGTCAGCCCGAGGTGGCCAGCCCGTAGCGCTCCATCCGCCGATACAGCGCCTGGCGCGACAGGCCAAGCTGCTGCGCGGCGCGACTGACCACGCCGCCGGCATGCTGCAAGGCGTCCTCCACGGCGTCGCGGCTGGGTTCGTCCAGGTTGCGGTTGCTCGCTGCCGCATGTTGCGGCAGGTTGAGCAGCTCCGGCGTGATCGGGTTGCCGCCCGCCAGCAGGGCGGCGCGCTCGATCGCGTTCTTCAGCTCGCGCACGTTGCCCGGCCACGGATAGCTTTGCATCGCCTCGCGCGCGGCGTCGCCCAGTTCCGCGCGGCCGTCGAGGAAGAATTCCGCCAGCGGCAGGATGTCGTCGGTGCGCTCGGTGAGCGGCGGCAGGTTCACTTCGATCACGTTGAGCCGGTAGTACAGGTCCTCGCGAAAGGTACCGGCCTGGATCATCGCCTTGAGGTCGGCGTTGGTGGCGCTGAGCACGCGCACCTTGGCGTGGCGCGTCTTGCCCGAACCGAGCCGCTCGAACTGGCCGGTTTCCAGCACGCGCAGCAGCTTCATCTGGCCGGGCAGCGGCAGGTTGCCGATCTCGTCGAGGAACAGGGTCCCGCCGTCGGCCAGCTCGAAGCGGCCCTCGCGCGCCTTGTTGGCGCCGGTATAGGCGCCGGCCTCGGCGCCGAACAGCTCCGCCTCGATCAGCTCGCCGGGCAGCGCGCCGCAATTGACCGCCACGAACGGCCCGCGCTTCACCGCGGAGTTCGCGTGCACGATCGCCGCGATGCGCTCCTTGCCGGTGCCGTTGGGGCCGGTGATCAGCACCGGCACGTCGGAGCGGGCGACCTGGCAGGCCAGGTTGAGCGTGCGCCCCATTGCCTCGGAAGCGAATACCAGCCCGTCGAGGTCGTACTTGCTGCGCAGGTGCTCGCGCCGCTGGCGCCGCTCGCGCCGGCTGCGGGTCAGCTCGCGGCTGGATTCGGACAACTCCAGCAGGTTCTCCACCGTGGCCAGCAGCTTGTGGTCGTCCCAGGGCTTGGCCAGGTAATCGGCCGCGCCGGCCTTGACCAGCTCCACCGCGGTTTCCAGGTGCGTCCAGGCGGTGAGCAGGATCACCGGCAGGTCGGGATGGCGCTCGCGGATGGCGCGGAACAGCTCCACGCCCTCCTCGCCCGAGGTGGTGTCGGCGGTGAAGTTCATGTCCTGGATCACCACGTCGACGGTGTCGCGCTCCAGCATGGCCAGGCCGTCTTCCGGGGTCAGCGCGGTCAGCGGGAGGATCTCGTGCAGCGACAGCGCCAGCGAGAGCGCCTCGCCCACGGCGGGATTGTCGTCGATGATGAGTACGGTTCGGGTCATTCGTTTTCTGCACATGCGGACATGGATGCCGCTCGTGTCCGCAAGGTTGCCATGACCATCGGGCTATGCAAGCCCCGATGGCGTCATCGACCGGCCCGGCTAGCGTGTAGGGCGGGCACCGCCCGCCGGCTATTCCACAGCGGGACGATGGCGGGCGGTGCCCGCCCTACAAGGGGCCAACCGGCTAGATCGCCGCCGGATGCGCCGGCGCCTTGCCGGCCTTCACCGCGGCGATCCAGTCGTTGACGCGGTCCTCCAGCACGTCCAGCGGCAGCGCGCCGCCGCCGAGGATCTCGTCGTGGAAGGCGCGGATGTCGAACTGGTCGCCCAACGCCTGCTTGGCTCGCGCGCGCAACGCCAGGATCTTCAGCTCGCCGGTCTTGTACGCCAGCGCCTGCCCGGGCCAGGTGATGTAGCGGTCGGTCTCGGCCTGCACGTCGGGCTCGTCCTCGCTGGAATGGGCGTGGAAGAAATCGACCATCTGCTGGCGCGTCCAGTGCTTGTAGTGCACACCGGTGTCGAGCACCAGGCGATCGGCGCGCAGCAGCTCATCGGACAGGCGGCCGTAGTCGGACAGCGGGTCCTTGTAGAAGCCCACCTCCTTGCCCAGCTGCTCGGCGTACAGCGCCCAGCCCTCGACGTAGGCGGTGTAGCCGGCCTGCTGGCGGAACGGCGGCAGCTTGGGCAGGCTCTGCGCGATCGAGATCTGCAGGTGATGGCCCGGGATGCCCTCGTGGTAGGCGGTGGATTCGATGGTCAGCACGCTGCGGTTGGCGAAATCGCCGGTGTTGACGAAGATCTGCCCGGGCCGCGAGCCATCCGGCGTGCCCTGATGGTATTCGGCCGCCGCGGCCTCCTTCTCGCGGAACTTCTCCACCGGCTTGACCACCACCTCGGTCTTGGGCAGGCGCCCGAACAGTTTGGGCAGCTCCGGCTCCATGCCGGCGATGTAGCCGCGATAGCGATTGAGGATGTCCTCGCGCGAGGTGGCGTGCGTCTTCGGGTTGGTCTTCAGCGAGGCGCGGAAACTGGCCAGGTCCTTGAAGCCCTGCGCGTGGGCAATCTTCGTCATTTCGCCCTCGATGCGCTTGACCTCGGCCAGGCCGATCTCGTGGATCTGCTGCGGGGTTTCCCTGGTAGTGGTCATCTGCTCGACCTGGAAGCGGTAGATCGCCTCGCCGTTGGGCAGATCCCACACGCCGGGCTGGCTGCGCCCGTGCGGGGCGTAGTCGTCGGCCACGAACTTGCCCAGCTTTGCGTAGGCCGGGCGCACGTCGTGGTCGATCGCGGCGACGATGGCGTCATGCAGGCGCTTCTGGTCGGCCGCCGAGACCGACTTGGGAAAATGCTTCAGCGGCTCGGCGAACACGCCGTCCATGCCGGCCGGCTGCTCGATGCTGGCGATCTGCTTGACCACTTTTTCCAGCAGGTACTTCGGCGGCATCATCTTGTCGGCCATGCCCTGCCGCGCCACCGCGGTGACCTGGTCGAACAGCTTCGGCACTGCCTTCAGGCGCGCCAGGTAGTCGTCGTATTCCCTAGTGCTGTTGAACGGGATCGAGCTGACGAAGCCGGCCAGCGCGATGTGCACGCCGCTCATCTGGTCCAGCGGCATCTCGTAGAGCTTGAGGTCGTAGGAACGCAGCGAATCCTTCAGCTGGCGCACCATCAACTGCTGGTTGAGCTTGTCGCTGTCGGGGAAACCGCTGGTGTCGATCGCCTCGAAGCGCTTGAGGAAATCCTGCGTCGCCTGATGGTCCGCGCGCATGTGCGCCAGCGAGACATCGCTCCAATGATCGTTGTAGCGCAAGTCGCCCAGGATGGTGGCGAACTCGGGGCTGTTCTTCAGCGTGTACTCCCATTGCTCCGCCAGCAGCGCGTTGAGCGCCTGCACGCGACTGGCCACGTCGCCCTTGGCGACGGACTGCGCCGCGGGCGCCGCCTGCAGCGGAGCGGCCAGGGTCACCGAGCCCGCGAGGGCCAGACAGATCAACAACGGCAGGGTTTTCATCGGCAGCGTCCTTTGGGTCGTGGTGAATCGATACGGTGGATTGTGATCGCGTCGAGGGGCGGTCAGCCCGTGCCGGAATGCACGGAGCCGGGAAGGGGGAATCGGGGAATCGCAAGGCCGTGACGCTTCACGCTCTGGTCTTTCCCGTTTCCCATTGCCGACCCTCCATTCCCGGCACCGCTATCCCCTCGTCGCCACCACCGGCGGCACGGCCGCGGCGCGCAACGCGGGGCCGAGCACGGCGAGCTGGCCGAGCAGCCACAGTGCGACGGCGCCGATCGGCAGGTAGGCCAGCGGCAGGCGCGGCAGTTCGTAGTGCGTCATCAGCAACAGATTGAGTGCATAGGCCAGCACCATGCCCAGCACGATGCCGAAGCTGACGATCAGGAAGTTCTCGGTCTGGAAGTAGTGCAGGATGTCGCGGCGGGTGGCGCCGATGGCGCGGCGGATGCCGATCTGCCGGCGCCGCTGCGCCACCCAGAAACTGGCCAGGCCGACGATGCCCAGGGCGGTGACCAGCAGCAGCGCCACGATCACGCCCACCAGCATGCCGATCATCGCGCGGTCCTTCTGGAAACTGCGGGTGCGCAGGTCGCCGAGGGTCTGCGTGCCGTCCTGGTCGAGCACGGCATCCGGGGCGATCTTCGCGATCGCGGCGCGGGCATCGCGCAACACCCGCGGCAGGTCCGTCGGCGCGGCGCGCAGCAGGTAGCTGCCGGAGAGATAGACGCTCGACTGCGCCGGCACGAACACCGACCAGTCGCGGCTGTCGCCGGGCCAGCCGCCCGGGTCGGGTCGCACCAGGTGGTCGATCACGCCGACCACGCGAAAGTGCGACTTGTCCAGCCAGAACTCCTTGCCCAGCGGATCGACGCCCGGCCACAGGTGCTCGGCCAGTGCCCGCGTCACCTGTACCGAGGCGTCGTCCGGCATCAAGGCGGTGAACGGACGGAAATCGTCGGGCTGCGGATTGCGCCCGGCAACCAGCCGCGTGCCCAACGCCGAAAGGCTGCCCGGGCCACCGACGTAGAACTCGACCACGCCGCCGAAGTGCTTGCCGGCCATGTCCGTGGTGACGCCCGCGGTGCCGCGGCGCGCGCCGAACGGGATGGAGTTGAGCAGGCTCACCGACTGCACGCCCGCAATGCTGCCCAGCCCGGCCAGCACCCGGGCGTTGAGGTCGACCGCGTGCGCGTTCTCGTAGCCGGCCAGTTGCACCGTCGCCAGCGAGGCCTCGTCGACGCCGCTGTCGACCTGGATCGCGTCGATCCGGCCGGCGATCAGGAAACAGGCGTTGCACAGCACCGCGCAGGCCAGCGCGATCTCCAGCGCGATCAGCACGGTGGCCATGCGATGGCGGCGCAACGCGGCGAGGATGGGTCGAATCTGCATGTCTCGTTACCTGATGCCTGGTGAAAACGGTGCCTGTCTGAGATGTCCGGCCAGGGATGGCCGGGCTCCTGCGCAGGAACAGCGCACTACAAAGTCTTTAGCTGAAGTCCCGGCGCCACCCGGCTGGCGCGGAACGCCGGCAGGACCCCGGCCAGCAGGCTGGCGGCGATCGCGGTGACGAAGGTGGCGACGAACATCGACACGTCCAGGTGCGCCAGATCGGCGTACGCCACCGGCTGCCGGCGAACCAGCCACAGGCCGAGCAGGGTCAGGCCCAGGCCACCGATGCCGCCGATCAGGCCGACCAGCCCGGCCTCCACCAGGCATTGCGCGAACACCGCGCCGCGGCTGGCGCCGAGCGCGCGACGCACGCCGATCTCGCCGCTGCGGCGCAGGAACTTCGCCAGCAGCAGGCCGATCATGTTGAACAGGCAGATGGCGAGAAACGCAAACGCCAGCCAGGTCTGCAGCCGCACGTCGCCGGGCACCACGCCGTTGTAGTCCAGCCATTGCATCAGGCTGCGCAGGCGCGTGTTCTGCGGCCGCACGATGCGTCCCAGCGCGGCCTGCTGCGCCGCGTAGCCATCCAGGAACTGCTTGTACGCGGCGACCTTGCCGGCGTCGCCAAGCTGCACCCACAGGCGCACCCACGCACACGGCGAGTTCTGCAGATGGCCCGGCCGCTCGGGCATGTGCCAGCAGGTGAACTGCTGGAAGTTGCCGTCGTTGAGTTCGAGACCGGTGAAGAACGGCGTGAACACGTCCTGCGTCTTGCCGTAGAAGTCCGCGGTGTCGCCATTGGCAAAGCGGCCGCCGGCCACGGTGTAGAACACCGGCGACGGGCGCCATGGACGCAGCACGCCGACGATGCGCACGTCCGTGTCGCGCAGGCGCAGCACCTGGCCGACACTGTCGCGGCCGCCGAACAGCTTGTGGTTGAGATCGTCGGAGATCACCGCCACCCGCGCGTGCCGGGCATCGTCATCCGCGCTCCAGCCGCTGCCGTAGCGGAACGGCACGTCGAACATCGGGAAGAAGTCGCTGGTGGTGGACAGCATGCTCGGCATCAAGGTCGGCAGGTTGACCCCCGGCGCGCTCAGCCGCACCGGGCTGTCCACCACCAGCGTCTGGGCATCGGCCCGATGCGCGCCCCACAGGTCCACTGCCGACTGGTAATCCATCACGTCCAGCGGCTGCTTGAAATCGCCGGGCGTCGGGTTGCCGTCCACCTGCGGATAGAACAGCGTGCCGCTGCGCGTGGGCACCGGGTCGCCGGAGAGCAGATGCATCACCGTCAACGTGGTCATGCTGGCGCCGATGCCCACCGCGATGGCGATGACCATCAGCGCGGTGAGCACCTTGTTGCGCTTGAGGCTGCGCAGGGCGAGATCGAGGTAATAGGTGAACACGTCCGAATTACTCCTGTTGACTCGTTCTTTCGCAGGAGCCCGCTCGCGGGCGATGCTCCTGCTCAAATGCGCGACGCAGATCAAATCAAGGGCATCGCCCGCGAGCGGGCTCCTGCGTCACACCGACCTCGTTGCCACGACAGGCGGCACCGCCGCGGCGCGCAGCGCCGGACCGAGCACGGCGAGCTGGCCGATCAGCCACAGCGCGATCGCGCCCACCGGGAAATAGATCGCCGGCAATCGCGGCAGCTCGTAGTGCAGCATCAGGAACAGGTTGATGGCGTAGGCCAGCACCATGCCGAGCACGATGCCGATCGTGGCCAGCAGCAGGTTCTCGGTCTGGAAATAGTTGAGGATGTTGCGGCGCGTGGCGCCCAGCGCACGGCGCACACCGATCGTGCGCCGCCGCTGCGCGACCCAGAAGCTGGCCAGGCCGACGATGCCCAGCGCGGTGACGATCAGCAGCGCGGCGATCGCGCCCACCAGGATGCCGGCCATCGAGCGGTCGTTCTCGAAGAACTTGTCGCGCACTTCGTCGTAGGTGCGCTGCTCGGTCACCACCCGCCGCGGGTCGGCTTTCTTCAGCGCCGCCACGGCGGCTTTCAGCACGGCCTGGCGATCCTGCGGGCGCGTGCGGATCAGGTAGCTCTGGTCCTTGCCGGCGCCCATGAACATCGGCAGGATCATCGAGTAGTGCGCGGTCGCGTCATCGTAGGCATTGGCGCGCGCCAGGTCGGCGACCACGCCGACCACGCGCACGCCGACCGGGCCGACGTAGATCGTCTTGCCGAGCGCGTCGGCGCCCGGCCACAGCCGTTGCGCCATGGCCTGCGTGATGACCGTGACCGGTGCGATGACCTTGGTGTCGCCGGTGGCCAGCGCCTTGAGCACCACGTCGGCGTCGAGCACCTCGTCGGGCTGCAGGTGGCGCCCCGCCAGCAGGCGCAGACCCATCGTCTGCGCCAGGTTCCCGCCGAAATAGGTGCCGGCGCTGAGGGTCGGCTGGCGTTGCTCCGGGTCCAGCTTGATGCTGGCATTGGACGAGGAGCCGCCCAGCGGCAACTGGTTGACCAGCGCCACGTCCAGCACGCCGGGCACTTGCCGGATCACGGCAAGATCCTCCCTTGCCCGCGCGTAGATGTCCGGCGATGGCGTCACCTCGGCCAGTTGGATCTGCACCAGCGCATGTTCGTCGATGCCGGTAGGCATCTCCATGTGCTGCAGGCGATGGTTGATCATGAACACCGCGTTGCACACGATCGCGCAGGTCAGCGCGATCTCCAGGATCAGCAGCCAGGCGGTGGTCTTGTGCCGCCGCAGCGTGGAGAGGATCGGTCGCAGTTCCATGTCGGTAACCCTCAGTTGCTCTTGAGCTGCAGGGCCGGCGGCACCTGGCAGGCGCGCCATGCCGGCAGCATGCCGGCCAGCAGGGTCGAACCCAGTGCCAGCGCGAAGGTGGTCAGCAGCATCGTGCCGTCCAGGTGCGCCAACGCGGCATAGCTGGAGGGACGCTGGCGCACCACCCACAGGCCCAGTCCCGCCAGCAGCAGGCCGCCCACGCCGCCCACCACGCCGATCACGCCAGACTCGACCAGCAGTTGTCCGAACAGCGAGCGTTTGGAGGCGCCCAGCGCGCGCCGCACGCCGAGGTCGCCGGCGCGCCGCATGAACTTGGCCAGCATCAGCCCGACCGTGTTGACCAGGCACACCAGCAGGAAGCCGAACGCCAGACCGGTCTGCAGGCGCACGTCGTCGGGCACCACCCGTTCATGGGCCAGCCACTGCATCACGTTGCGCAGGCGCACGTTCGGCGCCTTCGCGAAACGCCCCAGCGCCTTCTGCTCCTGCGAGTAATTCACCAGGAACTGCTGGTAGTCGGCCGCCTTGGACGAGCTGTCCAGCTGCACCCAGAACTGCAGCCACACGCAGCTTTCCGAGGGGTAGATCCGGCCCACGCCACCGGCG
>Ga0157372_10009728_pt1 | contig 10225 bp, 7 predicted proteins | sample C55metaG_FD_115307 | JGI IMG/M metagenome (GOLD analysis project Ga0157372, IMG submission 115307) | Corn rhizosphere microbial communities from Kellogg Biological Station, Michigan, USA - C5-5 metaG | ecosystem: Host-associated > Plants > Roots > Rhizosphere > Soil | place: USA: Michigan...
GCCAGCCGCAGCACAGCTTCAGTATCCAGGGCCGGCTCATTCCGCAGCCGGAACCACTCTTCCGGGGCATCGTCCTCATCACGGTATGGCTCAGCGCTGTTTCTCTTGTCCCCGATGTAGAACAGGTACCCCAGCACGTCCACCGAACTCCGTTGCTGCCCCTCTCCCAGCAGCGCAGCCACCGGCAGGCCCGCGAACTGCCCTAGCAGATCCAGCATCGCTGACTCAATCGCCGTGACCGCGTGCACGGTTGTGCGCAGGTCGAACGTCTGCCTTCCACGACCCTCCGAGTCGTACCCGCCGAACTGCTCCTGCACGGCTCTCAGCACACTGTTGTACGCGGCGATTGGCCGCCCGATCACCAGTTCCCGAGCAGCCTCCAGCACCTGGCGAATCTTCTCGCCGCCCGGCACTTCGCCCGCTCCCGTGTTGCCTGAGGAGTCCACCAGCAGCACCAGGTTTCTCGTGAAGTATGGAGCATGCGCGCCGCTCAGGTTCAGCAGCATGCTGTCTTCGCCGGCCACCGGGATTACCTGCATGCTCGCCACAATGGGCGTTCGTTCCTTCGCGAGATCCTCGGTTACGGCACTCACCGAATTGTCCCCCCGGTTGCCGCCAGCTGCGGGCTCAGATCAAGCCGGCGAATCTCCCCTACGATCACCAGGTAGCTGAAGATAGCGACCAGCGCCGTTAACCCCACGAACACCAGCGCGCTATTGAACGAGCCCGTACGCGCCACCAGAATGCCGATGATGGCCGGCGTTGTTATCGTGGACAGGTTTCCGAACAGATTGAACACGCCGCCATTCACGCCTACCAACTCCTTCGGCGACGTATCCGCGATCACCGTCCAGCCGAGCGCACCAAATCCTTTGCCAAAGAAGGCCAGCGACATCAGCACCATGACCACCATCTGGCTGTGCGTGTAGTTGCAGCCGATCATCGTCACCGAAAGCAGCATGCCGGCAATGATCGGCGCCTTCCGCGCCGCCGTCAGCGAATAGCCCGCCCGCAGCAGCGAATCGGAGCAGACGCCGCCGAGTATGCCGCCCAGAAACCCGCAGAGCGCAGGCAACGCCGCCGCAAATCCAGCCTGCAGAATGCTCATGTGTCGCGCCTTAACCAGGTACGAGGGGAACCAGGTGAGAAAGAAAGTGGTCAGCGTGTTGATGCAGAACTGTCCAAGGTAAATACCAACAAGCATTCGCTGGCTCAGCAACAGCTTCAGCGTGTGCAGCGTCAGCGGATTACCCCGGCCCGCGCTGCGCCCGATGCTGATCAACCCCCCGCCCCGCTGCACGAACTCCAGCTCAGGGCGCGAGACCAGCGGATGATCGCTCACGCTGTAGATGACCTTTGACCACGCGACGGCGAGCAGCAGTCCCACCGCACCCATAAACCAGAAGCAGCTCTGCCAACCGGACTCCTGCGTCAACCAGCCGAAAAGCGCGCCGAATGCGAACAGCGAGAAATATTGCGATGCATTGAAGATCGCAGACGCTCGCCCGCGCTCTGCCGTCGGGAACCATGCCGCCACAATGCGCCCGTTACCCGGAAACACGGGTGACTGCGCAAGCCCGGAAATTAGGCGTAGAACGAAGATCGTCGTAAACGCCCATGCGAGGGGAAGAAATCCGGCGAAACCGATTGCAAACGCGCACACCGACCACGCGACGATGCTGATCCCGTACACCCGCTTTGCCCCGAACCGGTCCAGCAGACCGCCGGACGGCAATTGACCGGCAACATATGCCCAGCCAAAGCCCGAAAGTAACAGCCCAAACTTGACCGGGTCCATCGAAAGCGCCTTCTGCATCGCCACGCCGCCAATGGAGAGCGCGACCCGATCGCCATAGCTAAAGCAGCTCGCAACGAACAGCATCGTTACCACCAGGTAGCGAATACGCGTGCGTCCCTCTCCAGCCACAACACTGGCAGCAGGCTTCATTTCCGTCCCGCGATCAGCTTCGTCAAAGCCTCCAACTCCGCCGCGTCCAAATCCACCAGCGGCAAGCGCACCGGCCCCGCAGGCCTGCCAATCCCGCGCATACCCGCCTTCACGATCGAGACCGCATATCCCTTCTTCCTATTGCGAATCTCGACATACGGGATCACAAACTCGCGCAACTCGCGGTACACATGGGCATGGTCGCGGCGCCGCACTGCGGCGTAGAAGTCCTGCGCAAAGCTGGGCAGAAAATTAAAAATCGCTGAGGAATATGTCGTGACGCCCATCTCCAGGTAGGGCAGCGCAAACGTCTCGGCTGTCGGCAGTCCCCCCACATAGGTCAGCCGGTCGCCCAACCGCGCGTAGATTCGAGTCATCAGCTCGATATCGCCATATCCATCCTTGAAACCCACTAAATTCGGGCAGCGGTCGCAAAGCCGCTCAAGCCACACTTCATTCAGAATGGCGTTGTCGCGGTTGTAGAAGATCACGCCAAGCTTGGTAGACCGGCACACCGCTTCCACATGCGCCGCCAATCCCGCGGGATCGGCATTGATCAGGTAAGGAGGTAGCAGCAATAGGCCATCCGCACCCGCCGCCTCACCGGCTGCGGCGAACTGTTTTGCGATCGCCGTTCCGTACCCACAGCCCGCCACAACCGGAACCCTGCCCTTTGTCTGTTCCACGGCCGCACGCACAACCGCCGTAAACTCCTCCAGCGTCAGCGAGAAGAACTCCCCCGTCCCGCCCGCCGCAAACAGCCCCGCAGGCCCATGCTGCAGCAGCCACTCCAGATGCTCGCGATATCCAGCCGCGTTGAACGATTCGGTATCGTCGCTGAAGTGAGTCACGGGAAAAGAGAGCAGCCCCGCTCCGATCTGCTTGGCGAACTCCTTTGGGTGCATGCTTGGCATCAAACGTCCTTCGGTTGGTGATTGCGGGTAAACACAACCGCGCCGCTGGGCAAACTATACCGAAGGTGCTGAGTGACATACCAGCAACTCTGCTTGGCCTGATAGCCGCCGAAACGCAAGCGCGGCAAGACTCTAGCCCCCTCTCATTGGTAAAATTGAAAGTGGACGCACAAGGAGCCGATATGGCAACTCTTCTGGAACAGCTTCGCGGAATCACCACCGTGGTCTCCGACACCGGCGATATCAACTCGATCATTCAGTACAAGCCGACGGACTCCACCACGAACCCGTCGCTGATCGCAGCCGCAGCCGAAATGCCCGCCTACGCGTCCGTCGTGGACGACGTGTTGATGAAGGCTCGCGAAGCGGCAGGCCCCAGCGCCTCGGATAAGGACGTCGCCGCGCTCGCCTTCAAATCCCTTGCCGTCGCCTTCGGTATCAAGATCCTGCAGATTATCCCTGGTCGCGTGTCCACTGAGGTAGACGCGCGCATCTCTTACGACCGTGATAAATCCATCGAGACTGCGCGCGACATCATCTCCCAGTACGAGAAGGCAGGCATTTCGCGCGAGCGGGTGCTCATCAAACTTGCCTCTACCTGGGAGGGCATCAAGGCTGCCGAAATCCTCGAGCGCGAGGGCATCCACTGCAACATGACCCTGCTCTTCGGCATGCATCAGGCGGTCGCGTGCGCTGAGGCAAAGGTCACCCTTATCAGCCCATTTGTTGGTCGCATCCTCGATTGGTACAAGAAAGACACTGGCAAGGACTACGCCGGAGCCGACGACCCAGGCGTGCAGTCCGTCACCAAGATCTATAACTACTTCAAAAAATTTGGCTACAAGACCCAGGTCATGGGGGCCAGCTTCCGCAATATTGGCGAGATCATCGAGCTCGCAGGCTGTGATCTGCTCACGATCGCTCCCAAGCTGCTATCGGAGCTTGACTCCAAGCAGGAGAAGTTGGAGCGCAAGCTTGATCCTGCGAAGGCCGCCGCTATGAACATAGACCGTATTCCCATGGACCAGGCCGCCTTTGAGAAAGCGCACGCCGAAGATCGAATGGCCCATGACAAGCTGAAGGAGGGCATCGAAGGTTTTTCCAAGGCACTGGAGGATCTCGAGAAACTGCTCGCAAAGCGCCTGAGCGAGATCAGCGAGAAGCAGCCCGTTGGCGCCCGCTAAACTCAAGCATTCCAATCCAAACTCAACGGCGGCCTTTGCGGCCGCCGTTTTGCGTAGCTGGCATAACTTCTTACGAGTTTCGGTTGGATATCGCAGTACGCCGCCTCGACCTAGGTCAGTCGACCTCGCCGTTCGCCAACTATAACTGCGCGAAACTCTGGTTCGACCCTTGGCTTCCGGGTCGCCTCGCCGCATCTAAAATGCATGGCACGAAGCACGTCCACAGCTCAACCCCTCAAAACTCTGCGCCAACAGGCCACCTCTCTCGAGGCCTCCATGCTCGAGTGCCTGGCCAAGCCGGCCAAGCGTTCCGTACACAAGCTCCGAACGTCGACCCGCCGCATCGAAGCCCAGCTCGAACTGCTCTCGATGTTGCCGGAGCTTCCCAGGCATATCAAGCCCCGGCAGAAGCTCCTTCGCCTGCTCAAGAAGCTTCGTCAGGCTGCCGGCGAGGTCCGCGATCTGGACGTCCAACGGGATCTCGTCGCGGAAACGACACCGAAAAAGCACCATTCACGCAGCGTCAAGGACATCCGAAAAGAAGCCGATCAACTCCGGCAGGAACTGAAGCAGAAGCGCGCCAGTTTGGCTGCGGAGCTTGTATCAGTTCTGAAACAGGAACAAGAGGACCTGCCGCTCGCCTTTAAAGAGCTTTTCGACTCCCTTGAATCTGTCGGCTCGCTCACGGTCTCAGAGGCCGACCTGACCTCTTTGATCAACACCTGGTACGGCCAGCACACGCCAGCTACAGCCCCGGAACCCACAGACGTCGAGCATCTCCATGACATCCGCAAATATGCCAAGCTGGCCCGTTATCTTGCCGAGTCCGCCCCGCCTGCGGCCGACGATGCCCGCCGCCTGGCAACCCGCTTCGAGGACCTGCAGGAGGCTGGCGGACAGTGGCACGATTGGCTCCTGCTCGCCGAAATAGCCCGCGAGCAGCTTGGCGCCTCCGCCCAACTCCCAACCCTGTTCGCCTCCCGCGCACAGAAGTGTCTGAAAAGTTTCGAGCGCCGCATAGAAAAGATGAACGCCCGTAAATCCCGCGCTCATGCCAAGGCAGCCTGACACCTCGCCTTCCACCAGAGGCACGTCCCTTCAAGGGAAAGACCGTAGTTCTTGTCTGAATACAGAATGTGTCAAGCCCCTGGAGGGCTAAACCACACATTCGAAACGGAAAACAGATAGCAGGTAGAAGGTCCTCAACCCGGTATAATTAAATTAAAGAGAACAGTTGAAGAGATCTCCTTCGCCACCGCGAAGGAGGTTTTCTTTAAGTGCAGTGTTTTCTTATATTTGCGGGTAAATCATTGGAACTCTGATATTTGGCCACAAATATCACAAAACAGGATATTTAGCAGGTGTGTGGGGGGTAGAGCCCTAGCTACAGAATGTAGCGGCTTAGGTCCTGATCCTTCACGATGCTCGCAACCTGCTGCCTCACGTACTCTGGGTCGACGACGATCACCTTCTCGACCGCCCCGTCCTCCTTCTTCCGCTCGATCACCGGAAGGGGAGGTGCCTCTGACGCCGTCACCTTTGCGACCACGCCCTCCTCCGTCGCCTCGGACCGCGGGCTCTTGAACAGGTCAGGCGCCTGGAAGCTGATCTCGTCGAGCACCCGCTCCATGATGGTGTGCAGCCGCCGCGCTCCAATGTTTTCCGTCGTCTCGTTCACACGAAACGCGAACTGTGCCATCTCCGCCAGCGCCTCCGGCGTGAACTCCAGCTTCAGCCCCTCGGTCTCTAAAAGTGCGGTCGATTGCTTTACCAGCGACGACTTGGGTTCGGTCAAGATTCGAATGAAGTCCTCTACCGTCAGCGACTTGAGCTCCACGCGAATCGGGAAGCGCCCCTGTAGCTCCGGAATCAGGTCGCTTGGCTTCGACACATGGAAGGCGCCCGCCGCAATGAACAGAATGTGGTCGGTCGACACCATGCCGTACTTGGTGTTCACCGTCGTGCCTTCCACAATTGGAAGGATGTCTCGCTGCACGCCCTCACGGGATACGTCTGGGCCGTGACCGCCCTCACGCCCTGCAATCTTGTCGATCTCGTCCAGGAACACGATGCCGGAGTCCTCGACGCGCTCAACCGCCAGCCGAGTCACCTGGTCCATATCGACCAACCGGCTCTCTTCCTCCTGCACCAGGTACTCGAACGCCTCGGCCACCTTCATCTTCCGCTTCTTCGTTCGCTGGCCAAATAGTCCCGGAAGCATGTCTTTGAGGTTCATTTCCATGTCTTCCTGGCCCTGAGCGGGCATGAACTCAAAACTGGGCTGGTTGCGGTCACGCACGTCGAGTTCCACCACGCGTTCGTCCAGCTTGCCTTCGCGGAACTGCTGCCGCAGCTTCTCCCGGCTCTTCTCGTAGTTCGACTGCGCTTCAGGATCGACCTTCGGCGCCGCGGGCTGCTCGGCGGAGGCATCTATCGTCTTCCCCGCTCCGGGCACGTGCAACACCTGCATTGCCCGCATACCACTCGGAGTCATCATGACCGCGGCCGGGCCGGCATTCGACGTGGGCTTCGGCTGTGCTGTCTGGGAGGGGGGCGGTAGCAGCAGGTCGAGCAGCCGGTCCTCGGCGTTCAGCTCAGCCTTGTCCTCTACGTCCTCCATCTTCTCCTCGCGCACCATGTCGATCGCGATCTCGACCAGGTCGCGGACGATCGACTCCACGTCTCGCCCGACGTAGCCGACTTCAGTGAACTTGGAGGCCTCTACCTTTAGAAACGGGGAATTCGTCAGCTTCGCCAAACGGCGCGCAATCTCAGTCTTGCCCACCCCGGTGGGGCCGATCATGATGATGTTCTTCGGCATGATGTCGTCGGCGAGTTCCGGCGACAGTTTTTGCCGGCGCATGCGGTTCCGCAGCGCTATTGCGACCGCGCGCTTCGCCGCGCCCTGTCCCACCACGTACTTGTCCAGTTCCGCCACGATCTCGCGCGGCGTCATCTCGTCCAGCGCCAGCGCCTGATCTTCCGCCGTTCCCGGTAAGTAAATTGCCATCCTGATATTCCTTTGCTGAGCCCATCTTGATTGGAGAAGCGGCATTCTGGCTCGGCTCAGCCGAGGAGAATCTCCAAATATTTGACTTCGGACGTACGCTATAGATTCGCGGGTTCGGCCCCGGAGCTACTGTTTCTTCAACTCTTCGATCGTGAGCTGGTCGTTGGTGTAGATGCAGATCTGGCCTGCGATCCTCAGGCTCTTCTCCGCAATCTCACGCGCGGTCAGCTCCGTATTCTCAACAAGCGCCCGAGCCGCTGCCAAGGCAAAGCTCCCGCCCGAGCCGATGGCAATAATTCCCTCTTCGGGCTCAATCACGTCACCATTACCGCTCAGCACAAACGTCGCATTCACGTCGCAAACGATCAACAGGGCCTCAAGGTGCCGCAGCATGCGATCCGTGCGCCATTCTTTCGCTAGTTCCACAGCCGCGCGGCCAAGGTTGCCCGCATACTGTTCCAGCTTGCCCTCGAAGCGTCCAAACAGCGAGAACGCGTCCGCCGTCGATCCCGCAAAGCCCGCCAGCACCTTGTCTTGGTAAAGCCTTCGAATCTTCTTTGCCGAGTGTTTCATCACCGCTGAGCCCAGAGTGACCTGACCGTCTGCCGCCATCACGACCGAATCTCCCCGGCGCACGCAAACCACAGTGGTCGAACGAACTCGGCGCGACTCGCCTAGATCCAGCGGATGGCTTTTCAAGGAGGCATCTTTGACATTGCGCGAAGCGGCGAGAGGCTTTGAATTCGAGTTCATCGGGTTCGCTTAGTATATCGTCCGCCATGGTTGCGCTGGTCTACACTGAAGAAGATGCACATGGTGGCCACATCTTCCGGGAAGATGCAGCGCGTGCTCGCCATATCCCTGACTGCCACCTTCCTTTACGTTCTGGCCACCTTTTACTTCGGACTTCGGGCGCATTCGCTCGCGCTAATCTCTGAAGCCGGCCACAACGTGTCGGACATGCTGGCAATCGCGCTTTCCTTTGTCGCGGTGTACTTCCAGCGCCGCCCTGCCACCGACCAGAAGACCTTCGGCTATCAGCGCGCGGGCGTCCTCGCAGCTTTCGTGAATGCGCTCACGCTGATTCTGCTGGCAGTGTGGATTGGCGTTTCAGCGGTCCACCGGCTCTACGCTCCCGTCCCTGTCCAGCCGCGCCTAATGATCTACGTCGCGGCAGCCGGTGTACTGATGAACGGAGCTATCGCGACGCTACTTTGGAAATCCTCTGGCGACGTGAATATTCGCTCTGTCTATCTTCATATGCTTGGAGATACGCTCTCCACGGCTGCCGTAATCGTCGGCGGCGCTGCGATTTCCGGCACGGGCGCTATCTGGATTGATCCCGTGCTTTCCATGGCTATCGCGGCAATGATTATCTGGAGCTCTCTGAGCATCGTCCGGGAGACGCTGAACATCCTGCTGGAAGGAACACCGCGTGCACTCCGGCTCGGCGAAATCCGGATGGCCATAGGCGAGGTCCCTGGAGTTCTCGACGTCCACGATCTGCACGTCTGGTCCCTCGGCTCTGCCTCCCACGCACTAGCAAGCCATGTACTTATACCGGAGATGCCGCTATCGGAGTGCTCGTCAATCCTCGACGCCATCAATTGCGCGCTCCGCGACCGATTCCGCATCATGCACACAACGATCCAGTTCGAGATTCGGGGTTGTGAGACGACGCACGGCTGCTCGGCACCGCCGGCGGCTGAACTGGAGACCCACCATCACCACGGGCATTCGCACACGCATTAGGTGACCGTCACATTCTGGTGCCCCGTTTCATAGGGCAGAAGCAACGAGAATGCTGTGCCGGCCCGGCCGCATCCGGTGGAGCTTCTAACCTGCACGCTGCCGTTGTGCTTCTCCACTATCCCTGCCGTGACCCAAAGGCCCAATCCTGTCCCCACTTCCCCGCGTGTAGTAAAAAATGGCTCGAATATCCTGCGTTGAACCTCGGGAGCCATACCATGCCCGGTGTCCGCGATGGTGATGCGTGCGGCAAGCTCCCCTGTGCGCCAGTCCTTGCCTTGCCGCACTCGCACCCGCAGCACACCACCGTTTGGCATGGCATCGAATGCATTTGTCACAATTGTGGTGAGGGCCTGCCTGATTTCTCCGGAATAACAGACCAGCGGTCGCAAGGGCTCGGACTCAACCTGCACTTCGATGCCTCGCTGCGCTAACCGGTCCTCGTACGTCGCCAACACGGAGTTCACCACCTCCACCAGGTCCAGTTCGGCGGCATAGGTTTGCTGGCGATGGAAGCGCAACGTCTGGCTTGTGAACTGCGCCATACGAATCAGCTCGCGCTCGGCCATCTCCAAATAAACACGCGTGTCCTCGACACTTGCAGAGTTCTTGGCCAGGAAGCAGAGGTTCGTCACCGCTTCCAAAGGATTATTGATCTCGTGCGCGATGGATGTCGCAAGCCGCCCCGCAACCGCAAGCTTCTCCGAGCGGAGCAACGCAGACTCGGCCTGTTTGCGGTGCGTAATATCAATCGTTGCTCCCCGCCAAAGATGGCGGTCGTAGATAACGGGAGTACCGCGTGCCTCCAGCCAGTGAACTTCGCCATTAGGCCAATGCACACGAAACTCTACATTGAAAGGTGCGCCCGTCTTCATCGTGTGGGCTGCCGCCTCGTCCAGCCGGGCCAGGTCCTCCTCAACGATGTACTTTCGTGGGGATCCTGTTGCGGAGATCTCTGCGTGTGGACGCCCGAAGATATCTGCGCCTCCTTCGTACCACTGCGTCTGCCCGGTGCGTGCATCGAAGCTCCAGGCTGCGGAGTTGCTGGCCTGCTGCGCCTGCGCCAGGATGTCCTTCTGCTCCTGCAGGACCTGCATTGCCGCCTGCAGACGCTCGAGCGCGGTGTATCGCTGATTAATCATCAGTGTGATCAGGCCGCCCGCCAGAAGAATGACGGCGATGCGGATCAGCGTGTCCGCAGGCCCCGCACGCATAGTGTTCGGGAGATACACCTGAAAAGCCAGCGCCGAGGCGAACACAGCTGCAATCGCGGGTTTCTCACCTAAGAATGCGGCCGCCGCTACGATTGCAGCGAAGTTGAGTGCAAGGGGCATCGCATGGAGCGCAGGCACATGCATGCTCATGTATGCCGCGAGCCAGGGCAGAAACACCGCCGCGCCATAAACAACAATCTGGCGCC